>Ga0335072_10013232_pt1 | contig 11760 bp, 9 predicted proteins | sample Lox_Sample_21_FD_206725 | JGI IMG/M metagenome (GOLD analysis project Ga0335072, IMG submission 206725) | Soil microbial communities from Loxahatchee National Wildlife Refuge, Florida, United States - Lox_Sample_2.1 | ecosystem: Environmental > Terrestrial > Soil > Wetlands | place: USA: Florida...
CGGGACTGCTCATGCTGGCTTTGGCCGGCATGAGCAATTCCTTCGTGGCTGCGGCCGCGGCAGGCCCCGCCGCCGCTCGCAGCTTCCCGATCGTCTACCTCCGCGAAGCGTATCCCGGGCCGGGGATCATGCCTTCGCTTCTGGAGACCAATCCTGACGACCTGGGACTCGCGGGCGCCGAGGAAGGCACATCAGAGATCAACACGACCGGCAAATTCCTGGGCGTGCATTTCAAGTTGTATGTCGTGACGCTTCAGGCGGGCGCGGACGTGGCCGCGCAGGCGCGTAAGGTGTTCGCGCCCGGGCCCGCCGTCATCGTGGCCGACCTTGATGCGGACGACCTGCTGAAGCTCGCCGATGCGCCGGCCGCCAGGCATGCTCTGATCCTGGATATCAGGACGATCGAAGACAGCTTGCGGCAGCGGGATTGCCGGGCGAACGTCTTTCACATCCTTCCGAGCCAGGCGATGCGGACGGATGCGCTGGCGCAATTCCTGGTTGAGAAACGCTGGAGCCGGTGGTTTCTCCTGCAGGGGCCGACGGCGCAGGACGCAGTCTACGCCGCGGACGTTCGCCGCTCGGCTGCGCGCTACGGCGCGCGCGTCGTGGCCGCCAAAAGCTACGATTACAATCCGGGCTCGCGGCGCAGCGACACCGGTTATCAGCAGATTCAGACGCAGATGCCTCTCGCGACGCAGATCGGCTCCGATTACGACGTCCTTTTCGTCGCGGACGAGACGGACCTGTTCGGAGACTATCTCCCCTACAACACGTTCGACGCCCGTCCGGTCGTGGGGACGCAAGGTCTGGTGGCGACGGCCTGGACCCCGGCCTTCCAATCCTATTCGGCGCTGCAGATGCAGAACCGATTCCAGCAGTTCGCCCACCGCCAGATGACCGAGCGCGACTATGGCGGCTGGCTTGCCGTCAACATCGTCGGCGACGCCGTCATGCGCGGGAGGCAGACTTCCCCCGCCGGAATCCGCGCCTACCTGAGGTCGGACGGCTTTCTGGTCGCGGGCTTCAAGGGGGAAGGCCTGACGTTTCGCACCTGGGATCAGCAGCTGCGCCAGCCGGTGCTGATTGCGCAGCCCCTGATGGTGGTGTCGATGTCGCCGCAGGCCGGGTTCCTCCACCCGGACAACACCACCGACACCCTGGGCTTCGACCGACCGGAGACACAATGCCGTCTCGCGCAATGACCGGGCGCAGCGGCGCGCTGCTCGCACTCGCCGTCCTCCTGTGCTCCTTCGCCGCGAGCGGCCGTGCCAGCGAGCTCTTCGTCTCCAACGAAGTCGACGATACGGTGACCGTGCTGGACGGTGACAGCTACAAGGTGATCGCGACGATTCCGACGGATCAGAGGCCCCGCGGAATCATCGAAACTCCCGACCACAAGGCCGTTCTGGTGTGCGATGGCGACTCGAACAACATCGACGTCATCGATACGAAGACGCTGAAGGTGATACGCCGGATAGATACGGGACCGGACCCCGAAACGCTCGCAACGTCATTGTCCGGTGACGAGCTCTACGTATCGAACGAAAACAATGCCCTGGTCACGGTGATCAACTACGCCACCGGCAAATGGATCACTCAGGTCCCGGTCGGGATAGAGCCGGAAGGTCTCGCCGTCAGCAGGGATGGGCGCACCGTGGTCGTCGTCTCCGAAGAGACCAGCATGGCGCATTTCATCGATACGAAGAGCTGGCAGGTCGTGGCCAATGTCCTGGTCGACACGCGGCCGCGGGTGGCGGTATACACTCCCGATCAGCGGTATCTCTGGGTCTCGTCGGAGGTCGGAGGGACGGTATCGGTCATCGATCCGCGCAGCCATCAGGTGGTGCACGTCATCAACTTCCAGATACCGGGCGTCGACAAGCAATACATCGGTCCGATCGGCATTCAGTTCACCGCCGACGGGCGGACTGCGTTCGTGGCCCTGGGACGTGCCAATCGGGTTGCGGTGGTCGACCCCGGGAGTTATGAAGTCGAGAAATACATACTCGTCGGTCAGCGCCCGTGGCAACTCACCTTCAGCGCGGATCGCAGCAGGCTCTACGTCGCAAATGGCCTCACGAATGACGTTACGATCATCGATGTGTCGTCTGAGAAGGCGGTGAAGTCCGTCCCTGTCGGCCGTCTGCCGTGGGGTATCGCCGTGGTCCCGTGACCCGACCATGCGCGCCGCTCATCCGCTTGCCTGGTGCGTCCGCTCGCTAGCCCTCACGCTTTTCGTGGCTCTGACCGCCGGGCACGGAGTGGCCCGGGCGGATTCCACGCTGCGCATCGGAGTGCTCAAGTTCGGCACCGTGAGCTGGGTCATGGACGTCATCGAGCATCACGAGCTCGACGACACTTATGGCATCGACATCGAACAGCTGGAGTTGGCCAGCAATCAGGCAACCCTGGTGGCGCTGCAGGCCGGGCGGGTCGATTGCGTGGTCACGGATTGGCTGTGGGTCTCCCGCCAGCGCGCCTCCGGCGCGGATTGGACGTTCTTCCCGTTCTCGACCGCTCTCGGCGCGCTGGTCGCGGCGCGTGGCGCGCCGATCCACCAGCTGGCCGACCTGCGCAATCGGCGGCTCGGCGTCGCCGGCAGCCCCATCGACAAGAGCTGGATCATCCTGCAGGCGCTGGCGCAGGAACAGCACGTCGACCTGGACCGCGATGCGCAGCTTTCGTTCGGGGCGCCGCCACTCCTCAACCAGGAGCTGCTGGCGGGCCGCCTCGATGCGGTGCTGACCTACTGGAATTTTGCCGCCCCGCTGCAGAGCGGCGGCCTGCCGGTCGTCCTCTCGATGAGCGATGCCCTGCGGCAGCTCGGTTTCAAGCGGGCGATTCCGCTCGTGGGGTTCGTCGTATCCGCCCGCTGGGCGCGGCAGCATCCGCAGGCGCTGGCCAACTTCGTACACGCCACGCAGGAGGCGGATTCCATCCTCGCGACTTCGGATGCCGAATGGAACTGGCTCGGAGCCAGGACCGGGGCGCGCGATCCCGCGCAGCTGAAGGCGCTGCGTGACGCCTTCCGCGCCGGCATTCCGCGCCATTGGGGCAGGGACGAGCGGCGCGAAGCCAAAGCGCTGTACGCGGTTTTCGCCAAGATCGGCGGCCGGGCGCTGGTCGGTTCCGGCAAGACGCTGCAGCCCGGCACCTTTCTCGACACCGTGAACTACTGAATGATCGTGGCCACCACCGCACAGCGTGCCTCGTCGTGGACGCTGGCATCCTCATTCGCGCAGCGCATCGGCTCGGTCGTTCTGCTCCTCGCGGTGTGGCAGATCGTGGCCGAGGCGATTCACAGCAGGCTGCTGCCTTCGGCCGGCGCCGTGCTCATCGCCCTGGCCCAGGAGTGTGTCCACGGTCCGCTCCTTTTGAGCCTCGGCATCACTCTGGCGCGTGTGGCCGCCGCTTTCGCGGTGGCGATGGTAGTCGGCACGGCGATTGGCATCGTGATGGGCCGCTCGCGGACGATCGACGCCCTGTTCGACACGTGGCTGGTGCTGCTGCTCAACCTGCCGGCGCTGGTGATCATCGTTCTGGCATATGTGTGGTTCGGGCTCACCGAAGCCGCGGCGATCGGCGCCGTGGCCGTCAACAAGATCCCGAACACCGCCGTGACCCTGCGCGAGGGCGCACGCGCGCTCGATCGCCGCTATGCGGACATGGCGGCGAGCTTCCACGTCGGCCGCTGGCGCACGCTGCGGCACGTGATCATGCCGCAGCTGTATCCTTACATCTTCGCGGCTGCCCGGTCCGGCCTGGCGCTGGTTTGGAAGATCGTGCTCATCGTCGAGCTCCTGGGCCGCAGCAACGGTGTCGGCTTCGAGATCCAGCTCTACTTCCAGCAGTTCGATGTGACCCGCATTCTCGCCTACAGCATCGCTTTCATGGTGGTCATGCAGCTGATCGAGTGGGCGGTCTTCCAGCCGCTGGAGCGGCGCGCTTCGGTGTGGCGCCAGTGACGCCGGCCCTGATCGCGGAGGTCCGTGAGAAGCGCTATCCGCGCGCACGCGGCGCGCAGTCCCACGTGGCGCTGGCGAAGCTGTCACTGCAGGTGGCGGCCGGCGAATTCGTGGCAGTGGTCGGCCCCTCGGGATGCGGCAAGACCACGTTTCTCAACATCGTGGCCGGCCTCGACCGCGACTTTGCGGGCGACATCCGCCTGGCGCCGCGAGCCGACGGCCAGCCTGCGCGGGTAGGCTACGTATTTCAGGAGCCCCGGCTCCTTCCCTGGCGAACGGTCTACGAGAACATCGCACTGGTGCTGCCCCCGCAGCGCGACGCCGTCGTCGAAGACATGCTGCAGGCGGTCGGCCTCGCTGCGGCGCAGGATCTTTATCCCCTGCAACTCTCAGTGGGAATGAGCCGACGCGTGGCCATCGCGCGTGCGTTTGCGATCCAGCCCGATCTGCTGCTCATGGACGAGCCGTTCGTATCGCTCGATCATGATACGGTGGAGCAGTTGCGTGAGCTCCTGCTGAAGCTGTGGCACGCCCGACCGACGACAGTGCTCTTCGTGACGCATGACATCCGCGAGGCGCTGGTGCTCGCCGATCGCCTGGTGCTGCTGTCGGGTACGCCAGGCCAGGTTGTGGCGGACGTTGCGGTGAGTCTGGCGCGCAGTCGCCGTCACAGCACCGCGGACATTGAAGCGCTGCGTGAAGAGATCCTCCGCCGTCATCGGGAGCTGATAGGTGCCGCCGCTGCTGCGGCTGCGACGCCCGTCGAGTAGACCGTGGACCGAAGCTCACCCAAACCGGAAGCTCCGCCGCTCATCGTCGAGAAGCTGAGCCACGCCTTCGGTAGGCGACAGGCACTGAATGACGTGTCCTTCGAGATCAACCGCGGCGACCGCACGATGCTGCTCGGCCTCAATGGCGCGGGCAAGACGACACTCTTCTCGCTGATCACCCGGCTCTACAACCACCGCGGCGGCTCGATCCGCATCTTCGGCTGGGAGATCAAGCGCAAGCCCTCGGAAGCGCTCGCCAGGCTCGGCGTCGTATTCCAGCTGCCGACGCTCGATCCCGATCTGTCGGTCGCGCAAAACCTGTTCTATCACGCCGCCCTGCACGGCCTGCCCCGTCGCGAGGCGGCGGCCCGCATCGAGCGGGAGATCGAGCGCGTCGGCCTGACGGATCGGATGCACGAAAAGGCGCGTACCCTCAGCGGCGGCCAGCGCCGCCGCGTGGAGATCGCCCGGGCCCTGATCCACAAGCCGAAGATGTTGCTGCTCGACGAGCCCACGGTTGGATTGGATATCGCAAGCCGGCAGTTCCTGCTCGATCATGTCGGCATGTTGTGTCGCGAGGAAGGGTTGGCCGCCCTGTGGGCAACCCATCTGATCGACGAGGTCGACTCCGCCGCCCGCGTGATAGTGCTCCACCGGGGCCGGATCCTGGCGCAGGGGCCGGTGCCGGACGTGGTCCGCGATACCAACTCGGCGTCGATCCGCCAGGCGTTCGACGGCCTCACCGGCGAGCGGGGCGAATGATGACGCCGGTCCACTATTACCGCTGCCTGCGCGGCATCGTGTGGCGAGAGGGCCTGCGCTTCGTGAATCAGCGCGGCCGCTTCGTCGCGGCGCTGGTGCGGCCGCTGGTGTGGCTGGTCATCTTCGCTGCCGGCTTCCGCTTCGTGCTCGGCGTGTCGATCATTCCGCCCTATCAGACTTACATTCCCTACGAGGAATACATCGCCCCGGGGCTGATCGGCATGATCCAGCTCTTCCAGGCCATGCAGAGCACTCTGTCGATGGTGTGGGACCGCGAGATGGGCAGCATGCGCACCCTGCTGGTGAGCCCGCTGCCGCGCTGGTTCCTGCTGGTGTCGAAAATGGTCGCGACGGTGGCCGTCGCGGTGCTGCAGTCTTATGTCTTCCTGGGCATCGCCTGGTTCTGGGGAATCCAGCCGCCGCCCATCGGCTACCTCACCGTACTGCCGGCGTTGATTCTGTCCGGCATGATGCTGAGCGCGCTCGGTCTCTTCATATCGTCGGCGATCCGCCAGCTCGAGAATTTCGCCGGCGTCATGAATTTCGTGATCTTCCCGATGTTCTTCGCCTCGTCCGCGCTCTATCCCCTCTGGACCGTGCGGGAGGCGAACCAGAAGCTCTACTACATCTGCATGGTCAACCCGTTCACGCATGCGGTGGAGCTGGTGCGGTTCGCGCTGTACGAGCAGTTCAATGGTGAGGCATGCGCCGTGGTCGTCGGCGCCCTCGTCGTCTTCATGGGGTTGGCGATCCTCGGGTACGATCCGGGGCGAGGGCTCATGGTCCGCCGGGGCGGCGGACCCGAGTGAAGCCACGCACATGGATGTGCCCCGCCACCGCAGGTGGCTAGTCAGAACTTGTACACCCCCTGGACCGCAATCTCGCTCTGGTTGCTGCCGTATTGCACCACGGGTGTTTCGGCTTTGAGGAACGTCGGCTCGCTCGAGGTGTCATAGCGGCCCTCGAGTCGCAGCTCGAAGCTCGCGACCGGGTCGTAGCCCAAGGTCAGCGTGGCTTCCTTCAGGTCCTGCGGTGCTCCGGTCACGACCGTGGTGCCGTCCTTGTCGTCGAGATACTCGCCGCGCAATGACACGCGCCACTGGCCGTTGATCTGATAGTTCGCGTACGCGGCTACGCCGTCCCAGTCGCCGCCGGTGAGCGTGTCCGGTGTGGCGGTGCCGATTTCCTGCTTGCCCCAGTCGTAGCTCACCACGAATGTGAGCGCCGAAGTCGCGTTGAAAGTCGCGACGGTGTCGAAGAAAGTCCGCTCCGCCCCATACACGGGGTCCTTGCCCGCGTACATCTGCGCGGTGAGGGAGAAGTACTTGTTGGGGTTGAAGGCCACGCCCAGCTCACCGGTCTTCGAGCCGTAGTCGATCTTGGTATAGTTCCAGCCATTGTTGACCCCGACGATCACGCTGACGGTGTCGGTGATCGCATAAGTCGCCCGCACCCCGGTATGGGTCATCGGCTCCGCGTAGAAGAGCAGCGAGCGCGAGAAGTTCGTGTCGCCGCTCGGCGCGATGACCTCGGCGCCGGCCAGGGTGGTGAATTTGCCGGCCTGCACCGTGAGGGGGCCGGTCACGTACTGCGCGAATCCCTGCAGGAGGTCGAACGAGTTGGCGCTGGCACCCGCGCTCTCGGCGGCATCGACGATCTTCGCGTCCTCGCCGGCGATGACGTCGACCACGGCCCCGAAGCCGGACTTCGGCTGATACGCGAGCTGCAACCCCGCCTCGTCGAGCTGAAACGTATCGTGGGACGTATCGAATTGGTGGTAGGTGTTGTAGCCGGAGGAGTCGTAGTACGAGGCCGCCACATAGCCGGACTCCGTGATGCCGGAGTTGGCCAGGATCTGGGCCAGCGTCGCGGCGGGGGAGTCGGCCGCAAGAGCGACCGTCGGCAGGGCGCCTGCGGCGCCGACCAGCGCCGCGATGTGGATTCGGTGCAACAAAGGGTTTGACATAGGGCCACTTTCTCTTGCGATGATTGTCGGTGGGCGGGCGAACCAAGCATCCCCTATGCCAAGTGAGTTTCGCGTTAACAATCAATATATTGCGCAGGATCAACTGCTTGCCTCGGCCGCGCGTGCACTGGTACGGTGCGCCGCGGCGAGCGCGCTTCCCAACGCGGTGCGTCGGATCATCGATCGTTGTGGTCTGCGTCCCACGAGCGCGGCGGCCCTCGCCAATGTCATAATTTCCGTTGGGCGTCAGTGCCGTCCGACATGTTTTTCAGACACTACAAATGAGTTACGCTGCGAGAATCCCTTCGGATTCCACCAGAGCAGAGCCAGTGGACTGTCGCTCGATGGCGACAGAGGGCTCCGCTGTGCCGCGAAAAACCGGGCGCGGTTTGAGCGGATGATTTGAGCCAAACCGTCCCGGGAGCATTGGTGTCATCGATTCATCGAACGCTGGCCGTCGCCCTCGCATCGCTCTTCATGCTGACCTCGGCAATCGGTCAGACGGCCAGCACGAAGACGCAGCCGCAGTCGGCGCAGCCGCAGTCGACGCAATCGCAGCCGGAGCAGTCGCCGACGCAGCCGACGAAGCCGACGAAGCCGACGAAGCCGAAGCCGCGGCACAAGGCCAAGGCGCACGCCAAGGCTCGGACGCATCGGCAGAGTCGGGCCCCGGCTCGTCCCCGAGCCAGGGCCCAGGCCCGCGCGCGGACAACCGCGCCGGCCCAAGCGGCTGCGCCGCCGCCACCATTTACCTTCGCCACCGTCGAGAGGTATGCCCAGGAGCGCGCTGCGCACCCCTACCGAGACCGCTCGACGCCGCTGCCGCACGAGCTCGCGACCCTGAACTACGAGCAGTACAGCGAGATTCAGTACAGACAGTCGGCGGCGCTGTGGCACAACCAATCGATGTTCGAAGTGCAATTTTTCCACCGCGGCTTCAATTTCGATCGCCGTGTCAACATTTTCGAGGTGCAGCCCTCGGGTGTACGCGCAGTCGAGTACTCCCCCGCGATGTTCACCTTCGGCCGGGATGTGCCGCGGGTAGCGTTGCCCGCCAACCTAGGCTTCGCGGGGCTGGCCGTGCACTACCCCTTGAACACACCGGGCTTCAAGGATGAAGTGATCGCCTTCCTCGGCGCCTCATATTTCCGGGCACTCGGCCGCAACGCCGGATATGGCGTCTCGGCGCGGGGCCTCGCGATCGATACCGCGACCACCGCCGGGGAGGAATTTCCTTATTTCACCGATTTCTGGCTGGTGCAGCCGCAGCCCGACCAGCGGACCATGACGATCTACGCGCTGCTCGACAGCCCGAGTATCGCCGGTGCGTACGAGTTCGATGTGCGGCCCGGTACCACCAGCCAGGTGCAGGTCACGGGACAGCTTTACGCGCGACAGAGCGTGGACAAGGTCGGCATCGCACCCCTCACGTCCATGTTCCTCTACGGAGAGGGAACGCCCCGAGGCCGGTTCGATGACTGGCGCCCTGAGGTCCACAACAGCGACGGCCTGATGATGCAGACCGGCGGCGGCGAGTGGCTATGGCGGCCGCTCGAGAATCCCGACAAGCTCCAGGTCAACCGCTTCATGGATCAGAGCCCGAAGGGCTTCGGCCTCATCCAGCGTGACCGCGATTTCTCGGACTACGAGGACCCGGATTCCCAGTACGAGCGGCGTCCGAGCTACTGGATCCAGCCGCTGGGCGACTGGGGCAAGGGAGGCATCGAGCTGGTCGAGATCCCGAGCGACGAGGAAATTCACGACAATATCGACGCTTACTGGGTGCCGAGCGCTCAAATCGGGCCGCATGCGCCGTTGCACTTTTCGTATCTGCTCTCGGCCTACCTGGACTCGGACCACCGCTGGCCTCCCGGGGGCGAGGCGATCGCCACCCGTTTCGGGCCGGTGATGAATGGCGCCACCCCGGTGTCAGGCATGCGACTTGTTCTCCTTGATTTCACCGGCGGCGACCTCGACTCTCTATTGCCATCGCAGCCGGTGCATGCGGATGTGTCGGCCGACGGCGGTACAATCAGCCACGTCACGGTTCAGCGGATCCCCGAGAGCGGTGTCTGGCGCGTGACGATGGAGGTCAAACCTGCCGGTGACGACCCGGTCGATTTGCGTTGTTACCTGGATCTGTATGGCGAAGCCTTGACCGAGACATGGACCTACCAGTGGACACCGGGAGCCTAGATGTGAGCCTGGCCGTGGACGCCGGCCGCTTGCGCCGTGCGGCCCGCTGGCGCCGGGCCGTATTTCTGATTTTGACGCTGCTCACGGCTGCGGCGGCGACGGCGATGATGTGCGACATTCTCGCCGCCAACGGCCTGACCACGCTCGAGCGGATCGGGCTGGTGCTCTTCTACATCCTCTTCGTCTGGATCACGGGCGCGTTCTGGACGGCGCTGGCCGGCATGCTGGTTCGCCTGCGGGGAGGTGACCCGCTGGGCCTCAAGCCGGAGGCGCTCGCGGGCCGGCCTCTCGCCGGCCGCACGGCCGTCATCATGCCGATCTACAACGAGGAGACAACCCGGGTCATCGCCGGGCTCGATGTCATCTGGTCCTCGTTGTCGAGGCTGCCGGAGCAGGCGGCATTCGATCTGTTCATTCTCTCCGACACGCGCAAGCTCGACGTTGCGGCGGCGGAAGAGGCGGCCTGGCGCCAGCTCACGGCGCGCCATCATGCCCGCGGCAGGATCTTCTATCGCCGGCGGCCGGAGAATGTCAGCCGCAAGGCCGGCAACATCGCCGACTTCGTGCGCGCGTGGGGCGGCGGCTACGATTACGCCATAGTGCTCGACGCCGACAGTGTCATGTCGGGCGAGGCGCTGGTGAACCTGGCGAGGCTCATGGATGCGAACCCGCAGGCCGGCATCATCCAGGCGCTGCCGCTGCCGGCGGGTCGGGAAACGCTGTTTGCGCGCCTGATCCAGTTTGCCGCGCGGCTGTCGAGCCCCATGCTCGCGAGCGGCCTCGCCTGGTGGCAGCTCGGCGAAGGCAACTACTGGGGCCACAATGCGATCCTGCGGCTGAAGCCATTCGCCGCTTTCTGCGATCTGCCGCGTCTGCCCGGAGCACCGCCGCTTGGCGGCGAGATCCTGAGCCACGACTTCGTCGAGGCCGCCTTCATGCGGCGTGCGGGATTCCAGGTCTGGCTGGTGCCGGACGACAGCGGCAGCTGGGAAGAGGTCCCCTCGAACCTGATCGACTACGCTGCGCGCGACCGACGCTGGGCGCAGGGCAACCTGCAGCACCTGGGACTGTTGCCCATGCGGGGCCTGCACTGGCTCAGCCGGCTGCACCTGATCACCGGAGTGCTGTCATATGCCAGCTCGCCGCTCTGGCTGCTCGTGCTGCTCCTGAGCTCGACGGTCGTCATTCTCGATGCCGTCCACGGGCATCAATACTTCACGCCCGGCTCCTACGCGCTCTTTCCAACCTGGCCGCAGTACCGCAATGGCGAGATCGTGGCGCTGATGTCGATCACGGTGGCCGTGCTCTTCCTGCCGAAATTCTTCGGCGCGATGCTTGCGCTGCGGGACCCGCGGCTGCGGCGTGGGTTCGGCGGCGCTGGACGACTGCTTGCGAGCCTTCTCATCGAGCAGCTATTCAGCATCCTGCTGGCGCCCGCCATGATGCTCTTCCACACGACCTTCGTCGTGACCACGCTCATGGGCAAGCCGGTGGCGTGGCATGCGCAGGAACGGGGCGATCGCGGTATCGGTGTGCTCGAGGCGCTTCTGCGGCACAAGTGGCACCTCCTCATCGGTCTCGCGTGGGGAGCGGTGATCCTCACGTTTGCCCCGCGATACATCTGGTGGCTGCTGCCGGTACTGGCCGGCATGGTGTTGGCCGTGCCGCTCACCATGCTGACCAGCCGCACCGGGGCGGGCCTCTGGCTGCGCCGGCATCGGCTGTTGCTGACACCGGAGGAAACCGATCCGCCGGCGGAGCTGGCAGCGCTGCAGGCGCGCCTGGCGCCGGGCGCCAGCGCCGTGGGCGATACCGAGGCGGGCGATGAGCCGCCGCTCGCGGTGCCGGAGCACGTACCGCTGGCAATGCAGGCCCAACCGCCGCGCTACCTGACCGCCCGTGATGCGCTGCGGCTCGGGCGCTGGAAAAGCGTGAACTCGACTCCCGCTCCCTGAGTTGTTGCCTGCACCGGCGCGGGGCACGTGCCGCATCGGATGCACCACAGTCGCGCGGCTCATCGGTCGCGATGTCGGGGAGGGGCGGTAATCGTCGGCGGCCGGTTGGCATGGGCGTTGCTTGACGCATGGCAGGAGGACTCCAT
>Ga0335072_10013233_pt1 | contig 11760 bp, 7 predicted proteins | sample Lox_Sample_21_FD_206725 | JGI IMG/M metagenome (GOLD analysis project Ga0335072, IMG submission 206725) | Soil microbial communities from Loxahatchee National Wildlife Refuge, Florida, United States - Lox_Sample_2.1 | ecosystem: Environmental > Terrestrial > Soil > Wetlands | place: USA: Florida...
TGGGCCGAGGTGGCGATCGCGCTCCTGCTGCTGTTTCCGCTGCGTTGGGTGGTGCTCTCCACCGGCGCTATCCTGATGACTTTCCTGGGCTTGGGCGTCGCCTCGGCCATGCGCGGCATGCAAGTCACCTGCGGGTGCTGGGGCGGAACGATGCTCGTCGGTCCGCTTTGGTTTTCCGAGCACGGCGGCATGTTCCTGATGGCGCTGGCTGGGGACCGCGTGATTGCCACGCGGCTACTGGCCCGCAAAGAGGCATGAGCCTGCAAATTCTTTGAATTTGGCCCTCCTGGCGTGGCGCGGCCCCTATAGACTGGTAGCTGGATCCGGCCGATCAGCGATAAGAGTGCCACTCGATTCTGGCATTTTCGGAGTAAAGTTCCTGACACTTTCGATTGGCCTGTTCGCTGCCGTCTCCGTGCTGGCCCAGCCTCCAGCAGAAACTTCCGACGCCGAAGTCTTCGCCCGCATCGCAGGGCGAGAAGTCTCACAACTTCACGAAGGCATCCCGCTTGCGCAGTGGTTAGCTTCGCGGCGCAAGAAGGAACGGTGGGAAACCAGGAAACCCGAGATCGTGCCCACGGAAACACATCTGGAATGCCTCAGCCTGGTGAAAACGGAAGCGCTGCCTTCGGGCGCAAAGGTAACGCGTGCGCTCTACTTCTATCCCCCATCTGCGCCCACTCCAGCCATTTTGCCGGCATCGAATGAGGCAAAACTGATCAGCAGCTGTACTCTCGGCATGATTCGGGTGGAAGCGGAGGTTTTGACGCCGGAGATCGGTCGCGACCTGGAACAAGCTGTGCGCCGGCGATTCACGAGGGAATACGGAGACAGTGCCGGCAACACGCGTCCAGACACGGCGTTCTGGAGTCCAGGCTCCTACGGTGGGGGCGCGCGATGGATACACAACGCTGAAATTGTCGCAGGGTACGACTCCAAGCCTGGCCTCGACGTCGACGCGCCCGGTCAGCTCATGCTTGGTCCCGTGGTCTTCGTGGGTGCACGTTTGCCCAGCGCGGAAAAACTCCAGCATGAAGCCTGCTGCACGATCAAGGACTACCGCTATCGCCCAATCGAGAACGAGAACTTCCATCACGCCGTCGCGCTGGCGCGAGCGAACGCAGCGCTTTCAGCAAAATTTTCGAATCTCTACGACGCGGCCGTTCAAGGGACCCGGAAAACACCGTGGCGGGCATCGCTGCTGCCGGTACTGCGGGAATGGCTCAGCGCTCTGAAGGCCGCTTCTCGTTCGCAACGCGCTGCGGGTTTGTTGGCCGCCGATCTTTTGCTCGAGGCAGCTGAAGACGCCGGGCAAGTTCCAGGTTGGCCTCAAAGGCCGGGCGAGCGCACGGAACTGGAAGACTTGGGCGCAGACTTCGAGCTGAATGAAGTCGCGGGCGACTACTCTTACGCCAGGACCTGGGCGAAACGAGCCCTGCGCCTGGATCCCCAAGGCGTTGTCGGACAGATGGTTGTGATCGGATCTCTGGCGCGGGGTTCCTGTGATGCCGCAGGCTCCGAATTCTTCCGGCAAGTCCTGCGGGACGGCGAAGGCCTGTTAGCAAAGGGCTTGGATGCGCACGCGGCTGGGCAGGTCCACTTCATGGTGGGAGATGCCTACTCGGATATCGTGGCGATAGCGGGTGGAGACGACGGTCCCAACGGTGAGTACGATGGCAGCCGGTTCCGGAACGAGGCGGATGCGAATCGCAAACGAGCTTTGCAGCATTATCGCGCCGGCTTGGCGTTGGATAACCGCTCGGAGAACGCGAGAGACGCCTGGCGGCAGGCGTGGCGCCTTGCCGCGGGTCTCCTGCCTGGCGAGCGCTACGTGTGCTTCGGCGATTAGGCCCCAAGCGCATTGGCGCGGTCGCGTCAGGCCTCGAACCGCCGCCGGCGAAACGCTAGAATAGGGAGCACGGGTTTCCGCCTGTAATCTCCCCCGGAAGGAGCGCCTACCTGGATGCGAACGGACGCCACTGGCTGTTCTCGCGGCACACGAAGGATTGCAGTCCGGAGGAGTGAGGAGCGGTGGTAAACCGCTAGCATGCGGGGCCTCGCTTACGATCTGCGGTTTGCGCTGCGAGGACTGCGGCGCGACCGAGCGTTCACGCTGGGGGCCATCGCGATGCTTGCGCTGGCCATCGGGTTAAACGTCACGGTGTTCACCGTAATGGAGGCGATGCTGTTTCGGGGCTTCCCGCTCGTCAAGGGCAACGACCGTTTGCTTTACATGCAGGAGCGTTATCCATCGGGGTTGTGCTGCATATCTTATCCGGATTTTGAGGATTGGCGCGCGCAAACGCGCGCGTTTCGGGGTATGGCTTTCGTGGACGGGAAGGCCATCAGTTTCGCCGACGGCGGACACGCAACGGACATGTCCACCCACCTGGTCAGCACCAACGCATTCGGGCTTCTCGGCGTATCACCGATCCTGGGGCGGGATTTTGCGCCGCCGGACGAGGCACCGGGAGCGCCGCCGGTGGCGATCCTCAGTTACCGTTTTTGGGAGAGCCGGTTTGCCAAACGCCGCGACATCGTGGGCTTAACCGTTCGCATCGACAAAGCGCCCACCACCATCATCGGAATAATGCCCCAGGGATTCGACTTCCCGGTGCAAGAGAACCTCTGGTTGCCGCTGGCTCACACGCCGGAGCTGAGCCCGAGAAACCCGGGAGGCTTCATGGCGTTTGGCCGACTGCGGGACGGCGTAGACGTGGAAACGGCACGCGCAGAACTCGAGACGATCAACCGGCGCCTGGAAACGGCTTATCCGGCGACCAATCGCGGCGTTGTGCCCAGGGTGAACACTTATTCGCAGGTTTTCGTCGGTCCGGATGCGCCTATTATCTACGGCTCGCTCTGGGCAGCGGCCTGGCTGGTGGTGTTGGTTGCCTGTGCCAATCTGGCGAATCTCGCACTGGCACGAACCATCGGGCGATCGCGGGAGCTGTCGACGCGGATCGCGCTCGGCGCCGGCCGGGGACGGATGATGCGCCAGATTTTCGTGGAGAGTCTGGCGCTTTCAAGCACCGCCGGCGTGCTCGGCTGGTGGATTGCCCAATGGAGCGTGCGGACGTGGGCTGTCGACACGGCATCCCGCTACCAGATTCTCGACTACAGGATGGATTCCGGCACGCTCGCCTATCTGGCCGCGATCTCCGTTGCTGCGGCGATTCTGTTCTCGCTGGCTCCGATCAGCGGGGTTTTGCACCTGAGCGTGAACAGTGCCCTGAAAAGCGACGCTCGCGGCATGACACAGGGTCTTCGGGCCAAATCCCTCGCCGCAATTTTGGTTGCAGGCCAGATGACTCTCGCCATCGTGCTGCTATCGGGCGCCGGTGTCCTGGTGCGGAGCCTGGTGAACGTCGTCAGTGCTAGGACCGGCGTGCGCGATCCGGAAAGCATACTGGCCGGGTTAGTTCATTTGCCCTCTGAGAAGTACTCCACCCCGGGAACGCAGATCGGTTACTTTGAGCGGCTTGAAGGTAGATTCAGGACCATTCCGGGAATTGAAGGCGAGTCGGTGTCCAACGGCATTCCCGTGGGTTCCGGGCGGCTGCGAACGTTCGCGATCGAGGGAAGACCCAGTGCTCCGAACGGCGAAGACGCCGCCCAGTTCCTCAGCGCCGGACCGGGCTACTTCCGGGTGATGGGAGCGTCCGCGATCGCCGGCCGCGCATTCAACGACCGGGATGTGGGAGCGGCGGTGCAGGTCGCAGTTGTGAACCAGAGTTTCGTTGCCAGGTTCCTCCCCGGCGAACAACCTCTTGGCAAGCGGGTACGCAGCTGGGTCCGAGGCAAGCCCGGCGAGTGGCGCACCATCGTGGGCGTGGTTTCAAATGTCATGCAGGGCGACCCGATTCGGCGGCAGTTCAAACCTGTCATCTATTTGCCGTTCGACCAAGAGCCGTCGGCGAGTGCATTCTTCTTCCTGCGCACGCGCGTGCCTCCGGACCGTGTGGCTCAAGCCGTTCGAGCTGAAGTACTGAATTTGGATCCCGATGTGACCCTGGAAGATTTCACTACGTTGAAGGCCACGTTCGCATTCGAGCGCGACCGCATGGACCTCGAGCATGCGGAGTTGGGGAAAAACGCGGCAGTGGCGCCTATCTTCGCGATTGTCGCGCTGCTGCTGGCCGCGGTTGGGCTTTACGCCGTCGTCGCGCATTCGGTGAGCCAGCGCACCAAAGAAATCGGAGTGCGGATGGCCATCGGCGCCGCCGCGGCAGACATCCGCCGGCTCATCTTTCGGGAGGGAATGGCGCCGGTAGTAGCAGGGTTGCTTCTCGGGCTCGCGACTTCGCTCGGAGTGAACCGTATTTTGCAGTCGCAGTTGGTCGGCGTATCGCCGTACGATCCAGTTATGGTGACGGGCGCGCCAGTTGTCTTGATCGTTGTCGCGTTGCTAGCCTGCCAAATTCCCGCGCGGCGGGCGATGAGCGTCGACCCGGCGGTCGCCTTGCGGCATGATTAGTGCCGCCATGCTCGCCTTATACTGAAGACCCGCCGGCGGTGAAACGCTAGAATAGGGAGCACGGGTTTCCGCCTGTAATCTCCCCCGGAAGGAGCGCCTACCTGGATGCGACGCCTTGCCGCACTTCTTTGTCTTGGATCCGGCCTGTGTCTGGCCGCCACCAACGCGAAACCGCCCACGCTCGCCGAAGCGCGCGCGTTCATCGACCGGGCGCAGGCCCGGCTGCTGGATCTCTCGACGGAAGATCAGCGCGCCGATTGGATCAAGTCGACTTACATTACCAGCGACACCGAAACGCTTTCGGCCCGCGCCGACGAAGAGCTGATCAAGGTGACGATGCAGTTGGCCAAGGAGTCGACACGCTTCAAAGACCTGAAGATGCCGGCCGATCTCGCGCGCCAGTTCCAGTTGCTGCGGCTTTCCCTCCCCCTGGCCGCGCCGTCCAATCCCAAAGAGGCTCGGGAACTCACCGAGATCGCCTCCAAGATGGAAGGCATGTACGGCAGCGGCAAGTATTGTCCAGAGCCCGCAAACTGCATGGATCTGGATCAGCTCAGCGACATCCTGCGCACCAGCACCGATCCCAAGCAACTGCTGGACGCCTGGCGCGGCTGGCGCACCATTTCGGTCCCCATGCGCCCGCTGTACGAGAGGTATGTCGTGCTGGCCAACCAAGGCGCGCGCGAATTGGGCTTCGCCGACATGGGCGCGATGTGGCGCTCCAAGTACGACATGTCTCCCGACGCGTTCATCACCGAAACGGACCGGCTGTGGGATCAGGTGAAGCCGCTGTATCTGGCGCTGCACGCCTACGTGCGCTGGAAACTGCGCGAAAAATACGGCGATATCGTTCCGGCGCATGGGCCGATTCCCGCGGATCTGCTGGGCAACATGTGGGCGCAGGAATGGGAGAACATTTATCCGCTGGTCGCCCCGAAAGACGCCGATCCCGGCTACGATCTCACCGCGAACCTCAAAGCCAAGAACACACAGCCGCTCGACATGGTGCGCTACGGCGAGCATTTCTTCACTTCGCTGGGATTCGCGCCGCTGCCCAAGACGTTTTGGGAGCGGTCGATGTTCGTGAAGCCGCGCGATCGCGATGTGGTGTGCCATGCCAGCGCCTGGGACATCGATTCGGTGGACGACCTGCGGCTCAAGCTGTGCATCGAGATCAACGCCGAAGATTTTTCCACCGTCCATCATGAGCTGGGCCACAACTTCTACCAGCGCGCCTACGATCAGCAGCCGTTCTTCTTCCGCGATGGCGCCAACGAAGGCTTTCATGAGGCCATCGGCGACACGATTGCGCTTTCGGTGACGCCCGAATATCTGCACAAGATCGGGCTGCTGGAGAACGTGCCGGACAGCTCCAAGGACATCGGCCTGCTGCTGTACAAGGCGCTCGAAAAGGTCGCGTTCCTGCCGTTCGGCTTGATGATCGACAAGTGGCGCTGGGAAGTGCTGAACGGCCAGGTTGCGCCGGATCATTACAACGAGAGCTGGTGGAAGCTGCGGCTCCAGTATCAGGGCATCGCGCCGCCGGTGCCGCGCAGCGAAGCCGACTTCGATCCCGGCGCGAAATACCACGTGCCCGCCAATTACTCCTACACGCGTTATTTTCTGGCCGATATTTTGCAATTCCAGTTTCATCGCGCGCTGGCGAAGGCGGCGGGCTGCACGGCGCCGCTGAATCGCTGTTCCATCTACGAGAGCAAGGCGGCGGGAGAGAAGCTGAACGCGATGCTCGAAATGGGCGCGAGCAAGCCCTGGCCCGAAGCGCTGGAAGTGCTGACCGGGCAGAAACAGATGGACGCCACCGCGATCCTGGATTATTTCGCGCCGCTGAAGAAGTGGCTGGATGAACAGAATCGCGGCAAGCCCGTCGGCTGGTAGCAGGTACACTCAATGAACGTGGTAGATGTTTGCCCTGTCTGTGGCGGCTCCGGCTGGAAGATCACCGAGCGCGAAGGAATTTCAGGCGCCGAAAAATGCGATTGCGCCAGCGCTGGTCGCGAACAGCGCAACGAGCGTCGCGCGGGAATTCCGGTGCTTTACCAGAACGCTTCGCTGGATAACTTTCTGCAGGACGAGCGGCGTCTGCTGGCCGGGTCCATGAATGATGTTCGCGTATACATCCGCCAATTCCCCACTCTGCCTAAGCCGGGCCTGCTGTTCCTGGGGCCTCCGGGCACCGGCAAGACGCACCTGGCCATCGCGGCGCTGCGCGGGCTGATCGCGCGCGGCTTCGAAGGAGTCTTCTTCGATTTCCAGGCGCTGCTGAATCACATTCGCAGCGGCTACGATCCGGCCTCCGGCTCCATGGATCGCGAGGCGTATCGCACCGCGCTCGACGCCGAGATCCTGGTGCTGGACGATCTGGGCGCGCATCGCATTACGGACTGGGTGGAGGACACGGTGACGTCGATCATCACCCACCGCTGTAACAACCGGCTCGCGACCATCGTCACTTCGAATCTGCGCGATCCGGAAGCGGGCGATCAGCGCGGCTCGGGCCTGCAGGAAGACATTCACGCCAAGTACTTCCTGGAGGAACGCATCGGTACACGCGCCCGCTCGCGGCTGTTCGAGATGTGCAAGCTCATCCGGATGCCGCAGGTGGCCGACTACCGGCTCAAGAAGCGCTGAGCGGCCGGAAGAGCAGCAGATCCAGACTGAACGTTACCCGCATCGCCTCCACGGGCCGCTTTGGCATCGGCCGGTAAATCGACAGCAGCAGATCGCGGACCTCGTTGGCGTCGAGATCGGCCGTAGTCGTTGCGCGGCGTTGATCGGCCAGCGCGAAAAGCGGGGCGAAGGTCTCGACGGTTCGCGCGACGCGGTCGCGTCCCGCACCACGGATTTCGGCCAAATCCTCCGGCGCAGGAATCGCCACCAGCAGCCGGCCGTCGTTGCGCAGAACGCGCTGGAATTCAGCCGCGTTCATTCTGGCCGTGATCGAGAGCACGATCGAGAACGATTGATCGGAGTAGGGAATGAAGCGGTCGGCATTGGCGACGATCCATTCACATTCGGGATAGCGCCGGGCCGCGGCGTCCACCGCCGGAATGGAGATGTCGACGCCATGCGCGAGGAAGCCCGCGCCGCGATGGAGGCTGCCGAGATAGAACCCGTCGCCACAGCCGGTATCCAGCACAGTGTCGTTGCGCGAAGCGTTGAGCCTTTCCGCGATCGCGCACAACAAGGGCGTGGTCACGCCGCGATCATGCAGCCGGCGCCGCGCCGCCACAGCTTCGGCGGAGTCTCCCGGGCGCTTGGACCGCCGCTCCTGCGGCTGCAGCAGGTTGAGGTATCCGCTGCGCGCGATGTCAAACGAATGCCCGCGCGGGCACACCACGCGCCGCGGCTCGCGCGCAAGCGGCAGCCGGCAGCCGCGCACCGGGCAGAGGAGCATGCGTCGAGTGTAGCGGATTGAATCAACGAATCTGCACCGATCATTGCCACGCGGCCGAATGGAGCAGGGACGGGCGCTCGACACGGTCGCTGGTTCGGATCGCGCAGAGTTCGCCGATCAAGCTCCCGGCCCAGCGGTAGATGTTGCGTTCGCGCACGGTGGCCCGCATGCGCTGCATCCGGATGCGCCGTTCCTCCGGAGCCATCTCGAGCGCACGGTGGATCGCGTGGGCTAATTCTTCGGTGTCGTACGGATTCACGGTGAGCGCATCGGCCAGTTCGTGGCTGGCGCCTGTGAAGCGGCTGAGAATCAGCACGCCCTGTTCATCCGTGCGCGCGGCGACGAATTCCTTAGCAACCAGATTCATGCCGTCGTGCAGGGAGGTCACCAGGCATACATCGGCCGTGCGGTAGTATGGCAGGATTTCCGCGTGGCTGTGCTGTCGCGCCAAGAGCACGATCGGCTGCCAGTTCCCGCTTTGGAAGCGGCGGTTGATGCGATCGGCTTCTTGAACCACTTCCTGCATGACGTCGTGATAGCGCGGGATCTGGGTGCGGCTGGGCGAGCCGATTTGCACAAAGGTGAACTCGCCACGATAAGCGGGACATTTTTCAAAGAAGGTTTCAATGCCGCGAAAGCGCTCCGGGATGCCCTTGGTGTAGTCGATGCGGTCCACGCCGACTCCCATGAAAGTGGCGTGAACGCCCAGGTTTTCAAGCAGCGCGGCGCGCTCCAGATGCGGCAGGTCCTCGTGGGGCGATCCGGTTTCCGCGCGGTCCATCGAAACGCTGATGGGGAACGGCCGCACCAACGTCAGGTGCCCTTCACGCAGAACGCCGAAGTGCTCGCGGTCGATGCGCGACTCCAGCGCGCGGTCAACCGTATCCAGAAAATTGTTGCAATGCCCCTGGATATGGAAGCCGATCAGATCCGCGCCCAGCAAGCCGTCCAGCAGTTCACGCTGCCACGGGCAAATGCCAAAGGCCTCGGAGTTGGGCCAGGGGATGTGCCAGAAGATGGCCACGCGGGCGTCCGGGCGCCGCTGCTTGATCATTCCGGGCAGCAGCGCAAAGTGATAATCCTGCACCAGGACCACGGGCGATTCTTCCTGGGCGATTTCCTCCAGCACCGTGTCGGCGAACTTGCTGTTCACGGTCCGGTAGGCTTCCCAGTCGTCGATGCGAAAAATGGGCCGCGTGTGGGCGATGTGACAGAGCGGCCACAGGCCCTCGTTGGCAAAACCAAAATAGAATCCCTGCTGCTCCTCGGGGGCGAGCCAGACGCGATGTAGGGTGTACTGCGCGTGGTCGGGAGGAACGCGCAGCCGCCCCGCCTGATCCACGGTTTCGAGGTCGGCATCGCCGGTGGCCTGGGCGATCCAGGTGCCGTCGCAGGCGCGCAACACCGGCTCGAGCGCGGTGACCAGGCCGCTGGCCGGCACGATGCACTCGATTCCCTCGGGGCGGTAGACATGCTCATACGGTTCGCGATTCGAAACCACGAAAAGCCGGTCGCCATTGAGGCGCGCTTGCACGAAGACGCGCAGGCGCTCGGCAGTCCAGCTGGATTCGGCCAGTTCCCGCAGGCGGGCCTCTTCTTCGGCCGCGGCGCGGGCCGCCGCCAGGCTGGACGTCAGATGCGACACCTCACGGGTCAGAGGTTCGAATTCACCCGGCTCGAAAATTCCCGGCCCCCCTCCCGCTGTTCCGGTGCGCAGTTCCCGGAGCCTTTGTGTCAAGCGGTGCAAAGGCCGGCCGAAGCCCCAGCGGATGGTGAGCAGAGTGATGGCCCCGATCAGGAAGGTCTCGATGCCGACGCCGATTAGAGCGCGGCGCCACAACGCGGCGGCCTGGCGGTCGATATACGTCGCATCGTGGAAGATCGAAAGAACGCCGATCACGGAGGGGTCGTTGCGCAACGGCATTGCGACCACGTGCATGGGATCGCCGCCCAATTGCACGAAGCCCGCGTGCGTCAGGCCGTCGCTTAACGTCAGGGACACCGGCGGCGGGAGTTGGTCGAGACGCGCGGTGAGACCGGAACTGATGGCCAGAAGATCTCCACCGACGCTGTACACCGCGATGCCGGCGAGCTGCTCGCGGTCCTTGAACCGGTCCACCAGCTGCTGCAGGTCCTGATAGTCGTTCTCCTGGACTAAAGGCTCGGCTGATTTGGCCAGGGAATCGGCAAGCACCAGGGAGTGGCGGTCCAGTTCCCGCTTCAGGCTGCGCGTGTCCGCGCGGGTCTGGTAATAGGCCAGGACCAGAGAAACGGCCGCGACACTGCCGATGAGCGAGACGGAGAGGCGGGAGGTCAGGCGCATGCTCAGCCGCCTATACTTAGATTCCTCCGCAGCACAAAGGTCACACGGCTTTCCGCAGGCAGGTAAATCTGCCGTTTGCCGGTGATGGCAGCCCCAATCGTGCCGGCCGCCGCGCCGGCTCCCGCACCGATCAAAGCCGCCGGACCTCCGGCCGCCGCCGCGCCGATCAGCGCACCGCCTCCGGAACCGCCGCCAATCCAGAGCCAGTTATGTTTCTTGTGGCCGCGGCTGGTGCGAAAAGCGGTGGAGCGGAGGGCGTAGCTGCGCCCGTTCAGGTCCATCGAGTCCAGGCTCAGCTCCAGAATGGCGCGGCCTTTGAATCTTCCCGAAGGCCTGGCTTCCATGATGTGCCCCTGGAGGCGCGTTCCCCGTGGGGCGACCACGCGATCGCCGTAGACGAGCGGCTCGGCCAGAGTCGCGGTGAAGCGGTCACCGGGGCGATTGCGCCGGGTGTCGATGGATTCATCCAACCGGACGCGGAATCGCGTTCCTTCGCGCAAGAAGGCGCCGGACGAGGATGCAACGGCGGCGTGGCCGCTCCAGGCAAGGCCCGCAAACGCCGCACACAATATTGCCATTTTTTTCATCGGATTTACTCCACCCGTGAGAACTGCAAGCGGGAGGCCACGGTGCGCAAAGTCCGGGAGAGCTACAAATCTCGGGGGCTTGTAACGCCTGTGCAACGTGGCGTACGTTAGCTAACCCGGTACATTTTTCAGGCCGCCGCCCGCACGTTACGATGAAAGAGCATGATCACCGCGGACCCGCTGTATTACCTGAGCGAACAACTGGACGCCTGGCGCAAGGCCGGCACGTATCAGCGTTTGCGCGTGTTGGAATCGGCTTGCGAGCCGATGTCGCGCTTCGACGGCAAAGAAGTGATCAATCTGGCCAGCAACAACTACCTGGGCTTGGCCGATCATCCCAAGCTGATCGAAGCGCAAGTGGCCGCCGCGAAGAAATATGGCGCGGGTTCGGGCGCGGTTCGCACCATCTCGGGCACCATGCGGATTCACATGGAGCTGGAGCGGCGCATCGCGGAGTTCAAACACACCGAAGCGTGCGTGGTTTTCCAGTCCGGCTTCGCAGCCAACGCGGGCACGGTTTCGGCGATTCTCGGGCCGGAGGACCACATCGTTTCCGACGCGTTGAATCACGCCAGTATTATCGACGGCTGCCGGCTGTCGCGCGCCAAAATCCACGTATTTCCGCACAAAGATACGGCGGCCGCGGAAAAAATCATGCAGGATCTGGCGGGCGTCAGTGGCCACAAGCTGCTCATCACCGATGGGGTGTTTTCCATGGATGGCGACATCGGTCCGCTACCGGAGCTGGTGCAGATCGCCGAACGGCACGGCGGCATCATGATGATCGATGACGCGCATTCGTCCGGAGTGCTGGGGCGCAACGGGCGCGGAACGGTGGATCATTTCGGGCTGCACGGGCGGGTGGATGTGCAGGTGGGGACGCTGTCGAAGGCGATCGGCGTGCTGGGCGGGTATGTGTGCGGCAGCAAGGATTTGATTGAGTACCTGTATCACCGCG
>Ga0335072_10013235_pt1 | contig 11760 bp, 9 predicted proteins | sample Lox_Sample_21_FD_206725 | JGI IMG/M metagenome (GOLD analysis project Ga0335072, IMG submission 206725) | Soil microbial communities from Loxahatchee National Wildlife Refuge, Florida, United States - Lox_Sample_2.1 | ecosystem: Environmental > Terrestrial > Soil > Wetlands | place: USA: Florida...
CCACAACGAAGGCGACAGCCGAGACAAGCTGAGCTATGCGCTCCTCTCCGACGGCAACACGGTCGAGATCCGTCCGGCCCGGCCGCAGGATGCCGACGACATCAGGCGGATGCACCAGCAGATGTCGCCGGACAATGCCTATTTCCGGTTCTTCAGCTTCAGCCCGCAGGCACCCGACCGCGAGGCCCAGCGTCTCGCCCGGCCGGAAGGGCCTGATCATGCTGCCTTGCTTGCGCGGCTGGACGGCGAGCTCATCGGCGTCGCCAGCTACGAACCGACCCAGCGGCCGGGAGTGGCCGAGATCGCGTTCGCGGTGTCGGACGAGATGCACGGACGCGGAGTCGCCACCCTGCTGCTCGAGCACCTGGTCTCACTGGCCAGGCAACGCCGGCTGATCGCGTTCGCCGCTGAGACACTGCCCGAGAACCTGGCCATGCAGCGGGTATTCGCCGACGCGGGCCTGCCGGTCGAGCGGCAGTTCGCCAACGGCGTGATCGAGCTGACCATGCCGTTGCCAGGACACGACGGCGGACGCCTTGACCATTACCTGGACGCGGTGGCCGGCCGGGCGAGCACAGCGGACGTAGCGAGCTTGCGGCACCTGCTGCAGCCACAGTCGGTGGCGGTGATCGGGGCAAGCAGGCGACGAGGTTCGATCGGCAGGGAGATCCTGCGCAACATCGTCGCGGCCGGATTCGCCGGGCCGGTATATCCAGTCAACCCGCACGGCCGCTCCATGGAAGGCCTTGCTTGCCTCAGCTCGGCCGCTGACCTGCCGCCCGGAGTGGACCTGGCCGTCATCGCCGTCCCGCCGCCGGCCGTCCCGGCGGTGGCAGCCGAATGCGGCCGGCGCGGCGTGCACGCGCTGATCGTGATCACAGCGAGCCTGGGCGGGGGCGGGGCGGACCTGCTGGCTATCTGCCGCAGGTACGGGATGAGGCTGGTCGGCCCGAACTGCTTCGGGGTGGCATCCGGCACCGCGCAGCTGAACGCCACGTTCGCCGCCACGATGCCGGCGCCCGGGATCGCGGGCCTCGTCGTGCAGTCCGGCGGAGTCGGGGTCGCCCTGCTCGAGCACCTGGGCAGGCTCGGCATCGGCATCTCGTCGTTCGCATCGGTGGGCGACAAGTACGACGTTTCCAGCAATGACCTGCTGACCTGGTGGGAGCAGGACGAGCAGACGAAGCTGGCAGTGCTGTACGTCGAATCATTCGGCAGTCCGCGCGGGTTCGCCAGGACTGCCCGCCGCGTCGGCCGGCATATGCCGGTGCTGACGGTCATCGGCGGCCGGTCAGCGGCCGGCCAGCGGGCGGCCGCGTCGCACACAGCGGCGTCGGCCACCCCGCTCGTGACCCAGGAGGCGCTGTTCGGCCAGGCGGGCATCATCGCCACGCACAGCCTGGGCGAGCTGGTCGATACGGCCGCTCTGCTGGCCAGCCAGCCGCTGCCGGCCGGCCGCCGGGTCGCAATCGTCTCCAACGCCGGCGGGGCCGGCGTGCTCGCGGCCGACGCCTGCGGGGACAGCGGCCTGACAGTGGCTGTCCTCGGCGCCGGCACGCAGCGTCGCCTTGCCGGGCTGCTTCCGGTCGGCGCGGCGGTATCCGGGCCAGTCGACACCACTCCCGCGGTCACCGTCGAAAGCTTCCGGGCCTGCCTCGAGGCCGCAGCCGCGGACGCTTCGGTCGACGCCGTGCTGGCCCTCGGCGTGCCCACGGCGATCACGGACCTGACCGCCGCGATCCTGACAGCGCAGGTAGACAAGCCGATGGCGGCGGTGCTGCTGGACCGGCCCGAGGCGGTCAGCCTCAGCCCCAGTCCGCCCGGTGACAGTGCTCCCGGTGACAGGAAGGCTCCGGCGAGCGGGCGGCGACTGCCCGTCTACAGCTACCCGGAGAACGCGGCGCGCGCTCTGAGCCACGCGGCCAGCTACCGGGAGTGGCGCGACTCTCAGCGAGGCCAGGTGCCCGAGCTGGATGGTATCGACCAGGTTGGCGCGCACGCGCTCGTGTCAGCGTTCCTGGCTGACCGCCCGGCCGGGGGCTGGCTGGCAACCGCCGATGCGGTGTCCCTTCTTCGCAGTTACGGGATACCGATGGTGGCGACCAGGGCGGCAGCTGACCAGGCCGGCGCTGTCGCGGTCGCTGCGGAGCTCGGCGGGCATGTCGTGGTCAAGGCGGATGTGCCCGGCCTGGTGCACAAATCTGATGAAGGCGCGGTCAAGCTAGATCTGCGCACCGCGGATGAAGTCGCAGACGCCTATGCGGAGCTGGCCGCAGCGTTCGGCGCCCGGCTGCGCCGCGTGATGGTGCAGCCAATGCTGTCCGGCGGCGTGGAGACGCTGATCGGCGTCGTGCAAGAGCCAGTGTTCGGTCCCCTCGTCGTCTTCGGCCTCGGCGGCGTCGCGACGGACGTGCTCGGCGACCACGCAGCCCGGCTTGCCCCGCTCACGGATGTCGAAGCCGAGGAGATGATCCGCGGCGTGCGAGCGGCACCGCTGCTGTTCGGCCACCGCGGCTCGCCGGCCGTCGACACTGCCGCACTGGCAGACTTGCTGCTGCGCGTGTCCAGGCTGGCAGACGATCTGCCGGAGGTTGCCGAACTCGATCTGAACCCGGTAATTGCCAGGCCCGACGGCGCCCACGCGGTAGACACCAGGATCAGGATCGCTCCTGCCACGCCACGGGATCCATTCTTGCGTCAGCTCAGATGAGTGCCTGGCGGTCTCCGGGATGACTATAGGCCCGGCGTTCCCCGGGTATGAGGCCCCTACTTTACGCTGCAGACTCCAGGCGCCGTGCCGCCCGCAACCGGGAGGAGGAAGTCCGATGAGCGCCACCGTGAAAGACGTGATGACCACCAGCGTTGTCGCAGTCAAGAGGAATGCTGACTTCAAGCAGATTGTCTCGGTGCTCCGCCGGTTCCGGGTCAGCGCCTGCCCGGTCATCAACGACGCCGGTCACGTGGTGGGCGTGGTATCGGAGGCGGACCTGCTCTATAAGGAGGCCAGCGGCAGGATGCCGGCCGGCCTGATCCGGCTGCGGTGGCGGCTGGGCGAGCAGTCCAAGGCCAGTGCCGTGACGGCCGGCCGGCTCATGACTTCACCCGCGGTCACCATCCATCCGGACGCGTCCGTCGCGGTCGCCGCCAGGATGATGCAAAATCGCTGGATCAAGCGGCTGCCTGTCGTCGGCGACGACGGCCTCCTCGTCGGCATCGTCACCCGCTCCGACGTGCTGAGCGTGTATGAGCGTCCAGACGACGACATCCTGACCGAGATACTGACCGATGTCATGGCCACCGAGTTCGGCCTGGCTGCCAGCGCTTTCGACGTCTGCGTGGCGTCGGGCATCGTCGCGATCTCGGGGCTGGTGGAGCAGGCTGCGCCGGCACTGGCCCTGATTGGCCGGGTTCGCCGGGTCGAAGGCGTCGTGGCAGTTCGTGACCGCCTCACCATCGGGCAGCCCGCCATCGGGCAGGCGGGGGCGGGTAGCCCAGTGTCGGGCGGCACGGCCGCTGGCTAGCGGGCTACCCTGATGCGCCGGCCGGTCATCTGGCTGGCCGTTAGCCGGACATAGACCGGCTTGTCGCCGCCAGCCCATGGCTCGATGTGCAGTGCTTCCGCGTGCGCCAGCGCGGCCGGCTCGGTGATGACGTGTGCCTTGCCGGTGAGCAGGACACTCCAGCCTTCGCCGAGCGTGTCATCGAGATGATCGACGTCAAAGGAGACGCGGCGTTCGTGCAGGCCGGCCGAGACACTTCCGCCGCTGCTGGTACGGAAGACCACATCGTCCCCGTCCATCCGGAAGTTGACCGGCATAGCAACTGGCCCGCGCCCTGGCTCGACGAAGAGGAAACGACCCACGCCGCCGTCGGCGAGATACTGCCGGCACTCTGCTGCCGTCAGGCTGTCCAGCAGTGCTCCCGTCGCGGCCGAGCGCTGGCCGGGCGGCAGGTTGAGGCCGGCACCGAACAGCGAGCCCGGCGTCGTGTCCAGCGCTGCGGCCAGCCGGGTCAGCGCGGCCTGGCTGGGGTTCGGCGCCATGCTTGATTCAAGGTAGGCCAGGTATTCCGGGGCCATCCCGGCCCGCTCAGCGGCTTCGGCTACGGTCAGGCCGGCTTTGCTGCGCTGCTCGGCGATGCGCCTGCCGATGTCAGTTCCGGCAGATTCCGCATCATTGCCCATTTTCCCTCCGCAAGGCCTGCGCCGGCCGACGACCCGCTGTCAACTCTACGGACAACATTCTGACCCGGAAGTGCCGTTAGTCAGGTCCTGTCAGGCCGCAGGTCTGCCGAATGGCGTGCTGAGGCCTTTAGTCTGCCTTCATGCAGGCTTATCGGCCCTGCCGCGGTAGCCAGCCGTAGCGCAGAGTCGAGTAGGCAGCCTGGATGGAGGTGCGCCGAGATGCTGCGACAGCTATGGCAGCGACTGATCCGGTCGCCTAAGGACAATCCGCTCCGGCGCCACGTTGACAGGATCGAGTCGGCGTTCGTGGCGGGTCTCGTCATCGCCTTCCTCGTCGCTGCTCCGTTACTGTGCACTGCCGCGGTCCGGATAGCCGGCGCAGCGGCCACGCGGGAGGTAGCAGCCCAGCGCGGCTGGCAGCCGGTGACAGCGGTGTTGCAGCAGAGCGCTGCAGCAGGGCAGTTCGGAGGAGACGGGGGCCTCGACACATCGTGGGTGCCCGCGCGCTGGCGGGCGCCCGACGGCCACTGGCGGCAGGGCCTGCTAGCTGTCGAGCTCGATGCTAAGGCTGGCCAGCGGATGACCGTCTGGGTGACTCCGGCCGGTCAGCTCACGCATCAGCCGCTCACCAGGGCCCAGGTCCTAGAGTGGGAGGTCACGGCAGCCATCCTGGCGCCGGCTGGCCTCGCAGTGCTGCTCGTGGTTGCCGGCAGCATTGTCCGGGTACTGGCTAACCGCCGGCGCATGGCCAGCTGGACAAGGGACTGGGCGGCTACGGGTCCGCGCTGGTCGTCGCTGCGGTAGTCAGCAACCTCTTCCGGAGGATCACGTGCAGTCCTGGGTAGTGGAACGACCCGCGCCGATCGACGAGCGGCCGCTCCGCCGGGTTGAGCGCGCCGAGCCTGTTCCGGCTGCCGGGCAGGTGCGGGTGCGGGTCATCTGCTGCGGGGTCTGCCGCACTGACTTGCACCTGGCTGAAGGCCAACTGGCGCCGAAGCGGCCGGAGGTGACTGTCGGCCACGAGATCGTAGGGCTCGTGGACGCTGTCGGGCCTGGCGCGACTCGCTTCGCCATCGGGGACAGGATCGGCGTGCCCTGGCTCGGCAGGACGGATCAGACGTGCAAGTTCTGCCGCCGCGGCGATGAGAATCTCTGCCTTCACCCGGTATTCACTGGCTGGGACGTCGATGGTGGTTACGCCGATACGTGCGTGGCCGACGAGGCCTACGTGTACCGGCTGCCGGAGCAACTGGACGACGAGCACGCTGCGCCGCTGCTGTGTGCCGGCATCATCGGCTACCGGGCGCTGAAGCGTGCTGCGGTTCCGGCAGCAGGCAGACTCGGAATCTACGGCTTCGGCGGAAGTGCGCACATTATCGCCCAGATCGCCCTGCGTCAGGGGCTGCGAGTGCACGTGCTGACCCGCGGGGAGGGGAACCGCAAGCTAGCTGCCGAGCTGGGGGCTGACTCGGTGGGCGACGCGGCGGACGCTCCGCCCGAGCCGCTCGACGGCGCGATCCTCTTCGCGCCGGCCGGCGAGCTCGTCCCGGTCGCGATGCGCGCGCTCGACCGTGGCGGCACGCTGGCTATCGCAGGGATCTGGCTATCGGACATTCCGCCGATTACCTATGCCAGCGAGCTTTTCGAAGAACGGCAGGTGTGCAGCGTCACCGCCAACACTCGCCGCGACGGCGAGGAGTTCCTGATGCTGGCCGCACGGCTGCAGGTCAAGCCGACAACAGTGCCGTACCCGATGGCGAGCGCTCCGCAAGCACTGGCTGACCTGGCGCATGGCCGGTTCAGCGGCGCGGCAGTCCTGCACAACAACTGAGGCGTCAGGCCGGCTGCGTGCTGGCCACGTGATCGATGATGTCGAGTACGCCGTCGATGTCCCAGGCGGCGTCGATTGCGGCAGTGACCTGGTTGCGCAGATCAGCGTCGGGCTGCCCGGTCAGCGTCACTATCCCGCAGTGAACCGCGACCTTGATCGCGTCTGTCTCGCCAGGCGCGATCTCGTTGATCAGTTCCCGTACCTGGCGGGCGATCTCGGAGTCCGGCATGAGGAACACGCTCAGCAGGTCGCGCCGGCTGACCACGCCGACGATCTTGCCGTCCTGGTCGACGACCGGCAGCAGCTTGATGTGATGGTCGCTCATCAGCCGCGCGGCACCCGCTGTGGAGGTATCGGGGTGGATAGCGATGGCAGGTGCCGTCATCAGCTGCTCGCCGGTCAGCCGGTCGTACCGGCTGCGGTCGGTGCCGTAACGCGGCGATCCGGTCCAGCGCCTCCGCTGACCTGCGTGCTTGTCTTTGGCGGCGATGAGGTCGCCTTCGGTTACCACTCCGGCGACGTGCCGGCCAAGGCTGAGCACGGGCACGCCGTTGATCTGATGCTCGACCAGCAGCCACGCGATCTGCTTGAACGGCGTGATCCGGTCGACGGCGATGATGTCCGTGGTCATGATGTCCCGCACCCGGCTATGCCACCGGCCATGGTGCGTGGCGGCCCGGTGGTGAGGCTCGCCAGCCCGCCGGGACTCGCCAGCCCGGGGACGCGGCGGGACCTGGCGCACGACTGCCTGCTCGCCCATCTCGCGGGCAACCTGGTTGACCGCCCTGGTCACGTCCGGCTGCGTGGCCCGGCCGTGCAGCGAATCGTAGTAAGCGGCACCCAGATGTCGCAGCATCGCGTCCAGGTGCACATCTGTACGGCTCATTTCGGACTCCACTTCGCTAATCACCCGCACGCGGGGCGGGCACGGCTGCGGCCGCCACGAGTCTCCAGTCATCGTCGACCGCCGCGGCGAGGTTCGCCGGGCTGGCAGGATCCCCGCCGGGCAGGCCCTGGCCCTCGGGCCCGACTACCACGACCGGGCAATGAGCCCGGCTCAGGCACGTCCTGACGACCGGGCCGAGCGAGCGTCCGGCGGGCTCTCCGGACGCGGCGCCGAGTACCAGCAGATCGGCACCGGCGGAGGAATCGACCAGGGCGCGCTCGGGGTTGCCTTCCGTCACCTCGGTGCTTACCTCCGCGGCCTGCTGCGGGCCGAGCACCGCACGCACGGTCGCGGCCAGCCCGTCCCTGGCGCGTTGCTGTCTGGCTGCCAGCTCCTGCTGCGCGGGCGCCGGCGCATAGCAGGCGCGCTGCTGGCCGCGCCAGGCCAGCACGACCTTGAGCCGGCCGTGACGGCGCTTCGCTTCGTCAGCCGCCCATCGCAAGGCCCGGGCCGAGGCAGGCGAACCGCTCACCCCGGCGACGATTGTCGGGCTGCTGACCGGATTATCCATCGTCGCCCCTCCCGTTGCTGACCGCGTTGCTCCGTGCCGTGACTGGCGCCGGCTGCGGTGCTGCTTACTGCTCAATCTCGACGCCGACAACACGCGCCGGCTGCTGGTGCTCGAGCGCCATGCCAATCCGTACGGTCAGAATCCCGTTGCGGTAAGTAGCTGAAACATCGCGAACGTCGGCTCCCCCCGGTAGCCTCACATACCGCTCGAACCGGCCGTATCGGAACTCGCTCTGGTGTTTCCGCGGCGCGGAGTCCGTGCGCTGAGCCTGCACGACCAGCGTACCGGCCTCCACGCAGACAGCCAGGTCCGTAGCCGGGTCAATGCCCGGCACCTCAAGCCGGACCAGGTAACCCGAGCCGTCCGGGTACTGCTCGACCGGAATCGGCCACGATCGCGCGGCCGAATGGTGCATGGTGGACAACGGTGATCCGGCCCAGTCCGAGATGCCAGTGTCCAGCCCGCAGGCTGGCTCAGTCGCCATGCTCATCTGTCCGCCTCCTCTGCCTCTCACCTCCCCACTTTTCCGGCGGACCGATCCGCCACCTAGGGCCAAAGGCAAGGGAGGCTGGTGACGTCGGTCCCGGCCGGGATCCGGGCGGGAATCCGCTAAGACGCGCCGAGCGCCCGGCGGGCCTGCCTGGCCATCTCGATGTCTTCCCTGGCTGTGATCACGAGCGCCGTCGCAGCCGAGCCCTCGGTGCTGATGACCGCGTCGGCTGTGGCCTGGTTCCGGTCCGGGTCGAGTGCCACGCCGAGGAACTCAAGACCAGTGGCCGCGGCCGCGCGGACACTGCTGCTGTGCTCGCCGACGCCGCCGGTGAAGACAAGCGCGTCGAGGCCGTTCATCGCGGCCGCCATGGCGGCTATCTCGCGCCGCAGCCGGTGCAGGTACACCTCGACGGCGAGCAGTGCAGCGGCGTCGCCGGAGGCAGCCGCTTGCAGCACTTCCCGCATGTCGCCCGACGGCAGGCCGGACAATCCGGCCAGGCCCGACTCTTTCTCCAGGCCGGCCGAGAGCTCGGCCACCTCGAGTTGCCCGTGCTGCAGCAGCCAGACGATCAGGCCGGGATCGACGCTGCCGCTCCTGGTCGCCATGACCAGGCCCTCCAGCGGAGTGAAGCCCATCGTCGTGTCGACGCTCCGGCCGCGCTGCACGGCGGCAAGCGAGGCACCGGCGCCCAGGTGACAGCTGACGACGCGCAGCTCCGCGGGCTCTGCGCCGAGCAATTGCGCCGCGCGCCCGGACGCGTACGCGTGCGACAGGCCGTGGAAACCGAACCGCCGCAGGCCGAACCGCGTCGTCCAGTCAGCAGGCAGCGCGTACCGGGCGGCAGCAGCCGGCATCCCGGCATGAAACGCGGTGTCGAAGCAGGCGACACCAGGGAGCCCGGGCAGCACCCGCCGGGCCGCCCCGATGCCCGCCAGCGCCCGCGGCTGGTGCAGCGGAGCCAGGTCGGTCAGCCCGGAGATGGCGTCGATGACGTGGTCGTCAATCAGCACGGCGTGCCGGAACACGCTGCCGCCGTGCACAACCCGGTGGGCCACGACGGACGCCCGTGGTCCGGCCGCCGTGAGGAACCTGGTCAGCTCGGGATGGTCCGGGCTGCCGTCCCACGCCTGCAGCTCGAGCCGGCTGTCCACGGCGTCTCCAGGTCGCAGCAAACTGGCCTTCAGGCTGCTCGAGCCGGCGTTCACGATGATGACGCCGGCGGGCGTTCCCGTTGACGTTGCGGTTGTCGCGGATACCCCGGTGCTGGCCGATGTCATCGGGCCGACCAGGTCCAGTTCCTCACTTCCGGCACGTCCTCGCCGTACTCCCTGGTCCAGTACCGGGCCCTGGCCCGCGAGTCGGTCATCTGCTGGCGCAGCCGGGCAGCCCGCGGGCCGATCCCTGCCACCCGGTCGATCACGTCCATCACCAGATGAAACCGGTCCATGTCGTTCATCATGACCATGTCGAACGGTGTCGTCGTAGTGCCCTCTTCCTTGTACCCGCGGACGTGGAAGTTGTTGTGCCCGTCCCGCCGGTAGGTGAGCCGGTGGACCAGCCACGGGTAGCCGTGGTACGCGAAGATCACCGGCCGGTCCGGCGTGAACAGCGCGTTGAACTCGGCGTCGCTCATCCCGTGCGGATGCTCGGTGTCGGGCTGCAGCCGCATCAGGTCGACCACGTTCACCACCCGGACCCGCAACTCCGGCAGCTCGCGGCGAAGGATGTCGGCGGCGGCCAGCACCTCGAGTGTCGGCACGTCGCCAGCGCAGCCCAGCACGACGTCGGGCTCGGCTCCGTCGCCGTCGCTGCTTGCCCACTCCCAGATGCCCGCGCCGCGAGCGCAGTGCAAGATCGCCGAGTCCATATCCAGCCAGTCGGGATTCGGCTGCTTGCCGGCCACGATGACGTTCACGTAGTCGCGGCTGCGCAGGCAGTGGTCGGCGACCGAAAGCAGCGTGTTGGCGTCTGGCGGCAGGTAGACGCGGATGACTTCGGCCTTCTTGTTCATGACGTGATCGATAAAGCCGGGATCCTGATGGCTGAAACCGTTGTGATCCTGCCGCCACACATGCGAGGTCAGCAGGATGTTAAGCGATGCCACCGGCTGCCGCCACGGTAGCTGGCGAGCCACTTTCAGCCACTTGGCATGCTGGTTGAACATGGAGTCCACGATGTGGATGAACGCCTCGTAGCAGGAGAACCAGCCGTGCCTGCCAGTCAGCAGGTAGCCCTCCAGCCAGCCCTGGCACGTGTGCTCGGAGAGGATCTCCATCACCCGGCCGTCGGGTGCGAGGTTCCGGTCCACTGGCAGCGTCTGCTCTTCCCACGTCTTCCCGGTCACCTCGAGCACGGCGTTGAGCCGGTTGGACTCGGTCTCGTCCGGGCCGACGACGCGGAAGTTTCGCTGCTCGCCGTTCCGGCGCAGGACGTCGCGCAGCATCGTGCCGAGAACCTTGGTCGGCTCGGACTCCCGCGCTCCAGGTGCCTGAACCAGCACCGCGTAGTCGCGGAAGTCCGGCAGGTCGAGATCGCGCAGCAGGACGCCGCCGTTCGCGTGCGGACTCGATCCGAGCCGGCGAGCCCCGGCGGGCACGTGCCTGAGCAACTCGGGCCGCGGACTGCCGTCGGACGCGAACAGCTCCTCGGGCCGGTAGGACGTCATCCACTCGGCAAGCTGCTGCAGGTGCTGTGGGTTGGTCCGTACCTCCGCCAGCGGCACCTGATGCGCGCGCCAGGTCCCCTCCACGGGTAGCCCGTCCACCTCGGCCGGACCGGTCCAGCCCTTCGGGGTCCGCATCACGATCATCGGCCAGCGGACGCCGGTCTGCGGCCTGCCCGCCCTGGCCTCGCCCTGGATGGCGCGGATCCGTCCGATCGCAGTGTCCAGCGTCGCTGCCATTTCCGGATGGGGAACGTAGCTGTGGCTGCCAGTCACGTAGGCAGGCTCGTAGCCGAACCCGCGAAGCAAGGCGTCGAGCTCGTCCTCGGGGAGCCGGGCCAGCACGGCCGGATTGGCGATCTTCCAGCCGTTGAGGTGCAGGATCGGCAGGACAGCCCCGTCGCCCGCCGGATTGAGGAAGCGGTGGCAATGCCAGCTGGTCGCCAGCGGGCCGGTCTCGGCCTCGCCGTCGCCGACCACACAGGCGACGATCAGGTCCGGGTTGTCGAATGCCGCGCCGTGCGCGTGCGAGAGCGAGTAGCCCAGTTCACCGCCTTCGTGGATGGAGCCGGGAACTTGCGGCGCGACGTGGCTCGGCACTCCGCCGGGGAAGGAGAACTGGCGGAACAACTGGTGCATGCCAGCGACGTCTCGCCGGACACTCGGGTACGTGTCGGTGTAGCTGCCCTCGAGCCACGTGTTGGCGAGCGCTGCCGGGCCTCCGTGCCCGGGACCGATAACGATCATCATCTCGGCGTCGTGGGCCATGATCGCGCGGTTGAGGTGAGCCCAGATGAAGTTGAGCCCGGGTGTCGTACCCCAGTGCCCGAGCAGCCGCGGCTTGATGTGCTCGGGCTGCAGCGGCTCGGCGAGCAGAGGATTGGCCGACAGGTAGATCTGCCCGGCCGCCAGGTAGTTGGCCGCGCGCCAGTAGCCGTCCAGCGTCTGAGTATCGGCCTCGGAGATCGGTCCGGGTGCCGTGGCGGTACTCATGCGCGGCCGCGAACGACGACGACCGGGCACGCGGCGTGGCTCACGCAATGCATGCTCACCGAGCCGACCAGCATCCCGGTGAACGCCCCGTGTCCGCGATGGCCAAGCACCAGCAGGTCGGCCTGCCGTGATTCTTCGACC
>Ga0335072_10013236_pt1 | contig 11759 bp, 13 predicted proteins | sample Lox_Sample_21_FD_206725 | JGI IMG/M metagenome (GOLD analysis project Ga0335072, IMG submission 206725) | Soil microbial communities from Loxahatchee National Wildlife Refuge, Florida, United States - Lox_Sample_2.1 | ecosystem: Environmental > Terrestrial > Soil > Wetlands | place: USA...
TGATGATGACTCTATCGCCGGGGAGGCAAGGCGACGAAGTCATGGGGCAGTCCTGGGCGTGCAGCGTAGCCACTGCAAGGGACAAGGCAACGAGAATCAGCTTGTTCAATGTCGTACTCCCAACGGGCTGAAAACTCAATCGAGAAAAGGGGAAACAAAGACACCCGTGCTTCAGATGAACTACAACGACATTGATTTGTTGTTGCGACCTTTCGTACTGAGATGGACGAGGACTTAATGTTCGATTGGGGGGAGGACCATGATACTAGGAGAGATGCGCAATAAGTGTCAAGTCAATTGTTGCTATCAGGAGATCGTGTGCTAGCCGGCCGGATCTTAGCTTTCGTGGGACCGGCGGCGGCCCTTGTTCATTAGTCTGGTGGACGAGATCCCGATGGTCCATCGATGAAGGAAGCCGATCAACCACTTCATGCCGAGTCAGTTTATGGATCGGCTGAAAGAACTCAGAAGCGGCTCGGAAGCCGATAGCTTCCGAGTTCAATTCCGGCATCGGTTGCTCGTCCAGGGACCAAACCCGACTGAGTCGACGCGAATGAAAACACCATCTCCGGCCCGAAATGGTTGAGATAGCGAGGGAGGTTGGAACTCGGATAGATCTCGACTCTCAGGACATGGCCTTCCGCTGCGCGATGACCTCAACGGAGGGAACGAATCTGGGGGAGAGGTTGTCCGCGATGAGGCTCGCCAGACGTTCTTCTTCCTTCAGGACGCCTCGGATGCCCTTGACTCCCTTTGCGCCATCCTCGATTCCAATAAGAAGAGTGCCTCCGGGGGTATTGGCAAACGCACGATGGTCTTCAACGCGCCTTCGAGGGAAGAAAGGTTGCGCTTGAACTCAAGCGTTTTGTCCTCCGGCTGGCTGAGTAGGGAGACCAAATCCATGTTCTGCACTTTACTCTGATACGTTCGCGGAACCAGTGCTTCCCAGCTGGCTGCATTAACGAAGAACGCGCCGCCTCCAATGCCCGTCCCGCCCATGGGCAAATAGAGCATCCAAAATCCCGCGAATCCGTACGATTCGAGCCCCAAAACACTGTGAAGAGATTTGTGCACCTGCTCTTTCAAAATGGGTGATAATCGTGAGCATACCGATAGCAATCGGTGAAGAGGAGGGAAGTCAGAGGATCTGCCGTGAACCTTGTTGGCGCGGCCACAAGTCCTTCATATTTCAGCGGTTGACAGATCAGGTTATGTGCTTTTGCTATGAATGCCTTAACGCAGCCTGTCCTCAGATGTGCTCCTCCAAGGTTTTTCAGAGTCGCAAAGAGCCGGAGCATTCGGCTGTTAACCGAAGGGTTGTAGGTTCGAGTCCTACCTGAGGAGCCAATCTTTTCAAGGACTTACACCCCCTCAAATTTTCAACTTGGACGCAGTTGGACACAGTTGATTTTTGACCTGCAAATACCCCAGCTTGCAATGCTGTGTTTGTTCCCAAAATTTCCTTCGTGGTTGCGTTGACCGCCGACCGCACACTCTCCGGAATCTCCTGCACATAGATATTCCCAGTGGTTGTGATGCTGGCGTGCCGCAGATGCGCCTGCACGTCTTTCATCGTGCCGTGCTTCTGCATGGTGGTGCCGAAGGTCCGGCGCAGCACCTGAAACGTAATCAGTTTTCTGTCGATCTCCAACTCGTCGGCCAGCGGCTTCATGTAGTCCTGCAGGAAGTTTCTCGGGCGCATCGGAATCTGCCTTTTATGCTTGTCGCGACGGATCGCAGCAAACATCAGGTCGTTCGGCCCAGTCTTGGTGCATTGTCTTTTCCACAAAGCGATCCATGGCTGAATCAGTTCCGGTACGGTGACGAGAGCATGGCTGTCATCGGTTTTGGTCTGCTCCTCAAAGAGTTTTCCCTCCCAGGCGGTGCTCTTTACCAGAATCGAATCCCCGAGATAGGCCCCCCAGGTCAGGCCGAAGACTTCGCTGGTGCGCATGGCGCAAAAAGAGGCGATTCCCATTAGAGCAAGGTGTTTCGCATTCCTGATTTTTGAAAAGAACAGACGCGCCTGCGCCGCTTCGAGGACGTGCTTCTTCGGCTTGCGGGTAATCGGCGTCTTCACCTTTCGCATTGGATTGCGGCTGATATAGCCATCCTCGATCGCATCCTCGAAGATGGCCTTGGTTGTGACCTTGCAGTGAAGGACGACAGCGCGAGAATACTTCTTGGCGAGTTTTTCGAGAAACTGCGAACAATCGTGCCGCTCGATTTCCCCAAGCTGTATGTCCCCGAATTCAGGCTCAATATAGAGGCGTAGTTCTGATGTTGTGCTGTGCAGCGTAGCAGGACGCCAACTGCTGCGGTGATTCACCAGGTAGCGATTGTTGACATACCAACTGAAGGTCACGTGCGGATCGAAGGGAGCTTTCTTGCGTTCGTTGGTCTCCCGCTCGATGATCTCCCGCAGCCGCTGCTGTGCCTGAAACTTGGTCAGCTCTGATCGTTTTCCGAGGATCACCTTTTTATTGGTGCACTTTTTCCCGCCAGTTTCCGCTTCCAGGAAATAGATCCGATATCGCCCGATCCACTTCTGGATCCGGGTTCCGACGATCATCACCGTACCGTGTTGACCGTGATTTGCCATGTATGCTCCTTTACCGGGATGAAGGCCGCGATGCGGCCCGTTGTCATACGTTACCTCTGTTTCCACGAGGCAAGCGAGTCATTTGTTGCGCAACAAATGCCGCTACGTCCACCTCACGGAAGCGCAGAAGTGGGCCGAGTTTGACGACGCGAATACGCGGATTCCGGCGCGTGGCATGGTCCCGCACCCATCGCTCGGAAACACCCAGACGCTCCGCAACTTCTTCTGGGGTATACAAACGCTCCTGAAGAGTGAATGGCTCCGTATCCGGCTGCCCGCTCCGCCCCGGAGATGACACCAGTTCTGTACTATCTTCGGAAATGAAATCGCGCATGCCGCCTCCTGCCAGTGAAATCGCCCTATCCAAGAGAAGGGTAGGCTGCAGCCGTCTGAACTCTCGCGGAAAATTTTTCCACGTCGAATCCAAATCGTCCGCGAAATTTCGGGCACCACAGCCAGCAGCTGATGGCGTCTGCGAGTTTGTGACTTGGCCCGTGCCTGCAAAACCGTGATCTCGTTTGTCCTGCGCAATTTCTCAGGCACCGCGAGAGAAAAGCCAGGCCGCGCCCGGCGCCGGAAAGCCTCCGCTTCGCCACGCAGAACCGCGTGCGCCCTGTGGGTTTCGGTTCCCCCTGAAGGTCTCCCCCGAAAAAGCACCTCTCCGCCTTGGGAGCGCCCCATCCCTCGCGCCCTCGCGGGAGTGTGCCCCGAGAGATCACTCCGGGAGCACAAAGGAGATCGAAGCCATGCAGGTACAGAATTCAGTTCAACACACATTTACCAATCGCATCCTTCACGGCAACTGCATTGAGGTTATGCGAAGGATGCCGGCGAACAGCGTAGATTTCATCCTGACCGATCCTCCGTACCTCGTAAATTACCGAGACCGCTCAGGACGCTCGATCCAGAACGATGCGAACTCCGACTGGCTCAAGCCTGCTATGGCTGAAGCGTACCGAGTGTTAAAGCAGGACCGTGTCGCCGCCATGTTTTACGGGTGGAGCAGGATCGACGCCTTTTTTGATGCGTGGCGCAGCGCGGGCTTTCAGCCGGTTGGGCACATGGTGTTTCGCAAGCGTTACAGCTCAAAAAGCAGGTTCCTTCGCTATCAGCATGAGCAGGCGTTTCTGCTGGCTAAGGGTAGGCCACCGTTACCGAAGCAGCCACTCGGCGATGTGATCGATATGCCATATAGCGGCAACAAGCTTCACCCGACGCAGAAGCCGATACCGGTGTTGGCATCCCTGATCCGCAGCTTCTCCTTGCCAGGAGAGTGCGTGCTGGACGCTTTCTGCGGCAGCGGTTCCACATGTGCGGCTGCGCTGCTGACCGGTCGCAAATATATCGGCATAGAGCTGGATGACGAATACCATCTCTCGGCGAGTCTGCGTCTTGCTCGGATCTGTGCGCGTTTGGAGGCCAAGAGGGCAACGAATATGGTGAGCGGCTGAACGTCCGCCACATAAATTGGCCGGAACGAGTAGAATGGAAGTGGCTCACAATAGCTGCGATCCTCAGAAAAGGAAGGCGGAAACGATGATACGCATTCAATTGCAACCCGATGTCGAAGCCCAACTTGCCGCTGAGGCGAAGGGTCGGGGGTTGGAGCTCGATCGGTACATTGAAAAGATCGTGGAAGGGCGACCCGTTGAACGAACCACGCGACGCTCCGTTAACGAGGCCATCGACCGCATCCGGGAATTACGCGTGGGCAATACTCTCGGCGGTCTCAGGATCAAAGACTTGATTCATGAAGGTCAGAAGTACTAATGCAGTTTGTTGCCGATGCCTCCATCACACTGTCGTGGTGTTTTGAAGATGAGGCGACGGCATGGACCGACAGCCTATTGGATCGTCTTCGCAGCGGAGACCAGATCATAGTTCCGGCACACTGGCCGACTGAAGTCTCCAATGGCCTGTTGATGGCGCTTCGCCGGAAACGTATCCAATCGGATCGTCCAGCGCTCTTTTGGGATCAGTTGGCAGTTCTGCCAATCGATGTGGAACCTCCGCTGTCTCCCGCCCAGACCAAGGCGGTGCTCGCTCTATGCCAGCTATACGGACTGACGGTGTACGATGCTGCCTACCTGGAGTTGGCAAAACGCAAGGGATTGCAACTCGCCACATTGGATTCAGATCTTCTGAAAACCGCTCCATTGGAAAATGTGCTGCTGCTCATCCAGACATAGGCATGTGTGGCGATGCTCCTATCCGTCATCCTGCGTTGGTGTGTTTCTAGCGGGAAGTAGAATTTATTTCTTCGGCTGGGCCACATTCGCTACGGCTCACCACCGCCACGCAAATCCTACCGCCTTTCAATCACGATTAAGTCCGAACAGGGAGTCAGCCGAAGAGTGAAGCGTCTTTCTTAAGCATTCTCATGCTTACATGAGTGTGGCCGCGCCCAACCGCGCTTCAGGGCAAACCAAATCCTGAATTGTTCCTATCGCGGCTTTGACCCGCGTCCACGCCCGCGCGGCTTTTTGCTATCCAGCGCGGAACGCAGATCCGCGCATCCTGCGCATTGAACGACGGTTGCGTCGGTCTCTTTCGCGTTTCTTTCGGCAATCTTCTTTATCACCGCCCGGCATCTCTATCGCGGAAACTTTGGCTTCCGCGCGGAAAAACTTTCCATGTAGAGCCACCCGCACCAGCTTTACTCTCACTCCAGACATTGCTGCCGGGAGCATCCACTCGCCGGAAAAATGCAAATGAAAAGGAGCCTATGCAAACAACGATCTCAAGAACTCTTTCCCGGTTCCGGCCCCGGTGGATACGCATGAGGAAACTGGCCGTACCCTCATTGATATTTCTTGCCGCGCTGCCCGTCTTCGCACAAGCGACGGGTAGCGATCCCTGGGACAACGCGGTGAACGTCCTCAAGACCGCGTTTACCGGCACCATCGCCACCGGATTGTCGTTGGTTGCCATCGTCGTGGGTGGCCTGATGTTTGCCTATGGCGAAGGCCAGTCCAAGCGCATGCTCGCCGGGATTGTATTCGGCATCGGTATGGCGGTCGGAGCCGTGAACTTCATGGCCTGGTTGTTTCCGTCCTAATCGTTAGGACGGCAGGCTCAACCACAACAGCAAAGAAGCGATAGGCGGAAAGGAGGGCGCAGATGGCAGAGGGCGGCTTTCGGCAGAACAAAGTTTATAAGGCGATGAACCGCCCGCTGACCGTCCTTGGCGCGGAACGGCGACTGTTTTTCGTCGCGCTCATTACAGGAGGCGCGATCTTCACCCTGATGCATTCGCTGGTAGGCGGTATCGTGCTTTTCATCGTCGGCGTCATCATCGCTCGCATCGCCACTAAGCACGATGTCGAGATTCTGCGCGTGCTGTTCAACTCCGGCAAATTCCGCAGACGCTATGACCCGGTCAAGCCGGAACCTCTCGAAATCATGATCAGGAACAGTAATGCTCAGGACTGACCATATCAGGAAGGACTGGAAAGAGGCCGGCTCGTTTCCCGCTCAGATCAACCTCTACGGCTTCTGGGACGAGCAATGTTTCCTGACCAAGTCCGGCGATCTGGGGGCTGTGCTCAAGATCGGAGGCGTCGACTACGAGAGCCTCGATCACGCCGGACGCGACTACGCCGTGAAACGGCTTGAAGCGGCGCTACGCTCGCTCGACGAGAAGACACGGCTCTACCAGATCCTGTTCAAGCACAACCGGCCCGCGATTCCGCACGCGGAATACGAGAACCCGCTGGTGCGCGCGGCCGTGGAACAGCGTGCGGCTTTTCTTGAGTCCAAGGAGGACCGGCTCTACAATATCGAAATTTATTGGGTGGTGATGGTTGACGGCAACTACGCCAGAACTGGCTTCTTGCACGCTCTCACCGCCCTGCCGAGGCAGCCACGCTCTTCGTTTCGCGATATTCGAGCTCTCTTTTCCGGCAATAAACAGCGCACGCTTGTCTATGAGCAGATCGAGCGCGATCGGCTGCGGCTCGAACAAAAAGTCCAAAGCTTGAGTGGGCAGCTAAACGACCTGATGACGGTCATGCTGCCAGGGGCGGAAGAGACGTTCCGCATACTGCGCCGTCTCATAAACTTCCGCCCCTCGAAGATTCAAAATGCCCGCTTGTATAGCGCGCTCCATATTGACTGGCAGTTGTGCGATTCCGAGCTTGAGGCCCACCGCGGCTACCTGCGCGTCGATGACGATTATGTGCGCGTTCTGACCCTGAAGGAGCTACCTGGCCAGACGCGCCCCCTTCTGTTAGAGGGACTGCTCGATATCGCTGCCAACTTCCATGTGGTCATAGAGTGGCATCCGGTCGATAACGCGCGAGCGCGGAAAGAGATTGCCAGCCGCCGCCGGCATCATCACAACTCGAAGACCAGCTTCGTGTCGAACCTTCAAGACCGCCAGAACGCCGGTCCCAAAGATGAGCTGGTTGACGACTCGAAAGAAGCAGCCATCGCCGAGTTAGGTGCGGCCTTGACCGCGCTTGGCATGGAGGGCAAGCATTTTGGCGAATTTACCCTGTCGGTCGTCATCTACGACGAAGACCGCGTGAAGGTGGAACGTGCCGTTGCAGAGTTTCAAAAGCTGTTTATGCAGCACGATGGCCTGCTCTATGAGGAACGATACAACCTGCTGAATGCGTTCTTTGCGACCGTTCCCGGTAACCGGCAGTTCAATCTGCGCAAGCAGTGGGCGCTCAATTCGAACTACGCCGACCTGTCGTTTCTGTTTGCGGTCGATAGCGGGTCGCAATGGAACCCGCATCTGGAGCAGGAATATCTTGCTGTTCTCGAATCGACACACGGCACACCGTATTACCTGAACTTTCATTGCGCTGACGTAGCGCACACGTTGATGCTCGGAGCTACCGGCTCAGGCAAAAGCTTCTGCACCTCCATGCTTCTGCAGTCTGCGCAGAAATACGAACCGTTGACCTTCATCTTCGACCTCGGCGGCAGCTACGAAACGCTGACGCGTGTTTTCGGCGGGACCTATCTCAACGTCGGGATGAAAAATCCAGGCTTCACGATCAACCCATTTTCCCTGGTGCCTACGCATGAGAACCAGAACTTCCTGTTTCTGTTCCTGCGCGTGTTGATCGAGTCTGGTGGACGATACGAGCTGACGCCGGAGGACGAAAAGGCGCTCTTTGCCGCGATTGAGCGCGCCTATAAGTTGCCCGCTGAGATACGAACACTGACCAACGTCGCGTCCATTCTTGGGCCGCTCGGTGAACGTCTGCATCGCTGGACAAGATTCGGCTCTCAAGGAGCCGGTCAATTCGGGCATCTCTTCGACAACGTCGAGGATACACTCGCCTTCTCCCGCTTCCAGACCTTCAACTTCGATGGATGGAGCGAATACCCGGACGTTCTGGAGCCACTGCTGTTCTATGTACTACAGCGCGCGTCGTCCGAGATCGAGAAGTCCTCCAACACTGCGACGTTCAAGGTTTTTGTCATCGACGAAGCCTGGATCTTCCTCAAGAACAAAACCATTCGCGACTGGATCATCAAGGCTGAAAAAACGTGGCGTAAGAAAAACGCTGCCATGGTTCTGGCCACGCAGTCGGTGGTTGAACTGGCTGCCTCCGATATGTTGCACATCGTCAACGAGTCCTGCCTGACGAAAATATTTCTCGCCAACCCGAACATCGACCGCAAGCTGTACAGCGATGTCTTCCAGTTGAACGATACGCAGCTTGAGCTTCTGGAATCACTCGTCCCCAAGCGCGAACTGCTGGTGATCCAGCCGCGTGGTACCAAGAAACTGGTGCTTGAAGTTGACGCGCTGACTTACTGGATCGCCACCAACAACTCTCGCGACAACCTTGTTAAGCAGCAATACTTCGCTCGTTTCGGGCCGGAACGGGGACTTCTACGCCTGGCCCATGACTATCCCAATCCCGCATCACTCCAAAAACCGAATGAGGTGAACCGATGAACCGCGCTCCTATTTTTCCGCTGGTGCTCGGCCTGGTTGCGACCGTGGCGCACGGTCAACAATCGGCCCGCATCGTCCACTATCACCAGAATGACATCGTGGGTGTCCGTGCGAAGATGCACTACACCACGCTCATCGAGTTGCCCTCGACAGAAAAGATTTTGGAAGTCGCCACCGGCGACAAAGACTTCTGGATCATCGATGCGGTTGGTAACTACTGCTTCCTGCATCCAGCCAAGGAAGGTATCCATTCCAATCTGAATCTGATCACCGACAAAGGCACGGTCTACTCCTTCACACTGGACGACGATGAATCGGCCGAGCCCGATCTGAAGGTGGTCATCGAGCCGAGCGACCCGTCCTCGATTGCCGCCGCCAACGGTGGAGACAAGCTCGTTCCAGCGTCGGCTGTCGCTGCTGCACAGCAACAGGCACAGGTTGCGCAAGCCCGTGCCGCCAATGCGGTCGAGCAGTTCCGTTCCCAGTACCCGGTGAAGGCAATGGTCTTTGACTACACCTTCCACAACAAAGAGCCATTCGCTGTCTCTGCGATCTACCACGACGACAAGTTCACTTACATCAAGACTACGGCTGCGGAGAAGTTTTCGGTCTACGAGTGGAAAGACAAGAAACCCGACCTTATCACCTTCCAGTTCGAGGATGGCACCTACATCCTCCCCACCGTGGTCGATAAAGGCTACCTCCAGATTGGCAAGCGCAGGCTCGATTTCAAGCGGAAGACAAAGTAGGTGACGCCCATGCCAGAAGAGAAATCCATACCTGAGATCGAAACGCAGCCGGCGTCGCCGGAGGCGCAACTCCGCGACAAACGCACACAGCCTGAAGGTGTTGTCCCTAAGCAGGCGCAGGGCTACGTTGTCGCTGGCCTGGCAGTCCTGATTCTGATGGCGGTGATGTTCTCCCGGAATCATCCCAAGACTGCGGCGAAGAATGTACTACCGCCGCCCTCGATGGCGTCCTCGGACGCGAACCAGAGGAAGATCCAGGAGCTGGAACAGGATCTGAGTGACGACCAGCGCCAGGGCGAGCAGCAGGAGGCGCAGAAAGTGAATGCGCCGCAAGCAACGACAGGCGCAGCGACACCACCAGCTAATCTGACACCAGGCACGACGGGCCAATCTGCACAACCGACCGAGCCGCCCCGCGATCCGATTGCGGATGCGGAAAAGGCGCTGGAGTTCAAGGCTCGCTTCGCTTCGAACCTGGTATCGGGCCTGGTATCGGGCAATGACAATGCTTCTGCTGCGCCCACGCCAGCGCCTGCCGCCGGTAATGCTCCTGCGAATAATCCAGCCGCACCGTCCTCCGCTCCGCAGCCGCAGGGCGATGCTCCGAAACGCGCGCCCGAAGTCAGCGTCAATTCCGCGCATGGCCAGCCGTATGTCCTGTTTGAAGGCACAACCATCGACACGGCGCTAGTGACGCGCCTGGATGGAGAGTTTGCCGGTCCGGTCAAGGTGATGGTGACCAATCCCGTCTATAGCCAGGATCGCCAGCATGTTCTCATCCCCGAAGGCACGTTCATCCTCGGTGATGCACAGAAGATCTCCGGCTTCGGCCAGAAGCGCCTTGCCGTTGCCTTCCATCGCATGTTGATGCCGGATGGTTACTCGGTCGACCTCGACCAGTTTCACGGTCTCGATCAGGCGGGCGAAACCGGTCTAAAGGACAAGATCAACAACCACTATCTCGAAATCTTCGGCGCATCGATCGCACTCGGCGTCATCGCCGGAGCGGCTGAAGCGACGACCGATACCGGCTTTGAGGAAAACGGCTCTGAAATGTACCGGCAGGGAATGGCCGAGAGCCTTGCCGCATCCGGCGCCAATTTCCTGGACAAGTTCATTAGCGTGCCGCCGACCATCACGATCCGTGAAGGCCACCGCATCAAGATCTATCTCACCGGGGACTTGCTCCTGCCTGCGTATGAGAACCACGACATGCCGGGGGTGATGTGATGCGTCCCGTGTGGCTCGCGGTTCTCATGCTCGTGATCGGCTGCGCCTCGCCGCCGAAGAAACCGTCACCCTATCGCTACACAACCAAGACGCCGGCGCTTGCGCCCGGCGCGCACAGAAAGGAACCGCTATGACTCATCGGAAACTGGTTCTTCGAGCTTTGGCTCTCATCTTCGCGCTCGCGCCTGTGGCGCATGCGCAGTTCGGCAGCGGCATCGTTTTCGACCCGACGCAAAGTGCCCACGCCATCGAGCAAATTGAGCAAGGGACGCAGGGACTCCAGACGGCCGAGCAGATCTATACCACTGCCTATAAAACCATGAACCAGGTCATCGCGGCCTACAACCTTGCTTATCAGATGTCGCGCATGCCCGAGAATCTGGCGGCGCGCTACAAGTCGGATTTCTCTCAGTGGTCAGCCGTCACCAATCCGACATTTACCTCTTCGAGCAATTCGAGCGTCACCTCGGCGTGGCTCGATGCGCTCAACATTGGCAGTCCCACGCGCGCGATGTCCGCCTATGGAGTGGCCGTCATCCCGCTACAAAGCTACCCCGCCGGCAGTCTGTCGTCACTCGACCCGACAACACAGGCCGTCGTCCAGAACCAGTACACCAGCTCCGAGATTGGCCAGTCGAATCTCACCAATCTGCTCTCCACGCTGGGCACCATCCGTTCCGATTCGCAGACTTTCCAGCAGAAATTGGCCAATCTTGAATCGGACACCTATTCAACCGATCCGAATCAGCAGACCTCGAATGCTCTGCTCGGCAAGATCAACTCCGCCACCATGCTGCAGATTCATTCGCAACAAGATACCAACCAGATCCTGGCCGCAAGCGCCGCGCAGCAGGCTCTTGAAACTAAGGAAGATCTCGACGAGCGCAATCGCCTCATGAACCAGGCAATTTATTTCCAGCAGAACTTTCCCTCGCTCATGCAGAACGTGACCGGAGGCGTGAGCGATTCGATCCATTCGATCTCCCTCTCGACCACAGGACAGTGAGCCATGCAACCAAATCCGTTCACCTATCTCAACCAGGCGATCAGCCAGCTGCTTACCTCGGGTGGCTCAACGCTCGAAGCGACCGGCCTCGATATCTTTCGCGGCCTGGCCGTCATTCTTATCGCTTGGTTCGGGATCAAATCCGCGTTGTCTGCTTCGCAGGGTCACGGCGGCGGCTTTCACTTCGGCCAGTTCGCGGACCTGATCCTGATGATCTCCTTCGGCCTTGGCATGCTGACCTATTACTCGACG
>Ga0335072_10013237_pt1 | contig 11759 bp, 13 predicted proteins | sample Lox_Sample_21_FD_206725 | JGI IMG/M metagenome (GOLD analysis project Ga0335072, IMG submission 206725) | Soil microbial communities from Loxahatchee National Wildlife Refuge, Florida, United States - Lox_Sample_2.1 | ecosystem: Environmental > Terrestrial > Soil > Wetlands | place: USA...
CTGCTCGCCAAGGACCGCGTCGACCCGGACTCCAAAGGCCGCTCCAGTCGAACGCCGCTGTGGTGGGCCGCACGGAACGGGCACGAGGCGGTGGTCAAGCTGCTGCTCGCCAAGGACAGCGTCGACCCGGACTCCAAGGACGGCCTCGGTCGAACGCCGCTGTGGTGGGCCGCACGGAACGGGCACGAGGCGGTGGTCAAGCTGCTGCTCGCCAAGGACGGCGTCAACCCGGACTCCAAGGGCGGCCCATATGGCCGAACGCCGCTGTCGTGGGCCGCACAGAACGGGCACGAGGCGGTGGTCAAGCTGCTGGAATCGCGCAATAACCCATAATACATATTTCTACTTAACCTCCTCCCCGCCCACCACCTTTTCGCTGGCCTTTCTTTATATCACTTGGAGGTGGCAAATAGAACACCGTAGAAAGCAGGAGAAATGGCTTACATAATTGTTTAAGGGCGAGAATGAGAGTGATGCGAAGAATAGCAGGCCTCTCTAGGAATGGGGCGGCAATATTCCGTAATTGAGAAAATGAGACGGAGACATAAGAGAGGGAGAGTCCAAAGCCATATTTAGAGTAGACTTGCCTTCGTGTGCGGTGCAGCCCAGGGAGCGACAACATCATGGGAGCCCATTTCGGCCGCGCTGGCCAAGGGCCAGAAATGGACCCTCAGAGGCTGAGTCGATTGGTCAAAAGAGGACGGAGGTGAGTAACGGTGAATGACGCTCGGTGAGCATGGGGTGAGAGAGGGTGAGCGAGCGGCAAGAGTTCTTACATCGCCCAAACGGCAGGCGCGCCGATTTACTGGTAAACCCCAGAAGTAACCACAGCGCACCACCACAGTCCTGACAGACCACTAGAGAAGGCACAAGCGAGCCATGTCAGCGCACATGACATGTACACGAGATTCATGACGCCCGTTTCCTAAGAGAAGCCCTCTTGTTGGCTCGAGCTTTCAACTGCCCATCCAAAGTTCTCTAGAGTGGGAAGTGAGTCGTCTTGAATCGCGTGTAGCGCTTCTAGCCTCGCAGGGCTGGCCGTTATGGCTTTGTGAAGTGAAAAGACCATGTCCGCGTCTTCCCAGAGGCATTTGATGGGACTGCCTAAGCAGCTGAGGTATGGAAATATAAGATATGGCCGGAAAGAAGCTTACTAGAGAATTCTTCCTTGCTCTGCTAGATTACGGAGCTGTCAGTTGAGTTCTTCTCGACGGCTTAACTGGCACGAAATCACAGTATATATTGCCGCTCGATATCGGGTACCAGCCACCATTGAAGGTAGAACTATGAGAGAGACCGAGAATCGTCATGAGTAGTAAGTGGGAGCAACCTTCCCGGTGGGGTATTCAGATCAATAGTCACCGGCGATGATAATACTGCGTACAATGCAGGTCGCATTGAAGATATCATTCGACTTGATCCTATTGACTCGGCCGGTCCTCTGGAAACACCTGTCATCCTAGCTACCTGCCACAGGAGCGGTGTCTGGCAGATCAACAAGGCCGGTGTTGCGACACGCAGCCCAAGCTCCACGTGGAGACTGCCGAGGACGCGATGCCTAGCAGCAGGGATCTATCCCGGAGGCAGACATGTCCATGCGGTGAGTGAAGCGCTGAATGAGATCATCGCTCTGGCATGCGAAAAGGGTTTGGTATTCTCACCTATTCCAAATCCCGGTGGATCGTACAAGTTCAGCTTGTGAACATGCCGCGCCCCGTACGATACTCTGCTATTGCCGAAGGCATCGACGAGATAATAGTGGTAGGGATCTGGGGCGACGGAAGCAACCCTACTTTTGGTCTCTTTTGGGGCAAATTCGAAGTCCGAGGTCAAGGCCCAGCAGACGGCTGCATTGACTTCGCATGACAGTCTTTAGAGTCCGATAACCGACGCGGCAGGACCGCCACCAATAACAGAGCAGTCATGTATGCCGCTGCTAGTTACATACAACCGCTAGTTCCTGCACCGATATTGCCTTCAATGACCATCCAACCCATTAGCCTCTCTAGGTCGAACCTATATCGCTTTGGGTCTAAACCCATTGGCCAGCCCACAGACCCTCTTTCCTAGCTCTAACGCTAACGCCCTCTCAAGTGTTGACCAGGTGAGTACTTGGACCACCATCTCTGGTCCGGGCAGTGGCCTTCCAACCATGCCGCACCGCACAGATCTCGTCTCCAACGCCGAGCAGGCCGGTGCGCAGTGGCTTTACCTCGGAGCACACCGTTGGAGTGTCTATCGCACATTGCTATCAGCATCTTTTCCCAATAACCCAGTCGGCGCCTTTGTAAATGGGGAAGCGAGTCTACAGATTACACAGGCGGTCGACAAAAACGCAAATTCACTCATTTCGCAAGAGGGGTTTTCACTCAATGCCTTGAACCCGTACGCGGAGTTGGTGGTGGCGAATCAACTTGAAGACACGACTATCACGCTCGTCCCAATATTGAAGTTGCAGCCAGTAGGTATATTGAACGTGACGTATGATGTTCCTTTGACCTATGGTAATAACAGTGGGGAACATACTGCTCCGGGCGAGTTCCAATTACCGCTGTGGAATATGAAGGTTATGAATGCTTTCGTGCTATTTAATGGGGACCTGGCCAATGTTAACTTCACGACTTCATCTTAGGTACAGGTGGAACGTTGACCCGGCGCATGAGTTGCAAGATAATGAAAGCAATACTATAGAGTAACATGATAGCGACGGCGGTCGAGTTCACACATGCAGAGTTGGATGACCAAAGTCTCTCTGATCAGCTGTGTAACACAAGAAATGGCGAGAATCAATGCAATCCTGAAGGTCAACAACATCTGAACATGAAGACCGGTCTAGTAGATTTGACTGAATGCAAAAATATGGACTCGAACTCTTTGTAAATCGTAACCCTCTTCCGCAGATATACCATAATGCTTGTACCAGTCTGCTTGGTCTTGGCATCATCCGTCCTAACAATCCAGGTTGAAAGCCATCCCCTCCGCAGGAAGTTACCTCAGCTCATATATTGCGTTATCCAGGCGTGGGAAAAGACCACATGCTCCAGTGGCATCCCTGAAGCAATCCAGTCAACTCGCACTTTCCAGAATCCTGCCGAGCTTCCGTCCTCATGGATGCTTCAATTCAAGAAGCATCCAAGCTTCCCCTTTGTCTTGAGCTTTGCAATTCAAAGATTACGGACATACCTGCCCTGAGTTCCATATTTTCCAAGTCCTTCCATCCCGTCTCTAGTTTCATGAAGCAAGCGATTCCAGACACTTTGCAAATTTCACAATGGTGGAGTGAGGTCAATACCCTCGCACTCAGCGATCCCGAGTTCCGGATAATGAAGATTGTGGATACAGCGGCGGACGGAAGAATTGTTGCCTACGCGCGGTGGCGTCTTCCGGCGGGTGTGAGGTCTATGACAGTGGATGCTGGTGGCTGGTGATGACCTTAGCAGTGCTATAGGTACCGAGACCCTCGCAGATTAAGATCTAATACCTCCTCCGGACTTCAACAATGCCCCTAGAGCCTAGATCATCAATGGCTCTATCTTGCAATTTCCCTTTGGGCTTTCGATACTCTTGCTATGGCCAGCGAATGCGAGAGAGTCTTCAGCGGTGCCAAAAATTAACTGACACTAAGAGAAATGCCCTGGTAGGTGAAATTATTGAAGCAACCGAGTGCTTAAAAGCCTGGGGTGAGCCTCCCCAGGACACGGGCGAGCTCGCGCCGGCACAAGGCGGCGTCACCCTAAGACCGGAGCAGGGTGGGCCCGGGGCAGATTTTAAAGTCCTTGGCGGTTATATCGAATGGATCTACCCTAACCGACATTTGCGTGCTAATAGTCGACTGTGCTGGCATTTCTGAGGCATTTCCACTATCTACTGGCGTGGCATACTGAAGTCCGTGACGTTCACCTTCCTTTACAACTGTTTGTCTTCCTCCGCTTGCACAGAGAGTGCAATGCCCGATTGAACGAAATCATACGGGTAGAGTCATGTACCTTGCCCGCGATTGATATAATCGATCAACCAGGGATTCGCAATCTCCCAAAGTGTTCCGTCTGAAACCTCAGTCTTTGAATCTTTCAGCATGTCTGCAGACCTTTTTGCAGCGTTTGGTGCAAATTTATCTTCCCCAAGTGCAACCGAAGATCAGAATATCAAGAAGGCCGTTCCTGCGGTCTCGTCAAATGTGCTGATACCTGGCTTTGAGACCCTGGAAATTGAACACCAGTCATACGAAAGGCCTCCTCGGCCAAAGCAGGAGTATGAAACCCTCTGGCGGCAAGATGACGGAGGTACAGACGTCCTTTTTGATGCTACAGAGGACGCCCCTCAGGCTGACGAGGACTTTGGCGATTTCGAGGATGCTAACGCTCCCGGCGGGGACCACACATCCTCATCTGCCATCGTCAGCCCGAAAGAAGAATCTACGAACTACGAGCCTCCGCAGCGCCTAGGCTCTCAGATGCCGATACATGACTTACTTGGTATAGATCAGGCGGACATAAACGAGACGGTTATCTCAGAAACGCCGAATCGAATGCTCATGCCATCAATTAGTACATCGGCTCTGCAAGCTAAGGAGCCACCTTCGACTGCATTAGTAGACGATGATTGGGGTGAGTTTTCCGAACCCACCGCCATTGACACCGCGCCGCCGTTCAGAGGAACGATCGCACAAACACAACAGATGCCCGTCCAAAGACCGGAAGTACAGCATAACCCAGTAGAAGACGAGTGGGGTCCATTCGGTGACGACGAGGCAGAGTCCTCCTCTCACTCACAAGCTCAGAAGCAGCATCCAGGCTTAAAAGCCCCTCCAAAGCCCGGCGTACCTCAACAACGACAAGCACCTCAAGCCAAGCCTACTACTGTCCTACAGTCAAACCCAGGGAGCACTATAGATATACGACCCTCGAACATCCCCCCGCCCGCAATCCTACTTCAGCACCTCCCAGAAGTCTTCGACGAACTACGCCAGACCGCAACCCAACCCGTCAAACAAACCCCAGAGCGTCCTCCAAGTCCGCACAAGCGAGAAATCGCGCACGCAATAATCCAAGCTTTTACCGCCGCCGCTCGTATCATCGCAGGCCGCACCCTCCGCTGGAAACGCGACGCCATCCTAGCACAAAGCATGCGCATTGGCCCCGCCACTTCTCGAGGAGGGGGTCGAGGGATGAAACTAGCAGCTATCGACAAGAGTGAGAGCCTCAAGGAAGAGAAAGAGGCCGCTGACGTCGTAGGCGCCTGGGGGAAGAGCGCCCATTTGTTCAACTCGACAGTCAGCAAGGCAGGCATACAGCGGCCACTGATGGCGCTGTACTTGAGTGTGCGGCCCCGGCTCACAAGCGGAGTTGATGTGTTGAAGGCTAGCCATGCTTGTGCTTTGTGTGGCATTAATAGGGATGAGCGCGTGCCACAGGTTGATGTCAATGTGGAGGACTCTTTTGGAGAGTATTGGATAGAGCACTGGGGTCATCGAGACTGCAGGGACTTCTGGACAACTACATATTTACACAGACTGCAGCAGCGTTAGTCAAGCTGGTGGAAGCCGTGTTTCTCAAACATCTCCGTCAAGCAAACTGTCTGACAACACTACTCTCATGTCCCTCCACATCTCCCATCATCAGCGTCCTCCATGAGACCATGTAAGATGCCACAACCGTCACACTCATCGTACTAGCATCGGCGTTTCGTGAGAAGCAGACTATCAAAACAGACCAGCCCCGGTCCTGCGAAAGTCAAATGAAGGTGTTGGAAGGAAAATGAGACAGTGATGACAGGATTGCAGCGACTCCAACATTGAATCGTTAAGACGCATGGCAAGCTCGTACCAATTGTACAATACATCTTGTCGGGGTCATCCCGGGGTGGTAAATCTTGTAAGTTAAACACCAGCACGGTCGTGCCGCACAGAGGCCGTCAGTTCTCGTAGACCTCGTCACCAAGGAGTAGTAGCACTTTGCGAAGTAAAACCGGGGCCATCGTTTCGAGACGAGATAGGGCTTTGGGTCTTTTGTTGCGATACACGATCTGGTGTTATAGTGATGGATGATGATTACTGTTATATCGAAGTTGAAGTCAGACATACAGCGGTCACTTTGTATCATGTGCATTCCGCCACGAATTTGTGTGGCAGTCGGCTTCTTCGTTCTCCATCTCAGAGCAAGGAAGGCGTTGTTCATCAATCTGGCTAGCGCAAGGTCACGTAGCTTTTGCTGCCCATCAGGTGAGAGGTCCGCTGGATTGATGTCATCTTCGACTAGGTCGAGTCTGGCGAACCCTTCGGGATCGAATTTGGTCATGCTCTCCCAATGGACTGATACAACGGCCACCGATGCTGAGTTACACATTGGGCGGAGCTATAGAGAAAGATGGCTAGGAATAGAACTAGAGTGTTTGCTGTCTGCACAGAGAAAGCTGTGGAAGCGTGGATAGAGAAACGCAGGGCGTACTCCCCAGTTCTTTGTTGGGAGTCCTATTAGTCTGACAGTGCCTGAAAAGAGCAGGCATCCGTTATCTGCGGAGGCCTGCCTTGCAAGCTACGGGGTCGTAACTCGCCATTCACTTTCCACAAGCCCTGGAATGTGCGTTGACGGTCCCCATTATCTCTTTCTCGGAAGGCCTTTTGAGTTGGGCCCGACGCACACCGACACTTACTTCTTCGTGAACGCTGCAATGATAAAGGACAGCGGTTGCAGACTAGATCATAGGTAATGAGGTGTATGACAGTCATGAACCATATCGTGGTATTTATGTCCAGCTGGCGCGACATATAGTTCTCAGGCTATTGTGACAACCTAGTATTTGAGACCTCAAAATGGCCAGAGTTGTCTGATGACTCGCGTAATGACTCTACTCCCAATGAATCACGGGGTGCGTTTGGTGATATGTACAGCTGACTCGGTGCGAATCCTTTCCCCTGCAAATGGTGCCACCTTAGCTTTGTCATTGTCACCACCCACTGCACCCCAACCTCCTCATGCCGCTGCCTGTTTTATTGGTGCTCCATTCCCAGTTGCCTATTCATGATACAAGTACAACCACCTTTGCTTCCTAGACCCCCTTGATTCTCCTAGAATGCTACTGACCTGCAAAACCCTGAGATTCTTCTATAGCTGACCCTGCCCTTCAGCCAATCGCTTGACAAACTTCCATTCTTAAAGGCCCGGATTGTTCCGGAGACAGACAAGCAATATCTCCCAACGCCAGACACTGACTTGAGCTTTCTCAATCTGAACAGCTTACAGTAGGCAATCCTATCAGTTGTCTCGCCTCGACTGAACCCGAACATACGGGAGCCTTGGCTGACCGCCGAGTGAACGGCAAACCCACGGCCACCCACAGCCGCAGCCACCGAACCCCTTACCTCTCTGTCAATAAGAAGCTTGGAGCTTTCAAGAAAAGGCCTTTTGCAGCAGAAGAAATACCCTGCGATTCTACAAGTGCTGAAACTGTGGACCACGCCTTTCTAGACTGCGACGATCTGTCAACAGACTGGGAGTAGCGGACAGTTATTCCTGCCTCCGAGGGCATTGCGTTGGGGACTTCAGCTGGAAACAGGAGCCATGGGACTTACATACAACGTCTACCTCAACTCAAGCAAAATCTTCGGCTGCAGGAACTGCAAAACACATCTCGCAGACTTCGACGAGATAATAAGCCGGGTAGGTCCCCGTGCCTCTTCCCCCGAACCCCCTCAGTTGTCAACTTGATCATTGCCCACCACTTTTTGGGTAGCTGAGCTGACCATCATGTCTTGCAGAACTTCCGCGGCCAGCACGGCAAAGCCTTCCTCTTCGCCAATGTCGTCAACGTCAAGTCCGCCGAACCCATGGAACGTAACATGACAACCGGCAGACATATTGTACGAGACATCACATGCAGACAATGTGGCGATACGGTCGGGTGGAAATACGACAAGGCCTACGAACCAAGTGAGAAATACAAAGAGGGCAAATTCATCCTTGAGTCAGAACTGCTGCAGATGGTATCGTAAGCGATGCCCTTGACATGCGCCCCAATTTGTACAGACTGTGAAAGGGTCATACCAAGGGTGCATCGTGGCGATTCCCTCAATGAATGCAAGGCGAGAGGGCCGGATCACGCTTCATAAAGCTCTCCGTGCTACGTTGTTTCCCTGCATCTTACAAGTACTAGGTTATTAGCATTGTGTACCCAGTGACAAGTATCAGATGCCCGAGTCGAATATTAAGTTCCCACCTGTCCGGAGCCTTTGTGTGCCTACCTATTATGAGAATGGTATTATTTGGGAACTTAGATTGTTCCTTGTCTCCCTGGGCTGGCGCCTTGCAACAGCCAAACAAGCTGCTCACTGTAGGAGATATCACACGGTGCTCGTCTCGTCCACATACTTCAAACAAGACATCCTTCTTTCCCCCAGTGATACACGTAAATCGGCGCGCTTGCCACCTTGGGCCATATTAAAAGTCCTCACCGCCCTCACATTCCGCCTCACGCGAGCCGGGTGAGATGTCACCCATCCCAGGTGAGCGGGCTCACCTTGCTCACTCAACCTCGCTCGCCCTCACCCACCGCCGCCCGTTCGACTAATCGAGTCACCCTACGCGGGTCCAGAAAACCATGGAGATACGCTTGTTGCGATGGCCACCGAACTTCAGTAGGTGCTGAGACGCACTCCGAAAACCCTCTTCCACGAAGACCTCCCTTCACTGATTGACTCTATGAAGAATGCCCCTGCAGGTGACTAAGGTGGTAGATGAGAGGCTCATCACAGGCTTCTCGCCTACGGGCCGCATACGGTTCGGCCGCGTGTTGTGGTGGAGAGGATGAGTAGCGAGTCGCAGAGGGACCACTTAGGCTTGGCAACTAGAGATTTTAGCAGTAGAGATATCAGCCGCATCTATAAGGCAAGAGCGGCTCCGCAGATCTATAAAGAATTTGGGGTTGTACGGATATCAATCGCCTTTATCGCAGACGCGGCCGGCCTGGCAGCCAGGCTGCAGGACTGTGGACATACTCTTGGTCTCCGTTGTTGACTGACTGTCTAGGACAGGAGTTTCTCACCAGACAACGCACCAGCGGATTGCTAATGATAGTGCCGCTAAAAAAGGCCTTATGGACTGTGCATTAAGAATCTACAGTTCTGGAGGTAGACAACGCCTAGAGAAGGCCAGCAACCAATCGAGGCAAATGCTGCAGAGGAAGCCTGGCTAGTGCTGTGTCGAACGAGCATCCAATAAATGCTTGCCACACTCAGAGGGGCTATACGCACTTCTGAGAACGTTGGGTGTCAAAATTGCATCCTCCCACTCTAATATCTTCTTGGCTCATTCACTAAAACCTCCGCATCATCGAACGTCCCTGACCAGCAATATCCCGCCGGACCCAGTGCTCTACAATGGACGGACTCTCCGTGGCCGCAAACGTTGCCGGCATCATTTCGCTGGGCATCCAGGTCACACAATCCCTGGTCGACTACTATGAGGCGTACAAGAGCCAGAAATCTGACATCGCCAACACCGCCAAAAAGTTGGAAAATCTCCTCTGCGTGCTTGAGAGTCTGTGCAGGCAATTGACCAACCGCAAATTCCGAGCCGACGAGCAAGACTTGCTCGAGACCATTGAGGGCTCAATCGAAGTCTGCGAGGAGAATATTCATGAGCTCCAAACCAAAGTCGAGAAATTCAAGGACAGTTCTGGTGACGGCATCCGAGCCGCCCTCCGGACTGCTACTCGCCAGCTAGCGTACCCCTTCAAAGAGAGCACGCTGCGAAAACTGGACGCGGACATTGACGAGATAGTCTCGCATTTGTCCCTGGCACTGCAGGTGCTCCAGCAGAAGGACATCGGCAACGTCCAGGATGACATCGAGGACGCCAAAGCAGTGCTTGATCTAGTCAGGGCTAGCCAGATCTCGTCAACGATCCGCGACTGGCTGAAGGCTCCTGATGCCACCATCAATTACAACGAGGCATACAAAATGAAGCATCCCGGCACTGGGCTCTGGTTTGTCAAAGGGTCCTATTTTTCTGCTTGGCTCGCAAAGCCCAAGTCCTTCCTGTGGCTAAACGGTTTCGCCGGATGCGGCAAGTCAGTACTGTGTTCCACGGCCATACAGTACGCCCTCCGACATCGCAGGTCGAACCCGCGCATCGGGATCGCATTCTTTTTCTTCACCTTTAATGATGACTCCAAACAAGACGCCTCCGCCATGCTCCGCGCGCTGGTCTTACAACTGTCAAGCCAGCTCAACGACAATCATGCGCTTCTCTCACGGTTATATGATCGCTACCGCAACGCTACACCGCCTGACCAGGACCTCGAAGATTGTATGCATCAACTTGTGCGGGCGTTCGAGCATGTGTATATCATCTTGGATGCATTGGACGAAAGCCCCCGGGACAAGCACCGGTGGGGCGTACTTAAAGCCCTGGTCATCATCCGGGAATGGTCAGAGCCTGGTCTTCATCTCCTGGTCACGAGTCGTGATGAGACTGATATTCGTGATGTGCTTCGCGATGAGCTCTATGCTTCGCTAGATGAGATTGTCTCGATGAAGAACGATTCTGTCAACAGTGATATTGCGTCTTTTGTATCTTGCTACCTGAAAGAGAGTCGTGGACTGCAAAGGTGGGAAAAATATCACGATCAAATTGAGAAAGCTCTTACTGAGCGAGCGAACGGCGTGTGCGTTCTCCGTTTTCTTTCAAGAGAATTCTACTGACCTATCTAGGTTTCGCTGGGTCGAATGCCAGTTTAAGGCATTAGAATCTCGTTGCGGGAGCAAACGTCAACTCGATGCATTGCTGGCATCTCTGCCTCGATCTCTGGACAAAACTTATGAACGAATGCTATTGAATATTGATGAAGAGTCTGTGCAGGATGCAAGGCGGATCTTGACTCTGCTTTGCTGTGCCAAGAGGCCATTGACGGTACCTGAACTCATCGACGGGACCGCGGTGGAACTAGGAGATAATCCGCGACTAAATCCCAATGGCAGACTGTTTGGCGAAGACGAAATCCGTAGGGTTTGCCCTGGCCTTATCGAAGTGGATGTGCGACCCGATGACAAGACATCCACCGTACGCATCGCCCATTTCTCAGTCCAGGAATACCTAGAATCCGAACGGATATTTCAGCATGAGGCCGCGACATTCGGTGTGAGAAGACTGGAGGCCCATGCGGAAATCGCCTCAATTTGCCTGACGTATTTGCTAGAACCTGCGCTGTCGAGGGATTCAATGGAAGAATATCCCCTTGCATTGTACGCCGCGAAGACTTGGCATGAACACTTTTGCGATGGAGACCAAAACAAACATCATGCTGAGCACCAAGCCCTCCGGCTGTTTCGAAGTTCTGGAGGCGAATTTGAGAATTGGGTTACGATATGGAATGTCGAATGGTACGATGGCCGCAAACCTTCTGGAAAAGTTCCATCGCCCGTTTACTATGCTTCACTTCTTGGGCTTGATTTGGTTCTCTCTAAGCTACTTTGTGAGAATCCCTCAGGAAGTTCTTTCTCAGCGCTAAGTCCGCCAGGAATTTCTGATTTAGTCAACGCACAAGGTGGACGCTACGGAAATGCCCTGCAAGCGGCGTCAGCGGGAGGCCACGAGAAGGTGGTCCAGCTGCTCCTCGACAAGGATGCCGACGTCAACGCACGAGATGGATACTACGGATATGCCCTGCAAGCGGCGTCAGCGGGAGGCCACGAGAAGGTGGTCCAGCTGCTCCTCGACAAGGATGCCGACGTCAACGCACGAGATGGATACTACGGATATGCT
>Ga0335072_10013238_pt1 | contig 11758 bp, 8 predicted proteins | sample Lox_Sample_21_FD_206725 | JGI IMG/M metagenome (GOLD analysis project Ga0335072, IMG submission 206725) | Soil microbial communities from Loxahatchee National Wildlife Refuge, Florida, United States - Lox_Sample_2.1 | ecosystem: Environmental > Terrestrial > Soil > Wetlands | place: USA: Florida...
GTCCGGGCATTCGAGAACCGCAGAAAGTTTTCGATCCGTTCTACACCACGAAACCAGTGGGGAAGGGAACGGGACTTGGCCTCAGCGTTGTATATGGAGTGATCATCGATCATGACGGCCAGATCGTTTGCCAGAATAAGCCGCAGGGAGGTGCATTATTTGTGGTGCGGCTTCCAATGGCGGCGGAGACCGCGGCCGCTGGCGTCGGCGCAATCTGACTTTTTTATCTGTACCTCCATCCGGCTGCGCTGAATCCGATTTCTTGCCTTCCTTTTCTCGTCTCCTGTCCCCATGCTGCCGACCGCTCCTGTACCATGAAATTGCCATGGCGAACGATCTCGGTCATAGCTCCGCGCGTGTGCTGGAGTTTGATGCGTTGCGGGAGCTGCTGCGCGCCTACGCCGCCTCTCCCCTCGGGCAGCAGCGCATCGCGGGCCTGAACCCATCGACTGATCTGCGCTGGATTCAAGAACAACAGGAGTTCACAAGCGAGATTCGCGAATTTCGCCGAGTAGGTGGGCGATTTGATTTTTCCGGCCTGATCGAGATCCGACCTCAGGTCGAAAAGTCGCACATCGCTGGAGCAGCGCTCGAGACCTCGGAAATTCGCGACGTGGTGCTGGTTGTCGATCGCGCGGCGGAATGGCGAGAAATTGCGCGCCATCCGCCCGCTGCGATGCGCTCGGAATGGCGCCGGGTAGGGGCCACCTCCGAGCAGATTGTGGACTTCACAGATTTTCTGCGCTCATTTCGAAACAAGATTCAACCGGATGGCGCCCTTGAAGATAAGGCTTCTCCGGAGCTGGCGCGAATCCGGCGTGATATCGAAAAACAGAGGCGCGCCATCCAGGACTCGCTGCGCGGATACTTGCGCCGGCTGGCAGAAGGCGGCGCAGTTCAGGACGAACTGGTCACGATCCGCGGCGAGCGGTTCGTGATTCCGGTAAAGGTCGAGCAAAAGCGGCGCGTGCAGGGAGTCGTGCACGGCGCGAGTTCAAGCGGACAAACGGTTTTCGTCGAACCGTTGGAAACTATCGAGCAGAACAACGAACTGGTTCGGTTACTGGAAGAGGAGCAGGGCGAAACACACCGCATTCTGCTGGAAATGACGGAGCGCATCGGCGCGCATGCGGAAGCGATTCTTTCCGCAGTCGAGATTTTGGCGGAGCTGGAACTACAGTTTGCGAAAGCGCGGTTCGCCGAAGATTACAACTGCGTTGAAGTGCGGATCGGCGGCGATGCTGCGCCCCATAGTGCAGGCGAGCTCCACTGGGCTGGGCCGGGTCACAAACCCAACCCTACATGTTTCTTTCTGCAGAATGCGCGACATCCGTTGTTGGAACGCAATCTGCGGGCAAAAGGCGCGACGGTCATTCCGATCAGCGTGGAGTTGAAAGGGGAGCAACGACAGCTCATCATCACCGGACCCAATACGGGTGGAAAAACGGTCGCTCTGAAAACCGTTGGCTTACTCGCATTGATGGCGCAATCTGGTCTTCCCGTTCCCGCGGATCGTGCCCAGCTTCCGATTTTTGACGCTGTTCTCGCCGATATTGGCGACTATCAATCGATCGAGCAGAACTTGTCGACGTTCTCGGCGCACGTCACCAACATCGATTTCATCTCGCGCACCGCGACCCCACAATCGCTTGTGCTGCTCGATGAGCTTGGGTCAGCCACTGATCCCGAAGAGGGCGCGGCTCTCGCGGTGTCGATTGCTGAGCATTTTCAGCGCATTGGCTGTATCAGTGTGATCTCGACCCATCACACCTCGCTCAAGGTGTACGCCGCGAACACACCGGGCGTGCTGAATGCCGCTGTGGGATTCGACGAGCGAACCCTGCAGCCGACGTACGAATTGAAAGTGGGCGTGCCGGGCGCTTCGGCGGGAATCAACATCGCGCAGCGGCTGGGACTGAATTCGGCCATCATCGAAGGCGCGCGAGCTCGTTTGGGAACGCAGGCTCGGGATGTGGGGCAGTTTCTCGACGAGCTTCATTCACAGCTACGCGAAGCGGAAAACGAACGGCTGCGTTTGCGGCGGAGCGAAGAAGATTTGCAGCGTGAGAAAACTCGTCTCGCGGTCGAAGGGAAAAAAGATCAGCAGGCGAAAGTTCGTGAAATGGAGAGGAAGCTGGAAAGCGTGCTGCGCGATTTCGAATATCATGCGCGCGAAGCGGTAAACGTGATGCAGGAACGCGCGGCCGCACAGAAGCTCTCAAAAGACGCCGAACGCAGAATTGCCAAGCTGCGCCGGGAATTTCGCGAGCAGTTCGATGCGACCGTGGTGGCGCACTCCACTGGAGCGGACCAGGGGGATCCGCATGCGCAGCCTCAGGTCGTGAAGCGGGTTTCCGCGGGCGACATGGTGAAGTTGAAATCTACTGGGCGCCCGGCGCGCGTCGTGCGCAAGATCGACGAGAATCATTTTGAAGTGCAGATGGGTGTGATGAAGATGAAGATCGCGCGCGACGATATTGCAGAACTGTTGGCGAGCGCTCAGCCATCAGCGGAATCTCCGGTGCAGGCAGCGCGGGCGCGCGGGATTTCAGTCTCGATGGCGAGCGAGGATTCCAATGTTCCCAGCGAGATCAACGTGATCGGGCAAACTGTCGACGACGCCTCGCGTGAGGTGGAGAAATTCGTCGATCGCGCGTTCCTTGCTGGATTGCCTCGCGTGCGCGTGGTGCATGGCAGCGGTATGGGAATTCTACGCAAGGCATTGCGGCAGATGCTGCAGCAGCATCCGCATGTGGCGACCGTGGCGGAGCCGCCGCAGAATGAAGGCGGAGGCGGGGCGACAGTGGTTGAACTGAGAGTCTGATCCTTCAGTTGTGCCATCCCCAGCGGAGCCGCTTTTCAGGCGCGGCGAAGAATTTCCCGCAACGGCATTCTCGTCCCAGGAGATGCTCACCCCGCTGTGAGTGAATGCGGGGCTTCGGGATGGCCCATCCCGTTATTGAGCCCACTGCTACAATGCCCTGTTTCGGCATGGCCTGATTCTGCTGCGAACTTCCATTCGCATAATCCCGTACTGTCTCATAGGTGAGGCTTGGGGCGGTCTCAGGAGTCTGGCCAGAATGCATCTGGCCTGAAGAGATTGGCGAGCCAGAGTGGCTTCGGCTAGAGCCTCGCCTAGAATCGTGCTTTCCGGGAGCTCAGGTGGAAGACGTCCAGGTGGTCGCGATGCTGGTCCGGCGCTGTATCGCCGGGGACGCGGCCGCTTGGGAGGAAATCGTGCAGAGCTATAACCGCCGCATTTATAACATCTGCTATCGATTTGCCGGATCGAGCGACGACGCGGAAGACCTCACACAGGAGGTTTTCATCAGGATGTACCGCACGCTTGCGACCTATGATCCCTCGAAAGGTGCGTTCGTCACCTGGGTTACGACGATCACGCGCAACCTGCTGGTCGACCACTTTCGTAAGAGCAAGCAGGACCGAATGACCGATTCCATCGACACGACGACATCGGAACACGAACACGTTTTGCCGCTCAGTGAGCAAATTCCGGACCCGTCCGCGCCTCCTGACGCGCACGTGCGCAGCCGCGAGGTCGGAGAGAGAGTGCACGAAGCCTTGGCGAGGCTTTCGCCGGAGCTTCGTGAGGCAGTGATTCTAAGGGACTTACAGGATATGGATTATCGCGAGATTGCCGCGGTTTTGAGAGTTCCGGAGGGCACCGTGAAGTCGAGAATAAACCGAGGGCGAGCGGAACTTGCGCGCCTTCTACAACGTACCTATAGGCAGGTGATGTGATGCCAGAACACACCCATAACGGAATGCAGTGCCACGAGTTCGATGCCCTGCTATCGGACGCCCTTGACGGCGTTCTGGCAGGGGCGGAACTCGGTCGCTTCGAGGCGCATGGTCGCAGTTGCGCGACGTGCGGCCCGCTGCTCGCCGAAGCCGAGGCGGGCCGCAACTGGCTGAAAGGTCTCACGGAGGTGGAGCCTCCAGCCAGCTTGGTTGCAAGTATCCTGGCATCCACAACGGGCGTTGACACCCAACGCCTGCGGGCCACGGTGCGCACGTCCCAGCCGCAGATTTCGTGGCTGGAGCACACGCAGGCCTGGTTCGTGGGATCTCTCCAACCGATCCTGGCGACGATCCGGCAGCCGCGATTTGCCATGTCATTTGGCATGGCCTTCTTCGCGCTGTCCGTCGGATTGACGGTTGCGGGCGTGAAACCCGCCGATCTGCGCCAGATCAGCTTGCGGCCATCGGCCATCCGGCAGACGTATTACAACACGCAGGCGAAGGTGGTGCGCTACTACGACAATGCCCGGATCGTGTATGAGCTGCAATCGCGGCTGCGGGAGTTCCGGCGCATGGTTCCGGCCGAACCCGGTCCCGCGACACAGAAAGAGCAGCACAAAAACGACACAACACAACAGCCCGAGCAGAGAGAGGAGCGCAACTATACCCAGACGGATCATCACTACCTTCTGGCTCGCGCTCCTCTGGGTCCCAATCTTGACGATCTGCCTGTAGTGTCGGTGAGCACGTACAGGAGGTTCGTATGAACTGCGCCACGCACAACGAAGTTGCTGCCGTGGCCTTCTGCCGCACGTGCGGCAAGCCACTTTGTCAAACCTGCACCCGCGATGTCCGCGGTGTGATCTATTGCGAGAACTGCCTGGCGGCGCGCATGGAAGGAACAGCGCCAGCTCCGGGATTTGTTCCACCGATTGCGAGCCCAGGGGTTGTCCCCCCTCCAACCGGGTATCAACAGTTCATGGATCAGGGTCTGGGAATCAAGGTTCCTCCCGGACCAACTTCAGGGCCCAATCCCGCGGTGGCTGGAATTCTCGCCGGATTCTTCCCCTTTGGCGTAGGCGCGGTTTATTGCTCGCAGTATGCCAAGGGACTGGCACATCTGGTGATCATGATCCTGCTGATCGTCGGCGTGGGATCAAATCTGCCGTCGTATCTGACCACGATGCTCGCTATTGGCATCGCATTTTTCTACATTTACCAGATCATCGATGCCGTGCGCACGGCCAAGGCAATGCAGATGGGCGAGCCGGCGCCTGATCCCTTTGGACTCGCGCAGACATTCGGAGCCGGCGAAAAATTAGATACGGCCAAAGTGCCTGCTGGAGCGGCCATCCTGATCGGTTTAGGTGTGCTGTTCTTGCTGCACACGGCCGGATTGTTTGAAATCGGAATGGGACTGTTCGTCTCGCTCATCCTGATTTTTCTCGGTGTGTGGCTATTTACCCGGCATTGGGGACTCGTGGGTGGTAGAACGGACCGGTGCTATTGCGAACGCTGCCGCACACGCCGGCTCATGGGACCGGCGATCCTGCTGACGATCGGCGTGCTCATGCTTCTGGACACGACATCTCGCATCAGCTTCGACAAAACGTGGCCTGCGATTCTGCTGGTGATCGGAGTCGTGAAACTGCTGCAGAGCAACGCATCGTCCGAAGGCCACATCGGCCCGCTGCCGCCTGGACATTCGGGATTTCCTCCGAATTCCACTCCACCTCCGCCGGTACAGTCGACGCCGGAGCCGCCAACTTCCACTGGCGAGGTGAAAAATGTCTAGCCCAGTCGCGTCGCCGCCAGTTCCACCGCTTGCACCTGTGCCGCCGCGCCGTCCGCGGCGATCGTTTGCCGGGCCGCTGGTCCTGATCCTTCTCGGAGTAGTTTTCCTCCTTGGCAACCTGCACATGCTCTCGTGGTACCGGATCAGCGTGTGGTTTGCCCATTACTGGCCGGTGCTGCTGATCCTATGGGGCGTGATCAAACTGATTGAGCATTATCAGGCCCAGCGGTACGGAACGCGGGCTTCCGGTATCGGCGCCGGTGGAGTTCTGCTGATCGTGCTAATTGTGGTTTTCGGGCTGATCGCCACGCAGGTGGAGCATGTGAACTGGTCGGGATTGAAGGACAACCTCAATTTCAACGACGACGATTTCGACAACATTTTCGGACAGACTTATAACTTCAACGATCACCTTGAGCAGAACTTTCCCGCGGGAGCCAGTCTGAAGGTCATTGATAATCATGGCGCGGTGAGCGTGCATCCCTCCGATGACAACAACATTACCGTTGTCGTAAGGAAGCGGATCGGCGCAGAAAACCAGAATGATGCCGCCAAGTACGACAGCGAAACCAAGCCGACGATCACGGCGATTGGCGGCCTCGTCACGGTCGACGCGAAAACGGACGCGGCGGGCGATCACCCCGTGGAGACCGATCTGGATATATCCGTGCCACGCAAAGCGCCAGTTTCGCTTATTTCCCGCCGCGGCGATGTGAACCTCGTCGATCGTGACGCTAACGTCGATATCTCGGCACAGCACTCCAACACGTCGATCGAGAACGTGGCTGGCAATGTGAAACTGAGCCAGGAAAAAGGCTCGTTGAAAGTCGAGCAAGTAACTGGTGATGTGCACGTCGACGGCAGGCTCGATGAGGTTTCGGTTTCGGATGTGAAGGGATCGGCGCAACTGGATGGCGAGTTTCAGGAAAGCGTGAAATTGGAGCGGATCGGTAAGACCGTGAGTTTCAAGTCATCACGCACTGATATGGAGTTCTCAAGGATTGATGGTTCCCTCGACCTGGACTCGGATGAACTGCACGCGGATTCGATCACCGGCCCGCTGCACCTGGTAACGCGCTCCAAGAATGTTCAACTGGTCGATGTTTCCGGGGATGTTCGACTGCAGGACGATAACGGCACGGTGGAAGTGAGTATGCGGAACGTCGGAAACGTGCAGATTGACAATCGCAATGGGGACATTCAGCTCAGCTTGCCGCCAAATGCAGGATTCCGGGTCGATGCGCGCACGCGGGACGGCGAGATTCAGTCGGACTTCCCCGAGCTGAAGGTAACTAACGACGAACATCAGGCGCGAGCAAGCGGAGTGGTGGGAAATGGCGCCGCGCACATCGTGCTGAACAATGAACATGAAGGGATCGAGATCCGGAAGGCGGCAACCAATGGAGGGCCGAAAGAAGGCGTCTCAGGCGGCGTGAAGGGCGGAGTGACCGGCTCCAAGGACTCTAAGCCAGCTAAGGCTCTGCCGGCTCCCAAGGAAAGAGTCGAGCCAACGGACAACTGAAAGCAGATTTCAATTCAGGTTTCAGACTTGCGGGACGCCTGTTGCGAGCGGAGCCTCGAAACTTCTACACCAGCTTTTTTTTGACCAGCTCTTCGATTTTCTGCAGCACCGTATCTTCGTTCATCGTACTTGAGTCGATAACCAAGGCATCGGCCGCCGCTACCAACGGAGAAGTTGCACGCGTCCGGTCGCGGTGATCGCGCTCGCGGAGTTCAGCGGCCACGTTCGCCGCAACCTCCCCACGAACTCTCTGTTGCTGCATGCGCCGTTCTTCGCGAACGACCGGGTCTGCATCGAGAAAGATCTTCAGATCGGCATCGGGAAAAACTTTTGTGCCGATGTCGCGGCCTTCCATGACCACCCCGCCGCCCTGGCCCATGGCGCGCTGATGGGCGACCATCCACTCGCGAACTTTGGGATGAACCGAGACGCGCGACGCTCCCTCTGTCACGTCACGTTCGCGAATGCGTGCGGAAACATCCTGTCCGTCGAGGAGAGTACGATTTCCGCCGACAGTGGGTTCCAGCTTGATGCGCAAGCTCTCGGCGAGCTTTACGAGCGCGCCTTCGTCGTCGAGTGAGATGTCCTTGTCGATGGCCTTCAAGGCCAGCGCCCGATACATCGCTCCGCTCTCCAGGTTCACATAGCCGAGCTTCCGCGCCAGACGCGACGCAATCGTACTCTTGCCGGCGCCGGCCGGGCCATCGATCGCAATAATTAGTTTGCGTGGCAAAGCGTGATGGTCGGGGGAGTGGTCGTTCATCGTGAAGTTAAAGATTGTACACGCGCAGAGGCTTCGGGCTGAGTCCGAATTGCTCTCCGGCAGCCGGTTCTCCTTAGATGCGGAGAATCTGCTGTTGCACGTCGCGTTCGGCTTGCTCCAGGTTTTCTGCTTTGCCGAGATCGCGCCAATAATAGTCGTCGGCGCGGAAGGCAAGGAGTTTTTCGCCTTGACCAGCGAGGCGCGCGTAGGTATCGATGATCGAGAAAGCTCCCGTTTCGGTCACCAGCGAAAGAAGACGCGGAGAAATGACGTGCACGCCCGAAAATGCGAGCGGCGCAATATCACGTGCGGATGAGGCGGGTTCGGGCGGCAACTTGCGCCCAGTGCTGCGTCCGCGGAGTTCGCCCTTTTCATCGAACAACAGGGAGCGAGATGTCTCGCGATTCTGCACAGCCAATGTGGCGAGCGCACCGTGATCGCAATGGAATCGCAGCATGCGTTCGAAATCGATGTTGCTGAGAACGTCGACATTGTGCAGCAGGAAGGGTTCGCTGTCCTCTTCAAGAAAAAACCAGGCCGCCCTTTTCAAACCACCACCCGTGTCAAGGAGTTCATCTTCCCGCGAGATCTCGATTCGCATGCCGAAGTTCGCCTTCTCGATGAGGTATTCAACAATCATGTCGGCGAAATGATGAACGTTGACGATCACTTCGCGAATGCCGAACTCGCGCAGCCGGCGAAGAGTAATTTCGAGGAGGGTTTGGCCGGCGATTTCCACCAGGGCTTTTGGCCGATCGTCGGTGCGCGGGCGGAGCCGCGTACCCAGACCGGCCGCAAGAATCATAGCTCTCATCTTGGATTCACTCCGGCACTAGCTCAGGCACGGCTGGCGCGACTTCGAGCGGTTCCTCCATGCGGCGCGGACGCCATGCGCTCCAATTCCCGATGCTCCACAACCGTGTCAATCCCAGAGCCGCGCAGATGCTTGGCCAATTGTTCAGCCAGATACACGGAACGATGTTGTCCGCCGGTGCAGCCGAAGGAAACCATGAGGTGTTTGAAGCCGCGTTGTTTGTAATTTGCCACGCTGGCGTCGACCAGCGACATTGCGCTGGCGAGAAATTGATGCACGCTGGGCTGCTGGTTCAGATAGTCGATCACTGCGGCATCTTTGCCGGTGAGGACCTTAAACCGCTCTTCGCGGCCGGGATTGGGCAGGCTGCGGCCGTCGAAGACGAAGCCCCCGCCGTTCCCGCTTTCGTCTTTCGGCAGGCCGCGATGAAACGAGAAACTCACGATCCGCACGACCAGATTGTCCGCCTCGGAGGCCAGGCCCTGCAGTTTCTCCGAGGCAAGCATGCTGTGAAAGGCCTCGAGCAGAGTCGGCAACGCGATCGGCAGCGTGACATTGTGCAGCAGCCAGCGCAGATTTTTCAAGGCATAGGGCACGCTCTGCAGGAAGTGAGCTTTCCGCTCATAAAATCCGCGAAAACCGTACGCGCCGAGTGCCTGCATGATGCGGATGTAGACATAGGCATAGTAGTGACGCATGAACAGATCGCGCGGCAGGTCTATGACATTCGTGACCGCATCAAGATAATGATCAAGCAATTGCTGGCGTAGTTCCGGCGGAAGATCGGCTTTGGCGTCGAAGAGTAAGGATGCGACATCGTACTGCAGAGCGCCTTTGCGTCCGCCCTGATAGTCGAGAAAAAATGGCTGCCCATCACACAGCATCACATTGCGCGACTGAAAATCACGATAAAGAAAATAGTCGCGATCCGCGCTGAGCAGAAATTCGGTGAGGCGATTGAAATCGTCCTCGAGGGCCTGTTCATTGAAAGGAATGCCGGCAAGGCGCAGAAAATAATATTTGAAGTAGTTCAGATCCCAGTTGATGGACTGGCGATCGAAACTCTCGCGCGGATAGCAGACGTTGTAATTTAAATCGCGGCCAGCCTCGATTTGAAAGCGCGGCAGAGTGGAGATGACGCGGCGATACGCTTCCACGGCCACGGGCGCGACTTTTTCGCCTTTGCGATTTTTTGAAAGAAATTCGAATAGCGTCGTGTCACCGAGATCTTCTTCAAGATAGGCGCCGTGATCCAGAGCTTCGGCGTAAATTTCCGGCACGGGCAAGCCGTGTTTCCGAAAGTGACGAGAGAATTCCAGAAAAGCCGCGTTCTCTTCGCGGACCCCATAGAGAATCCCGACCGCGCGTTGGTTTCCCCCTGTAAGGCGAATGATCTTTCGCCCTGAGCCGCCGAGCTCGCCCTGCAGCGGCTGCACCTGCGCCACCGGAACGTGAAAATGCTGCTCAAACAGCTTGGTGAGAATTTCCATCGGTCAATAACGTCGCCCGTCCCTGAATTCGACCGGACTCTCCCAAAGATATCACCTGTTTCCAGAGGATTTTGCAAGCGGCAGACCATTCGAGTAGCGGAAGTAATCAGACCGGAGATGCTGTCCATCTCCAGGATCCGCAGGTCTGGAGAGCATTCGATAAGCGCGGCCGATCCGCCCACGACGACGGCTTTGTGCGAGGCCTTATACTGCTGGGTTCGCAATTCTGTGGTGTGGGTGAGGAGATCCGTGACCATTCTTCGCAAAAGCCTTATTCTTGTCTCCCTTGCTTGTATCGCATCGCTAGGCGTAGCGCAGGATGCTTCCAAGCACGAACCGGTGCTCGACCTCAACTCGATGGACCGATCGATCGATCCTTGCGTGGATTTCTTTGCATACTCGTGCGGCGGATGGATCAAGAACAACCCGATCCCTCCGGATCAGTCCTCGTGGACCACCTACTCCAAAATGGAAGACGAGAATCGCGAGCGCTTGCGCGGAATTCTAGAAGCAGCGGCGAAGCCGGATCCCGGCCGCAATGCTGTCACGCAGAAAATTGGCGACTACTACGCTTCCTGCATGGATGAGAAAGCGATTGACGCTAAAGGTGTCGCGCCCCTCCAGCCCGAGCTCGTCAAGATTGCGAACATCAATTCGAAAGCGGAACTTGCCGACCTGGCCGCGGCCATGACCGACGACAACGTTCTTTTCCGGTTTGAATCTACCCAGGATTTCCGCGACGCCAATCGAGTCATCGCCAATGCGGACCAGGGAGGATTGGGCCTTCCCGATCGCGATTACTACACCAAGAGCGACGCCAAGTCGGCGGAACTGCGCAAGGAATATCTCGCGCATGTGCAAAAGATGTTTGAGCTGCTCGGAGACGGGCCCGAAACTGCTGCCGCCGAAGCGCAGACCGTGATGCGCATCGAAACGGCGCTGGCCAAGGGCTCGATGACCCGCGTGGAACGCCGAGACCCTAAGAGCCTCGATCACAAGATGACTGGCGCGGAACTGGAAAAGATCGCGCCCGATTTCCACTGGCAGGTTTATTTCACCAAGGTCGGAATGCCTGACTTGCCGTCGCTCAACGTTTCTGTTCCGGCGTTTTTCCAGGCGATGAACTCCGAACTCGACAAGGCGAGTCTGGCGGATTGGAAAATCTATTTGCGCTGGCACTTGGTCCACGCCAACGCGGCGCATCTCTCTCGGCCATTTGTGAATGAGAATTTCGCCTTCTACGGGAAGACGTTGCGCGGACAACAAGAGCTGCAGCCTCGCTGGAAGCGTTGCACAGAAAACGTCGACGACTACCTGGGAGAGGCGCTCGGTCAAGCTTACGTAGAGAAATATTTTCCGCCCGAAGCCAAGCTGCAAGCTTTGAAAATGGTGAAAGAAATTCAGACGGCCATGGAGCAGGACATTAACAGCCTGACCTGGATGTCTCCGGCGACCAAGAAACAGGCTCTGCTCAAGTTGCATGGTATGGCCAATAAGATCGGATATCCGGACAAGTGGCGCGACTACAGCAAACTCGAGATCATCCGAGGCGACGAACTTGGCGACGTGGAGCGAGCGCGGACTTTCGAGTTCAATCGAGACCTGGGAAAGA
>Ga0335072_10013239_pt1 | contig 11758 bp, 7 predicted proteins | sample Lox_Sample_21_FD_206725 | JGI IMG/M metagenome (GOLD analysis project Ga0335072, IMG submission 206725) | Soil microbial communities from Loxahatchee National Wildlife Refuge, Florida, United States - Lox_Sample_2.1 | ecosystem: Environmental > Terrestrial > Soil > Wetlands | place: USA: Florida...
CCGCTGAGCTGGTCGCAAGTGCCGAAGATCGAGCGTGTTCGTTTCTCCGTGGTGCCGGACGCGATCACGGCTTCACTCGAGCTGGAAAAAGGCACCGGCGACGCGGCCATCAATTCCCTTCCCATCGATGCGCTGCCGGTGCTGGCGGCGCGGCCGAACCTGCGCATCGACACCGCGCCGGGAACCGAGCTTCAGTATCTCAACTTCAATCTGCGCGACCCGCTGCTGAGCGATGTGCGTGTACGGCAGGCGATCGCATGCGCCGTCGATCGGGAGGAGATCATTCAGACGCTGCTGCGCGGCCATGCGCAGCCAGCCGCAAGCATGCTGCCCCCCAGCCACTGGGCATGGACGAGAGATGTGGATCGCTACGACTACGATCCGGCGCGGGCGGGCCGGCTGCTCAATGCAAGCGGACATCCGCGCGGCACCGACGGAGTGCGGTTTCATTTGACGATGAAGACCAGCAACCAGGAAGAGACGCGGCTGCTGGCCGCCGTGCTGCAGCAGCAACTGGGGCGCGTGGGCATTGCGCTCGATCTGCGCAGTTATGAGACGGCCACATTTCTTGCCGACGTGCGCCGAGGCGCATTTCAGATGTACTCCCTGCGCTGGATCGGGGGCAACGAGCAGCCGGACATCTTCAGCTACGTATTCGCGACGGTGAACTTTTCGCCGGCCGGCGCCAACCGCAGCCACTACTCGAACGCGCAGCTCGACGCACTGCTCGACGACGCAGCCCAGAGCCTGGATGCCGCGCGGCGCCGCGCCGATTACGTTGAAGCGCAGCAGATTCTGGCGCGCGACCTGCCGGCGTTCAATCTGTGGTATCTGGATACGGTGGTGGTGCACAGCCGCAGGCTGACGAACGTGGTTCCGTCGCCATCCGGCAGTTATTCGTTTCTGGAAACCGCGGAGCTGCAACGATTAGAGTGAGGCGGCGCTGTCACCAATGGGCGATCAGGAAGAAAAAGGCCCCCTTCCCGTTGACGCGGAAAGGGGGAAAGGATGGTACACAATTGAAAGCCACCAACAAAATGGTTGCCGCTGATGCCGGTTCAACGCAGACCTGAGATCTTACGGTGCGCAACGGCGATCTGCGACCGGATCGCTACTGGCCTGGCGCCTGCGAGTCCGCCAGCACAAGGCTCACCTTGCTCAACTCGATCACTTGCAGAATGTTTGCGCCGCCCAGGGCGTTGGTGGTCACACCGCTATGGTCATGTTTCTGGTCAATCCGCTTCGCCGGCAGCGTAACCGGAGTTACGCCCTTCTTTGAAATGGTGACCTGAACCGTCGCGCCTGTGCCTGACCAGGAGACTTTGTATTCGCCGGCGGGAAGCTGAACCGAACCGACGGTCAGAGCGACCGGAAACATTACAGTCTGCGAGTTACCGGAAGCCATGGCTGGAACGGAGATCCATGCAAGAATCAATGCGAACCAAACGAAGCGCTTCATCCAAATCTCCTTGTTCCCTCATGCATGAATAGGTCGTTATGCGAGGGTCCAAGAGGATTACACACCGCTGGCTGGCGTTTGAAGCTTAAGAATTCTTAAGTGCGTTGAGCCGGTGCAAAAGCGGACCTGCAAACCCTCATTGCGGAACATGCTCAGGCGCAAGAGGCAGAACGATTTTTACGCGCAGTCCGGGCATCGCGTTCTCGGCCGAGATGGAACCATGATGCAGCTGAATTGCGCGCTTGGCGATCGATAAGCCGAGGCCCGATCCTCCGCCGTTGGTGTCGCGCGCATCCTCCACGCGAAAGAATGGATCGAAGATGCGAGCGAGCGAGCCGGTGGGGACGCCGGGGCCGAAATCGCGCACGGCGATTGTCGCTTGGTGATCGCTCTCCTGAATCGAGAGCTGAATGGTCGTATGCTCGGGGGCGTAGCGAATCCCGTTGCGTACGACGTTTTCCAGCGCACGCCGGAGCAGTTCGCGGTTGCCCATGACCGGCGCCTTCAACTCGCCTTGCACGGCAATGGTGCATCCGCGGACCTCCGCTTCCAGCGAGCAATCGCGAACCACCTCGTCCACCACGGGGGCGGCGTTCACGATTTCGGTTTCGCGCGCTGCCGGTTCGCCTTCGAAGGAGGTGATCTCGACGATGTCGGCCACCAGCGAAGTGATGCGGTCCACATCGCGCTCAATGCGGTCCATGGCGGCCTTGCTGTTGCCGGTGCTGCGTGCCAGCTTGATGGCGAATTTCAGGCGGGCGAGAGGAGAGCGCAGTTCGTGCGAGATATCGCTCAGCAGCCGGCGTTCGCTGACGATCAACCGCTCCAGGCGGTCGGCCATCTGGTTGAAGGAGCGGCCCAACTGCCCGATTTCGTCCGGACGTTTGGTGTGAACGCGGACCTCGAGGCTTCCCTGGCCGAATTGCGAAATCACGGCGGCGATTCTCCGGATGGGCGAAACCACGCCGACCGAAGCAATCCAGCCGAGGACACTCGTGGTGGCGATAACGAGGAGATAAAAGGGGAGGAAGGTCCAGATCGGAGTCTCCGCGCTCTGGCCTTCGGCGGCAAACCAATAGCGGCCATCGGGTGACCGATGCGCGATCACCCAGTGACCGCGCTTACGGATGCGTTCGGTCACGGCCGGCGGAGGCGGCAGCAGCGCCGCTTTGGACTGGCCGGTGAGAACATCGCCCCCGATGGAATCGAGGAGGTAGTGCGATCCGCTGAAGACCTGGTCAAGATGCGACAAATACTTCCGCAGGCCGGTGAGATCGCCGCTTTCGAACATGGCGCGCGCGTTTTCCAGTTGCAGCTCGTCGAAGCGGTTGAAGAGGGGGGTGAATTCCCTGTTCTGGATGCGATTGGAGATGGCATTGTAGGCGAGAAACGAGAGCGTGAGAATGCCGGCCATGGCCACCAGCACGCCGGCATAAAGCGATTTGAAGGGCGAAGGCTTAGTCCGCTCCACTGAATACATACCCTACTCCACGGATGGTGCGAATCAATGCCCGTCCGCCTGCCAGCTTCTTGCGCAGGTGGCTGATGTGCACGTCAAGAAACCGGTCGTACGGCGTGGCTTCGCGCTCGAAGAGCAACTCCGCGATCTTGTCGCGCGAGACCACCCGTCCGGCCGAGCGCATCAACATGTCCAGCAGGTCAAACTCCATCGAAGTCAGCTCCACCGGGACCCCTGAACTCCACACTTCCCGCGTCAAAGGATTGACGCGAATGCTGCCGATCGTCACCGGCCCGGTTTCCGGCCGTGGGCGCGCGGCGGACCGGCGCAGCACGGCGCGGATGCGCGCCAGCAGTTCATCCGGATCGAAGGGCTTGGGAAGGTAGTCGTCGGCGCCGCTGTTCAGGCCCAGGATGCGGTCGCGCTGCTGGATGCGGGCGGTGAGCATGATGACCGGAACATCTTTGCGGCTGCGCAACTGTTGCAGCACCGTGAAGCCGTCGATGGCCGGCAGCATCACGTCGAGAATGACCAGGTCGTAGGCTCCGCGGAGCGCGCTGGCCAAACCATCGCGCCCGTTGTAGGCGCAATCCAAGCGATGTCCCGACTGGGAGAAGAACTCGCGCATCATCCCGCACAATTCAGCGTCGTCGTCCACCAGCAGCAGGTTCAAGAGCTCCTGCTTCTCCGCTCGATCCATGGCAACCGTCTCACCGGCTTTCGAACTGATCCTTGAGATCCTCCGGTCCCAAGTCTTGCACAGTTCAAGGCAGTTGCGGGTCCCTTTACAAAACTTAAGATGGACTTAAGCATCGACGTTCAACCTTTTCCCAGGGTCGTTCGTCTACCCAATCAGAGATCAGGAACATGGCATCCGCTTCATTCGGACTGCTGACAAAGAACTTATGACCGGTAAACAGATAGGATCCATCGCCGGAAGGCTGGCGTTTCTCGCCGCAATCCTGCTTGCGGTCACAGAGCTGAACGCGCAAGCGAATAGCCGCATTCTTGGCACCATAACAGCCATCAACGGCTCCACGCTCACGGTGAAAACCGACGCCGGCGAAAGCCGTCAGGTTGAAGTGCCTGCTTCCGCATCCATCCGCCGCATTGCGCCGGGGCAAAAGGATCTGAGCACGGCTGAAGCCATTCCGTTCAGCGATCTCGCCAGCGGCGATCGCGTCCTTGTCAACCTCGATCCGAGCTCCATCGGGGGCGGGCCGCAGGCTCTGCGGGTCATCGCCATCAAGCAGGCCGACGTCGCCGCCAAGCAGCAAAAGGACCGCGAGGACTGGCAGCGGCGGGGTGTTGGCGGGTTGGTGAAAAGCGTGGATGCAGCGACGGGCGTAATCGTGCTGACCACCGGCGCGGGCGCGACGACGAAGACCATCACGGTGAATACGAGCAAAGCGACGGTGTTACGGCGCTATGCGCCCACGTCGGTGAAGTTCGACGATGCGCAGCCGGCGCCGATCGAAGCAATTCATCCGGGCGACCAGCTTCGCGCGCGCGGCCAAAAGAATGCCGACGGAACCGAAATCTCAGCCGATGAAGTAGTTTCGGGCAGCTTCAGGAATATTTCAGGAACCATTGTTTCAATCGATGCATCGGCATCGACGCTGGTGTTGAAAGATCTGGCAACCAAGAAGCAGGTTACGGTGCATGTAACGGCTGACGCCCAGATGCGGCGGCTGCCTGAACGCATGGCGCAGATGCTTGCCGCAAGACTCAAGGGAGGCGCGGGCGGGGGGCAGAGCGGCCCCGGCGGTGGATGGAACGGAAGCGCGCGGCAGGCGTCCGGCACACCACAGGCACCTCCAGGCGGTAACCCGGCAGCACCTCCATCGGGCGCGCCGGAGCGTCCCGGGCAGGGACCGTCGAGCGGCGGTGCCGGAGGTGGCCCCGGCGGCCAGTGGAGTGGAAACGGAAACGGCGGCGGGGATGCGCAGCAGATGCTGAATCGCGCCCCGGCAGTTCAGCTCACTGACCTGCAAAAGGGCGAAGCAGTGATGGTGGTTTCCACCGAGGGAACATCGGACGTTACGGCCATCACGCTGCTGGCCGGAGTTGAGCCTCTCCTACAGGCTCCGGCAGCCAGCCAGGATCTGCTCGCCAACTGGAGTATGGGCGGGGGCGGAGCCGAATCAGCAGCAGCCCAGTAAACCAAATTCATTTTCATCTCTGGGAAACGACGAGGAACGTGTGTACCTACGACCGACTTGCTTGATCCATTTTCTTCTGGCCTTGACGTTCGGCGCGGCAAGTGGGATGGGAGCGAACGCGCAGAGCGAGACGGCGCCCGCGCAAGCAGCGCCCGGCGCCGCGACTGCTACAGGTTCGGGAACCATCCACGGGCACATCACCGATCCGACGGGCGCTTTGATCCCCGGCGCCAAAATCACGGTGACGAATGCAGCCGGTACGCAGCCGGTTGCAACGGCCGCGGATGCCTCCGGCGCTTATGAAGTGCACGGCCTCGCACCGGGCGGCTACATTGTCACGGCCACGTTCGATGGCTTCGCTCCGGCGCAGAGTCCCACGATTCAACTTGCTGCCGGACAATCGAAGCGTGTCGACATTGCGATGGCCATTCAGGCGGAGCAGCAGAGCATCGTGGTCACCGACGAGTCGCCTACCGTCAACACGGAGGCCGGCGGCAACGCGAGTGCACTGGTCCTGAAAGACAAGGATCTCGACGCACTGTCTGACGATCCCGACGAATTATCGAATGAACTTTCCGCACTGGCCGGACCGGCCGCCGGGCCCAACGGCGGCCAGATATTCATCGATGGATTCACCGGCGGCCAGCTTCCTCCCAAATCGGCCATCCGTGAAATCCGCATTAACCAGAATCCGTTTTCCGCCGAATTCGATCGCCTCGGCTATGGCCGTATCGAGATCCTGACCAAGCCGGGAACCGACAAGCTGCACGGTCAGGCGTTTGTCCAGGGCAACGACGACGCCTTCAACACCGGCAATCCGTTCGCCAAGGTGATCCCGTCGTATCACAGCATTCAATTCAACGGCACCATCAATGGCTCTCTCTCCAAGACCGCCTCTTTCTTTATCAGCGCGGAGCAGCGGAATAACCAGAACGACAGCATCTACAACGTGCAGACCGCGGTAATTGATTCCTCCGGCACCTACGTGCCAGGCACGATCACCGGCGGGTTGTTCAGCCCGGCCACGCGCACCAATATCGCTCCACGCATCGATCTCCAGCTGGGCAAAAGCAACACGCTCACATTCCGCTACCAGTTTTATCGCAATGCGACGAGCGGCCAGCTTGGCTCGGGACCGGGCGGCGTTTCCAGCCCTTATTCACTACCCACGCAGGCCACGTCGTCCACTTCGATTGAAAACACCATCCAGGCCAGCGATTCGATCATCCTCTCGGAACGTGCTGTGAATGAGATTCGCTTCCAGTATCTGCGCGATACCGAGAGCACCACGCCGGCCAGCACGGCGCCGTCGGTTTCAGTGCCGCAGTTCGTCACCGCCGGCGGTTCCTCTGAGCAGTTCGCCAACGATCACCAGGATCACTTCGAACTGCAGGACCTCACCACCATGTCGGCCGGAGCGCACGCCATCAAGTTCGGCACGCGGCTGCGCGACAATCGCGACGCCAACTTCACCAATTCGAATTTCAACGGCAGCTTTAACTTCGCGAATCTCACAGATTATGCAGGCGCGCTGAATCTGTCATCGGGAAAAATAAATGCCTGCCCGTCCAACTCCACCTGCGCTCCCAATAAGCTGACTTATTCGGTGGGAGGCACCGCATTTACGGCGAATGTCTTCGACGCCGCCCTGTTCCTCCAGGACGACTGGAAGGTGAACAAGTTTCTCACGGTATCCGGCGGCCTGCGATGGGAATCGCAAAATCATATCTCAGACCACAGTGACTGGGGACCGCGCGTGGCTTTTGCCTATGCGCTAGACGGGCACAAGTCGGGCAAACCGCCCAAGACGGTTTGGCGCGGGGGAGCCGGCATCTTTTACGACCGGCTTTCGCTGGGGGATGTACTGTCGGCCACGCGGCAAAGCCTGGCGCCGGACAGCCAGAAGCAGTACGTCATCACCAATCCCACCTGTTTCAATCCCAACAGCCTGAGCGATATCGACCTCAAAACATGCGGGACGTCTTCGGCACAGACAAACACGATTGTGCAGATTGCGCCGAGCTATCATTCCCCATACATCCAGCAATATGGAACCAGCATAGAGCGGCAGTTAACCAAAACCACCACTTTCACAGCGACCTATCTACACTCATTCGGGGTGCATGAGCTGGTTACACGGGACTCGAATGCCTATCTGCCGGGTACATATCTTTACGGGAGCGCGACGCTGACCGGCATCCGGCCCGATCCGGCCCTGGGAATCATCGAGGAATACTATCCCGAGGCGGTGTTCAAGCAGAACCAGATCATCGTCAACGTGAACGCCCGCATTTCGCCGAGATTGAGCGTGGTGGGTTTCTACAACTACACACGCGCCAACTCGGATGGCGGGGCGGGCAGCAACGCATCGAACTCCTACAACATCAGCCAGGATTATGGGCCGGCGAGCTTCGCCTCGCGCAACATGGTCTTCATGATGGCAAATTACATGGGCCCGTGGGCGCTGCGCTTCAATCCATTTCTGATTGCGCAGTCGGGCCGGCCATTCAACATCGTTACCCTGAATGACCTGACCGGCGACAATTTTTTCAACAACCGTCCCGCGCTGGCTGACTCGTCCTATTGCGAAGGCGAGAACACCCGTTACGCCTTGACCTCGTTCGGCTGCCTCGACACGGAGCCTGCCAGCAACGACTACACACCGGTTGGCGCGAACCTTGGCGTGGGGCCGGCAGCCGTTGCGGTGAATCTGCGCATTAGCCGTGCCTGGGGCATCGGTCCCGAGCTTGCCAATGGTTCGGCGAATGGGTCCCAGGAGGGTGGTCCCCGGGGTGGGCCAGGCGGCCGGGGCGGACCCGGTGGCGGTCCAGGAGGCGGCCTTGGGCCAGGCGGGCTTGGCGGTGGCGGCCGCGGCATGGGCGGCATGTTTGGACCCACCAACACAGGCCGTAAATACACGCTGACCTTTAGCGCACAGGCGCTCAATGTTTTCAATAACATCGACTATGGAACGCCATCCGGCGCCGTGGAGCCGGTCTATGATTCAGAAACCAACGAGATGTCACCGGGCAGCCGCTTTGGGCAATCGCAGAGCTTGAATGGCGGGATCTTCTCCTCGGGCTCGGCCGCACGCCGCATCATGATCCAGGCGGTATTTGCCTTCTAAACGACAGCAAGCCGGGCGCTAAGTGATGTGGAATAAACGCGTCCAGCTTCTGTTCAGCCTATTTGGCTTCTTCCCTTTGACAACGGCACTTCCTTAGAGCGATGATAGGCGAATAAATGGCGAATATATTTCGCCTCCGCCATGCCCTCCGCTCACGCACTTCGCCTCCAGATCGAACACGCCCTCGAGCGCCGCTTTCCCGCGGCGCTCTCGCCGGCTCCGTGCCGCACGCTGGAAACAGCTGCGACGGGAATCGGTGCGGTGGACGACCTGCTCGGCGGCGGACTGCCCATCGGAGCCATCAGCGAGATAACGGGTCCGGAATGCTCAGGCCGGACCACGCTTGCGCTGGCGTTTCTTGGCCGGTGCACGGGTGCAGGCCAAGTCTGTGCATGGGTCGATGCCGGGGATGCCTTCGATCCCGAATCGGCCGCGGCAAACGGAGTCTGCCTGAAGCAGCTGCTCTGGGTACGCTGCAAAAAGGATGAGCGTTACGGCCTACAGGCGAAAGCAAAACCATGGAAGAAACTCGACCAGGCCATTCGCTCTACGGATCTGTTGCTGCAGGCCGGCGGATTTTCCGCCATAGTGCTCGACCTGGGCAGCACGGCGCCCGAGCATGCGCGGCGTATTCCGCTGGCCACTTGGTTTCGCTTCCGCCAGGCAGCGCGGCAGACGCAATGTTCGCTCGTCGTTATCACGCAGAGCGCATGTGCGCAGTCGAGCGCCGATGCGGCTCTGGCATGTACTCCCATGCGGGCGAACGCGAATGGCGCTGTCCTCAATGGATTCGTCTATGACGTGCGCAGCAGCCGAGGCGCCATGGCCAAGCCATTGCTCTCGGTTGTGGGTCCGCGCAAACCTCCCATGTCGACATGGACGGCATGCGGTGCGTGGGATATGGAGAAACCTGCATGAACCCCGTTCTCTATGCCTGCGTTCATGCGGCGGAGTTTCCCGCGCAAGCGCTCCTGCGCCTGCATCCCGAACTCCGCTCCAGGCCTGTGGTCATTCTTGAAGGTGAGCCTCCGCAACAGACGGTCTGCTCCGTCAACCGGAGCGCACGCATCGCCGGGGCAGTCTGCGGCATGACGAAGCTGGAGGCGGAGACCATTCCGCAAATGCGCCTGGCGCAGCGATCGCGGGCCGGCGAAGCCGCCGCGCGCGCCGTGCTGCTGGAATGCGCCGCGGGCTTCTCACCGCGCATCGAAGACGCTTCTGTTGCCATACGCCCGGATACAGCATGCGTATGCGTTCTCGACATCTCAGGCACCTCGCGTCTTTTCGGCCCTCCGGAGACACTCGCGGGCCGCCTGCGCACATCGCTTGCCGCGACGGGTTTTCGCGTTTCCATTGCCGTGAGCGCGAATTTTCATACTGCGCGCATGAAAGCGTCAGCCCGGCACGGCATTCACATTATTGCCGCAGGAGAAGAAGCTTCTTCATTAGCCGCATTGCCGGTTTCATCGCTCTCTCTCGATGACGACGATGCCGAAACCTTTGCCGTTTGGGGCATTCGCACGCTGGGCGAGCTGGCCGCGCTGCCTGAAATGGAACTAGTCGCGCGCATGGGCCAGCGTGCGCTCGAATACCGCGCACTGGCGCGCGGCGCCCTGGGGCACACCTTCCAGCCCATCGAGCCCGAATTCGCGCTCGAGGAGTACTGCGACTTGGAAACGCCCGTCGATCAGGCCGATTCCCTACTCTTTGTTGCCGCGCACATGATCGACTGTCTGGTCGTCCGCAGCTCAACGCGCGCGCTTGCGCTCGCATCGCTCACCTTACGCATGACTCTGGAGGGCGGCCAAATGCATGAGCGCGTGATCCGCCCCGCGCTGGCCACCTCCGATCGAAAATTTCTGCTCAAACTTGTGCAGCTCGATCTGGCGGCGCATCCGCCGCGGGCGGCAGTTGTTTCGCTGGCCATTGCTGCGCAGGCGGGCCACACCAGCAAAGTGCAGCTCGGGCTTTTCGCGCCGCAAACGCCCGAGCCGTCGCGTCTCGATATAACCATCGCTCGGCTCAAGGCTATCGCCGGCGAAGACCGTGTGGGTTCGCCCGTTCTCGAAGACTCGCATCGACCAGCGGCGTTTCGCGTGGAGAGCTTTGCGGCGCATGCTGAATCATCGGCTGCAATGGCAGAGCGCCCGCGCCTGTCGTTGCGGCGCATGCGGCCGCCGCTTCCAGTGCGTGTGGCACTGCGCGATCTCAGGCCAGTGTCGTTTCGCGATTGCGAGCGCACGTTTGAAGTCGAAGCGGCCTATGGACCGTGGAAAACCTCCGGATGCTGGTGGCGCGAGGATGGGTGGGAGACCGAGGAGTGGGATGTGCTCGCACAAGCCGGCGGAGCATCGCTGGCCTACCTGCTGGTGCGCGACTGCAGCCGGAATCAATGGCGGCTCGAGGCGCTCTATGACTGAGCTGCGTCTCGTCCCCAACGCGCGTTCTCCCGGTACGCCAGTCTGCCATCCCAACGACGAACGCATCCCTGCGCCTGATCGCATCCAGACATCCTTCGCGATCCGGAAGGCGCAAGACGCGGGCGACGACAGCTACATCGAACTTCACGCCGCCAGCGCCTTCAGCTTTCTCGAGGGCGCTTCGCAGCCCGAAGCGATTGCCGAGCGTGCCGCCGAAATTCGAATGCCGGGCATGGCGCTCACCGATCGCAACGGCCTTTATGGAGTTGTGCGTTTCCACACAACGGCAAAACGCATCGGCATCCAGGCGCACATCGGCGCGGAGATCGCGGTCTCATCGTTCGGCCAACGTCTTGTTCCACCGGCATGGCTGCCGCATCAATTTCCTGCCGAGCCGCCGCGCGTGCTGCTGCTTTGCGCGTCGCAAGCCGGGTATCAGAACCTCTGCCAGCTCATCACGCGCATGAAGATGCGCGAAGCGACCAAGGCCGAGGGCGCAGCAACTCTGGACGATCTTGAAGAGTTCTCCGATGGCCTGATCTGCCTCACCGGCGGCGAGGAAGGGCCGCTCTCCGCATCCCTCGGCCGAGATGGCTGCGAAGACGCGAGCAAGGTTGCAGATCAACTCGCCACGATTTACGGCCGCGGCAATCTCTACCTGGAATTGCAGCGTCACGGGGGGCGCCGGCAGGAGTGCCGCAACCAGGCGCTCATCCATCTGGCAACGTCGCTGCGCCTGCCCATCGTGGCCAGCAACGGCGTGCGCCACGCCAAGGAGAAAGATCGCGAGCTGCTCGACGTCTTCACCGCGATCCGCCATCACACTACTCTCGATGAGGCGGGCCGTCTTCTGGCAGCCAACAACGCGCGCTATCTCCGCTCTGCTGCAGAGATGGCCACGCTCTTTCGCGATGTTCCCGAAGCCATCGCCAACACGCGCCTCATCAGCGACCGTCTCGAGTTCCGCCTCGACAACCTCGGCTACGAATTCCCGCATTTTCCTGTGCCCGACGGCGAAACCATGGACAGCTTTCTTGCCCGGCGGGTAGAAGAGGGCGTGATGAAGCGCTATGGCGCGCCGGCCAAGCAATCACTGCTTTGCAAAGCTCGTATGCAGGTCAGGCGCGAGCT
>Ga0335072_10013240_pt1 | contig 11757 bp, 20 predicted proteins | sample Lox_Sample_21_FD_206725 | JGI IMG/M metagenome (GOLD analysis project Ga0335072, IMG submission 206725) | Soil microbial communities from Loxahatchee National Wildlife Refuge, Florida, United States - Lox_Sample_2.1 | ecosystem: Environmental > Terrestrial > Soil > Wetlands | place: USA...
GCACCTGGGGCGGGTCGGCCCGAACGGGGCATATGCCCCCCGCATTGTCCGGACCCCGGACGGGCCGCTCGTCCTGCACACTCAGCGGCGGCGGTTTGGCGGCACCGACAGCGGACCGCTAGTACGGGGCTGTCTCAGCCAGCCCAAGTTGCTGTCCTTCACCAAAGCCGGCCGTCCATACCTGGCCTGGTGGCCCGGGCTTGACCAGTTCCTGGACAACAGTCCCGTTAACCGGGTATCAGACGGCGTTGCGAGCTTCCGCTTCCATGGCCCGTCCGAACTAACCATGCAGCTCGGAACCAGTGCCAAGGCGCTGCGGGTGACCCTTTCCGGCCAGTCGGCGACGCTCGGCTATGCCGACGGGACGAGGCTCCACTCCGAGGCGCTGCCCGCTCCGCCGCGAAGATCCGCAAAGATTGTCCGGTACCAGGAGTTCGTGGAACTGTACGTGGACGACCGCTTCTGCCTTAGCCACGTCGCCTACGCGCCGGCTGAAAAGGAAGCCACCGGATGGGCTGACGGGAAACCGACCGACATAGCCTGCGCCGAATTCCAGCTCAGCAACGACTGTGCGTGATCGGCACACCTCGGCCATGGCCAGCCCAAGTTCACCTGCGGGGCGACTAGCGGTGGGACCAAGCGAATCAACTTGACGTAGTGGCTACCACAGCTTCTCCACGGTCCTCCGTCGAAACCATGCTGTTGCACAGTCGCTGGCGTCGCCTCCGTGATCACGAGCCCGGGCGGCCGGGCGGCGACCCGGCTCACGGGGACCGTGGTGTACTCGACGTAGCTGTCCCTGACGCTCGCGAGGCGAGCTTGCGGCAGGGGACGGGCACAGCCGAGGTGCCAGAACGCATCATCTGGTCGAGCGGGTTGACGGTGAACGCCTCGATCCTGACCCGTACCTCACCAGCCGCGGGTCGCGGCCACGCCGGCGGCGGCCCGGCGCGGCGTCCCGGACGCCGAGATCATCAGGGAGGGCATCCGCCTCGCGGCCATGTCCAGCCGGGTGTGGGACGAGCCGCTCGACTGGCCGACGTTCGACGGGACCGGCAAGCCGGCCCTGGGCGATGAGGTTACCCAGACGGTCGCCCGCGGCGCCGGTCAGCAGTGATCCTTGTCGCTGACACTTCCGGGCTCATTGCCGCCTCTGACAGGAACGCTCCTGAATCGGCGGACTGCCAGGCAGTGCTGGCGGAAGCAGGGACGACGCTGGTGTCTCCTCTGGTGTTGACCGAGGTCGACCATCTCGCCAAGGCGCGGTTCGGCAGTCACGCACGGTCGTCGCTGATCGATTTCGTTATCTTCCAAGCGCGGCGCGGGCGATTCCAGATCCGGAGATCACCGTCGAACTGCTCGAGACTGCGCGACAGGTGCAGCGCCAGGACGGCGCTCTTGACCTCGACCTGGCCGAAGGGGTCAACGTGGCCCTGGCCGCCGAGTACCGCACGTTTTCGGTACTCACGCTGGATCGCCGTGATTTCCGCGCGATCCGCCCGCTCACCCCGCATCCGGCTTTCCGGCTGCTCCCTGACGACAAGTAACCCGTGGTTCGGCCCAGCGCCACGACCTGCTGCAATGCGCATTGGCTCCCTATTTGGCTCCCATCGGTAATCTGTCGCACAAACCCCCAGGTCAGACACTCGAATTATGCTGATCCGCTGCCGAATCGCAGCGAGTCACAACCATCGCGGAAAATCGCTCTTACCTGCAGGTACAGTCGCCAGAGGTCGCGTGGTGTCGCCTGGAGCCTGTCGTCGTTGGCTCCCTGTTTGGCTCCCCCAACCGGTGTGTCCCGCTCGGTTCAAACGACTGAAAACAATAGCGAGCATGGCACCCGTCCCGACCGCCTCTGCCAACCAGGCCAGCGTCGAGTCGCTCTTGTCGAGATCAAGCCTGATGTGGCTGCTCCCGATCCGGGATCACCATCCAGGGCAACGCCTTGTGGGTGCTCCGCCAGCGCAACGGAGATGGAGCCAAGGCAGCTGAGCGACAAGGGTCAGGATTCCTTCGGCGGAGAGAACATGTGCTGCAGGCCGGCGAGCGTGATCATCCGCTGCACGCACGGCGAGGCCTGGGCGACATTGACCCAGCCGCCCTCCAGCTGGGCCCTCCGACGAGTGGCGAGCAACACCTCGATGCCCGCTGAGTCAATGGACGTCACTCCCCGCAGGTCGAGGGTCAGCTGCGGCCCGTGGCGGCGCAGTGCCCACAGCAGCCTTTCCCGCAGTTCCGCGCCGGAATACAGGCCGATCTCCCCGCTGACCTCCACGACCCGTCGCTCGCCAAGCCGGATGGCGACACGAAGCCCTTTCGCTTCTCCCAGGCTTCCGACCTTGTGGCCCGCCCAGGGCACCCGGCTGGTTCGCTGTGGCCCACGCCACACGATGCCGCTCATAGCCGGTCACCGGGTGACTTCGACTTCGCCGATGACCGCGCCCGCGCCCTTGGCCGTCCAGCGCCGGGAACTGCCGCGTCGCGTTCGGCTGCGGGCCGGACGTGACCCGTCAGGATCACCGTGTTCCCCGCGGTGGCCGCTTTGACGTCGCGCGGCCGCCTCCATGGTGTCCGGGACGGTGATGCTCGAGTCGTTCACCTGCGGGTCCAATCGCAGTTCCGTCTCGACCGCTTCGCGGGTATCACGAGTCGCGCTCATGACTGATGTCCCTCCCTGGCGAGTACGGCCGCGGCCGTACTGTCCATGCAGTTCACCACTGTCGCGGCTGCCTGGCATAGAAGGCGTGTCCTACCGGATCATCGGCCGTGGCTATATCCGCCGCCAGCAACGCCGCGGACGCGGCGGCTATAGCACCGGCCTATGGCTCGACAGTCATTGTCGCTTTGGCCGGCACGCGAGGGACGGGTGGACTTCCAGGTAAGGAACGGCAGTGCGCTGCCAGACCGGCCATGGAAAGGACGCAGGCAATGAACAAGGCGAAAGACATCCGCAAGGCGGTCGAAGACGAACTGACCTTCGATCCGCTGGCAGACTCATCCGACATCCGGGTGGAGAACATGGCCGGGGACGTGGCGCTCAACGGTACCGTCCCGAACTACCTCCAGTACCTGGAGGCCGCCGCGGCCGCGCGGCGAGTCGCCGGCGTGACCAACAACCACCTTGAGGTGGTGCTGCCGCCAGGGGACTACCGGGACGACCCGAGGCTGACCACCGACGCCAACAACGCGCTGGGGCTGAACCTCACCGTGCCCGGCACGTGGAGGCATCGGCGCATAACGGCAACATCACCCTGACCGGCACCATGCGCTACGGCTACCAGCGTGCCGCGGCCGACTCGACCGTGGCCACCGTGACCGGGGTGCGCAACGTCAAAGACGACATCGAGGTCTACTGGGACGCCGACCCAGTGGACGTGACCATCGCGGTGCAGGACGCGCTGAACCGCAACGCGCTGATCCCTGACGACAGTGATGTGGCGGTGGACACCAGCGGGAACACGGTCACGCTGACTGGGCACGAGCACACCTGGGCCGAGCACGACGCGGTCCTCGACGCCGCCTGGATGACCCCCGCCGTCTACGACGTCGACGACATGCTCGTCGTCACCGGCTGACAGCCCGGCCCCGCCCGGCCCCGGACCGCCACCCCCGGCCCGGAAGGCCGGGCCAGCCATCCTGTTCCGTGAAAATAACACGACCGAAGGCAGGTAACCGTCATGAGACGATCAGGCTGGCTGACGTTCTCCGCCGTCGTACTGATCATCGCGGGGATCATGCGGGTGATCGACGCGATCTGGGCCTTCGGGTACAAGGGCCCGCTGCCTGACAACCTGCAAGGCGCGGTGCTGGGGCACAGCCTCCAGACCTATGGCTGGGTATGGCTGTTCACCGGCATCATCCTGATTGCCGCTGGTTTCCTGGTCATGAGCCCTGGCGACAAGCCCGGCGCCGAAATCTCCCGCTGGGTCGGCATCATCGCTGCGGCTCTCGGCGCGATCTCGGCGACGTTCCTCGTCCCGTACTACCCGGTGTGGGCCCTCCTGTACATCATCGTCGCGATCATGGTGATCTACGGGCTCTCGGCGCACTACGACGATAAAACCGCCTGAGCCCGACGATGACGACCGGAGGAATCGGCGCCGCGGTGATCGCCGGCCACGCGGACGCGGGGAGGACAGACGATGCGGCAGCGTGACGACGAGCTTCGCGCATGGCGGCGGATCACTCATGAGGACTGGCGGTCAGCAGCCGCCTGCCTGTCCGCCGACCCGGAGTTGTTCTTCCCGCTGTCGGATTCCGGCAAGAGCGCGGAGCAGGCTGCGCGAGCGAAGGCGATCTGCGCCGGCTGTCCGGTGCGGGCCGACTGCCTGGCGTTCGCGGTGCGGACCGCCCAGGCCGACGGAATCTGGGGTGGCATGACAGCGGGAGAGCGGACTGTCACCCGGCGCGGGCTGCTCAGCGGCGAGTCGGCAGCCAGCAAGCGCTGGGCAGGAGGAACGCTCCGCTAGCGGGCTGACCCCGCCTGGGCGCTGTCTCGGCGGCTGTGCGGGGGCAGGCGCTGGCTTCGCCAGGGGCATCCCAGCCGGGACTACAGCCATCGCGTCACGGCGTCCGGCTCGAACGGACGCGGCGTACCGCACGCGGAGATCGTGAGGTGCCGGGCCGGTTCCGCTGACCAGAGGTTCCGTGCCATGCTGACAGACAAGTCCCACATATCCGTGTCCACCCGCATGCCGAGTCGGAGCCGCTCTCCTACCCGGCACCTGCGCACGCGAATGCTCGCGGCGTCCAGGATGCCGTTCGCGCCGAATACGCCCGGCACCGTGGCGCCGGACCGGCCGCACCGCTCCGGGCAGCCGATGGAGCTGAAGCACAAGATCGGTGCTTCCTCCGAGTTCAGCCCGGTTGCCCCGTGTCGCAGCTCGCGCGGAGGCAGGCCGCCCGACCAGCGGATGCTCCTGGCATCCAGCATCCAGAATGCACTGACGGCACGGCCCGCGGGCGGCTCGGTCCACAAGACCACCAGCCACCGGTCAAGCCGCCCGTGATGTCGCCGCCCGGAACCGGACTCGAACATCAGCCGCGCGGGCCCATCGGTCACGCCCAGCATCCGCGGACCCTGCGGCTCCCTATCCGGGTATGCAGGGCGGTGCCCCCCGAGGACTGTGCGCCAGCCTGCCGGCAGGCCGGGTGTGTCATTATCGCGCGGATCTATCTCCATGCACTAATTTCAGCCGGAAGCGGCACGCTGGCCAACATACGCGGCCTATGCCTCGATTGGTCACGATAGCAGCAGGTAAGCACAGCACAGCCCCCGGCGGCGCATCCGACGCGCGGGTCTGCGCGTCCGGTCCGCCAGGGGCTGTGGTCGGCGGGTCAGTGCCTGCCGAGGTGCTCGGCATGCTTCGTGAGATGCCGCTCCGCGCGGCGGCCAAGGCGCTGTGCCGCCTTGACGATGATGGCCGTCTTGACGGCCTTGCGGACGATGGGACGTCGGCGCATGATCTGATTCCTCTCAAGTGGTGCTGGCTGATAGCGGTCAGGAGGCCACGGACAGCGTTGCGGCCGCGTCGTCGAACAGGTCGCGGGGGATCCGCGCGCCCTCGAGCAGCACGCCGCCGCTACGGTCGACCGCGTCCGCCAGGGAAACGGCCCACAGGTCTTCGACCAGCAGCACGGCCGCTGCCGAGCCGGGGTCCATCTCCTCCCCGATGAAGTCGACGTCCTCGGGCCCGATCAGGCCCCCGACCTCCGCGTCGATCGCCAGGAAGCCGGGCAGGCCCGTCAGGTCGTCGAATTCGGCCGAGCTGACCTCGCCCGTGTCGTCCTTGCTGACGACCAGGGCGTCGAGGATGCGGATGACGTTGTTGTCGACGAGGTTGGCGAGTTCGGGAGCGATCTCGTCACTCACCTCGCCGTCGGGAAACGCGACGACGAGATACTCGACAGGTCCGTTGGGCATAGTTGACTCTCCTTTTCCACGGCGGTGGTCTGCCGCCTATTAACATTTCAGTACGCAATCCGCGGAAACAGAAAGCGAGGCGGGCTTTCCCCGGATAGGCAGCCGCTATGGAGCAGTGCCCGCTATTCCCTGATGACGTAGGTGAACAGGCGGATCCGGCCGTCATCGCCGGGCTCGGGGAATACGCCCTGGATCTCGTTGGTGAAACCGGGGAATTGCGTGTCGCTTTCTTCGAACAGCTTCAAGTAGGCGATCATGGGCTCGGCGCGGGAATCCCAGCGCTCGCCGGGCACCACGACGCCGATGCCCGGCGGGTAGACCAGCGCCAGCGTCGCCGCCACCCGGCCGCCGACCGCGTCGATCGGCACGTAGTCGACCTGGTTCGCGGTGAGCAGCCGGGTGGCTTCCCGTGGCGACATCACCATCTCCGGGAAGTGCTCGGAACTGGAGGTACTGCAGCCGGGATGTCTGTGCCTTCCGCTAGAAGTCGCGCATGCGCAAGCACAGGTCGCGCAGCCGCTCGGTGCCGTAGACCTGCGGGCGGGCCGCCACGAACTGCGGCAGCACGTCCCGGAGCGGTGCGTTGCCGTCGAAGAACCGCTTGAAGTCCGCGAGGCTCGTGATGAGCGTCCCGGCCTTGCTCACCTCGATGCCGGGAGTAACGAGGAACAGGATCGTGTTCAGGTCATTCTTCTCCGGGATGATGCCGCGCTCGCGCAGGAACTCCGCCACGACCGGGGCCGGGACGCCCCAGTCGAGGTACTCTCCGGCTTCCGGCTGAACCCGGGCGTGACCAGCGTGAGCTTGTTCGGGTCGGTCATCGCGTAGCCGTCGGTGACCTGCTCGAACCCGTGCCAGCGCGCCCCAGGCTGCAGCTGCCAGCACTGCTGCTCGGCGACCAGCACCTCGGTAGGCACCTCTTCCCAGGGCACGTCGTGCAAGTCGGCGGTGTGCGGGGAGCCGGTGACGGTGACTACGTCGGGGACGAACGGATCGAGGAACCAGGGCGGCGAATCACCGTCCTCGGCCCGCGCCTCGTGGTAGCGCCGCAGCCTGCGGGTGATCTTCCGCATCTCCACCGCGGTGCGAGCGGCCTCGTTCCAGAGGTGGAAACCGCTGTGGCCTTTCATCATCTGGGCGGCCACGTCGAGGGAGGAGAACAGCGGGTAGAACGGCGCCGAAGACCTCCGCGGCGGCGTCCTCGGCCTCCCGGGCAGGCCCCTCGTGCACCAGCAGGTCGCCGAGCCCGACGACCGAGTTGTCCAGGTCGGAGCGGAAGATCGTTTCGCCCGGGTACTCATAGAGCACGCGCCCGACGGGGCTGCGGCGGTAGAACATGCCGCCGTTGTGGCCCGGGCACGTCCACATCTCGCTGGGCGAATCGTTGAACTCGATGACGCGCCCGAAGAACGGCGTCTTGAGCTGTTCGATCTAGGCCTCGAAATGCCGGTTGACGTATTTGGCTACGAAGTCCGGCGCATCCTCCTCCGGGTAGACCAGGCCGCGCACGACGTCGACCAGCAGCCCGTCCCGCTCGCGCTCCAGGTCTTCGCTGTAAGCCACCAGGAACACCGGGATCTCCCGACCGACGTCCGCGACCGTGTCCAGCACGCGCGTGGCGTCGATGCCGCCGCCTTTGCCGCCCCATTCGAGCAGCAGGCAGGCGACCGAGGCGTCGCTGCGCAAGCGCATGACGGCGACCCGGGTGGTGCCGAGGACATCGGTGCGCAGATGATGATCGTCCCGCAGGTGCCCCACGATGCAGTCGAACGCGTCACGCGGCGACTGCGAGTGTTCAATGCGTGAGTCCACCACCAGGATCGTGAACATGTCCTTGTACGCCATCGCTGCGCCCTTCCCTCGCGGCTGCTCGGTGAAAATCAAGACCTTTATCCTGAACGGACCGTGGTTCTGCCCGGCCGTCCCGCACTGGCCGCTAGGCGGCCAGCCCGTCGCGGGCGATGACCGCTCTCATGACCGGCGCCCTGTCCACCGCGGCCCGGTCGCCCGCCACGCCTGCTCCCAGGCGGCCAGGCGCCGCCAGTTCAGCACCCGCCGGATCACTCGCATGGCGGCCAGCAGGGCGAGCCCGACGGCGGCGAGTGCCAGTATCCCGGCCAGCACCGCGTCGCCGGCGAACCTGTCCCGTCGCGGCCCGCTCGCGGCCCGGGCGGCCGCAGGCGGGGCGGCGAGGGGGGGCGACGGCCGGGGCTGGGCCACCCGGACGGTCTGTGCCGCCGCGGTGTGCGTACTGGCCTGGGCGCCCATGGTCTGCATGGTCCACTGCCCCGCGGTGACGGCAGCCATCGGCCCGGCGACCAGGAAGACAACGAGCAGCCCGGCCCGGATCCAGGCTTCGGCCCGGTCGCTGGCCCGGCGCAGCGGATTGCTGTCCAGTCCGAGGGCTCTGGCCAGCCGGCCCGTCAGGGCCGGCTGGCCGGGAACTGCTCGCATCTTGGGCCTGCGCTACGATCCGGACGGCGGGCTCTTGAGAGCCTCCTGCAGCTCGCTGGCGATCTCGTCGGCGTTGGCGTCGAACGTGTGCTTCACCACTTTGTCGGCTTTCGTCAGCGCCTTTTCGAGCCCTTTTTCGATCGTCGGCTCGCCGACCGCGATCAGCCCCGCCTGGCTGGCGGTGAGTTCCGCGGCGGCCTCCTTGAGCTCTTTGCGGGGCAGCGTGCCGCCGCCGAACGCCTCGGGTATGACCCGGATGCGCGGGCGGTCCATCCGCCTGACGATGTGCGGCTTGCCGTTCTCCCGGTCGACGACCGCCGCGTCGAACTTGCCGATCACCTCGTCCTTGCGCATTTGCTCGATATCGTCCAGGGCCTGCGTCGCGTCCTGGACCGTGTCGTAGGACGCTGCGTACATGAGCATCGGCTGCTTGTCCGCCATGACCTCTCCTTCGTTGTGGTGCCTTACGAAACCAGTCCACAGGCAACGTCGTCACGGCGCCAAAGCTTGCTGTCTCTGCGGGTATTGCGTGGCTCAATGGCGTCGGGACACGCTGCTGAGGAGCTGTCCGTTACCGCGGATCTGCAGGCCGGAACCCCCCTGAACGCCCGGATCACGACGACCAGCACCACCAGAAGGGCGGAGGCCCGTGGCCCGGCCAGGGTGATTACTCCGTCAGCGACGTCCGCTAGGGCAGCGCGAGCCGGACCGCGTGGGTCACGCGAGACAGCGGGCCACGGCGCATTTCGCGTGCCGGGCAGAAAGCGTAGCATTCGGTGCCATGGCAGCTGTGCGTGCCGGGGCTGGGAATCTGCCTGCGGAGCTGACCAGTTTCGTCGGCCGCCGCGGTGAGCTGGCCGACGTCCGTCGGCTGCTAGGCGAGTCGCGGGTCAGACGGGGTCACGTTCGATCGGGCAGCTCATACAGCGGGGACCGCCGCGGCCCCGGCCAAGTTCCGCGCCGGGGATGGTCAGCACCTCGATGCCGTGCTTGCGCAGCATCGTGTTGGTGGCGACATTGCGGTCGTAGCCGACGACGACGCCGGGGGCCACCGCAAGGTAATTGTTCCCGTCGTCCCACTGCTCGCGCTCGGCGGCCCGCACGTCCTCGTGCGTGGTGAGCACGGTGACCTGGTCCACCCGCAGGGCCCGGGCCAGCGCCGTCCACAGGTCTGGGTCGCGGTTGACCCTCAGCTCGTCCGGTTCCGATCGGCGTACGGGTAGAGCACGAACGTGCTGCGGTCCACCATCGTCGTCAAGGTGTCCAGGTGCATCATCGCGTGCGACCTGGGAAGTTCGACCGCGATCACGGCGTGGGCCTGGCCGGCGCGCATGAGCGCCCGCGCGAGGATCTCCACTGCCATCGGCGTGGTCCGTTCGCCCATGCCGATCAGGACGGCCCCGTTGCCGATCACGTGAACGTCGCCGCCCTCGATCGAGGCGGGCAGGTGGGGTGCGTCATCATCGCCGTAGTGGGTGATGAAACCGGATTCGGCGAATTGCGGGTGGTAGCGGTAGACGGCCCGGGTGTGCACGGACTCGCGCTGGCGGGCGGGCTTGGCCATGGGGCCGACGCAGACGCCGCGGTAGACCCAGCAGGAGTTGTCGCGCGCGAACAGGTGGTTGGGCACCGGCGGGAGCAGGAAGTCGTCGGCCCGGAGCATGTCCCACCACAGGCTGTTCGGGCGCAGCGGCCGCAGGTCGGCCTTGAGCACGCCGCCGACCAGGTAGCCGGCCAGGGTAGCGGAGTCGGTGTCCTCGGCCAGCCGCCGCAGCGGGCCCGCCAGCGTCGGCCCGGCGATCTCCGGCGTGCACACGCGGTTGAGCAGGAATTCCCGGCCTTCCGGCACGTCGAGGGTCTCGGCGAGCAGCTTCCGAAGTAGTGAACTCTGACGCGTCGCGTCCTGAGTGTCTCGGCGAAGACGTCGTGCTCCTCCCTGGCCTTCTCTCCCCACATCACGTCGTCGAACAGCAGTTCGCCGATGTTCGCGGGGGTCAGCCGGGATAGCTCGAGCCCCGGCCGGTGCAGGATGACCTGCCGCAGCTGGCCCACCTCGGATTCCACGTTCAGGTTCATGCGTGCCTCAGTTTCCGGTTGTGGCGTCAGGACCGGCGTCCCGTGGGGCGGGCACGGGCGCCGCAGCGCCGGGCGGGTTGTCCGCCGGCACCGGGATCGCGCCGGTGTCTTCGCGGCGGGCGTTCAGGAACGCGTGGAGGATGATCCCGAGCAGGATGACGACCAGGGCGTCGAGACGGGCTGATAGCCGGAGGTGAAGGTGACCCATAGCGAGAACAGCGTGCTGATCCCGGCGACCGTCAGGTCGCGGGCCAGCAGCCGCCGGTCGACCGGGCGGCGCCGGGATACCAGGTAGGTGGGCTGGGCGCAGGCGGAGAACAGGTATGGGACGGCGACGGTGACCACGGTCAGGTCGACGAGATAAGTGAAGACGGTCAGCCCGGAGCTCGACGTGTACCGCCACAGCATCAGCAGCGACGGCAGCACCGCGGCGATCACCACGCCGAACCAGGCGGTGCCGGTCTGGTCGGTCCAGCCGAAGGTGGCCGGGAACAGACCGTCGTCGGCGAACGCCCGCGACACCTCCGCGGTGACCAGCGTCCAGCCGTTCAGCGCTCCGATCCCGGAGACCAACGCCACCGCCGCGACCAGCTTGCCGTCCCAGCTGACGTGCGGGAACATCGCCCGGAACGCATTGACGAACGGCGCGCCGTTACCCACCAGCCCGTGGTGCGGGACCAGGCCCATCACCGCGGCCGACACCAGCAGGTACAAGATCGCAGACGCCGGTACCCAGCACAGACGCCCGGCCCACGTTTTTCCGGGGATTCCTGACCCGCTTGGCGGTGATCGCGGCCACCTCCACGCCGATGAACGAGAACAGCGCCACCCCGGCGGCGATCCCGATCGCGTTGGACAAACTGCCGCCCGAGGCGTTGAACGGCCCGAAGTTCGCCGCGTGGACGAAAGCCCAGCCGACGACCCCGACGAACAGCAATGGCAGGAACTTCAGCACCACCGTGACGTTCTGGAACCAGGCCATCTGCCGGATGCCGCCCAGGTTCAGGGCGGCCGGCACCCCCAGGCCGAGCAGCGCGATACCCCAGTTGCCCATCGACGACGGGCGCTCGATGCCGAACAGGGCGTTGACGTAGAACACCCAGGACGCGACGATCGCCGCGTTTCCTCCCCACGACGAGATCCAGTACGACCAGGCGGTGACGTAGCCCGCGAAGTCACCGAACTCGTGCCGGGCGTACGCATACAGTCCGCCGTCGGCTTTCGGCACCCGGTTGGTCAGCTGGCCGAACAGCACGGCCAGCAGCATCGCGCCGACCGCGATCACGGCCAGCACGATCAGCGAG
>Ga0335072_10013241_pt1 | contig 11757 bp, 9 predicted proteins | sample Lox_Sample_21_FD_206725 | JGI IMG/M metagenome (GOLD analysis project Ga0335072, IMG submission 206725) | Soil microbial communities from Loxahatchee National Wildlife Refuge, Florida, United States - Lox_Sample_2.1 | ecosystem: Environmental > Terrestrial > Soil > Wetlands | place: USA: Florida...
TCGCCCGAGATCCCCGTGTGGCACAGGACGAAATCGTACTTCACCGGGTCGAGGGGATCGATGCGGCGCAGCGCCTCGCTGACTTCCTCGACCGCCTCCCAGGATCGGGTGCGCCGGGCGGTGAGACCGAGGTGGAATGCGATCCAGTAGACGTGCTGGTCGAGCGGGATCCGCAGGTCTCCCGTCGGGACCCGCGTCCAGTACCCGAGGTCCGGATAGCGGGGTCGGACCATCCAGCGCACGAACAGGGTGAGCCGCTTGCACGGGCTCGCCGATCGGTCGAGCGGGCTCGGGAAGAGCGCGCGGTATCCGCGCGGAGACCGGCCCCGGGGGCGGCCCGCTCCGTCTCCCCGCAACGTCGTGGCGAGACGATCGAGGCCCCCCGCGAACCCCGCGACGGACCAGCCGTCGACGAACGCGTCCTCGAGCGACGCGTGGCGCGCGTAGTAGTCGGTGAGGATCCCGCCGAGGTGGTCGATCTGGTCCCCCCGGATCCACCGATGGCGGAACGAACGGAGCCGCCGCCCCCGCTCGCCGGCGAGGGCTGGATCGACGAGCCAGCCGATGTCCCCGTTCCCGAGCGCGGCGACCCGTGCGATCGCGCCGCGGATCGCGGTGGTGTTGCCGATCGCGAGCGTCGCACCCACGATCGCGGCGATTTCGCCTCGGCGGGGATCGGTCGCGAGGGGGCGGATCGCCGAGATCGGGTCGTCGGCGAACGACCGGTCGAACGGGAAGCGCTCGTACAGCGTGCGCAGGTGCTGCCCGAGCTCGGGGGTCGGGCGATGGGAGCGCATCGACGGCCCGACCGCGGGGGCGGATTTACCGTTGCGCGCCCTCCGACCGGGGCGCTAACTACGCTCGGGCGGATGCCCGGGGACGATGGAGTCGGCTGGCTACGCGCTCCGCCCGACGATCGACCGGTCCTGGCTCGAGCGGGTCGCGATCGCGGACCCGGTGCCGCACGCCTACGCCCGCTGGGATCTCATGCGCTACCCGGATCGGGTGCGCTTCGTGTCGGCCGTGCGCGGCGAGGCGACACAGGCCTACCTCCTCCTCTGGCCCGGGCGGGGCGCCCTGATCGTCCACTACGTCGGCGACCCGGAGGCGGCCGAGGCCCTCGCGACGGCGTTGCCGGCGCGCCCGTTCGTGATCGTCGCCCCCGAGGACGTGCACCGTTCGGTCGAGCGGGCGCGCGGCCCGACCGTGACGTTCCCGGTGCTGATGATGGCCGCCCGACCGGGCCCCGCCCCCGGGGCGGCCGCGGCATCGGTCCGGCGCCTCCTGCCCGATGACCGACCGGCGCTGCTCGCGCTCACCCGGACGGATGGGGAGCTCGTCGCCTCCGGGTACCCCGCGCTCGATCTCGCGGAGGAGTTCGTCTGGGGCGCGTTCGAGGATGGTGCGCTCGCCGGGGTCGCCCGCCGCAGCGTGCACCTACCGGACGTCTGGATCCTGAGCGGCGTCTTCGTCTCCCCGAGACTCCGCGGCCGGGGCCTCGGTCACGCCCTCGTTCGGGCGGTGCTCGCGGACGCCGCCGCGGCCCGCGTGACGGTCGGCCTCTTCGTTCGGGCGGATCGACCGGCGGCCCGGACCGTGTACGACCGCGCCGGGTTCCGCCCGATCGGTCGTCGGCTCTGGATCGACGCGGGCTCGGGCCTCGCTCCGTGACCCGCGCGAACGGCTAAGCCTCGGGGCGCCTCGTCGCCGCGGGATGCCGACGAACGCCGAGGTCGCGGAGCTGTTCCGGGGGATCGCGGACATCCTCGACGTGCTGGGCGAGCGATTCAAGCCCGAGGCGTATCGACGCGCGGCGCGCTCCATCGAGAGCCTCACGGAGGAGCTCGCTGCGGTCGCCGCGCGCAACGAGCTTCGCACGATCCCCGGGGTGGGCGACGCGATCGAGGAGAAGATCCGCGAGGTGCTCGCGACCGGCCACCTGGGGTACTACGACCGGCTCCAGAAGGAGGTCCCGCCCGGGATCCTCGAACTCCTGCGCGTCCCCGGGCTCGGCCCGAAGACCGCCCGCCGGTTCTGGACCGAACTCGGGGTCGAGGGCCCGGCCGAACTCGCCGACGCGATCCGGCAGGGGAAGCTCGACGGCGTGAAGGGTTTCGGCCCGAAGAAGGTGGAGCAGGTCCGTCGCGCGCTCGCGGCGGTGGCCGGCGCCCCCACGGCTCGCATGCCGATCGAGGTCGCGTTCCCGATCGCGCACCGCCTCCTCGAGGGGCTGCGCCGCGCGGGAGGCGTCGAGCAGCTCGAGCTCGCGGGGAGCTTCCGGCGGGGCCGGGAGACCGTAGGGGATCTCGACGTGCTGGCGACCTCGTCCGACCCCGAGCGGGTCTTCGACGCCTTCAGCCGCCTCCCCGAGGTCCGGGAGGTCCGGCTGCGCGGCGGGACCAAGGAGACGGTCCTGCTGCAGAACGGCCTCCAGGTCGACCTGCGCGTCGTCGAGCCGACGGCGTTCGGCGCCGCCTGGCTCTACTTCACCGGTTCGAAGGACCACAACGTCCATCTCCGGTCGATCGCCCGGGACCGCGGGCTGAAGATCAACGAGTACGGGATCTTCCGCGGCGAGGAGCGGATCGGCGGGGGGACCGAGACGGAGGTCTACGCCGCGCTCGATCTCGCCTGGATCCCGCCGGAGCTCCGCGAGGACCGCGGCGAGATCGACGCGGCCGCTCATGGCCCGCTCCCGCCTCTCGTCGAGGAGGGGGACCTCCGTGGGGACCTGCACCGACATCTGCCCCCCGACGCCGGGGTGCGCGAGGTGGACGATCTCCTCGCCGCCGCGCGCGCCCGGAAGCTCGCCTACGTCGGGGTCGTCGTGGCGACCGCGCCGCCGGAGGGACCCGTGACGCGGCTCGGCGCCGCGCCGCTCGCCCGGCTGGACGCCGCCCGTTCGCCCGGGCTCACCGTCCTCCGCGGGATCGAAGTCGGACCCGGCGGGCCCCCACCCGAACTCGGCGGGGTCCCTTCCGACTACGTGATCGTGCGGCCCCCCGAGGGCGCCGCGGGAGCGCCCCCGTCCCGCGTCCCCGGCGGCGCGGTGCTCGTCGCCCACCTGGGCCACGACGACGCCGCGCGAGCGTGGGGGAGCTGGGCCACCGCGGCCGGGGCCGCCGTCGAGGTCGGCCCGGGGGCGGACCGGATCGACGCGACCGCCGCCCGAGCGATCCGGGAGGCCGGGGGTCGGCTCGCGATCCCGACGGGCCTCGGGGCGCCGGACGACGATCCCGTCGCGCCGCTCGCGCTCCGCTTCGCGCGTCGGGCCGGGGCCGGTCCGCACGACGTCCAGAACTGCGACGCCGCGGCCCCGCTCACGCGGTCGGGGTCGAAGCGGCGGGCGTGAACCCCGTCCGCGGCGGCGTGGCGCGACCGCCCGAGACCGATTGCGGTCCGTGCGGGGCGGCGACGAGGCACGCCGTGCACATGTGGGCGGACGGCACGAGGCCGTGGCGCCAGTAGCAGTCGCTGCAGAGCGCGCGCCCGCATCCCCAGCAGCGGGGGGTCGCCAGCGAGGCGCCGACGGGGGTGGCGCAGTTCACGCACGCCCGCGGGGAGGTCAGCGGGTCCGCCCGCTGGGCCGGCGGTTCCGGGAGCCGCCGGTGCCCCCCGATCGGCTCCTGGGGGCGGAGGGGCCGGACCGGCGGCGCGAGGGTCGCCGGGGCGACGGCATCGGCCGGGGTCGGCCGTCGAGGGGGGTCGCTCACCGCGCGGAACGACCCCCTCATGGTTCAAATGGCTTTGTCTTGAACCGCACCCCCTTCCGATGGAGGTTTTGGTTCATGTAGGGGCGTGGGCGAGCCCCCCGGTGTGTCGACCGCGCGGGCGTATCGCACCCGGAACGTCCGGGCGTCGGAGCTCGAGAACCGTCGGTCGAACGCGGCGGTCCCGGTCGCGGTCGCGGTGGTCCTGATCGGCCTCTACCTCGGCACGTACACGGTCCTCCTGCCCGCGTTCCTCGGCCTGGTCCTCCTCTTCTCGTCGGGGTCGCTCCTGTCGACCCGATTGAACCCGCTGAGCCCCACGTTCTACCTGACGCGCAAGCCGTCGTTCCTCGCGATCGGGGTCGTCTTTCTCGGCGCCCTGATCCTGTTCGGCGGGGCGTACGTGCTCTACGTCCACCAGCTCGGGCCGGTCTGGCCCCAGCTGTAGGCCGCCCTCCTCACGCCCCGACGCGATCCAGGACCCGCAGCGCGGTCAGCGTGATCATCTTGCTCGGGCGGCCGACGACCTCGAGGGCGAGCGGCGTCGGCCGCTGCGTCGGGTGGGCCGCGAACCACCGCTGCATCGCGCTCCCGACATCCGGGTGGATCGCGTCCAGGTTCCACCGGCCGTCCGGGCGACGGCGGCGCGCGAGCTGATCGAGCGCGTACCGGAGCCGACGGTCGCCGCCGTAGCCGAGCCCGGTCAGGAGGTCGAGCCCGACCAGGAGGTCGTAGTAGTAGTGGACCGGGTAGTGGAAGCGGTACCACGGCGCGTACCGGCCCCCCTGCCGGTGAAGCTCGCGCTCGAGGAAGAACTCGGCGCCCGCCGCGATCGCCCGGTCCATCGCCGGCGTCCGCGCCTCCCGCGGGACCGCCCCGAGGGCGCTCAGCCCCTCCCACGAGTCGAGGTTGCGGCCGGTGCCGAAGCACGACCAGCCGCCGCGCGGATCGGCGCTCGCGACGAGCCAGTCGAGCGCGCGACGGACCCGAGGGTCGTCGGCATAGCCGAAGCGGATCAGCGCGCGCGCCATGTTCCCGACCACGCAATGGTGCGGCGAGCCGGCCCCGTTCCCGCCGATCCCGCCGTCGCGGGTCGGCGCGAGGCGCATCCACCGCTCGGCCGCGACCCGCACCGCCGGGATCCTCCGGGTCGCCCCGAGGTCGGCGAGCACGAGGAGCTGCCAGTTCGTCGCGACGTACTTCGGCCGGTAGAATCCCTCGGGATTCACCCACCAGCCGGCCGGATCGCCGCGGGCGAGGATCTCCGCGGCCCACCCGACCTCGGGGATCCGCGCGCGGGCCGCACGCACCTCCGGGTCGCGCTCGGGCCGTCCGAGGAGCTCCGTCAGCGTGCGGTAGCGGACCGCCGGTTGCTCCTCGTCGAGGAGCCAATCGAGGACCGCGCGGGAGGCCATCGGCTCCCGGAGGGACCGCGGGGGCGTAACCGTTCGCCCCGGAGGTCGCGGAACGGGGGTTACGCCGCGACCATCCGCTCGAGCGCCTGGCGCGCGCGCGCGGCGGTCGCCTCGGGCACGTCGATCACGTAGCGGTTCTCGGCGAGGGAGTCCCGGAGATCGGCGAGGTCGATCTCCTTCATGTACGGACAGATCGTCCCCGCGTCGAGCGGCACGAACTTCGTCGTCGGGTTGAGGCGACGCATCCGGTGGAGGATGCCGACCTCGGTCGCCACTACGACCTCGGGCGCCCGCGTCTCCTCGGCGAACCGGACCATCCCGTCCGTCGACAGGACCCGATCGACGAGCGGGAGGGCCTGCGTCGCGCAGCCGCACTCCGGATGCGCCACGATCGGCGCGCCGGGATGCTCGTGCCGGGCCCGGTCCAGGTCCTCCGGGCGCATGCGGGCGTGGACGGGGCAGTCGCCGACCCACAGGTGCATCGCGCGGCCGGTCCGCTTGCGGACGTAGTCGCCGAGGAACATGTCCGGCAGGAACAGGATCTCCCGGTCCGCGGGGATCCCCTCCACGACCTTGACCGCGTTCGAGCTCGTGCAGCAGTAGTCCGCCTCGGCCTTCACGTCGGCGGAGGTGTTGATGTAGGCGACGACGACCGCGCCGGGGTGCTCCGCCTTCCACGTCCGCAGCTGCTCGGCGGTGATCGCGTCGGCGAGCCCGCAGCCGGCCTTGAGATCGGGGAGGAGGACGGTCCGCGTCGGGTTCAGGATCTTCGCCGTCTCCGCCATGAACCGCACTCCCGCGAAGACGATCACGGGCCGGTCCGCCTCCCGGGCCTTCCGGGAGAGGTAGAGCGAGTCGCCGACGTAGTCGGCGATGTCCTGCACCTCGGGCCGCTGGTAGTTGTGGGCGAGGAGCACGGCGTTCCGCTCCTCCTTCAGGCGGGTGACCTCGGTGGCGAGCGACATGGCGGACCCCGGCGTTCTAGTTCGCCCGGGGGTTTAAGCGGGCCCTCTCGAGCCGGAGGTGGAACGGGAGCGCCGGCGCCGAGTGGGTCAGCGCGCCGAGGCTCGCCACGTCGGCGCCGACGTGCCGGTAGGCCCGGACGTTCTCGGGGGTGAGCCCTCCCGAGAGCTCGATCGCGACCGCGGAACGCAGCCCGGCGCGCTCGAGGGATCGGACGATCGCGCGCGAGCGCGCGGGGCCGGCGTTGTCGATCAAGATCCGGTCCGCCCCCGCCCGGACCGCGCGGAGCGCCTCGCGCGCCGAGCGGACCTCCACCTCCACCGGTTCGCCGCGCCGCGCCGCCCGTCGGGCGCGACGGACCGCCTCCGGGAGCGGCACGAGCGCGAGGTGGTTGTTCTTCACGAGGAGCCCGTCGGAGAGGTCGCGTCGGTGGGGCCGACCGCCCCCGTGGACGACCGCGGCCTTCTCGAGGTCGCGCACGCCGGGGAGCGTCTTGCGCGTCGCCCAGATCGGGAGCGGACGTCGGCCCCCCCGGGCGGCCCGGACCGCGCGGGCGGTCGCGCTCGCGACGCCGCTCGCGTGCATCAGCACGTTGAGGATCGTCCGCTCGGCACCGAGGAGGCGACGGGCATCGCCCCGGAGCCGGAGCACCTCGGTCCCGGCTCGGACCGGAGCGCCGTCCTTCCGGGCCCGGACGACCGTGAGCCGGGCCGCGCGCGCCATCGCGCGCGCGACGGACATCCCCGAGAGGACCCCCGTCGCCTGCGCCGAGACGACCCCGACGGCCCGGGTGCCGCGGGGGACCACGGCCCGGCTCGTCCGATCCCGGTCGACGCGATCCTCGGCGAGCGCCCGGCGGGCGAGCGCCGCGGCGCCCGGGACCGGCGCGGGGCGGCTACCGCGCCGCGCCATCCGCGTTCGGCTCCTTCGCCGCGAGCGCGCTCTTCAGCCGCTCGAAGTCGACGGCGATGTCCGGCCGGAGCGTGGCGAGATGCTGGCGCTCGAGCTCGGCGACGCGCCGGCGCGCGCTCGCCCGATCCCCCCGCGCGTGGGAGAGCTGGGCGAGTCGCAGCACGACGTCGACCTCGTCCGCCGGGGCCTTGAGCTCGCGGACGAGCCGATAGGCATCGAGGAGGTCGGCCTCCGCGTGGTCGTACTCGCCGCGGTCGAGGCCGATCTTCCCCTGGATGATCAGCGACTGGACGAGCCCGAACCGGTCCCCGATCCGCTCGAGGATCTCGCGGGAACGCTGGTTCCGCTCCGTCGCCTCGTCGAGCCGTCCGGCCATCCTCAGGATGTCGGCGAGATTGAACAGCGACCAGCCGAGCCGGCGGACGTCGTGCGCCTGCTCGGCGAGCCGGATCGCTTCCTGGAACTCCCCGACCGCTTCGGGGAGGCGCGGGTTCGCGCCGCCGTACCCCGCGATCAGGACGCCGAGGAACAGGTGGGCATGGGCCGCCTCCCGCACGTCGCCGAGCCGCTCGAGCGTCGCGGCGGCCTCGCGCGCCTCGGTCGTGGCGCCCTCGGGGTGGCCCATCATGCCGAGGACGTTCGCCCGCCAGATCCGGGCGGAGGCGATCGCCCGCTCATCCTGGAGCTCCTTCGCGAGGCGCAGCAGCTCGTCCGCCTCGCGGAGCGCCTCGTCGTACCGGCCCATGTAGTAGAGCGCCTCGCAGAGGAGCCGTCGGCCGTTCATCTGCGTCCGCGGCTGGCCCGCGAGGTCGACCGAGTCGAGCACGGTCCGGCTCGTCTTCTCCGCCTCGCGCCACTCTCCCTGGTCCGTCAGGATCCGGGCGAGGTACAGGTCGAGGAGCGCGAGCACGTGCGGGCTCAGCCGGCGACGGAGCCCGCGCCGCGCGCGGTGCTCGCGGAGGAGCGTCTCGGCCTGCTTCAGCTCCCCCTGGTGGTCGACCTGCCGGGCGAGCTCGATCACGATCTCGGTCTCGCCGTCCCAGTCGTCGGGGCGCAGCCGGCGGTGGCTCTCGAGCGCGCGCTCGAGATGCTCCCGTGCGATCTCGGGCGAGAACGAGCGCGCGGCGACCTCCGCGGCCTCCCGGTTGTATCGGATCGCCTTCTCGTCGACCTTGCCGAGGTAGTAGTGACGGGCGAGCGCGTAGATCGTCGGGAGATCCGTGCTGCCGCCCGCCTCGAGCGCCTCCGCCGCGTGCCGGTGCAGGAGCCGCCGGCGGCTCTCCGTGAGGTGGTCGTAGATCTCCGTGCGCACCCGGTCGTCGGGGAACGCGACGAGCTCGCCGGGCCGCTCGTAGAGCAGTCCGCGACCCACGAGCTGGTCGATCGCCTCGGCGAGCCGCTCTTCCTCCTCCCCGCTCGCGCGCAGGAGGAGGGCGAACGGGAACTCCGAGCCGAGGACGGACGCGACGGACATCACGCGCTGCGCGTCCTCGTCGAGCCCCGTCAGGTCCGCGGCGCCCCGTTCGGACGCCCGGCCGCGGCGGGCCCGTTCGGGCGTCTCGAGCCGCCGCCGCTCGAACTGCTCGAGCAGGAGGGGATTCCCTCCGGTCTCGGAGTGGCGGCGGGCGATCTCCTCCGCGGAGAACGATCGGCCCGGCTCCCGGTGGTGGAGGAATTCCGCGACCTCGTTCGACGTGAGCGGGCGGAGGACGATGCGCCCCGCATGGGTCGACGCCTCGAGCCCCTCGAGGCGCATCCGCCGCGCTTCCGTCAGCGCGGGATAGGGACGCACGGTGGCGAGGATCCAGAGCGGCCGGTTCTGCAGCTGGCGGGCGAGCTGTTCGATCGCCTCGAGCGACGGCTCGTCGGCGCGGTGGAGGTCCTCGAGGACGAGCACGGTCGGCCCGCGCTGGGTGAAGGCGAGGAACTGCTCGGCGATCCCGGTCCAGAGCGGATCGCGGATCGCGTCGCCCCGGTCGTCGGCCTCGCCGAGCGCGTCGAGCAGGCGTTCCTCGATCCGCACCGGCGACGACTGCCCCGATTCGCTCATCCGCGGGGCGAATCCGATCAGGAACCCCTCGGGGCCCGGCGCATCGGGCACGATCGACGCGTTCTCGTCGCCCCCCGCCCGGCCGCTCTCGAGCGCGGAGCGGATCAGCGCGAACGGCGGCGGCGCGTCGAGCGGGGGAGCGCGCCCCTCGAGCACCCGGACGCCGCGGGAGCGGATGTCGCCCACGAGCCCGTCGACGAGGATCGACTTCCCGACGCCGGTCTCCCCGACGAGGAAGGTCACCCCTCCGTGCCCCGCCCGAGCGTCCTCGAACCGACGGTGGAGCGCCTCGACCGCTTCCACACGCCCGACGAACGGTCGGCCGTTCCCGGCTTCGGCCGCCATGTGGTGTGCGCTCGTATGGGTCGGACCGACTATTTACGGGTGCGTCCGAGGGGACCGGACGAACGGCAGCGCGACGACCCGGGCAGGGACCTCGCGTCCCCGTATCTCGAGGGCGAGGGGCGTCCCGGGCGTGGCGAGCGCCCGCGGCAGATAGGCGAGCGCGATGCCGTGCCCCAGGTCCGGGGAGAGCCCGCCGCTGGTCGCCTCGGCGACCGTCGCCCCGCCGCTCTGGACCGGGGTGCCGTGGCGCGGGATCGCTCCCTCCTCGTTCACCTCGATGCCGGCGAGGCGCACCGCGGGGCCATCGGCCTTCTGCTTCTCGAGCGCCGGCCGGCCGACGAACGCGTGGTCGAACGCCACGAACCGCTCCTGCCCGGCCTCGATCGGCGTGTGGTCGCGGTGGAACTCCTGGCCCGAGAGGAGGTACCCCTTCTCGAGCCGGAGCGTGTCGCGCGCCCCGAGACCGCACGGGACGACCCCGGCCCCGACGAGCCGTTCGGCGAGAGCGTCCGCGTCCTCGGACCGGATGAGGAGCTCGTAGCCGAGCTCGCCGGTGTAGCCGGTCCGGCTCACGAGCGCCCCGTCCGCGAGGTCGGCGGGGATCGCGAGCCCGATCCGTCCGGCCCGCTCGCTCTCGCCCCCGCGCAGCGGGAAGCGGCGCGCCCGGTAGAAGCCGAGTTCCCCGAGCTGCCAGCCGAAGAGCCTTTCCAGCACCCCGCGCGACGCCGGGCCCTGGACGGCGAGGAGCGAGAGCCGGGGGTTCCAGCGCACGATCGTCGTGTCCGGCGCCCGGTGCTGGCGCAGGATCTCCTCGATCTCGTCGGCGCGCCCCGCGTTCGGGACGACGAGGAAGGAGCGGGTCAGCTCCGCCCCGGAGTCGGTGCGTCCGATCAGGAGATCGTCGACGATCCCGCCGTTCGCGTCGAGCAGGAACGTGTAATGGATCCGGGATGGCTCCTCCGCCTCGATGTTCGCCGTCGTCCGCCGGGCGAGCAGCGCCGCCGCGCGTCCCCCCTCGACCGTGAGGAGGCCCATGTGCGACACATCGAACAGGCCGACCGCGCTCCGCACCGCGCGATGCTCGGCGAGGATGCTCGTGTAGTACAGCGGCATCTCCCACCCGTTGAACGGGACGAAATGCGCCCCGTGCCGCGCGTGGAACGGATGGAGCGCCGTCCGCCGGATCGGCGCCTCGCGCGGGGGCGCGGGCGCGACCGCCGGGGCGCTCATGTGACGATCTCCGCGAGGCGACCCTCGTCCGACGCCCGGCGGATCTCGAGCGCGATCCGGCGCCCGGTGCTCATCGGCGACCGGTAGAGGGCGTTCCCGTACGGGTGCCCGAGCGCGAGGTGGACGTTCGTCCCCCCGCCGATCCGGGCCGCGACGTCGAAGACGGTCGGCTTCCCATCCCGATCGAGGCACGTCTGCAGGCAGAACGGTCCGAGGATCCCCGGCGGGGACCGGGCGCGCGCGGCATCGACGAACTGTTCGCCGATCCGGAAGACGTCCTCGAGGATCGACTCCCGGACGGTCAACGTGCCGTGCCCGACGACCGTGTAGTCGGGGATCCGGTCCGACTCCGACAGCTCGAGCTGCTGGGACGCCGGCAGCCGGACCATCCCGTCCAGGTTGCTCTCTCGGCGCTCGTCGACGCCGAGCAGTTCGAGGCCTTCCTCGCGCGGAACGAGCGGCGAGAAGAAGAAGTTGAAGTTGAAGACCGGCCCCAGGATGTATTCCTCGATCCGCGCGCGAGCGAGGTCCGCCTCCGCGATCGTGCCTCGGGCGAGGAGCGCCCGGCTCTTCGCGCGGTACTCCTCCGGCGACGCGGCCGTGAAGAAGCCGCGCTCGAGCCGGCGGCGCGCGTGGGGCAGCTTCACGATGGCGAGGCGATCGATCGCGTCCGGCGAGTCGAACGCGCGCGGGGCGGGGATCCCCGCGGCTTCGAGGAGCCGATAATAGTTCTCGCGCTCGGAGCGTTCCTCGATCCGCAGCAGGGCCCGGCTCCCCACGATGGGGACCCGGAACTCCGACTCGATCGTCTCGAGCGGCACGTAGGAGCTGAAGGCGCGGTTCGGCACGAGGACCACCCCGCGCTCTCGGAGCCGCGCCTGCGCGTCGGGCGCGGCGAGATCGGCGAACGCCCCGTACTCCCAGACCTCGTCGACGCAGCCCCGGCGACGCGCCCCGGACGGGTCCCGCAGGGTCCGGAAGTACCGCGCGTACGTCGCTTCGCGTCCGCGCTGGGCGAGCACGAGGCTCGCGAGGCCTTCCGCGACGGCCCCGTCCGCGATGTCGATCGCGGAGTGCGAACCCACCGTGCCGACCACCGGGACCGGCGGGTAATCCTCGAGGATCCGCCGGA
>Ga0335072_10013243_pt1 | contig 11756 bp, 12 predicted proteins | sample Lox_Sample_21_FD_206725 | JGI IMG/M metagenome (GOLD analysis project Ga0335072, IMG submission 206725) | Soil microbial communities from Loxahatchee National Wildlife Refuge, Florida, United States - Lox_Sample_2.1 | ecosystem: Environmental > Terrestrial > Soil > Wetlands | place: USA...
CCGACCCGTCGGCGCCCGTGCAGACGGTGATCGACGGCTACTGGATGGGCCTGGCGAAGCGGTCGTTCCAGGTCTCCTGACATCCTGGTCGGGTGCGGCAAGTCACCGTGCTCGGCAGTTGCGGCGCATTTCCCGAGCCGGGACGCGCGTGCAGCGGTTTCGCGGTGGACTGGGACGGCTTCCGGCTCGTCCTGGATCTCGGTTACGCGACGCTGCCGCGGCTGCTCGCGCACTGGCCGGACGGAGTCGTGGATGCCGTTGCCATCACTCACGAGCATCCCGATCACTGCATCGACCTGCACGGGCTGTTCCGGATGCGGTACTACGGGGCCGCCGGTCTGCCGCGGCTGCCGTTGTATTGCCCGCCAGGCGTGCTGGACCGGCTCGCGGGACTGGAGCCGGACGTGGACTTGACCGCCGTCTTTGACCTTTACCCGCTGCCCGGCACGTACCAGGCGGGGCCCGTTTCGCTGACAGGCGTGGCGCTGCCGCACTTTGTCCCTAACGCGGGCATCCGCGTGCAGGCCGACGGGACCGTCTTGGCTTACTCCGGAGACACCGGGCCTGATCCGATGCTGGCCGAACTCGGCCAGGATGCCGACCTGTTCATCGTGGAGGCAACCGACCGGGACGGTGAGACTGACCGTCCGGTGCGCAACCTGATGACCGCCGCCGAGGCGGGCCGGTGGGGCCGGCGGGCGGGTGCCCGGAGGCTTATGCTCACTCATTTCTGGCCGGGGAACGATCGCGGCGCCGCGGAGGCCGCCGCTGCCGCCGAGTTCGGCGGGGAGGTGCTGGCGGCCGAAGAAGGCCTGACGGTCAGGCTCGAACGCCTCTTACCGCTGCGATGATGTATTGCCAATCGGGCGCGAAGGAGGCAGGCCGTGCCATCTGACTCAGACACCCCGCGCGGACCCCGGGCCCTCAGCAAGAACCGGATGGAAGGCTTCAGCGACGGCGTGTTCGGATTCGCCATGACGCTGCTCGTCGTTGACCTGGCACTTCATCCGCCGGGCACACCCTTGCAGCAGGTACTCAACGCCTGGCCCGCCTACCTGGCCTACCTCACCAGTTTCCTGACGATCGGCGGTGCGTGGCTGCTGCACACCGCGTTGACTGACCAGCTCGACCGGATCGATCAGCTCTTCCTGCGGCTCAACTTGCTTGTCCTGATCGCCGTCGTCTTCCTCCCGTTCCCAACCCGGCTCGTCGCGGATTCCCTGACGAACACCGGCAGCGAGCGGGTCTTTGTCACCATGTACGGGCTCACGCTCCTGGTCATCCGCCTGCTGGGATCCGCCCTGGACGCGTACGCGCGATACGAGCACCTCTACTCTCCGGCGGGAGAGGACGAGGATCTGCGGAGCACACAGCGGAAATTCCTGCCCGTCGTCATCGGGTACGTGGTCGCGATTGTCACCGGGCTCCTGCTGCCGGTCGCGGCGGCGGCGCTTTACGCCGGTCTCGCGGTGTACCTGGTGGTGCCGTTCCGGGAGGCCGCACGGGTGCTGATCCGGCGTCATAGCTCCCGCCAGTGAAGGGTCCCGCAGGCATGCACCCAGGCCAACCTGGAATTGCGGGTGGCCGAGGCTCAGGGGCCTTCCGGGCGGAAGGGGAGTAGTTGGTCCTCTCCTGGGCGGACCACGGCGCAGGTCGACTCGGGCATTTCCACCCATGCGCCTGGCAGGTCGCCGATGGGCTCGGAGACCACGAGCCGCGCGTCGTCGGATACCTCGCGGAGGATCTCCCGGTCGGGATACTCCCGCCGGAGGGTCGGAACGTCGCGCGTATAGAACAGCGATCGGGACTTGCCCTGGGTGGAGTAGCGGAACGCCCACAGCGTCTCGCCGTCGGACGTCGCGATCGTGCCCTGGAACGGGTACTCGATGCCCCGGCTCCGGCCGCACGCCTCCACGAGCCCGATCGCGCGTGCCACCGCTCCCGGAGGGTCGGTCTGCAGGCCGAAGGTCAGCGCCAGGTAGAACAGCACCTCGGTGTCGGCGGTGCCCTGGATCTCGGGGAACAGCGGCTCGTCAACCGCCAGCACCAGGTCGCGCTTGATCGAGGCGAAGCCGTCGATGAACCCGTTGTGCATGAACAGCCACCGGCCATGGCGGAACGGGTGGCAGTTGGTTTGCTGGACCGCCGAGCCGATCGCCGCCCGGATGTGGGCGAAGAACAGGTGCGAGCTGAGGTGGCCGGCGAGCTCGCGCAGGTTCAGGTCGTTCCACGCGGGTTCGATGCTGCGGAACAGCCCGGGGGCCGGCTCCGCGTCGTACCAGCCGACGCCGAAACCGTCGCCGTTGGTTGCCTCGGCGCCGAGCCGGGAGTGCAGGCTCTGGTCGATCAGCGAGTGGACCGGCGTGTAGAGCACCTCGGTCAGCGGGATCGGTGCGCCTGTGTAGGCGAGCCAGCGGCACATTACGGCAGCGCCAGGAAGTCGCGGACCCGGTCGGCGTACGGGGTCTTGTCATAGCTCGACACGTAGGCGCCTGCCATCCGGACGGGGTCGCCGAAGAAGTAGTACTCATACAGCGCCTGGCGGCCGGCGAACGCCGAGACGCACGTGTCCCAGGCCAGCCGGAACAGCCGGACTCTGTCCGCGCCCGGCAGCGCCGCCGCCTGCAGGTAGGTGCCGATGTCGGCGGCGGCCGGCCCGGTCACGTCGGCTTCGGTGGGGGTGGCCATCAGGCCGGAGGCGCCCAGCTTGCGCAGGATCTCAGGGAACCGCTGGTAGAGCCGCGGGTAGAGGTTGCGCGCCGCGTTCAGCGGTGCCCAGGCGGGGGTGAGCACGCCGTACTCGTTGACTGCCGCGTCGGCCTCGGCGGCGCGGCCGAACGCACGCAGCGTCTCCAGCGTCGTGATGATCTCGGCGAGGTCGGCTTGGACGTGCTGGAACTGGCCGATGCCGATCGCCTCGGTCAGCAGCGTGACCAGGCCGAGGATGTACTCGGTCTTCGCGGTGGTGCGGGACACCACCTGGTGCGTCATGTGCGCGACCGCGGAGGTGGCGGTGTAGAAGCCGTTGCACAGTTCTGGGTCGCCGAGGACGAAGCAGCGCTCGTAGGGTACGTGCACGTCGTCGAAGACCACCACCGCGTCGGATTCGTCGAACCGGGAGCCGAGCGGGTGGTCGAAGTGCGTCCGGCCGTAATCCAGTGGCTCACGCGCGATGTACCGCAGGCCAGGGGCGTCGGACGGGATCGCGAACGCGAACGAGTACGGCTTGTCCTCTTCCGTGCCGCGCAGCACGGTCGACGGGAACACGAGCAGCTCGTCGGCGAACGGGCCGATCGTGGCGAGCATCCGCGCGCCGCGCACCACCACGCCGTTGTCGTCCTCGCGGACGACGTGCGCCATCAGCGATCCCCCGGCCTGCTGGCTGCCCGTGACCGCGCGGTTGGCCTGCGGCGGGATGAGGGTGTGCGTGCACAGCAGGTCTTCTTCGCGCACCTTCTCGTAGTACGCCGTGATGTTGCGCGCGAAGGCCCTGTCGGCCTGCCCGAACCAGTCGGCGGCCGACGCCAGCGCCATCAGCGCGCTGTTCAGGTAGTCACCGGTGCGGCCGAGCATGCCCAGCGACTGGTCGGCCCACAGCTTGAACGCGAGACGGCGCTTTTCCAGGTCCGCGGCCGTGCGCGGGACCAGGAACGACGTCGCCACCGGGTCGCCCGTAGACGGCGACGGGTAGGTCAGCACGTCTCGGTACGCCGGATCGTGCTGCATGTCGAACAGCTCCGCGTAACTGCGGACCACATTTCGGAACGCGGGGTGCTCCGCCACTCCCCCCGTCAGCGTCTCACCCTGGATCTCTACGTGTGTCCTGGCGGCGGCTAGCCGGTCAAGGAACTGCGCTCCGGTGCGTGCTGGCATGACCGGAACGTAACCCGCGGGCGGCACGGCGGACAACCCGGGAATCGAGCTTGCCAGCCGGCCTCGCCAGGTGGTTGCCTGGTCCCGTGAAGTACCGGTGAGGGGCAGGACGGCGGCGGAGTGGGTCACGTACCTGCTCGAACCGAAGAACTGGATCATCGCCACCGTCGTCATCGTCGGCTGGCATGCCGACGGTATCGCGGGCCTGGGCTGGGGACTGCTCGCCGCCTTCTTCGCGGGCGTGCTGCCCACCGCATTCATCAGCCGCGGCGTCCGGCGCGGCCGGTGGGACGACAGGAACGTCGGCGCCAAGCGGGGCAGGCTCATCGTGCTGGCGTTCATCACCGCGTCGCTCGCGGCCGGCCTCGTGCTGCTCGTCGCGCTCGGCGCCCCGGCGGAGCTGTCCGGGTACTTCGCCTGCATGCTCGGCAGCGTGGCGGTGCTCGCGGGCATCACGACCGTGTGGAAGATCTCCATCCACTGCGCGGTCGCGTGCGGCAGCGTGACGATCCTCGGCCTGATGTACGGCCCGCGGGTCATTCCCGGCTATGCGCTCGTCGCGCTCACCGCCTGGTCACGCGTCGCGCTGAAGGATCACACGACGGCCCAGGTCATCGCCGGCTGCGTCCTCGGCGCCGCCGCGGCCGCGGTCACGTACGCGGTCATTCCGCATCGGTGACCGTTTAGAGGGGCCAGAGACGGGCGGTCTCGTCGGTGCTGGCCGTGGCCAGCTGGCGGCCGTCGGGGCTGAACGCCAGCGAGCTGACCGCACCGCCGTGGCCCTCGAGGGTGCGCAGGCACTTGCCGGTGGTGGAGTCCCAGATGCGGACGGTGGCGTCCGAGCTGGCGGTCGCGATGCGCGCGCCGTCGGGGCTGAACGAGACGACGAACGCCGAGTCCGTGTGGCCTTCCAGGGTGCGGATCGGGGCACCCGACTCGGTGTCCCACAGCCGCGCGGTCGCGTCTTCGCTCGCCGCTGCCACCACGCGGCCGTTTGGACTGAATGCGACGGACCACACGGTGTCGGCGTGGCCGCTCAGGATGCGCACGCAGTTGCCGGTGCGGACGTCCCACAGCCGGGCGGTGCCATCGAAGCTCGCGGTCGCGATCAGCGCGCCGTCGCGGCTGAACGTCACGGCGGAGACGATGCCGGTGTGGCCGGTCAGGGTGCTCAGGCACGCGCCGGTCCTGGTGTTCCACAGCCGGATGGTGCCGTCGCCGCTCGCGGTGGCGAGCAGTGCGCCGTCGGGGTTGAACGCGGCCCCGTACACGATGTCGCTGTGGCCCTCGAGCACGTGCAGGCAGGCGCCGCTGCGCGGCTGCCAGAGCCGGACGGTCTCGTCGTAGCTCGTGGTGGCGAGCAGCGCTCCGTCGGGGCTAAAGGAGACGCCGAACACGGCGATCGTGTGGCCGATGAGCTCGTACGCGCACGCGCCGGTGGCGACGTCCCACAGCCGCGGCGTCACGTCGGCGCTCACGGTGGCGAGCCGGCGGCCGTCCGGGCTGAACGGCGCCGCGAAGACCGCGTCGGTGTGCCCGGTGAACGTGTGGAGGAGCTCGCCGGTGGCGGCGTTCCACAGCCGGGCGGAGGTGTCCTCGCTCGCGGTGCTGACCCGGGCACCGTCCGGGCTGAAAGCCACCGAGTTGACCGCGCCCGTGTGGCCGGCGAGCGTGCGGACGCCCGCCGTTTCGATAACACTCATGTATCCGATCCGCCCTCTGGATTCGTGGTGCAGCGCCTCATTGTGCTACTAGCGGGGGCGCACGCGGCCCGTTTTCGCGTGTTCGCGCCCCGTGTTGCATCATTTCGTGACATTGCGCGGGATGCGGGCCGTCTGTTGACGGATTGGGGGTTGGGCTACGCTGCCCGGCAGGAGGGTCCGGATGCGGCTTGAGGCGGTGGGCAAGCGGTACGGGCTGCGCCAGCCATGGGTGGTGCGGTCCGTCAGCCTCGACGTGCTCCCCGGACGGCTGATCCGGCTCGAGGGGCGGAACGGCAGCGGCAAGTCCACGCTGCTCCGGGTCGCCGCGGGCGTGACGCTGCCGTCCGCGGGACGGGTGACCGGGCGGCCGCACACCGGGTACGTGCCCGAGCGGTTCCCTGGCGGGCTGGCGTTCTCCGGCCGCGACTACCTGCTGCACCTGGCGCGGGTGCACGGCCTGCGCGGTGTCGCCGCGCCGCGGGCGGTGGACGAGTGGCTGGAGCGGCTGGGCGCGGCGAGCTACGCCAGCCAGCCGCTGCGGGCCCTGTCGAAGGGCATGTGCCAGAAGGTGGCCATCGCGCAGGCGCTGCTGGCCCGGCCGGGGCTGCTGGTGCTCGACGAGGCGTGGACCGGGCTGGACCAGGCGGCGCGCGGGGTGCTCGACGCCGCGGTCGCGGAGCGGGTGGCCGACGGCGGCTGCGTGATGTTCGTCGATCACGAGCAGGCGCGGCTCGCCGGGCGGATTTCCGAGCGGTGGCGGCTGGATGAGAGCGGGCACGTGACGGTGGTAGCCGGCGACGAGGGGCGGTCCGGTTCCGGTTTCGGTTCGGCTCTGGAGGGCGTCATCGTTATCGAACTGACCGGCCTGGAAGCGTCGTCCGCGGCGCTGCTTGGCGGGCTGCCCGGCGTGCTGTCGATCGACAGTGGCGCGGCGCGGGTCTCGGCTGGCGCGTCCGACGAGGTGCTGCGGCAGGTGCTTGGCTGGGATGGCGTGCACGTGACCGCCGTGCGCACCGAGCAGCCGGAGCGGGACACGCGATGACCGCGCTGCTGCGTTACCAGACAGCGCTGCTGCTGCGGTCGAACCGGTGGATCTTCCCGCTGATCGCCTACGGGGCGCTGATCGCTGTCGGCGCCGCCGGGTCGACGCCGCTGGCCGAGGGGCTGACCTGGAGCGCGGCGATGCTGGTGCCGGTGGTCGCGTTCCTCACCAGGTCCATGCTGCTGGTCGAGCCCGACGCGTCGCGTGCCGTGGTCGCCGCGGCGGCCGGGCCGGCCGGCGGCCCGGTCCGTGCGCAGCTGGCCGCGCTGACGGCCGCACTTGGCGGCGGGGCGGTGCTCGGCATCATCGGCGCGGTCTTCACGCTGCTCACCAGCGAGCCGGCCGGGTCCCAGCCGTCGGGCGGCGTGACCGGCCGGATCACGGCCACGATCGACCACCCGGCGATCTTCGCGGCAGGCCTGGCGACCGCGGTGGTGTGCCTGTTCGTCGGGGCCGCCGCGGGGACGCTGTGCAACCCGCCGCTGCTGCGCCACCCCGGCGCGGCCGCGCTCGCCACGCTCGCGGTGGTCATCGCGGCGCTGGCCGCGAACGTGTCCCCGGCGAACGCGGCGCTGCGCGGCGCCGGCCCGTCGAACGTGACCGCGCACTGGCCTAGTCCCCTGTCGTTCGTCGCGGCTGTGGCCCTGCTGGCCATCACGTGGACGGCGTCGGCGCTGGCCGCCGCCCGCCGGGAACGCAGCCTGTCCTAGCGCCACTACCCTGATCCGGTGAGCATGCTCCGGCTGCGGTCGCTACGGATCGATGATCAGGCGGCATTCGACAAGGCGTATCAGGTTATGGCGGCGGAGCGCTTCACCTTCGGCTTCGACTATCAGCCCACGGTGGACTGGGCGACTTACCTGACGACCCTGGACGATCGCCGACGCGGCCTGAACGTGCCAGCCGGCTGGGTTCCTGACACTTTCCTGGTGGCCGATATCGCTGGAGCCATCGTTGGCCGGACCGACATCCGGCACGAGCTGAACGAGCGGCTGAGACGCGAGGGCGGCCACATCGGTTACTGCGTCCTGCCCGAGTACCGGCGGCGCGGCTACGCGACCGAGATACTCCGCCAGAGCCTCATCGTCGCGCGCGCCATCGGGATCGAGCGCGTGCTTGTCACCTGCGACGACGACAACGCGGGCTCGGTGACCGTGATCGAGCGATGCGGCGGGACGCTGGACGGCGTGTTCCGCACCTCATCGTCGGGAACCCTGAAACGCCGCTACTGGATCGACTGAGCCGCGTCCGGGGGATGCCAGTCGTAGATCGTGGCGAGGCCGCGGAGGGCCGCGGCCGGGGCTAGCTTGCCGACGGTCATCGCCAGCCCGTCGCGCAGGGCGATCGCGGGGCGCGAGGTCCACGTGGTCATGCGGCCAGTGCGGCGGGACAGCGCCACAACTTTCGTGGTCCGCGCCAGTCGCAAGGCGGTGTAGCGGGCCAGCATGTCACCGACGCCCGCGGCGTCCAGGCCCGTCGCCAGCCGGGCGAGGACCGCGGCGTCTTCCAGGGCCTGGCAGGCGCCCTGGCCGAGGTTGGGTGTCATCGGGTGCGCGGCGTCGCCGAGCAGCGCGACGCGCCCGCGGTGCATCGACGGCAGCGGCGCGGCCAGCTCCGCGACGTCGTGCCTGAGCACGGCCTCGGGCGCAGCCGACGCGAGCAGCGCGGGAATCGGCTCGTGCCAGCCGCCGAAGCGCCGGACGAGCTCGGCCAGTTCGTCGTCCGGGCTGTGCGCGCCGCGCGGCGCGGGCGCGGCGGCGTAGCAGTACACCCGGCCGTCGGCCAGCGGCATGACGCCGAACACGCTGCCTGGTCCCCAGGTCTCCGACATCGGCGCCGAGCCGGAAAACTCCGGCGTCAGCAGCCGCCACGTCGTGAACCCCGCGTAGCGAGTGCCGGGATGCGAGGGGAAGAGCGTCCCGCGCGTCGCCGAGCTGAGCCCGTCCGCGGCGACCACCAGGTCCGCGTCCAGCGCACCCGCCGAGGTGACCACGTGGCCATCGGCCCCGGCCGACGTCACCTCGGTGGACAGCGCGAGCACATCGGACGGCACCCGGGAGGCTAGGGCCTCGACCAGCCGCGATCGGGGCAGCAGGATCACGGGATCGCCGAAACGGTCCGTCACCATGTGTTCAGTGGACGACCGGACCAGCCACCGGCCGTCGGGCCGCTGGAGCCCGATCTCCTGGCCGACGGCGTGCGCCCGCACCGCGTCGCCGACGCCGAACACGTCAAGCGCCCGCAGCCCGTTGGGCGCCAGTGCCAGCCCGGCCCCGACCGGCTCGAGCGACGCCGCCCGCTCGAACGCGGTAACGTCCCAGCCGGCCGCGTGCAGGCCCGCGGCGGCGGCGAGGCCGCCGATTCCCGCCCCGATGATCACGGCCCTGGGCCGTCCCGCGTCCGCGGTCATAATGCATAGGTTTGCACGGCCGCTACGGGGATAGGACGCCGGCTGGCGGTAGAGCGCGGTGAGGGTGCAGCATGGCCGTAGATGATCATCGGGAGGGGAAGCATGCCGGACCCGTCAGTCCTCGGAATCGTACTGGCCGGCGGCGCCGGCACTCGCCTCGCGCCGCTGACGGATGACCGGGCCAAGCCCGCCGTGCCGTTCGGCGGCGTGTACCGGCTGGTCGATTTCGCGTTGTCCAACCTGGTCAACAGCGGCATCAGGAAGATCTGCGTACTCACTCAGTACAAGAGTCATAGCCTCGACCGGCACATCTCCGTGACCTGGCGGATGAGCGACCTGCTCGGCAACTACGTGACGCCGGTGCCCGCGCAGCAGCGGCTCGGCCCGCACTGGTACACCGGCTCCGCGGACGCGATTCACCAGTCGATGAACCTGATCAATGACGAGAACCCGGACCTGGTATTCGTCGCCGGCGCCGACCACGTGTACCGGATGGACCCCAGGCAGATGATCGCCCAGCACATCGAGCACGGGGCGGGCGTGACGGTGGCGGCGCTGCCGGTCAGCCGGCAGGACGCCAAGGCGTTCGGCATCGTCGGCGTGGGCGCGGACGGGCGGACGGTCACCGAGTTCCTCGAGAAGCCGACAGACCCGCCGCCGCTGCCGGACAGCCCCGAAGAGTCGTACGCGTCGATGGGCATCTACGTGTTCAGCACCAAGGTGCTCGTGGACGCGCTGCGCCGGGACGCCGAGGACGCGGGCAGCAGGCACGACGTCGGCGGGAACCTCATCCCCATGCTGGTCGAGGACGGCGCCGCCCAGGCTTACGACTTCATGACCAACAAGGTCCCCGGCTCGACGGAACGCGACTTCGGCTACTGGCGCGACGTCGGCACCATCGACGCGTACTTCGACGCGCACATGGACCTGCGCACCGTCGATCCCATGTTCAACCTCTACAACTACCGGTGGCCGATCCTCACCCACGTGGAGAACCTGCCGCCGGCGAAGTTCGTGCACGACGACGGCGACCGGATCGGCCGGGCGATCGACAGCCTGGTCAGCAACGGCGTGATCATCTCCGGCGGCCTGGTGCGGCAGTCCGTGCTGTCTCCCGGGGTGCGAATCAACAGCTGGGCCACGGTGGAGTGCAGCGTGCTGCTGCACAACACGGTGGTCGGCAGGCACGCCGAGATCAGGAAGGCGATCATCGACAAGAACGTCGTCGTTCCCGAGGGAGTGAAGATCGGCGTGGACAAGGAGCACGACCGCGCGCGCGGGTTCGTGGTGTCCCCCGGCGGCATCACCGTGGTCGGCAAGGGCCAAGTGGTCACCGAATGAAGGTCGCGCTGCTCACCCGCGAGTACCCGCCCGAGGTGTACGGCGGCGCCGGGGTGCACGTCGAGTACCTGGCCAAGTCGCTGGCGCCGCTGGTGGACCTCACCGTGCACTGCCAGGGCATCGACCGGCCGGACGCGGTGGCACACCACCCGTGGGGCGCGCTGAACGACCAGGTGCTGCGCATCTTCTCCACCGACCTGTCGATGGCGGAGGCGGTCGCCGGCGCGGACCTCGTGCACTCGCACACCTGGTACGCGAACCTCGCAGGCCGCCTCGCCTCACTGCGCTACGACATCCCGCACGTCGTCACGATGCACTCCCTCGAGCCGCTGCGGCCGTGGAAGGCCGAGCAGCTCGGCGGCGGGTACGCGCTGTCGTCCTGGGCGGAGCGGGAAGCCGCCATCCACGCGTCGGCGGTGGTGGCGGTGTCCGAGGGCATGCGGGCGGACATCCTGGCCGCGTATCCAGAAATTCATCCGGAACGGACTCGTGTCATACGCAACGGCATCGACACGATCGAGTACGCGCCGGACCCCGGCACCGACGTCCTCGTCAAGCACGGCGTCGACCCGGACCGGCCGTACGTCATCTTCGTCGGCAGGATCACCAGGCAGAAGGGCGTGTCGGTGCTGCTGCGGGCCGCGGCGGCGCTCGAGCCTGAGGCGCAGCTCGTGCTCTGCGCGGGCGCGGCGGACACGCCGGAGCTCGGCGCCGAGGTCGCCGACCTCGTTGCCACCCTGCAGGCGACCAGGTCCGGCGTGGTGTGGATCCCGGAGATGCTGCCCAAGCCGGAGATCATCCAGCTGCTCACCAACGCGCTGATCTTCGCCTGCCCGTCGGTGTACGAGCCGCTCGGGATCGTCAACCTGGAGGCGATGGCGTGCGGGACCGCGGTCGTCGCCTCCCGGGTCGGCGGCATCCCCGAGGTCGTCGACGACGGGGTGACGGGGCTGCTAGTCCCGCCGAACGACCCGGCCTCACTCGCGGACGCGATGAACGCGCTGCTGCACGATCCCCTCCGCGCGGCGGAGATGGGCAGCGCGGGCCGGGATCGGGCGGTCGCCGAGTTCAGCTGGGACGCCGTCGCGGCGCAGACCGCGGCCCTCTACGCGGAGCTGACCGGAGCGCACTAGCCGCCCTCGGACGCGTGGCTTGCCTGTCTCAAGCGACACGAAGGGCAACTGTCGGGCCCAGGCCGAATCGAAGCGCTCCGCCGCGGCGGAGGCGCGGCGGCTTCCGCCGCGATCCGCGCAACCCCCGCCGGGCCCGCTTCTTGCTGTTATCAGAGTCGCGCGGATTTTGGCGGCTCCGCCGCATCTTGCTGTTATCAGCTCCGAGGGTTATCAAGCCTCGTAGGGGAGCTGCTCGCCTGCCTCGACGGGTATCG
>Ga0335072_10013245_pt1 | contig 11756 bp, 13 predicted proteins | sample Lox_Sample_21_FD_206725 | JGI IMG/M metagenome (GOLD analysis project Ga0335072, IMG submission 206725) | Soil microbial communities from Loxahatchee National Wildlife Refuge, Florida, United States - Lox_Sample_2.1 | ecosystem: Environmental > Terrestrial > Soil > Wetlands | place: USA...
GCACGTCCAAGTGGAAGGCAGCGCGCGACGCCGGCCAGGCGCCACCCGACTAGCACGTGGCTGAGGTACGTCATCGGGGAGGCCTGTTACCAGGGCACAACGCCAGCGTCGTCGAAGAACGCACCGGACGGGCCGTCGTCTGGCAGAGTCGCGAGCTGGATCGCGATCGCCGCGCCCTGCTCGGGTGTACGGACACCGCGAAAGCCGTTGAGGTCAGTCGCGCAGAAGCCGGGGCAGGCGGCGTTAATCAGGATATTGGTGTCGCGCAGCTCCCTGGCGTACTGCACGGTGACGCCGTTGAGGAACGTCTTCGACGGCGCGTACGCGGCGGAAATCGGGCCTGTGGCGTCGGGGCGCGTCTGCAGGGTGAGTGAGCCGACGCTGCTGGACATGTTCACGATCCGCGGCGACGCCGATCGGCGGAGCAGCGGCAGCATCGCGTTGGTGACGCGAATGACGCCGATCACGTTGGTCTCCACAGCCGTCCGCACGGCCTCGAGGTCGACGGTGGTGGGCAGCTGTCCTGTACCGCCGGTCACGCCAGCGTTGTTGACGAGCACGTCGAGGCGGCCGGCGTGCTCTTCAACCAGCCTGGCGGCAGCGGCCACGCTTGCGTCGTCAGTCACGTCGAGCGGCACGCCGAACGCGTCGGCGCCGGCCGCGCGCAGCTTCTGCACTGCGGATTCCCGGCGTTCCTCGTCCCGGGCACCGACGCCGACGCTCCAGCCGAGGGCGCCCAAGCCGACTGCGATTTCGTACCCGATCCCCTTGTTCGCGCCAGTGACCAGCGCGATCGTCTGTTCGCTCATGCAGTCCATGCTGTCCGCGCCCTCGTAGCGCGTCCAACACCGTCTGGGTGGGCGGCGATACCGGCCAGGTATTGACCCAGGTCAGCGGCCTGCTCCGTCGTCCCGCCCCCGCACTGCCGTCAGCTTTGCGCAGCGGTGCACGAGCGAGGCCGCCGGTACCCTGGCGGCATGGAGACCCGGGAGCTGCGCTACTTCGTCGCCGTCGCGGATGAGCTGCACTTCGGGCGGGCCGCGCAGCGGCTCGGAATCGCCCAGCCGCCGCTGTCGCGGGCGATTCAGCAGCTCGAACGGCGGATCGGGGTTGCGCTGCTGGACCGTACCGGCCGGACCATCACGCTGACGGAGGCCGGGTCAGTGCTGCTGCGCGAGGGCCGGGCGGCGCTCGACGCGGTCGACGCCGCCGAGCGTCGTACCCGCCGCGCCGCCCTCGCGGCGACCGGCCAGCCCGGCTTGGTCCTCGTCACGAAGGCCGGCGCGTCCGGCGAACTGCTGTCGAAACTGCTCGATGCCTACGCGGCCGAACCCGGCGCAGTCGCCGTCGACGTGCTCCTGTGCGGAATCGCCGAGCAGGAGCGGCTCCTGCGCGGCGGACGCGCTGACGTGGCGCTGCTGCACCGGCCATTCGACTCGACGGCCGGGTTCGACACCGAGGAGCTGTGCACGGAGGGACAAGTCGTGGTCCTGCCGGCCGGGCACCCCCTCACCAGCCGGGCTCACCTGCGGATGGCCGACGTCACCGGGCTGCCCGGCCTGCCAATGCCGCGCTGGCCCGGGACCGACGGCACGTACCCGGACGGCCCGGGCCCGCAAGTTCGGGATCATGCGCAGCTGTGCCAGCTCATCGCGCTCGGCCGGGCGTCGGCGGTCCTGCCGGAGTCGTGCCGGGCCCAGCTGCGCAGCGACCTCGCGACCGTGCCGGTACTGGACGCCCCGACGGTGACAACGGTCATGGCGTGGCCGCCGCACAGCCGGTCTCGGGCCCTGGCCGGGCTGGTCCGGGCCGCCGCCCGCCTCTAGCCAGCAGCCCTGCGACTCTCACTAAGGTAGCCACGTGCCCCCGGCTGAACTGGCGCCACCGGGCGAGCCCGGCCTGACCGCTGATGCGCTGCTAGCCAGTCCTAGCGGCCGGTCACTGTGTGTCAACTTGCTCGATGACCGGCTGACACGGCCTGGCGGACAAGTCCACCGAGCCTGGCCTGCCAGCCTGTGGGAGCTTGTCACCACCGTGTACGGAATGCCGTACGGGTACCCGCCCGAATCCGGCCCGAAATCCGGGTGCAGGTAGGTAGACGAGGAATCCATGCTGCGCAGCCACGCAGCACTGTGGGAGTCGACTGGCAGCTTCGAGATGTTGGTGTTCCACACGTTGCTAGCCGGGAACATCGGGCAGTTCGGCGCGCCAGGCACCGTTGTGGTCATGGGAAGCATCGCGACGGCGATCCTGCAATACAGTGTGCTGACATGGCGGCACGATCGCTTACCGAGTTGGTAGCTCCGGACTGGGCTGAAGCTCTCCGGCCGGTTGAGCCCACGATCACTGCGCTAGGGGAGTTCCTGCGAGCCGAGATCGCAGCTGGCCGCAGCTACCTGCCGGCCGGCGAGAATATCTTGCGCGCCTTCTCCACGCCCCTCGCGAGCGTGCGCGTGCTGATCGTCGGCCAGGATCCGTATCCGACACCCGGGCACCCGGTCGGTCTCAGTTTCTCGGTCGCGCCGCAGGTGAGACGGCTGCCGGGCAGCCTGGTCAACATCTTCAGGGAGTACACCACAGATCTCGGCCACCCGCGGCCGTCAACCGGCGACCTCGCTCCGTGGAGCGAGCGCGGCGTCATGTTGCTGAACAGAGTGCTCACCGTCCAGCCGGGCAAGCCGGGCTCTCATCGCGGCAAGGGCTGGGAACAGGTGACCGAGCAGGCCATCAGGTCGCTGGCCGCTCGCGGCGGTCCGCTGGTGGCAATTTTGTGGGGTAACGACGCGCGCAATCTGACGCCGTTGCTTGGCGACGTTCCCTCAGTTCAGTCCGCGCACCCGAGCCCGATGTCCGCAGACCGCGGTTTCTTCGGCTCACGACCGTTCAGCAGAGCTGATCGGCTGCTGGAGGAGCAAGGCGCGGAGCCGATCGACTGGAAGCTGCCGTAAGCGGCTACTGCAGGCCCGCGGCTGCCTCGACTACCGCCGCGGTTGCCAGCAACAGCGCCTCGCTGCCCGGCGGGCCGATCAGCTGCAGGCTGGCCGGCAGCCGCTGCGTGCTGGGCACCGGAAGCGCGACGGCGGGAAAGCCGGCCAGGTTCACCGGGTTCGTGAAGGCGGTGAAATGGACGCCGGGCGCGTCCGCTAGCAGTGGCGGATAGAACGGCAGAGTTGGCAGGACAAGTAGCTCTACCTCACTGAGCGCTTGTGCCATAGCCTCGCGCCAGGCTGGCTGCGCCGCTCGGGCAGCAGCGAGCTCGGCAGGCGTGATGGCAGCACCCCCGTCGAGCCGGGCCCGGGCGCCGGAGCCGAGCAGATCGCGTCTGGCGGGATCGGTGAGTAGCTCCCGGTTCGACTCCGCGGCCTCGGCGTCGATGATCACACCGCACGTTTCGCGCGCGGCCAGCCAGCCAGGCAAGCTGGCCTCGGCCACGGTGAGGCCGCTGCGGGCCAGAGCAGCATCGATGGCGGAATCGATCGCCGGGTCGACGTCGATCCCGGCCGGCCGGATCCGGCCGACACGGCCAGCCGGCGGCACGTCGACGGCGAAGCCTGGCTCTAGCAGCGCCATTCCCGCCGCGACGCCGGCCACGTCCCGCGCCATCGGGCCGACGGTGTCCAGGCTCGGCGCCAGCGGCCATACCCCGCCGAGCGGAACCCTGCCGAACGTCGTCTTGAGCCCGGTAATGCCGCAGAATGCGGCCGGTACCCGGATCGACCCGCCAGTGTCCGACCCGTAGGCGATGTCGGCCTCGCCGTCGGCTACCGCGACCGCCGATCCGCTCGACGAGCCTCCCGGCACCCGCAGCGGGTCGAGCGGATTGACCGGCGTGCCGAAGTACTCGTTGATGCCGGATGCGCCGAAGGCCAGTTCATGCAGGTTGACCTTGCCGACGATCACCGCGCCGGCGGCGCGGGCGCCGGCCATGCAGGGCGCATCCAGGTCGGCGGGCGTAGCTGTCTTTTCCAGGGCAGCGCTGCCCGCGGTCGTAGGCAGCCCGGCGATGTCGATGAGGTCTTTCACGGCTAGCCGGACGCCGCTGCGCTCATGCGGCAGCCGGGTAATAAACGTCGCCATCGCTGCAATCTACCGCCGCGGCTACTGGACCGCGGCACGCACCAGCCCGTTTCGTAGGGTGAAGGATGCCCGATAGTACTGGCGAGACCGACGCTGCCCATGAGTACGCGATACCTCGGGTCCCGGCCTCGGCCGGCGCCCTGATCTTCGACGGCCGCGGGCGGTTGCTCATTCTCAAGCCGACCTATAAATCGGGATGGACGATCCCCGGCGGCGTCATGGAAGCGGACGGAGAGACGCCCTGGCAGGCCTGCCGGCGCGAGGTGCGCGAAGAGTGCGGGCTCGACATCGGCAGCGGCCGCCTGGTGTGCACGGACTTCCGGCGGCCGACGCAGCGCAACCCCGGCGGCATCCGCTTCCTGTTCGACTGCGGCGCGCTCGGCGATGCTGCTTTCAGCGCGATGGCACTGCAGGCCGAGGAGATCGCGGAACACCGGCTCCTGCCGCTGGCCGACGCGCTCCCGTTGCTGCGCAAGCCCATCAGGCGCCGCATCAGGGCCGTGCGCAAACGGGGCGGCGGCCCCCGCAAGCATGCGATCGTTTACCTTGAGAACGGCCGGCCCCCGGTCAGGCGAACGCACTGAGCACTGGCGCCAGCAGGCTCAGGTCGTCCGGCCCGGTCAGGTCGGGCAGCGAGATGAAGACGGTACTGACGCCGCGCTCGGCCAGCAGCCGGTACCGGCCGATGTGATCAGCGGCGACGCCGGCATGATGCCGGCGAGCGAACGCTGCCGCGCTGACGCGGCCACGCAGCGCCTCTACGATCGCGGCCGCATGTTCTCTGTCGCGACCGATGACCGGAACGTCCAGCACGGTGACGGCCACTTCGGCCGGGTCGCGTCCGGCTTGCTGGCAGTGCTGCCGCAGCACGGCGAGCTTTGCGTCCACGACCGCCAGGTCGGACGGCAGGTTGCAGCCGTCAGCGAACCGCGCCGCGATGGCGAGCGTCCGGTCTCCGCTGCCGCCGACAATGATGGGAATCGGCGATACCGGGCGGGGATAGCAAGTCGTTTCCGGTAGCTGCACGCGATCGCCACGGTATGGCTTGGTACCCGGCTGCCAGAGCGCGCGCATCGTCTCGATGGCGGTCTCGAGCAAGTCGAGTCGGGCAGCGGCCGGCGGGAACGGCAGTCCGAATCCGGCGTGCTCGCGGCCCCACCAGCCTGCGCCGATGCCGCAGAACGCCCGGCCGCCGCTGAGCGCGTCCAGCGTTGCTGCCATCTTTGCCAGGATGCCGGGCGCGCGGAAGGTGACGGGAGTGACGAGCGTGCCGAGCCGCAGACCGGTGCCCAGGCCAGCCAGGAAGCCGAGGGTTAGCCACGGCTCAGGGATGGGCTCGAACGACCGGCCCACCTGCGGGATCTGAATGAGGTGATCCATCAGCGCCAGGCCGCTGAAACCAGCGTCAGCGGCCGCTAGCGCGACCGACTTCAGCCATCCAGCCGGATCGTCCGCCCAGCCGAAGCGGGAGACCTGGAGCATGAACTCCAGCCGGGCCGGCCGCTCCCGCTGCTGGCTGGCTGCCAGGCTGCTGCCCGGCGAATGGAGCGGCTCGGCCGCGGCCGCCGGGCTGACGACGAGGTCCCAGCCCTCGCTGGCAAGCTGAGCGGTGACAGCGGGCAGCCGGCGTAGCTGCGCGTCCAGGACCGCGGCAGGTACCCGCCGCGATCGCGACCGGTTGCGCTGCCGGCACAGGGCGGGATCGGTATCGAACAGCACGGCGACCGCGGGCAGGCCTGCCTGCCTGGCCAGTTCCCGCCACGTGTGGCGACGGCCCGCGTCCAGGCCGAGGGTGTCGACGACCGTCGTCAGGTGCCGGCCCGCGCGAGCGGCGACGATCTGATCGAGCAGGGCGAACGCGTCGGCGGAGGCGGCCTGGTCGTGCTCGCCACTGCTGACCATGGCCCGCAGCCGGTCCGAGGACACGATCTCGGCCGGCAGGTACCGCTCCGCCGCCCAGGTCGACTTGCCGCAGCCCGCCGCGCCGATGAGCACGACCACCGCAGGGTCCGGGATGGCGGAAGCCGGCTCAGCCGGATCGGGTGGCATGGTCACCAGCCTGGCACTCCGCGGCGGGCTGCCGCGCGATGTCCCGCGTCAGACTGCGGCAACCGGCCCGAGCGCCAGGCCGGACGCTACTGCCATCATGGTGAAAGCCGCCGCGTCACGCCCGCGCTGGTCCGGCTCGCCAGCGTAGGACGACAGGTCACCGGCGCGTTCGCGCGCCCGCAGCGCCTCGCGGATGATCGGGTGCCACTGCGTGCCGAACGCAGTCAGCGCGTATCGGCCGGCGCCGCTCTTCGATGTCAGCGCGCCGACGGCGAGCAGATGATGCAGGCGGCTGACGCCCAGGACGCTCCACGCCACGACCCGCGGGTCGCCTGCCTCCGCCAGGTTGTGCACCAGGGAGCCGGCTACGCCAGCCCAGTACGAGCCGAGGTTGCCGTGGCTGAACGCCCGCAGCGCGGCATCGTCGGTCCAGACATCCTGCTCGCTCAACTCGGGCCCCCGCACGGTGACGCCATGGCGGGCAAGCTCATGCCAGCTCACCAGGTTCATGTCATAGTTCCGCGTGCTGGGCTCGAAGACGCCCTCAAACATGACGGGAACGTCCGGGCACTGATCCGGCGCTGCCGCGAGATCTTCGCGCACCACGTGGAAGCCGTCGAAGTGCGGTTCCGGATGCGCAGCGGCAACCGCCTTGTGTGCCGCGGCCAGTGCCGCTAGCTGGCCGGGATCCGGCCGGGCAGACAGCACAGCGGTGAAGTCGATGTCGCTCTGCCCGTCGAAGTACTCGCCGAACCCAAGCGAACCGCGCAGGTACAGGCCATCCACCAGCCCCGGCGAACTGCCGTCGATCAGGTCAAGGAACCGGCCAGTGACTTCCGCGACCTCGGCAGGCAACTGCACGACACCACGCTAGCTGTCCTGCGCGGCCAGATCAGCCCGCCAGCAGATCCGGCCAGCGCTCGGCCGGCCGGAGATAGTACTGGAGGTTCTGCCAGGCCTCGGCGGAGTCGGCCGTGCCGCCGTGGCTGCCGCTGAACCATCCGATGTAACCGGAGATCTCCGCGAGGTCGTACCAGAGGCGGTAGAGCCGGAGCGCGTCCTGGTCGATCACCGTGCCGGTCAGGGCTGAGTAATCATCCAGGACCGACGCATCCGTCTCGGCCAGGCCCCATAGGTCCCGCTCCGGCGGCGCCAGCAGCACGCTCTCCCAGTCCACGAATACGAACCGGTCCACCGTCCGCAGCACATTCGCGCCGTTCGGCTCACCGTGTGTTATGACCATCCGCTCCGGCCGGGCGGCGACCCGGCTGGCCAGGCGATCATAGGCGGCCAGCAGCTCAGTAACGGCCCGGCCATGGCGCGCCAGCAACTGGCGCGCTCGCTCTCCGTACGGACCGCTGTCCCAGCTCTCACCCGTACGGTCGATCGCGTCCTCGAGCTCGCCGGCCAGCCGGACTGCGAACGGGTCCGGGTCCGGCGGCCAGGCTAGCGCTGTGTGCAGTCTCGCCAGCAAACTGACAACCGCCAGCCGGTCAGCGCGCGACGCGAACGTCCCGTCAGGGCGGGATTCGGCGCCGTCCAGGTACGGGTGCACCGCGAGCGAGTACCGGTCCGTCAGCCTGGTGACCGCCGACCCGGATGCCGCCGCGACCGGTGCCACCACGAAGCCGAGGCCAGCGTCACGGCGCAGCGACAAGGCGGTCTCGAAAGCTCGTCGCAGCCGGCCGAAGGCTGCCTCCCAGGTGTCGTCGCCGCCGTGCAGGCGCATTGCCTGATCGTCGACGGTGACGAACAACTGACCGCCGCGAGCGTCCGTCGCCAGCCAGTGGTGACTACCGAATCCGACTGGCTGGTACTGCAGGGACGTGGCAGTGAAGGACCAGCCGGTGGCCAGGGCGTTCCGGATCAAGCAGACGGGCAGATCGTCCGGCGCAGTGAACACGTCCGCTACGGTAACCACGCATGTTGCTGGCCGGCCAGCGAGTTATGGCGCGCCAGCACGGACCTACCGGTACTGCACGACACCGCGGTCGATGACGACGGTGCCGTCCTGCTTGGCCGTCTGGAACTGCGCTGTCCCCTCCTCGCCAGCCCAGATCGACACCACCAGCGACTCGCCGGGCAGTACCGGGCTGCTGAAGCGGCCCGACATCGAGAAGAACCGGGCCGGGTCAGACCCGCACAGCTCGTTCAGCAGGACGCGGCCGGTAATCCCGTAGGTGCACAGACCGTGCAGGATCGGCCGGCTGAAACCGCCCCGCGCGGCGAACGCCGGGTCGGCGTGCAGCGGATTGCGGTCGCCAGACAGCCGGTACAGCAATGCCTGCTCCGGCCTGGTCTGCTGGGTGACCTTGTAATCGGGTGCACGGTCCGGCAGTTGCCACGGCGCGCTGGTCCCGCGGTCCCCGCCGAAACCGCCTTCGCCGCGGATGAAGGTACCGCTGCGGGCGGTCACCATCGGCTCGCCGGTAGCGGCGTCGACGGCGTGATTCTCGGTCTGGACCAACGCGCCGGAGCCCTTGTCGTAGATGCCGGTCACTGTCGCCGAGGTCTGCAGCGTGCCTTCGACCGGCAGCGGCTTGTGCAACTCGACGGACTGCTCGGCGTGCACCAGCATGGCCCGGTCGAAGTCGCCGAGATCACCGCCCGCCCTGGCCTGAGCAAGCAGCACTCCGAAGGTGGGCAGTACCTGCTGCTGCACGCCGGCCGTGTTCTCAGTGGTGAACTGGAGCTCCTGCAGCGGATCGCCTAGGCCGGCGCCGACGCCGATCGCGTACAACAGCGCGTCGGTAGAGGTCCAGGACCGCTGCTGCGGCTCCCCCGGCACACCAACAAGACTGTGATTGAGCGGCATCCCGACCTCCGCGCCTGCCGGGCCGGCCAACCGCGTTGACACGGTCGGTCCGGCTGGGTCCAATGGCCTAGTAGAACATGCTTCTAGTATTTCGCTCCACCCCCGAGCCGCGGAGGATAGGTATGGGTCTGCTGGATGGCAAGGTGGCTATCGTCACGGGCGCGAGTCGCGGCATCGGTGCCGAGATCGCCAGGCGCTTCGCGGCCGAGGGTGCTGCGGTGGCCGTCGCGGCCAGGACTACCGAACCCGGAAACTCGCAGTTCGACGGCACCATTGGCGAGACAACAGAGCAGATCAGGGCGGCTGGTGGCACGGCCGTCGCCATCCCGGCAAATCTCGCCAGGCAGCAGGATCGCGAGCACCTGGTCGCCGAGACGGTCAGTCAGCTAGGCCAGCCTGACATTCTTGTCAACAACGCAGCCGTCACGTACTTCATCCGGGTCGAGGACTTCAGCCCCAAGCAGTACGCGCTCATGTTTGCCGTCCAGGTCGAGGCGCCGTTCGAGCTGGCCCGCCTCGTCCTGCCGGGAATGCGTGAGCGCGGCGCCGGCTGGATCCTGAACATCTCATCGAAGGCCGCGTTGCATCCGAGCATTCCGCCAACGCAGTTCGCCGACCGGGGCGGCACGGTGTACGGCATGTGCAAGGCCGCGCTCGAACGGCTGTCCACGGGCCTCGCTGCCGAGTTGTACCGGGACAACATCGCCGTGAACGCCCTGTCACCAACCAAGGTGGTGCCGACACCGGGCACCGTCTTCCACCACCTGAACTCGGAGGGCGATCCGAACTCCGAGCCGACGTCGGTGATGGCCGAGGCAGCGCTCATGCTGTGCCAGCGCGATCCGCAAACTCTGACCGGCCGGATCGCCTACTCGAAGGAAATACTGGACGAGCTCGGCGTCGCTGTCCCCCGGGTTTGATGACCGGGAACGCCCGCGTGCGGGTCGACTGTCACCTGCACACCTCGGTGTCGGGCGACGCGGTGACCACCATCGATGAACTGGCGGAGCGGGTCGCGCGCGAACGGCTGGACGTCATCTGCATCACCGACCACAACGTGACGGCGGCAGCTGTCGCGGCGGCAGAGCGCGACATCGGCGCGCGGGTGATCGTCGGCGAGGAGATCCGGACTCGCGAGGGCGACGTCATCGGGCTCTTTCTCACCGAGCGCATCCCGTATGTGCTGCCGCTCGCGGAGGTGACCAGCCTGATCCGCGCTCAGGGCGGACTGATCTACCTGCCGCACCCATTCGATCCCGGCCGGTCAAGCCTCGGGCCAGTGGCCGAGCAGCTCTGCGCGGACGGGCTCGCCGACATCGTCGAGGTCTTCAATGCCAAGATCGAGGATCCGGCACTGAACCGGCGTGCCGCTGAGCTTGCCGACCGGTACGGGCTGCCCGGCGGTGCCGGCTCGGACGCGCATGATCCCGACGGGATCGGTGCGGCCTACCTGGAGATGCCCGATTTCGACGGGCCCCGCGAGTTCCTGGCCAGGCTGCCGGGTGCCGAGATCACCGGCGAGCACCGCCCGCACGCGATCCGCTACGCCCGCCGCCAGCCGTGAGGCGGCCCTGCGTGCTCTTAACCGACGGCCACCCGGCGCTGCGCTGTCATGCTAGTTTCCTAGTCCGGTCGCCTAGCGAGCCTCGTACCACTCGTAGTTGAGCGATAGATCCTCGTCGAGGGAACCCTTGCCGACCGCTTGTATCCGATTGAGCCATGCATAGCGCTCGTCGCTGGTCTCAAAACGCGGCGCCACATAAGCCGTGATGGGGAACTGGAATCCCTTAGTGAAATCCATTCGCCCGTTGTACTGAACGAAGACTGTTGCACCGTCGTCTGTGCGAAGCGCGAGTCTCGCGTCAACGATGCCCGTGCCATCGGCGCCTATGACCAGCCAGTCTGCAGCCGCGGCTCCAAGCAACTGCCCAGCCAGCCGGTCGCCCTTGAACTCGGCGCTCGCAAGCTCGCCTATGACGCGAGCCCCAGCAGGCCCAGCGCCGACGTCAACCGGCGGCTTGAGCCGAATCCGGACTGTACACAGCGGCACCAGCTCGATCGCCATGGCCCCTCCTTCGGGCTCGCTGACCGGTACGGCCTGCGCGGCGGCGCCGGCTCGGACGCACACGATCCCGATGGCATCGGCGCTGCCTATCTAAAGATGCCCGACTTCGACGGCCCGCGCGACTTCCTGGCCAAGCTAGCTGCCGCGAAGATCACCGGCGAGCACAGGCCGCATGCGGTCCGCTACGCCCCGTCCCGCGGCAGCGCCGGGATAGCCGTTCTCACCTGAGGATCCCTCGGCGGGAAGCCTGCCGGAGGATCTGGACCAGCACCGGTCTGCCAATACCGCAAGGCCGCCCGCCATAGGGCTTGGCTGACAGCGAGTTAGCCTTGTCTTGGCTGATGGATTACGCGGGAGGCCGAAACTGGGCACGCCGAGCAGCCGACGGCCTGCCGACCCGGCGAGCCGCCACGTCAGGCTTAGCGGCTAAGCGAAGCTTCCGGTCACAGCGACCGGCCGCAGCACTGGCAGAACGGGATCCCCCGCCCTCTGCTGCCCCGGTTGACATCCGGACCGCGAGGGTATCGATCCGGCATGGCTGATTGGCCGGAGGGCCTCAAGGCAATCATCGGGTCTGCGAAGACCAACCGCGGCACTCAGGTAGAAGTCCACCGTAAGTCAAGTGATGCGGTTGAGCTTCGGGCTTGGGCTGACGACGGACGAGACGTCGTCTCTTGGGCGTTTCCGCTGGATCAAGCGGAACGCCTCGGGCTCATCGTCACATCTGCGGCGACCATGTCGGCTTGGGTG
>Ga0335072_10013246_pt1 | contig 11756 bp, 7 predicted proteins | sample Lox_Sample_21_FD_206725 | JGI IMG/M metagenome (GOLD analysis project Ga0335072, IMG submission 206725) | Soil microbial communities from Loxahatchee National Wildlife Refuge, Florida, United States - Lox_Sample_2.1 | ecosystem: Environmental > Terrestrial > Soil > Wetlands | place: USA: Florida...
TGAGACCATCTAACCCGGCTACCATCGCGGTGTCCCCGGCTCGAGCGCTTTGAGCGATGATGAGATAGACCGCGGAATGAGCCTCTTCAACACAGCACCGGATTCAGCAGCAGCCTCCGCCGCGGTAAAGGCGCCGCTGGCTGAGCGCATGCGCCCGCGCTCACTCGATGAGTTTCTGGGCCAGGAGCATCTGCTGGGACCGGGCAAGCCTTTGCGCGTCCAGATCGAGCGGGACGATGCCTCGTCGATGATTTTTTGGGGACCTCCCGGCGTGGGCAAGACCACGCTGGCGAAGATCATCGCCGAGACCACGAAGGCCACGTTTATCGAGTTTTCAGCGGTGCTGGCTGGGATCAAAGAGATCAGGCAGGTAATGGCCGATGCCGAGAAGGCGGCGGCGTGGGGAACGCGGACCATCCTGTTCATCGACGAGATTCACCGCTTCAACAAGGCGCAGCAGGATGCCTTCTTGCCTTGGGTGGAGCGAGGTTCGATCCGGCTGATCGGGGCGACAACGGAGAATCCATCATTTGAGATCAACGGCGCATTGCTCTCGCGCTGCCGTGTCTACACACTGCGCGCGCTCACCGATCAACAGATCGTCGCACTGCTGGACCGGGCTCTTGCCGATCCTCAGCGAGGGCTGGGAGGCGAGCACCTCACGCTGGAGCGCGAGGCCATCGAACTGCTGGCGGGGTACGCGTCCGGCGATGCGCGCAATGCGCTGAATGCGCTTGAGGTGGCCGCGAAGCTTGCGACGAGCTCTCCAGAGCATGCCCTCACCCGGGAGATTGCCACGGAGGCGCTGCAGCAGAGAGTCCTGCTCTACGACAAGCAGGGCGAGGAGCACTTTAACCTGATCTCTGCGCTGCACAAGTCGGTGCGCAATTCTGACGCCGACGCGACGCTGTACTGGTTGGGGCGGATGCTGCAAGCGGGTGAAGACCCGCTCTACGTAGCTCGACGTTTGGTGCGGATGGCGGTGGAAGATGTGGGACTCGCCGCGCCCGAGGCCCTGAACCTTGCGCTCAGCGCGAAGGAGACGGTTGACTTTCTGGGATCGCCAGAGGGAAATCTGGCGCTTGCGCAAGCCGCCGTCTATCTGGCTCTGGCTCCCAAATCGAATGCTCTGTATACCGCTTACGGAGCGGTGCTGGGCGACATTGAAGCGACGCGCCAGGAGCCGGTCCCGCTACATCTGCGCAACGCCGTGACGGGCCTGATGAAGTCGCTCGATTACGGCAAAGGCTACGAATATGCGCATGACGCAACCGGGCGTGTGGCCGATATGGAATGCCTGCCGGAGTCGCTGGCGGGGCGCCGCTGGTATCACCCTACGCAGGAGGGCCGGGAGAAATTGCTGGCGCAGCGCATGGAGGAGATTCGGCGGATCCGCGAGTCGAAGCGCACGCGCGAATAACAGGCGCGAGCGGAAAGTCACCGCCGCCAGCAGTGCGGCGAAATCTTTGGTAACGGAGTAGTCCCACGCAGGAGGCATTCCAGGTTTTCCAAATGCCCCGTAACATCAGGATCAGCAGAGGCCTGCGAGCTTCGCTGGCAGCGCCAGTTCTCCGAGGCAATAAAAGGACCGATGAAGAACCTTCTAATCAATCTCCTCCGCGATGAGACCGGCCAGGATCTCATTGAGTACGCTCTGATCGCCGCTTTGATTGCCCTCGTGGCCATTACCGGACTCAACGGGTTGTCCAGCAAGGTTAATTCCGAGTTCAACAAAATCGGAACCGATCTCTAATTCCATCCAAAAACCACCCGGAAGCGGCCCTGCGCGGCCCTTTCGCATATTTTGGAGACAGCCATCTGCCGTCTTCGTATCGGAAGATCTGCGTGCTTTTTTTGCGTCGACGCTGCGCGGATCACGGGCTCCGGGGTGAAGCTCATAAGGACCGCACCGGGGCGGCGCAACCCGCTGTTTACACGGGGCGCATGTGCTATATTCCGAATGAGTTCCAATGATCTTTTCCCGTGAGTACGTTGGCTATCTGGCGCGCCATACCGTAAAACACCTGATCGACGCCAAATTGATCGAGACCGGCAAGCCGAAGGCGGTAGAGGAACGCGTCTACACCGGGTTGCTGGACGAGCTTTCACTTGAAGATCGCATCAACGACGAGGTACGCGTAATCCTCGACGCGTACCAGGAAGACATGCGGCGCACCGGAGCGAGCTATTCCGAGATGTTCAAGAAAGTGAAGACGGAGCTGGCGCGCAAATACAAGGCGGTTCTGAACGACACGTCGAGCCAGGATCGTTCGCGCCTGCCTGGCCAGCGCCCCACTCTGAGGATCTCCACCGATAAGCTGAACAAACTGGGCCACGTGGTGGCCGACACGCTCGCAGAGACCCCCGAAGCAGATTTTCTCGATGACCGCAATACCATCCGGCAGGAAGCGCGCAAGGCGCTGGAAAAGCTGTTGCTGGAAGAAATGCGGATCGATCATGCCGCACGGCAGAAGATCGAGTCGCAGCGGCGCATCATTCCTGAGGGCAGCCAGGAATGGGACATTCTCTACCGCAAGTACTACAACGAGGAAGTGAAGAAGCTGGGAATCTGAACCGCGCTCTCCGATATTCGATTGTCTGAGAATTAATACTGGTCGTTCCACGCGGCGGCAACTTTATCTCCGAGAGAATGACTGCCTCGACGGCCCTTCCTTCTTGCGCTAAGGTTCCGAACGACGGTAGCGGATCACCGAAGCACAGTACACTGGTTCAAACCTTTGCCGGTGATCCTGTCTTGATATCTTCTCGATGCCTGGTGGTGGGCGCGCTGCTGAGTTGGACCATGTGCGGCTATGCGCAGGATGTGGGCTGGTCAGCGTACAACGGCGGCCTGAATGGCGACCACTACTCGCCCCTCGCGCAAATCAACCGATCCAATATCGGGCAATTGCAGGTTGCCTGGCGTTTTGACACAGGATCGAAAGGCGACATTCAGACGAACCCTCTGATCGTGGGGCGGATCATGTATGTCTGTTCCCCCGCAGGCCAGGTCTTCGCGCTCAGCGCCGACACCGGCAAGCAGCTATGGACGTTCGATCCGACGGCCGATAAGTCCACCCTGGGCCTTAGCAGCACGCAGCCCATTCGCGGCTTCAGCTACTGGAGCGAAGGCCATGACGCCCGCCTCTTCGTTGGGATCATGAACTTTCTCTATGCGCTCGACCCGGCGACGGGACATCCCATCGCAAGTTTTGGCGAGGCCGGGCGCGTCGATCTCCGCAAAGGGCTCCGCGACAGCGAGGGCTACGAAAAGCAGTCGATCGCACTTACATCTCCGGGTTTGATCTACAGGGATCTGATTATCGTTGGGGGACGCGATCCGGAAACGCACCCGTCGCCGCCGGGCGACATTCGGGCCTATGACGTGCGCACCGGCGCGCTGCGCTGGACGTTTCACACCATTCCGCGTCCTGGCGAGTTTGGCTTTGACACCTGGCCGCCCGATGCGTGGAAGAACGCGGGCGCGGCTAACAACTGGGCCGGCATGACGCTGGATGCGCAGCGCGGCATCGTCTATGTCCCGACCGGCTCGGCGGTCTTCGACTTCTTCGGAGGCGACCGGCTCGGCAACGACCTGTTTGCCAACACCCTGCTGGCACTTGACGCCGCGACCGGGAAGCGGCTCTGGCATTTTCAGGGGGTACATCACGATCTGTGGGATCGCGACTTCCCGGCTCCGCCGGCGCTCGTGACGGTGACGCGCGATGGCAAAGCTGTTGACGCGGTGGCACAGACCTCGAAACAGGGCGTGGTGTACGTCTTCAACCGCGTGACCGGTGAACCGCTGTTTCCCATCGAGGAAGAGCCATATCCGGCGAGCGACGTGGCCGGGGAAAAGACAGCGGCGACGCAGCCCATGCCCACGGAGCCCGCTCCTTTCGCACGGCAGCGGCTGACTGAGGACATGCTGACGACGCGAACGCCGGCTGCGCACCAGTGGGCGCTCGACACGTTTCGCACCTTTCGCAGCGATGGACAGTTTGTCCCACTGGGAGTGAACCGGCAGACCATCGTGTTTCCGGGGTTTGATGGCGGCGCAGAGTGGGGCGGCCCGGCGGTTGATCCGCACACCGGAGTTCTGTATGTTAACGCGAACGAGATGGCCTGGACCGGCGGCCTGATTGCCTCGGCGCCGCATGCCTCTCTCGGTGCGGCGCTCTACAACGCGCAATGCGCCATCTGCCACGGAGCGAATCGCGCCGGTTCCCCGCCGGCGTTTCCCTCCCTCATCGGCATTACGGATAAACTCAACAGCGACGCCATCGCGCAGATCGTCGCTCATGGGAAGGGACGCATGCCCGCGTTCCCGACGATTGACGCGGCCAGGCTGGCGCCGCTGCTCGAGTATCTGCGCACCGGCAATGCGACCGCCGGCAGCGAACATTCCGGCGCGACCATGGCGGGCGGTCCCAGCATCGATTACAGCTTTACCGGCTATCGCAAGTTTCTCGATCCGGATGGATACCCGGCATTTAAACCGCCGTGGGGAACGCTGAGCGCGATCGACCTGAACAGCGGCAAGTTTCTCTGGCAGGTCCCGCTGGGGCAGTACCCTGCGCTGGCCGCTCAGGGCCTGATCGACACCGGGTCGGAAAACTACGGGGGGCCCGTGGTCACGGCGGGCGGCTTGATCTTTATCGGCGCCACGGTCTACGACCGCAAGTTCCGCGCTTTTGATTCGAGCTCGGGCAAACTGCTCTGGGAGACCACACTGCCCTTTGCGGGCATTGCTACGCCGGCAACATACGAGATCGACGGCAAACAATATGTGGTGATCGCCGCGAGCGGAGGACGCGATCCAAGGTCGCCGGTCGGCGGCAGCTACATTGCTTTCGCGTTGCCCTGACCTCGTGGGGGCACAGACCTGAGCCGGTTACCGGCTGAGGCGCGCGTCGATGCTGTACTTGCCAGGTCCGGCCAAAAACAGCGCCAGCATGCAAGCCATGTAGACGACGATCAGCTCACCGTGATCGCCGCCATAGCCGGCAAACTGAAAGTGGTGGATGAATGCCCAGGCGACCAGCAGATTGCAGAACGACCACAATGCCGCCCAGCGCGTTGCCAGTCCCAGCACCAGCAGTGGCATGCAGATACCGTCGGCGATCATCGCGATCACCAGACTGGTCACCGATCCGATGTGCAGCGGATCGGGAAAATGCTGCGCCATAGCCGAGAACGTGAACAGCTTCTCGATGCCGTGCTTGATGAAGAGCGAGGTTGCGGCAATCAGGCGCAGAGCGAGCAGGCCCAGATCCTGGCTGGCGGGCACGGCGTCGAGGCGGAGGAAGCGGCCAAGGGCAGACATGTTGAGGTTATAGACGGACCCTCAGCCTTTGAGTTTGTCCAAATGGCGAAAACCGTCGGTTTGGATGAGCAATCCCGAGAACAGGGTCAGGTTGTAGAACGCGTGCACGATGATGCTGCATGCGACAGAGTCGGCACGCAGCCGCACAATGCACAGCACCACGCTGACGCAGCCGATGAGCAACACGGGACCCCACGAGTCCGATACCTGCGCGGCGTGCATCAGCGCAAACGGAATGGACGTAAGCACGATGCAGAGCGGGATGCCGGCATAGCGCACGGCGGATTCGCCGATGGCACCGTTGCGCTGGAGCCAGCGAAAGATGTTGATCAGGCCAGGCAGCAGAAATCCACGGAAGGCCAGCTCTTCGGTGAGCGGCGCCAGGGTGACGCCAAAAGCCATCAGGAACCAGGCCCCTGCGCGCGACTCGGTCAGGTCCTCGAGGATGGGCGGCGCTTTGGGCATGGGCACGAAATTGCCGGCCACGCTCACCAGGAATCCTGTGGCAACGCCGACACCGGCCAGCATCAGAAACCAGCGCCTGGCAGTAACGGCGTTCCAGCGGATCCCGCGCGCGAATCCAATGCCGGCGACCGTCTTCCACCACACGCCAAAGAGGAGCGCGGTCAGGAACCACTGCGCTCCGTACCAGGCGGCCTGCATCGACATGGCGAAGAGCAGGTTCTTCTCTTTCGTCATCCTCGCCAGCCGCCCCAGAAGAACGCCGAATCCGCCGTGGGGATGGGTGGCGAAGACGCCGAGGATCACCAGCGCGTAGCCAATGACAAACGAGGGCAGCAGCAGCAGCAGAAACACGCCAAAGTGCCCAATGTTGGGGATCAGCCGCGGTGGCCGCACAGCCACCGGCGCAACCGCGACCGGCTGCATCGTCGCCAGAGGCTCGTGCGCCTCGGGCCAGCGCATGACTTGAGCGGTGCTGGTGAGGGGTTCGGCGGCGGGGTCCTGTGGCGAGCCTGCGCTGGGATCGCCGCTCGTGGCTTCACCGGGAGTCGATTCCGGGTCGTCGCTCATTGCACCGTCTCTTTCTTTTTCCTCTTCGCAGTCCGGCTGCCATTCGCACTGCCCCGAGCGACGGGGGGCAAGGCCGAAGGCGGCGCGGCGGCGCTGCTCCCATCGTAATAGCGGCGCAGGAATTGACCGGTATAGGAACGAACATTCGCGGCCACCTGCTCGGGCGGCCCTTCGGCGACCACGCGGCCGCCGCCCTCGCCGCCTTCAGGGCCAAGATCGATGAGCCAGTCGGCGTTGCGGATAACGTCGAGGTTGTGCTCGATGATGATGACGGTATTGCCTAGGTCGGTGAGCCGATGCAGCACCTCCAGAAGCTTGCGCACGTCGTCAAAGTGCAGCCCGGTGGTGGGCTCGTCAAGCAGGTACAGAGTTCGGCCGGTCTGCCGCTTTGAGAGTTCGCGAGCCAGTTTCATGCGCTGTGCTTCCCCGCCGCTCAGCGTGGTGGCCGCCTGGCCGAGATGGATGTAGCCGAGGCCTACGTCGACCAGGGTTTCCAGCTTCTGGCGCGCCTGGGGAATGTCGCCCAGCACCGGCAGCGCGTCTTCGATGGTGAGCTCGAGAATGTCGGCGATCGAATGGCCGTTGAATTTAACCGCCAGCGTTTCCTGATTGTAACGGCGTCCGTTACACACTTCGCACTGCACGTAGACGTCGGGCAGGAAGTTCATCTCGATGCGACGCTGCCCTTCTCCCTGGCAGGCTTCGCAGCGCCCCCCCTGCACGTTGAAGGAGAAGCGGCCGGCCTTGTAGCCGCGCTCGCGCGATTCCGGCAGCATGGCAAAGAGATCCCGAATGGCGGCGAAGACCCCGGTATAGGTGGCCGGATTCGAACGCGGCGTGCGGCCGATGGGCGACTGATCAATCCGGATGGCCTTGTCGAGATTGTCGAAGCCCTTGATGCGGCTGTGCTCGCCTGGAGCCTCGCGCGAGCCGTACAGCTCCCGGGCCAGCGAGCGGTAAAGGATGTCGTTCACCAGCGTGCTCTTGCCGGAACCGGAGACGCCCGTGACTACGGTCATAATGCCGACTGGAAATCGAACGGTGAGGTCGCGCAGGTTGTGGGCGCGCGCGCCTTCGACCGTGATCCACTTGCCGGTGACTGGGCGCGCCTCCAGCCGCTGCAAAGTCGAGATTTCGCCGGCAAGATAGCGCCCGGTCAGCGATGCCGGCGCTGCCATGATCGCAGCAGGAGGACCCTCCGCCACGACTTTGCCGCCGAGGCGTCCGGCGCCCGGTCCGAGATCGAGGACGTAGTCGGCATGGCGGATCGTCTCCTCGTCATGCTCGACCACGAGGACGGTGTTGCCCAAATCGCGGAGCGACTCCAGCGCGTCGATCAGCCGCATATTGTCCCGCTGATGGAGCCCGATGCTGGGCTCGTCGAGCACATAGAGCACGCCGCGCAGCCGTGAGCCAATCTGGGTCGCCAGGCGGATCCTCTGGCCTTCGCCGCCGGAGATTGTCGCGGCATTGCGCGCCAGCGACAGATAGCTGAGACCAACGGCGTTGAGGAACTGCAGCCGCTCAACGATCTCTTTGCGCAGACGCTCGGCGATGAGCGCTTCGCGCGCGGTGAAGTGAATGGCGCGCGCGCGATCCAGGGCGCGATCCATGGGCAGCGCCGTAAACTCGGCAATCGACATGCCGTCGATCTTCACGGCCAGCGATTCCGGCCGCAGCCGCTGGCCGTGGCAGGCCGGGCATTCTGAAGCCGACATGTACTGCATCATCCATTCGCGGTAGGAGTCGGATCGGGCTTCCTCGAGCGAGTCGCGCAGCCACGCCAGAATGCCGTGGAAGCCGGTGCGCGGCGCTTCGGTTTGTCCGGGTCCATAGAGCAGAAGATCCTGCTCTTTCTGCGAGAGTTGCTCGAAAGGCTTCTTCAGGTCGATCTTGTAACGCTGCGCCGCGATCCCGATCAGGCGGATCAAATACTGCGAGGCCGAACCGGGGCCAAGGCCCCCGTCGAGCAGCGGTTTCGACCAATCACTGATGATCTTCGCCGGATCGAAATCGTAGATGCTGCCCAGCCCATGGCATTCGGAGCAGGCGCCATAGGCGCTATTGAAAGAGAAGCTGCGCGGTTCGAGCTTGGGGATGTCCAGGCCGCAGTCCGGGCAGGCCATGGAGGACGAATAGAGCGTCTCTTCCCCACCGGCGGCAACGAGCACCAGCCCATTGGCCATCTGTAATGCTTTCTCGACGGAAGCGGTAAGCGCCTTTTCGATCCCCGGCTTGAGCGCGGCGCGGTAGACGATCGCTTCGATAACGTGGTTTTTTCGCTTTTCAAGATTCAGCGGCTCGGCCAGATCCCGCACCTCGCCGTCGACGCGTGCCCGGAAGCCCTGCTGGTCGAGCTTGTCGAGCAGATCTTTGAATTCGCCTTTGCGGCCGCGCACCACGGGCGCGTAAATCGTGATCCGCTCGCCGCCGCCTGCGCCGTTGGCGCCCTGACCGATGGCAAGGATGCGCTCGACTATTTGCTCGGCGGACTGGCGGGAAATCTGCCGTCCACAGCGCGGGCAATGCGGGATGCCGACAGAGGCGTAGAGCAGGCGCAGGTAGTCGTAAATCTCGGTAATGGTGCCGACCGTGGAGCGTGGGCTGCGGCTGGTGGTCTTCTGCTCAATGGAAATAGCCGGCGACAGGCCTTCAATGGAGTCCACATCGGGGCGCTCGATCTGGTCCAGGAACTGGCGCGCGTAGGCGGAGAGCGTCTCGACGTAGCGGCGTTGGCCCTCAGCGTAAATCGTGTCAAAGGCGAGCGACGATTTGCCGGAGCCGGACAGCCCGGTGACTACAGTCAGCGTGTTCCGCGGGATCTGGACGCCGATGTCGCGCAGATTGTGCTGCCGGGCGCCGCGCACGGTAATGTGGGTAATGGCCATGGCGAGGGATTGACGAAAGTGCTGCCGATCACCGAAAAGTGGTAGGACTTTGCACGAAAATCAATTGCAAGACGGGAACATCCTGGTTCAAATCGGTTGAGAGTCCTTTCCCGTATCTTATTCGGCAACAGAAAACAGGGTCAACGCGCAGGCTTTTCTGTTACCAATGACATCACAGGAAGGGACCAGGGCCCACTTGGCAACTTTGACACCCGAATCGGGTTTCTGGTGCCAGGCAAGCCAGGTCTCTATCCCCCGGAGCGTTTTTCATAATGCAGAGCGCAGTTGATTCGTTGATGTTGATTTGCGCCACCGCCGCATCCCTGGCGTTTGGCGTGCTGGCCGCTTATGGCGTGACCCGAGCGTCGTTTGCCGCCCTGCGGCAGCATGCCGGCATGGTGGCAGCCGAGCGAGCCAAGGCGCGGGTCGCTCCCGTTTCTCAGGCCTGAGGCAATTCCCTGCTGAGAGAGGCGCCAGCGGGGCGCCGCTCTTCCCTTCCCATCCAGCGGGCTACTCGTCGCGGATCGCCTCCATCGGGTCGATCGATGCAGCGCGTCCTGCCGGAAACACAAATGCAAGCGTCAGAACCGCGAGCAGGACCAGCAGCGTCGCGCCTCCCGCACCCAGGCTCACGGCAGTCACTCCGTAGAGCAGCGCCTTGAGCAGACGGCCGGCGAGGAGTGCCAGTCCCGCGCCGACGACCACCCCAACCGCGATGCGGAACGCCGCGTTGCGGGCGAAATTCGAAACGATCTGTCCCCGCTGCGCGCCCAGAGCCATGCGGATGCCGATTTCGCGTCGGCGCTCAACGACCGTCCGCGCCAGAATCCCATAAAGCCCGGTCGCCACCAGGGCCAGCGCGAGCAGCGCGAACCCTCCTGAGACGGAAGAGAGAAGACGTTGTCGTGACAAATCGTCGTTGACCACGCTGTCAAAGCTGTAGATTTTCGGAGTAGCGGCGCCAGGCAGGATTCGGGCTGCCTCACTGCGAATCGCGTCGGCTGCAAGCCGAGGGCTCACCGCGCGCACCGCCAGGAACGAAAACACAAACGGATGCCTGGCCTGCTCCGCCAGCGAATACAAGACGATCGGCGCCGGGCTGAGAAGGCTCTTCATCCTCGCATCCTCGGCGACTCCGATCACCCGGCAAGTGGATGGCTTTCCGCTGTCTCCGGATTTCGGGTCCGCGGACGGCTGACCGTCGCCGGCGCCGATGGACGCCCCGATCGCATCCTCGCCCGGGAAAAAGAAATCAGCTCCGGCCCGGCTGATAATGCACACGCGGTCGCCCCCGACATCCGACGAACTGAAGGCACGGCCGCGGACGATCGCCGTGCCCATCGTTGCGAAATAGTGAGGCGTGACGTCTTCACGCCACACGTCAGCACGGTAATGCAGGTTGCCCTGGCGATCGCGCGTGAACTGGTCGCTGGACACGTTCCATTCCTGCAGAGGGGGCGTGCCGAGCAGCGCAGCTGCATGGATGCCTGGCATCTGCTCAACCGCCTTCTCCAGCTCGAAGCCTTTGCGGGCCTGATCGAAGTCGGAGAAATCCCCGTTCTGGTAATTCAAATCCGCGAACGTCACCTGCTCGGTCACGAATCCCGAGTGCTCGCGGAGATAATTGCGCAGCGTCCCGGTGAGCAGGAGAGCCGCATAGATCAGTACGACGCCCAGCGCTACCTGGGTGGGAACGATCCAGCGTCCCAGCCGGCGGGCGCTCCGCTGCGTATGCAGCGATCGCAGGTCGAGGGCGGGAGCCGAGCGTGACGCGCGCCATGCCGGCCATAGCCCGGCCAGCAGCGCGGCCGCCAGCGAGAGCGCGATCGCGAAGAGCACGATCGCCAGCATAGGTTTCAGCTGCAACACCGCCGGGTCCCCCGGCGACGTGATTAGCGCGATGAGGGCGTGCGCCAATCCCCAACCGATCAGGCCGCCCAATAGCAGGCCACCTGCCGCCAGCATGCCGGTCTCCGCCAGAACCTGGGAGATCAGGCGCGCCCGCGCCGCTCCCAGGGCGCTGCGCACGGCAAACTCATGCAGACGACCCGACACGCGCGACAGGACCAGCAGAGCCGTGTTGACCGCGCACAACAGCATCATCAACCCGCACAGCACCTCCAGGGCAAAGAGCGGTTCCTGATACTGCGTCCGCAGGAAGGAGGCCCCGTTTCGTCCCGGAATCGCGAGGATCCGCAGCCCGCCGCCGAATACTCCAGCGTAAAAGCGGTGGGTCGGATCCGCCTCCTCAATCATGGCCATCTGTGTCGCGTTCAGGGCAGCCTGCGTCGAAGCGAGCGTTTGTCCCGGCCGCATCCGTCCCATCACCGTCAGCCAGAATGCGCCTGGCTGGTTCATCATCGAAAATTTCGGCAGCAGCACGGATTCAATCGAAAGCGGCACCAGCACATCGATGGAGCGCTCGAGGCGGATTCCCTCGAAGCCGGGCGGCAGCACCCCTATGACCGTCAGGCTGACCTTGTCGATCGTGATCGTGCGGCCGAGAATCG
>Ga0335072_10013248_pt1 | contig 11750 bp, 14 predicted proteins | sample Lox_Sample_21_FD_206725 | JGI IMG/M metagenome (GOLD analysis project Ga0335072, IMG submission 206725) | Soil microbial communities from Loxahatchee National Wildlife Refuge, Florida, United States - Lox_Sample_2.1 | ecosystem: Environmental > Terrestrial > Soil > Wetlands | place: USA...
AGGCCGAGTTCGTCGAGGGCTTCGGGCTGCTGGCCGAGCTCGGTCAGGCGGTGTCGGTTTTCGGCTCGGCACGGACCCGGCCGGGGACGCCCGAGTATGAAATCGCCGAGCAGATCGGATCGGGGCTGGCGAAAGCCGGGTACGCGGTGATCACCGGCGGCGGCCCGGGCATCATGGAGGCCGCGAACAAGGGCGCGGCCGCCGCGGGCGGGGTGTCGGTGGGGCTGGGCATCGAGCTGCCGCTCGAGCAGGGTCTCAACGAGTACGTCGAGATCGGCCTGGAGTTCCGCTACTTCTTCGTCCGCAAGACCGTGTTCGTCAAGTACTCGCAGGCCTTCGTCGTGCTGCCGGGCGGATTCGGCACGCTGGACGAGCTCTTCGAGGCCGTGACGCTCGTGCAGACCGGCAAGATCACCAGGTTCCCCATCGTCCTGGTCGGGACCGAGTACTGGGGAGGCCTCCGGGCCTGGATCAGCGACACGATGCTGCCGGCCGGCAAGATCTCGCCGGCTGATCCTGGCCTGCTCCAGGTGGTGGACGACCCGGCCGACGTGGTGCGGATTATCGTCCAGGCGCATACCCTGAGCGCCGGCCGGCAGAATTTCACCGAGATGACCTGAGGCCTCCCCGCTACGGTGAGGCGTCACCATGCCGCCGGTCATGGCACGATTGCGATGTGCCAGTTGCCATCATCCTCGCTGCGGTCGTGATCATCGGCGGCGTCGTCGTGGTCGCGATCGGCCGGGGCGGGGAGCTTGTGCGCGAGCGGCCAGATGTGCCCGCCTCCTCTGACTTCCGGACCTGGTCTGACGTTGCCGGGTACCGGCCGCCCGCCGCGTTGCTCGGTTATCACGCTAGGACGACTGAGCATGCCCTGTCGCTCATCGCCCGGACCATCGCGGAGCGGGATGCCGAGATCGAGTGGCTGCGGAGGAGGCTTGCCGAAGCCCGGCCAGAGCTTGGCGCGTACGGCTCAGACAGCCCGTACGGCTCAGACAGCCCGTACAGCCCGGCAGACCGGTACGACGAGGAAGAGCCGTACGGCGAGGAAGAAACGGGCGACGGCCTGGTGCGGGACAGTCAGCCGACCGCGGGCGCGAGCTCGGCCGGCGCCCGGATCGGCGAGGACGAGTGACGGCCGGGCTTCCGGCCGCGGGTCCTGACGGCCTGCTGCGCTGCCCGTGGAGCCTGAGCACTCCCGACTACCTCAGCTACCACGACGAGGAATGGGGACGGCCGGTCCGGGACGACACCGGGATATTCGAGCGGCTGTGCCTCGAGGCGTTCCAGTCCGGTCTCTCCTGGCTGACGATTCTGCGCAAGCGGGAGAACTTCCGGGCGGCGTTCCACGGCTTCGATATCGAGGCGGTCGCGGGATTCGGCCCGGATGACATCGCGAGGCTGCTGGCAGATGCCGGCATCGTACGGAACCGGGCGAAGATCGAGGCGGCTGTCGCCAATGCCCGGGCGGCGCTGCAGCTGCCCGCAGGACTGGCTGACCTGGTCTGGCAGTACGCCGAGGACCAGCCGGCGGCACCGGCGAGCCTCGCCGACGTTCCCGCGACAACCGGCCAGTCCAAGGCGCTCGCCAAGGACCTGCGGAGGCGGGGGTTCAGGTTCACCGGCCCGGTGACCGCGTACGCCACCATGCAAGCCTGCGGCATCGTCAACGACCACCTAATCGGCTGCATCAGCCGGGACGGCGCCGGGGCAAGCGGCCGGTAATTCACCGGCAGCGGCCATTTTAATGCGGCTGCCTTTCCGCCGCCGGTCAGCGGGAGCTGGGGCCGGCTGCTTAGCCAGCCTCAGCCAAGGGCGGCAGTCCAACCATTTGCGCGACATTAATGTGTTCCCATTGCGAAACTTCGCACAATCCTCATAATCTGAGCTGCGAAGAGGCCTACTCGGGAGGGCGGAGGAGATGCGGCCGCCAACGCCTGCCGAAAGCGGCGGGAGCACGTTGGACGCACCTGCGGCCAGCGACTCCCTGCGCGGCAACCTTGGACGCGGAGAGGCGCATGCAGGCGGCAGCCTGCCCTCGCTGGCGGCCGGGATGCTGGCTGCTCCGGTGGCCGAGGCGCTGGCCGTCCTGCCGGAGCCCGGCGAGCGGCTTTCTGATGCCGGGATCAGCAACGGTGGCTGCTTCGCCCGGGCGCTGCCGATCGACACCACCTGCGCGGCGGCCGCGCGGCGGTTCTTCCGGGAGGCCCTGTCGAGCCTGGCGCTCCCATCCGGTTTGCTGCACGACGGCGTCACCATGGCCAGCGAGCTGGCAGCCAATACGCTGCATGCGCAGCGGAACGCGGCTCCCAGTACGGTCCGCCAGCGATCGGCGCCAGGTATCCCGGAGATCTGGCTGTACCTGCGCGGCACCGGCCGCGCCCGCGAACTGGTCTGCAAGGTGTTCGACACCGAGCGAGGCTGGACGGTCGGCGAGGATCCGGGCATGTCCAAGGCGCCGCTCGATTCGGTCAGCGGCCGGGGTCTTCAGGTCGTCGCAGGGCTGTCAGCCGGGCAGTGGGGCTGCCATCTCAGCCGGTCGCGGCTGGGTAACTGGAAGGTTCCGGGTAAGGCGGTCTGGTTCGCGCTGCGGATACCGCCAGCCGCCCTGCCCGATCATGTCGGCCGGTCGGGCTACAAACCCGACTGGCTCATGGACGAGCTCGAGGCCATGCTCGCCGACCGCGGCCTGGGCAGCATCGTCCGCGCAGACCTGGACGGCATCTCCGTGCTGTCGATCAGCCGCCACCTGACGGTCTGGCGTCACGATGCGACTGTCTCCTGGCGGTCGCCAGCGGGGCGGTATCAGAAGATGGACCTGCCTGACCTGATTGACGTGACCGAGCAGATCGTCTGCGCCCACGAGGAGACGGCGCTCAGCGAGCCGGTGCCGATCTAGCCCGGTGCCGGTCTAGCCCGTTGTCAGCGGCCCTGATAGACCGGGGCTTCCTTGCTCAAGAAGGCGAGCGTTGCCGCCCGGTGATCCGCCGTGCTGCCGAGCCGGACCTGGAGGTCTGCCTCCTTCTCCAGCGACTCACCCAGAGTGTGGCTGGTCGAGTACAGCAGGCCATCCTTGATCGCTGCGTACGCAAGCGTGGGGCCGGCAGCCAGCCGGGCGGCCAGCGCCGCTGCGGCCGCGGGCAGCTCTGCCTCGGGCACTACCGAGGTCAGCAGGCCGAGACGCAGCGCGGTCGCCGCGTCGACCGGCTCGGCCAGCATCAGCATCTCAGCCGCCTTGGCCAGCCCGACCAGGCGCTGCAATGTCCATGAGGTGCCAGAGTCCGCACCCAGCCCCACCCTGGCGAACGCCAGCAGCAGGCTCGCCCGCTCGGACGCTACCCGGAAGTCGCACGCGAACGCGAGGCCGGCGCCCGCGCCCGCTGCCACGCCAGGCAGTGCTGCGATCACTGGCTTCGGCATCCCGGTGATCGTCGCGATGATCGGGTTGTAGTGCTCCCTGACGGTGTCGAGCGGGGCCGAGTCGGCGGCCAGCAGCTCGGCGTGCTCGCGCAAGTCCTGGCCGGAGCAGAACGCCTGGCCTGCGCCGGTGAGGATGACCGCCCGTACCGTCTCGTCGGTGCTGCAGTCGCGCAGCGCCGCGAGGAGGGCGACCTTCGTCTCCGCCGTCAGGGCGTTCCTGGCGGCCGGCCGGTTGATGGTGATCGTGGCCACTGCGCCGTCGACCTCGTGAAGCACGGTATCTGCCACTGGTCTTCCTTCCCTCATGCCCGCTGAGCAGGCGGGAGCGTCGAGGCCGAGCATGCCCGAGCGGCCCCGCTGCGGGCAACCGGGAGGGTTTTGCCGAGTGCCCGGGTATCACCTGATATCGCGCTCGGGCGCGCCGGAATGCTGATCGTTAGCGTCGGGCGGCTTGAGACTGGATAATAGAGGGACTGATCGAGATGTATGTGGCTGGCTGGAGTACTGTCAGGCGCCCTCCGCCGGACCGATCCGGCGGTTAGGTTCGGTGCGGCCGGAGTGGCATGGAAGGGGAGCAGGATGGCGGCGATGAAGCCGCGGACGGGTGACGGTCCGCTTGAGGTCACCAAGGAGGGCCGTGGCATCGTTATGCGCGTACCCCTCGAGGGTGGCGGGCGTCTAGTGGTCGAGCTCACCCCGGACGAGGCGCGTGCGCTGGGCGAGGCGCTCAAGACCACCGTCGGCTGAAAAGTCCTGCCAGCTGCTTTCCCAGCCTCACTAGCCTGCCTGCTTGGCCGCGGCCAGCAGGCCGTTGCCGATCGGCAGCAGGAGCGGCACCAGGCGCTCATCCGCCCGTACCTGCTCGCGCAGCTCGGCAGCCGCGGTCGCCTCGGCGTCGGTCGGCATCCGCTCGGTACTCGTGCTGCCTGGCAGGACCGCGTTGAAGAGCATGATCCCGCCGGGCCTCAGCAGCCGCAGCGCGCTGACCAGGTAATCGCCGAACTCCAGCCGGTCAGCGTCACAGAACACCATGTCGTAGGCCCCGTCGGCCAGCCTGGGCAGCACCTCCAGGGCGCGGCCGCCGATAAGTCGGTAGCGGCTCGGCGGGAAGCCCGCCGCCACGTAGGCCGCGCGCGCCAGGCGCTGATGCTCAGGCTCGGAGTCGACGGAGGTCAGCACCCCGCCAGGCCGCATGCCGCGGAGCAGCCAGATGCCTGAGGTACCGCATCCGGTCCCGATCTCGACGACTGACCTGGCGCCGATGGCGGCAGCAACGAACCGGAGCGCCCCGCCAGTCAGCGGGCTTACCGGTGCTGCTCCGCCTACCTCGGCCGCGTTCCGCCGGGCGCTGATCAGAGCGTCATCCTCAGGCAGGAAATCGTCAATGTAGGCCAGGGTGGCGGCTGTGATCGAAATGACTACCTCCCCATCGGGCCGGCCGTTCCCTGTCGTGGTCGTTGGTAAGGCCCTGGCCCTCAGGGCCGCAGCCTAGCGGCCACTGCGGCCGTCCGGGAACCGGCCAGGTAACCTCGTACGTTAACCGCCTGCAAAGGCAGCTGGGCGTAACCCGGCGGCCTGGGGCCATGCCGACAGCCGGATATCGGGAACAAACCCCGACCCGGCAGAGGTTGTGGGTAAAAGCGGGGCCTTGGAGGGTGTAGAGCCGGTGCACGGGGACATCGCGGAGCGGGCAGAGGTAGTCGCCGAGACCACAGATGCGGCGGCCTGGACCCCGCCTACCTGGGAAGCGGTCGTCCGGGATCACTCGGCCCGGGTATACCGGCTGGCCTATCGCCTTACCGGCAACAGCCACGACGCCGAGGACCTGACGCAGGAAGTGTTCGTGCGGGTGTTCCGGTCGCTGGACAGCTACATTCCCGGCACGTTCGAGGGATGGCTGCACCGGATCACGACGAACCTCTTCCTCGACATGGCGCGGCGGCGCCAGCGGATCAGGTTCGAGGGGCTGGCCGACGAGACCGAGTCACGCCTTGGCGGCTCCGAGCCCACACCTGCCCAGGCATTTGACGACCGGCATCTCGACGGCGATATTCACGCCGCGCTCATGGCGCTGGCGCCCGAGTACCGTGCGGCCGTCATCCTCTGCGATATCGAGGGCCTGTCCTACGAGGAGATCGCTGACACTCTCGGCGTGAAGCTCGGCACCGTCCGCAGCAGGATTCATCGTGGCCGGGCGCAGCTGCGCCAGGCTCTGGAGCATCGCAGGCCGGGCCGTCGCGGCGCTCCGGTGCCGCAGCCGAGACTGCAGATGGACGTGCCGGTGCCGCAGGGCGGCCAGCCATGAGCCACCTCGGGCAGCGGCTGTCTGCCCTGATCGATGGCGAGCTCGAGGCCTACGAGCGAGAGCGCGTCCTGATCCACCTCGGCGGATGCGGCTCCTGCCAGGACGAGGTCGCGGCGCTGCGCATGCTCAAGCGGCGGATGAATGCTCTCGGCGAGACGGTGGCGGGCGCTGGCCTTACCGGCCGGCTGATCGGCCTGAGCGAGTCGATCCTGGCCGACCGGATGCCGATGGGTGAGGCGGCCTGGCCGCAGGCCGCTCCGGCCGGCGGGTGGCCAGTCCCCGCTCAGGGCAGCAGGCCAGAGCAACGCGTCGGCAAGTACTTTCTGGCCGGGTCGCTGATCGTCTTCCTGGCCGGCCTCGGCACGGCCGCCTTCATCGCCGGCGGCGAGCCGCAGGCCCAAGCACCGTCATCCCCCGCTACTCCCTCGGTCGACGTGCTGGTGGTCCCGCAGCAGCTCATGAATGCTCACGGCAGCCGGCTTGGACAGCGCGAGCGCGCGCAACCGGCGCCTTCCGCGACGGCGTCGGGCCTGCCGTAACCGCGCTTTCGGTGCCTACTCCCGCCCCGTTGAGGGGATAACCCCACGAAGGACGGCTGGTCGCCTGACCTCGGGGGCCGTCACGGGGAGGCGCCGGAATGTCCGATCAGCCTGCGCGTGATGGCGCAGGCCGGGTGCCCGACCGCGCCAGTGACTTCGGCCGCTTCGACTGGTTCGCAGATTCAGCGGATTCCGGCATACCAGCCGCCACCGCCTCGGGCCCCGGCCGAACCGACCCGCCGATGCGGGGCGGGCAGCGCTGGAGCTGGCGGCTAGCGGCAGGCATTTCCGGGCTCGCGCTTGCCTGCACGCTGCTCGGTGGCATCGCCGGCGGGCTGGTGGCAGTAACCGAATTCGCTGGCCATACCGACCCCACCTACAACCTGGGCGCGGTGCCGCTGCCCAGGCCGGCCCATCGCCCGGCCGACTCAATCCCCGGCATAGCTGCGCGGGATACGCCGGCGGTCGTGATGATCAAGGTCAACGGGGGCGAGGGAACGGGCTCTGGATTCGTGATCAACGGTGGTTACATCGTTACTGACAACCACGTCGTGACCCTCGACGGGGACGCCCGTAACACCACGCTCCGGGTGTACTTCAGCAACGGCAAGTCGGCGCCCGGCCAGCTCGTCGGCCGCGACCCGTATTCCGACATCGCCGTGCTCCGGGTGGCGGGCATGACCGGCTTGCCGGCCCTGACGCTCGGCAACTCGGCCAGTGTCGACGTCGGTGACCCGGTCATTGCCATCGGCTCGCCGCTCGGCCTGGCCGATACCGTGACCAGCGGAATCGTCAGTGCCGTGAACCGCCCGGTGCAGCCGGGTGCGGGGAGCGGCACGTCACCCCAGGTCTTCTACGACGCGATCCAGACGGATGCACCCATCAACCCCGGCAACTCCGGGGGGCCGCTGGTGAATGCCCGCGGCCAGGTCATCGGCGTCGACGCGGCGATCGAGACGCTCGGCAACGACCCCATGACCGGTGCGCAGGGGGGCAGCATTGGCCTCGGCTTCGCCATCCCGGTCGATCAGGCCCGCCGGGTCATCGTGCAGCTTATCCGGACCGGACGCGCCTCCCACGCGGTGATCGGCGCCGCACTGAATCAGAGCTTTGCCGGGAATGGCGCGCAGATCGAGCAGATAGGCCAGCGCGGTGGCCCGGCCGTGATCCCGGGCGGCCCGGCTGCCCGGGCTGGCCTGCGAGCTGGGGACATCATCACCGAGCTGGGCGGCCGGCCGATCACGACGCCCGACTCGCTGCTCGATGCGATCAGGTCGCTGGCGCCGGGCTCGACCGTCAGGTTGAGCTACCTTCGGCACGGACAAGCTCGAGAGGCCAGGATCACGCTCGGCTCGGCCGGATCCTGACCGGTGGTCGGTGGCCGGCTGAGTTGCGGGATTCTGAAGCAGGGGGCTAAGCGGCTACGCTGTCAGGGCGGGCTATGGCCTGCATGGTCCTAGCTCTCGGGAGCCTGCCGGTGTTTGACCTGGATCTGCCGAAGCTCGTGGTGCTCGGCGTTATCGCGCTCGTCGTCTTCGGGCCGGAACGGCTCCCTAGCATGGCTGCCCAGGCTGGCCAGGCCCTCAGGCAGCTGCGCAGGATGGCCGACGGAGCCCGGTCGGAACTGCAGCAGAACCTCGGCCCCGAGTTCAGTGATTTTGATCTCAACGACATCAACCCGAAGCGCTTTGTCCGCAAGCACCTGCTGGACGATATCGGGACCGACCCGCTCGGGATCAGCAGCCTCTCCGACTCGGGATCGAGTAACGGGGCTAACGGTAGTAATGGGACAATACTGACAAACCGGCCCGCCCCGACTGTGACCTTGTCGCCAGGCGAGCAGCCGCCATACGACGCCGAAGCCACCTAGCCAGGGTCAGAGCGGAGTCAGGCCCAGCTGCCGACCGGCCAGGCTGCGTGAGCGGCCGGCCAGGCTCTCGGCAACCTTCCGGAGCTGCTGCGAGGCCGGCGTGTCCGGGTCGGACAGCACCAGCGGCACCCCGGAGTCGCCCGCCTCCCGGAGCCTGGGGTCGATCGGCACCTCGCCAAGCAGCGGTACTGGGGCGCCGGTGAGCCTGGTCAGCGTCTCCGCAACCGCGACGCCGCCGCCGGCGCCGAACACGTCGACTCGCTCGCCGCAATGCGGGCACGGCAGATATGACATGTTCTCGATCACGCCCACGACCCGCTGATGCAGCTGGACAGCCAGCGACCCGGCCCGCTCGGCCACCTCGGCCGAGGCCAGCTGCGGTGTGGTGATCACGAGCAGCTCGCTGCCCGGTACCAGGTGGGCGGCCGAGATCGCGACGTCACCCGTGCCCGGCGGCAGGTCAAGCAGCAGGATGTCCAGATCGCCCCAGAAGACGTCGGCAAGGAACTGCTGCAGCAGCCGGTGCAGGATCGGGCCCCGCAGCGGTAGCGGCTCATTGCCCTTCTTCAGCATGCCGCTGGAGATGGTCCGGACGCCGTGCGCAGTCGGCGGCATGATCATCTGCTCGACCTGCGTCGGGCGGTCCGTGACGCCCAGCATCCGCGGCACCGAGTGCCCGTAGATGTCCGCGTCCAGCAGGCCGACCTTCAGGTCGAGTGCGGCCAGCGCGACGGCCAGGTTGACCGTCACCGACGACTTGCCCACGCCGCCCTTGCCGCTCGCGATCGCGTAGACCTTGGTCAGCGAGCCCGGCTTGGCGAACGGGATCTCCTTCTCCGGCTTGCCGCCGCGCAGCTTGGTCTGCAGCTCACGCCGCTGCTCCTCGCTCATCACGTCCAGATCGACCCGGACCGCTGTGACGCCTGGCAGCTTGCTGACCGCGGTTGTCACGTCCCTGGTAATGGTGTCCCGCAGCGGACAGCCCGAGACCGTGAGCCACACGCCGACCAGCACCACGCCGCCGGGCGTGACCTCGATGCTCTTCACCATGCCCAGCTCGGTGATCGGGCGGTGAATCTCCGGATCCTGCACGGTCGAGAGCGCCTGAGCGACCTGCTCTGGCGTCGGGAGGGCAACGCCGGATGCTGCTGGCACTGAGTCTGTGGGCATGGCCCCATGGTACGGCGGTGGCCTCCGTGCCTCTCCACCTCAGTCCATCCCGCCCAGGCCAGCGGCGGCGGCAAGTCCAGCCTGATCCCTGCTCCGCCGGTCCCGGCCGCGACGTTTGGCTCCCGAGTTTGGGCTCCCGGCACGGCCCGGACACTGACCCAGGCGGCGGCCGACCTGACCGCCGCCGCCGACTACGCGCCCGGCGCAAAGGATGCCGCTCGGCTTCGGCGTATCGCTGCCCGGTTGACCGAGGCAGCCGAGGCGCTGGAGGAGGAGGGGTACGGCGTCTCGCTGTCAGGTGAGGCCGAGCTCGCGCGCGAGGCGAGTGCGCGCGGTGTTGTAGCCGAGGTGGAGCTCCAGTGCTGTTAGCGCAGACTCCCGGTCTTCGTACGGCCCGCGGAGCTTCTGAATGTCCGGCGCCGCGGCGTCATAGTTCAGGTCGGCACTGTCACCGCATGCCGGGCACATCACCTCGAACACGTTGTTGTAGCCGCTCCTGATCATGCCGTCATCGTCGATCCGGGTCGGCTGCCTCCGGATGCTTGCAGTGCCGCCGCTGTGGCCGGGCACGCCCGGCGGGACGACCGTTTGGTCTGTGGTCACTTCGAGACGCTCCCGGCTTGACGCGGGCTGCCGCCCGGCGATTCCGCGATCTAGATTTCTTCGACGATCCGCATGATTTCCAGCGCACCGAAGGACCGGCCGTAACTACGGCCCGTCAGCTCCGTCAGGATGGCCTCCTCGACCAAGTGCCCGATGATGCTGTTAGCACTCGGAGATGCGATCTTGTACCGCTCCGCGATACTGGAGGCGCTGGTGACTGGCCATTCGACGAGGCCTTCGAGCACGCGGTAGATCACGCCTGTCCAGCGCCGCCTGTCCAATTTCCTTCGCGACTCAGCGAGCCAGTCGATCAGCCGCTGGGCACCAAGAATCAGTGATCCGCACTGCGCGGTGACGGCTTCGCAGAGCAAGCTGACCCAAGGATTCCAGTTGCCCGTGCAGCTGACGGCAAGCAGCTCATCCTGATACTGGGCTCGGTTCTTCAGCAGCCAGGGCGAGAGCGTAATCGCTGGCTGCTTGATGACTCCAGATTTAAGCAGCTGGAGGATTACAGTCAGCCTGCCGATGCGCCCGTTCCCATCGCCGAGCGGATGCAAGGTCTCGAACTGGTAGTGCGCCATCGCAGCGCGCACCAAGGGGTCTAGATTCTGGTGTTCGCTCTGCACCCAGCCCTGCCAGGAATCGAGGCCCGAGCGGAGGCGGTCGTCTGGCGGCGGCGGCACGAACCTTGCTTCCTGGATCGGGCGGTTCTTCTCTCCGATCCAGACCTGGTTGCGGCGAGGGCGGCCGATGTCCTCGGGCTTGTCCTCCGTATCGCGGAACAACCTCGCCTGCAGCTCGCACAGGAACCCGACGCTGATCTCCCGCTCGCTGATCATCTCGAAGGCCATCATCGCCACAGCGACATAGGCGTTGATCTCGACCGTCTCGCGACTCGCATAGGGCGCGTTGGGCAACTGAGCTTCCAGCAGGTCGCGCAGGACGCCGACCGTACCCTCCAGCGCTGATGTGTCGAGCGCTTCCCGGAAGAGGGCGGGCCGGATGATCAGGCTCGGATCCGGGAGCTGGGCGCACAGCTGATCGAGCCTCCCTAGGGCATTCGACGCCTGGGCCACCTTGGTCCATGTGCTCGACGCTAGGTCGATGTCATCAGGAAGAGGCCGTGGAAGATACGCAAAGAAGGCGAAATCCCCATGCCTCGCATCGTGGCCAGTGATCGGCACCAGCTCTCCGACCGGGCTTCGGTTCAGGCGTTCCAGATCCACGATTGAAGAGGATACCGGGTACATCCTTAATTACAAAGCTGCAATATAAGGACTAGCGCAGCTATCTAGGATCTAGATGTTAGGACCCAGGGCCCATACCCTTCAATGTCTCTGCGACATTGAAGGTACCGGCTTACATCTACGTTGAGCCCCGAAGCCAAGGCACCACCTGGGCAACCCGACGGTAACCGCACCTGGCCTACGGTCCGGGCATGGTCACGATCTGGACCGACTCCTCCACTAACCTGCCGCACATGAACTCCGGTATCGCAGAGGCTCTGATTGGCGTTAGCGGCGTGGTCGCCGGCGGGATCATCGGCGTGGGCGGAAGTTGGCTCGGCGCCCATGTGAACAGCCGCAGCGCGGACAGGACAACCAGGGCGACAATCGAGGGGAACAGCCAGGACATCAAGGCTCAGATCGAGGCGAGCGAAGCGACCACGAAGGCCCAGATTGAGTCTGCCATGGCCACCGTGACCGCCCAGATCGGGGCCGACCGGCAGAGCCGCATCTGGGACAAGCGCGCGGCCGTCTACGTGAAGGCCGTCAGGCTATTCCGCTATCAGCAGGAGATCCGCGAAAGCCAGGTTCAGCACCTGCTCACGGCTGCCGACGCC
>Ga0335072_10013249_pt1 | contig 11749 bp, 6 predicted proteins | sample Lox_Sample_21_FD_206725 | JGI IMG/M metagenome (GOLD analysis project Ga0335072, IMG submission 206725) | Soil microbial communities from Loxahatchee National Wildlife Refuge, Florida, United States - Lox_Sample_2.1 | ecosystem: Environmental > Terrestrial > Soil > Wetlands | place: USA: Florida...
TTACTACTTGATTGCATTTGTCTGGAAAAAGCGCGGGCGGTTTACTTGGGGTTTATGAAGCGGATGACTTGTCCGGTCTGTACCATAGGAGCATACTGCCGGCATTTCTGTGCTATGTGCTCGAATGAGATCAAAATGATTTAAGAATGGCACTTTGCAAATCTCGAATGCATTGCGAACGTGAGAAATTGTCTTGGTCCTTGATTGCTATGAATAAATCAACATTATACCCAAAGTCGCAAGCACCACATCTCCCTTACTTTAAGCATTGCAATTCTAAATTTACTCTCACTTCTCAACAATATCTACATAGGATCGCCTTTCAGGCACCTTGTTTCACAAGCAACAAGCAACAGCCCACCGTTCCTGTTCACTTTACATTCAACAACCAGACCTGAGTTTTCAGGTGCCTAACTTATTCATATTGACGTATTCCCTCTTCAGCATCATAATCCACGGTGTTCTAATATGAAGGGCTGGCTGCTTCAAAAAAACACTGGGACAATCAAGTCTCTTCTCATAATCATTCGAAGGCTCATCATTTCAGTATAATGATAGGTTTTCCAGTTAAGATATGGGATTCCTGGAGGAGCGATCACGAGGAAAGAAAATACAAAGAATGGGTTGCGGCATTGCCTGAGACTGGTGGAGATGGCTTACACAAGCGAAGTAACTCAGCTCCCGCAGAAGAAAGCGGACATCACCTGCATGTCCACCACATACTCAGCCAATCTCTTAACAACCTTAAGTCGCGGCCACTCGAAACCTCAAAGAGAAAAAGATTTCAAGCTTCGCTCTTCGATTGCCCAGGAAGATGCCCCTATGAGTGGCCAAAATTCAGCATTAAGATACCTACCAAAAAGGATGTCGACGACTGCCAGCCAAAAATGCGGGAAACCTCCGGCACTGAACGCAAGCGCAAGAAACACCAGCACAGTAGCGACCTTACGTCTCCGATAGAACCAGAAGATGTTACTTCCCCACAATCTTTAGAAGAATTAACAACCTTGCCATCTGTACGTATCTCCGGCGCGTCGTAGTTGCGGCTGCCATCTCGGTTACTCTTGCCCCGCTGACCTCAATATAGAATATCGAAAATGAGGGTGTTGCAACGAGCTGCAAGCGAATAAAACTTAGCACGCCGCAGATCAAGAAGTTCCATCACAATAACGTCTTCGAGCCTCTATCACGCTCTAGGCAAGCGGGCGTGAGATCTATGGATAATTTAGGGGACGCCTTGACGTTGGAAAACAGCCCAACGACAGCGAATGCTGATGGGGTGGCACGCGAGCAGAAGACACTTTCTAGGAACGGGAACGCAACCAAGAATAAGTCATCAGGCGGGTATGAATAAAAGGCACACCCGCAATATGCTGATTGCTGATTCCTGCTATATAGGAGTTTCTTCGCTAAATATAAGAGACCTGCGAATCATTTGCCTGACTACGGGTATAATTCCTATAATTTTAAGAGCCTAGTCTCAGAAGAATCACTGACGGAGTGTCTATGTAGCCCTCCAGCCGTCCAAACCGCTGTAGCAATAGCACCTAGTAGAGATAAGATAATAGCGGGAGAGAAGGTTGTGGACAATCCTAGTCTTGCTCAGCTGAACATAACTGACAGACTGGCAGACTAGCATTTCCGGATCATTTAGACCTGTCAATACTTTACAACGCAACAATAACCTACCTCGTCCAACTCAAAAGAAGGTGTTCGACCTCCACCAAAATAATTCCATTAGAGCGTCAGATGAGTCCCGTGCAGCTAAGAGGCAGAAAGTCGGCACAGAAAATTTGGCTCGAAGAGAATCTTCCGCCAACGTTATCGACATATCTGGGGATGGAAATCATGTCGTAACAGGGTGTAATATGTCATCGACAAGCTCAACTCCCAAGACAGTACAGAGTGTCAGCTCACGATCTCATCATCAAAATCTATCACCTGTAAGCAGGTTAGGCGAAGTAAATGAATACAACAGAACCGAAGCCATGGTTGGTTTTGATGCTCGAAAGCGGAGGAAGGTCTGTGACGAGCCTGAACGCAGAAATTCATTCCGAATAGAGATGGAGAGTGGCCCACACCAACGGCGCACTTCGATTATGTCCGAACCATCAACCCTAGTAAGCAAAGGAACACCACCTGCGAGTGTAAATGGCGTAGGTAAGAACCTTATTTTGATTGAGGATTTCGAACGTGATGAAATGGTGGAAGTAAGCCAAGCTCCGAGAGCATCTCAGGGCCGGGCACGAAAGGCAACTCCAAGACTAGAACCAAATAAAGTCTCAGAAACGGCAGAGATTTCGAAATACTTTGGTAAGCCTGAAAAACATGTTACAGCCCAAAATGGCTCTCCGGACACTGTAGTGTCCAGTGCCTCGTCAGGGAGTACTGCTGAAGTCTCGGAAAGAGAGGGAGGCTCTGCTGGCAGTGCAGTCGATGAAGTTCAATTCCTAGAGGAGGATAGTGTTGACTTGGTGAAACCTGCTGTTAGCCCTGTAAGGGTAGATCAAAAGGCTGAAAGCAGCGTCGTGAAACCTACTAAGCCAAAACCGGAGAGTCTCTCTGAAGATGGAGACATTCCTCAGAGTGCATTCTTTGGAGTACGGACGAAGAAAACCCAGAGTCCAACCAGTCGGATGCTAAAATCAGAGCTCAGCTTCGAAATCGCCTATATGCAGTCAGGTCAGAAGGGTTTCATTGTCAACGACGCCTGTGTGCCCTGGAAACTTCAATACGATCATGATAAGAACGAGTTCGATATTATCGCTAATGGTGAATCTGTCCATGAGTTTTATCCGAGCTTGGTCTTAAAGCTTGAAAAGATTCATGTTGTTAAGTACTGCCATGACAGCTTGAAGGTTGTAATTTCGCGAGCAATGGAACCAAGCATCGGTGCAGCAGGGCAGGTTCTTATTGAGATGAATAAATTGGGAGATGGCAACCGACTTGCGCAAAGTCTAAGAAAACTGAATCACACCATCAAGCTCTCACCATGCGGAAGGTTAGTTTCTCCTGTTCTGAAAGTGTTCTCTCCTAACAGATTTCCCTTTAGCTATGAGCAGCTGGATAATATTTTCACTACGGCTCTAAAGTCCATTCCTCTCGTAAGCAAGCAGCCCAAAGATATCGCCCTGCTTACGGTCAAGGAAGCTCGTCGTGTCGAAGAATGGAGCCAGCCAGCAAACATTGGGAGACGACGGAATAGTACCGCTGAACAAGACAGTTCAACCCAGATTCGTAGACAGTCAGTCGCCAACAGAATGCAACTGAACTCACTTCCAGACGCCTCTGTCCCATCTCGTATCCCAAGAGTCGTATTACCTGCTAGGAATGAGCTTTTGAGCTCAAGTCGGCTAAGTACAATGAAAAAGGTGGACTTCTATGGCTCTCGACCCGCAACGCGTGCTTCCTCAGGGCAATGGGATAGTGAGCAGCAATTTAAACTACCTAAGTCCCGGTCACCCAGCCCAGTGAGATGGACGGCAGAACATCCACGCTGGAAAGAGGAACATTCATGGGAAGCGTCTCTGACGTTCCCAATGGAAGGCAAAAAAAAGGCTACGGTTGATGCCAGAGATATCGAAAGACTTGATGAAGGAGAGTTCTTGAATGATAACCTTATCGCGTTCTATCTTCGCTATCTTGAGGATGTGCTCGAAAAGTCTCGGCCGGAGCTCGCTCAACGGATCCATTTTCACAACACCTTCTTTTACGAAACTCTCACCAAAGGGAAGGTTCGAAGTAACAATATCAACTACGAAGCGGTCAAGCGATGGACGTCTAAAGTAGACCTCTTTTCCTACGACTACATTGTTGTGCCAGTCTGCGAGAAGCTTCATTGGTATGTTGCAATTATCTGTAACGCCCCAAGACTTCTTCAAACGGACGTTCCCGAAATTCCAAAGTCTCAGGATGCAGATGAGCACACAGTACTACCCGTCAATGCCGCACCAGATCCAGTATTTGAAGAAGACAACGATGAATTTGAAGCTTCAAAAATGTCTGACAATGGCAATGAAGTTGCCGAACCTAAATCAGCTTCCCCTTCCGTCATAGCACAAGTTGAACAGATGTCACTTGAGGATCAAGAATGGCCCGAACCTGATGCTCTACCAGACATCCCACGGCCTGGGATTGCTCAGTTGCGTGGCCTGCAGGCGAATAGAGAACATAATGAAAATCCAATCGGAAAGGATGATTTTGAGAACCTAGGCCAAAATGAAGATATTCGCCCGAAGGGAAAGAAGCCCAAAAGGAAGTCAATGCCACCTCGGAAGTATGATCCCAGTGATCCGCGTATCATCACACTGGATTCACTGGGACAAGCTCACTCTCCAACATGCTCAAATCTAAAGGAGTATCTTGTTTGCGAAGCACAGGCAAGGCACAATGTTGAAATAGCGCCTGGTCGTCTGGGAATGACGGCCAAGGGGCTACCACAACAGAGCAACTACTGCGACTGCGGTGTCTTTGTGTTAGGCTATATTAAGAAATTCTTGGACAACCCTGACGAATTTGTCTACAACATCCTTCAAGGAGAAATGGCTGAAAACAGAGCTTTTGCTATAATCGAAGCATCAAGAATGCGCAGAGAGATTCGAGAGCTTATATTTCGTCTGCAGGCCGAGCAGATTCGAGAAGAGAAAGGTCGTCGTGGGGCTAAGAAGAAAGCTAAAAAAGGGTCTGACACTGAACCTCAACCTAGGGTATCAAGTAACCTGTTGGGTAGTAATTCAGAGCCCGCTACCAGCAAATCCCCGAAGGCGGCTAGACAGGAAATTGACTCAAATAGCTCGAACTCGAGTGAACTAAACGTGCAGCAAGCCGCTCGGTCAGTGACTGGCAAAGTCAGGGATGGCATGAGGGCTAAATCTCCGAAAGCAAGACAGCCATCCCCAGCAGCGACAAGTGGTCAAGAATCAGGTCCAGTGGAAGATATAGAGCCGCATCCTATTGACACATTAGGAGGAAAGAGGTCCAGATACTTTCCAAAGGGTGCAAATACTCCGGAAACGGCGGCACATGAAAGTGAAATTATGGAAACGCCGGCTCCCGCCGTAGAGAACGAACCTATTCTAGCGAAAGGATCATTGTCCCGAGATAAAGATCATCTCAGTTCTCCAAGGAACTCCAGAGAGTCATCTATTCAGCTAGAGAGTCCATTGCATCCTGATTCCATGGAAGGCAACTGGCTCAAGTCACCTAACCGTAACGCAGAGGCACAGTTCGGAACACACAACACGTTCAAAGCGTTCACTAAAAGCCCTGATTCCCCTTTTCAAAACACTCGTTATCAGAGGCGAATTGAGAAGACATCTAAGCATAATCCTTTAGAGATTAGTGACTCCCAAGAAGAGAGCCAATTTGAAGTGTGGGAAACCCCCACTAGACAAACGCAGCATGATGACTCTTTCGAGGATATTCTAGAGTTGCCCACAGAACCTCGGAAACCAAAGACTTTCGTTCTAGGTGACGATCACAACCTCGACCCTGAGGTTGTGTCTCCAAACAGGATTCTGAGGCGAAAGGGAGGTGCACGCCGCTAAAGTAACTTTTCCTCTTTTATACTATTCTGTACTTTGCATAGCTACTGGCGTTCTATTCCGGTCACACTGGTATTTCAGTAGGGTTTGCTGCATCGAATGTGGCGTGTGGGTCATAAGTTCAGGTGTTGGTGGACGTGAAGCTGGGGAGTTAGAAGACAGGACATATCAGCAATGTTGTAGAATGACACTTTGCTCAGAGAGACAATATATGCACGTAGACTTCAAAGCCAATAAAGGCCATCAGTTGCTTTCCAGCTAGCAATGACTTTCAAAACGCGTACGTATATTCGTTAATATATTTGTAGGTTACGTTCCTTACTTCTACACCTTTCCTGTGAATACTTTAATGAACTGTGACGTCCTTATCGAGAAATCGCGACTTTACGAATTACATTCTGCCGGGTTTTACCGCCAGAACCAAACGCGGTTCACCTACCTCTTTCATGCCCATTCTGTCCCCCTCATCTAGTACCACAGCAGCAGTTTGCGGCGCGCTTCCCCTCATCGTTCTTCCTCCCGCTGTCGTTCGATCTTCTGATATCGTTCTCAATTCCTGATGTCGTTGTTGTGAAGGCACACGCTCACCATGGCTGAGCTTCTCGCGGCTGCAGCCCAGATCCCCATCGCACAACTCACTCCGGACCTCTCAGCGCCTTCCACAAGATATATAAGAGCAATTGTGACACTCATCTGGCCATACAGCTCCTCAAATTCGACACTCACGGTACTCCTCGCGGAGCCTGACTTTCGATTGAGAAGAACAAGGGGCCAGGTTCGTGTCCAATTCTCGGGATCGAGCGCCCGTAACGTCTTTGAAGCTAGAATTGGAAGCGGAGATGAGGTCATACTAAGTCTCGATGGTGTTGAGTGGACTAAAGATGAATCTGCTGGCCATACTCCTGGGCGCAGCATTGATTGGGAGCTCAGATTCTCAGAGAGACTAGTTCTTAAGGTATTGATCACTTCGACTCTGGATCATCTGTATCATTATTTTGACGTCATTTTAGATCCAGCAAAATGAAAGTGACAGAATCACGCTCCTTGATATCGACCATCCGATTCCAAGACCTCAACCAGAGGTAGTACAAGATATACCAGAACCAGAGCCTTTACCCTCGCCATCGAAGTCAACCGCCTCTAAAGCTGGCAAACCTGGACTTATCAGATCTGAGACCAATGAGTGGTCATCACCTGCATTCGTGAAACGCGCACGAATTTCCTATGGCTCTCTTTTTGAGTCAGGTTATGACATATTTGCAGAGGAAGATGGGACGGTTCAGGGGAAAGGAAGGAAACGTACACGGTTTAGTCGCGAAAGTGGCACCTGGAGGTACAGCAGTCGTTCACAAAGTCCTGAACCCAGTCAAGCCGATGAAGATATGGTGGACTCGGGCTCTCTGGAGCCCGACGAGGAACATAAACCTGTTATGACCGACGAAGGATGCCAGACACTCGGACTTGAGGACGATAATGCTATCGAAGCTTTGGCAGACCTTTCCGGACAGCAAGCATTTGCTGTGATATCAGAGGACAGCTTAGGCATTCATGAAGTCCGCGCAACAGGGTTTACAGGAGATCTTGGCAAATCTGAAGCTTCTGTTGAAATGCGACCGCCGCCGATACCTCATGTCCCCATAGGTGACGATACTCAGGAACAGACCGCTAAGCAGCAAGCCTCTACTTGTAATGCAGATAATGTGAGGGGATCCGCACAAAATGACCCGGTTCCACCTAATACCCAATCCGGTACACCCCCACTTGAGCGTTCCAATCCTGTTGTGAATGAAACTCCTCAACAAAGTACTACTGATGAAGTTGAAGATTTTTATGGCCTCGGCCCCACAGCAGATGGCTGTTCACGACATGCAACTCCTGAGGCAGGTGTCGATCTGACGGCATCAAGCCATGATGATGTACAATTAACACCCGATAACAATCATTATGAGCCTCCACATGCTCCTCAAGAACGTCAAAATGCCATCACCTACCCGAAACTTCCAAGTCGCTCAACCTCGCCGGATAAAATTATTGATTCCACATTACAGGTGTATCCAGAACCTGATATTGATGTTAATTATGACGTTGCTGCTCAATCCGGTCCATATTTCGGTGAACAATTCCAGACCTACCCGGATATTGACGGTGACCATCTCGATCAGCTGTCTGAAGGGCATTGGGATATGCACACAGAGAACATCCGTTCGCCTAACACGATTTCACTAGCAGAGCACGAGATTCCGCATGATATGCCCATACAGAAACTGTCAGCAAGTCACCTTAGCACTGGTATTGCGATGTCACGTTCGCAAAGTGGCCATTCAGAAATGATTGATCTGACTGAAGACAGCGACGGAGAGGTACAGGCTCCTGCAGTAGGCTCGCAGAAAGATGGAGAAGAAGCAAATGAGCAATTCTCTCGGAATGGTCGAGTCGATGGTCGATCAGGTAATGAAGAGGAGGGATACGAGAATCTCTTTTACAATGAAGACAGGTCGGAATCTGAGGGAAACGAATTCGATTATGACGACGAAGATAATATGAGACATCCGATCAAGCATCTGGCGCCTGGTGAAGTGGCGGACGATGACGAAGAAGAGGATTTTGAGGACGATGAAATAGAGGAAGAGGAGTTCGAGGATGAGGAAATGGAAGAAGAAGGCTCTTATGACGACGAGGATGCAAGTGATGAAGAGGCTGCCTCTACTGCCGTAAAGCATCCACAGAGAGATGAGCCCGAAGTGATAGACTTGTTGTCATCGGATGAAGAGGACGAAGACGAGGAGGATGACGATGATGCTGACGGAGATCCACCGGAAGAAAATGCTGCAGCAAGAATGAATAAATTGAACTCTATGTTTGTTGAAGAGGAAGAGAGCGACATCGAAGCTGAATCGGACGTCGAAAATTCCGAAGGGGAAGTAGTCAAAGATGGATATGCAGAAAAAGATCCTCTGAACGAACCTCGACTCATTCCTTTTGAGGAATCGGCTAAACCGACTACGATGAAAGACTTGGAAGAGTCAGTCGAAGGGTCCACATCGGAAGAAGACGAAATCGAGAACGCAGACGAAAGAGACGAATACGCGAACAGTCAAGATGTTCCATCAAGTGCAGTGGATGCCGCTAGTCATTTTCAAGGCATCCAATTCGACAGTATGAAAGGGTCATCAGCTCCTGAAGGCCAGTTCATTAGCTATGGAGGGCATGATGGTGCATCTGATGGTCCAGATCACCTACTCGTAGTTCCGCGCGAATCTGAAAAGGAAGGAACAAGCGCAGCCGTGAATGGCGATAACTCGTCAATGAGTGGAGACGTGATATATCCTAATTTGCCTGCCGTTGACGCCGCAGGGGAAGACTGGTCTCTGCGCCAAGAGAAGAGCGCTCAAAACGAGGATACCTCAGGAATATCAAGAAATGATCAGCTACCAACTCCGGATGCAACACAAGTGACTGTAGTGGTGGCTCCAGACACATCTTTCGGATCAACCAGTTCATTCCAGCCACCGTCAGATAAGATAGACTCTGGGAAGAGTATTGTTAGTGAGGTGCAAAACTCCTCGCAACAAGAGCCTATGGAGGGTGTTAAGGAAGTTATTAGTCAAGCTCCTCCGACTGGATCCGCGATAGACGCTCCTGAAGAAGCTGCTACAGATGCTACTATAGACACTATTGAAATCGCTGCTGACGAGGCTGCCAGAGGCGCTGAGGATAACGCTTCCAGAGATGTCTCTCCAGATGCTGTTACAGACGCTGTTACAGAGGTCATACCGGGAGACGCTCTAGAGGCCGCTTCAAATGCCGCTGCAGACGTTGCTGAAAAGACCATGGTCGAAACAATACAGCCAGCGTCTGTTACCCCAAGAAGGTCGAAGCGCTTGAGTTTTAGTCAGCAGCGCAAAGAAACGGCCGAAAGGTCTCCGTCAATCAACATGGATGAACCAACCACACCAGACGATTATGACGCCAGCGTTGAGCTCGCAATGGCTGCTTTGGATTCGCCTTCAAAGCAGGATCCAGATGAGAAGCAAATAGCTGATAAGCAACTGCGAGTCATGCTGAGCCGCCCACTGCACACAGACTTAGGAGATTTCACAACCTTGAAGCTGGTCCGCTTCAATGTTGAAAAGAAACTCGACGTCCTTGCCATAGTGACAACACTCCCATCTGAGCCACAACGCGGGAAAGCCGGTCGTTACTATCACCTTCACTTTAACGTCACAGATTCCACTATCGCTCCCGGCAGTGTTGTCGTAGTCAATATTTTCAGACCTTACAGGACGGCACTGCCCACCGTCCAACCGGGTGAGTGTGTGCTTCTTCGGAATTTTCTTGTCAAGTCCGAGAAAGGTGCCGGCTTCACGCTTAGATCAGATAACGAAAGCAGTTGGGTCGTTTTCAAGAATGGAGGTGAAGAAGAGGTCAGAGGCCCGCCGGTAGAATTTGGAGATGGGGAGAGGGATCATGTTTCTCTTTTGAAGGCATGGTATAGGAACCTGGATGCGAATTCTCTGCAGAGATTAGAGAAGGCGAATGGGGATAAAGGGTCTGATATGGGAAGAAGCATAGCGAAGGTTTTCTGAGATCGCGAAAAAATTGGGACACGTGGAGAGGAGCTCATTTATTGCTCGTGTCCAGATCCGGGGGTTTCCAGCACTGTTTTTGCGCGAGACGAGATCATGTGCATGGCCTACTTCAGTATTCTAGAAGGTACATTCCAATAAGGCTGGCCCAGGGTTCCACGTTACAGGCCATAATATAGATTTTTCTGAATCGCAAGTCGGAGTTCTGAGTTTTGTGTAGAATGGCGAATAACTCTTGGGATCACTTGCTGTCTGGCAGCTGCATTTGCTCGCGATTCTACAAGCGTGTAAAGTGACCCGTAGAAAGACCAAATCGAGATGCTATTGATTCAGATCTTTGCTGACACCTTCATCTACACGATTGCTCTGCAGTTAAATAAGCAATATTTCACCTCTCAATCTAGTTTGAACGACCCTGTCTCAAAAGCCTCTAGAACAGCAGCTTCCTGATTGGTGAAGCGAGGATAATTCTAGCTGGGATTAGATATATCTGTACCCATCTATAACGTTGATGACATGTTCTTATTGGCTTACATTCTCTGTCGAGGGCATGCCTGCGCCTATGATTGGAGCAAAAACTAGGGTCAGCCATTTCGTTTGTTTCGCTTGTTCATTATTTCTGTGCGACATACAGAAATGGTTGAAAATCAATGTTTTAAACTTAACTCTCGCTTCTAAACACATCAGCCTCATTGTAGAGTAAGGCCGAATTTTTTTTATCAGCCACTGTGGCTGAGGAGCCGATAAAACTAATAATAGCAGCCGAGCGTATCTCTGGTTTGTAGAACACCCCATTTTAAACTGAAATATTTGAAAAAAGTGCTTATAGTTGAAGCCAATTAAGCATTCTTGTCTCTATCCTAGAGCTGAGTTATAAAGACTTGTTAAGGCGTAGCAACTATGTCATATTAATAAGTTAAAGTCAATAGAATAAAGCCTTGATTGTTTGCGGCACGGCAGGGGTCGGAACTGGTCTGGCCATTGGATTGCTGGAATGCAAGAATACAGTACAAAGCTAAGGAAGGGAAAGAAGCTTGCGTCATGCGAGAGGACCAATAACTCAGCTGTACAGGGCCGCACAGGTCAGCTAGGCAGACACCAGCCGAGCAGGTATGAGCTGTACAGGGGACAGTTCAGCTCGGCTGAACGGTACGGGATAGGTGTTAGATTGAAAGCACAATTTGCATGTGCTGGTAAAATTTCCTTGCATCTATAAGTAACTACTCGTTCCCTCTTCAGATAGTCAATCCAATTATATAGGGTTCGGGTCAGGACATACCTTTTGAGTTTAGAATGCCGCCACCTCATACTGTGTCTTGTCGCCAGCTACTTAGGCTACTCCGTCCAAGGTGACGTGTTCTTAATGGCCTCTATGCTGAGGAAATGTTGCTGAGTGATGCTCAGGCTCTTTCTAAGGCAGACTGACAAGGCTTTGGTCCGCCTCACGAATCTTTCTTAAAATGCGTTAGAACACTTTGTGCTAGATTGTGCTCGTCAGAATCTGCCATGTTCTCTTTAAGCTTTTCAATGTTCTACGCCTAAATCACACTCTCTTATTACTTTTACAATGCTGAGACTGCGCTCGCTCATATACTTACCTATAGCATTCCTCCTCTTGGC
>Ga0335072_10013250_pt1 | contig 11749 bp, 7 predicted proteins | sample Lox_Sample_21_FD_206725 | JGI IMG/M metagenome (GOLD analysis project Ga0335072, IMG submission 206725) | Soil microbial communities from Loxahatchee National Wildlife Refuge, Florida, United States - Lox_Sample_2.1 | ecosystem: Environmental > Terrestrial > Soil > Wetlands | place: USA: Florida...
GCACCTTCGCCGAGCCCTTCTTCTGCGACGTCGAGCTGGACCGTCTGTTCCTTGACTGTGTCACGCATATAGAGATGAGCCGGCAGCTCCTGACTCGCGGTCCAGATCACACGCGAGCCATCATCGGAGATCGCCTGGGCGCGCACCTGGTAGTAGCCGAGCGCGAGCGCAGAAGCCGACTCGGCACCACCACCGGGCAGTTCGCTCACGAACTTCAACGCACCACCCTCAGACCACTCATACAAACCCGCCGCCGATGAGCCACCCGTCAACGCCGAACCCGCACTCACCACCATGTGCGCCAAATCGGGCGTCGCCGCCAGAAAGGCGACACTCCTCGAGCCTGCGTCCGGAGCGTTCACTTCGCTCACGAGCGGCAGGAAGCCAGGAGCCATGAAGCCGCTGTTGGCCGCAGCTTCCGTGTAGCTCTGCTGCGCACCCTGCCCGGGCACAAGCGGCGGATCATCACGCAGATAGACCATCTTCCCCACCACGCCCGGCGCGAGGACCGGTTCAGGGTCATACGGTTCGATCAGCGCCAACGACAGGTCCGGCGAGAAGAACTGGTACTCCGGAGCGCCGAAGTTCGCACCCAAACCACGCGCATTGGGCGTCGCGATGTCCCGCGAGCTCCAGCCCGCGGTTGTGCGCACCGCCAACGCCTGCTGAGGTTCGAAGCTGCGATTGCCCTGCACATCTTCTTCAAGCGCTCCATTCACTACGTAGGCAAGACCATTCCCATCTTCGGCAGCGACGATCTCCCCACCTTCGCGCGTCGGCGCTTCGACAGGCGCGCCATGCTTGTTCGGCGGGGTGACCATCTCCCAAGCGCGCCCGTCAGGCAACGCGACCGTGCTCGCAGAGGCCGTCTTGAACGTTCGTTCGACGCCTTCGCTCACGCCCAGGAGGCTGGTGGCGATGGCGCGATAGTGGTAGATGGTGTCGGACTTCAGTTCGCGAAGATTCGCGCTGATTCCCGTCGGCCCCTCGCCCGCGCCTACTCCAACGGGTGGCTGTGGAATGGCTGTGCAGAGACTGGGGGTTGTGCTGCAGGGATGGGTGCCGTATTGGAAGTAGGCGCTGCTCTGGTGGCCGTGGGGGTCGATTTGCGCGTTGAGCGTCGCTTCGCTGCTGTTGAGATCGGTCACCGACTCGCTGTCGATGCTCGCCTTCGGCCGAGCACATGAAAGCGACTGTGCGCGCAGACCCCCATCCGTGCCACCTTCGGTAGCGAAGCTAAGACCAACGCTGCAACTGAGACCATTGTGGCTTTCGCCGACCAATCTGACGTAGTACCTGCTCGCGGGCTTCAAACCACTGACACTCGCTTGCACCGCTTCTTCCCCACCACCCACCGTCTGCTTGGAAGGAGTGCTGAGAGCACCATAGTCTTCGCTTTCCCCCACTTCGAAGTGATAGCTGACAGTTTCACCCTCCCCGTCGATCACACCACGCAACGTCGCGCTCGTCGCGGTGACCTGACCGGGCGCCTTGACCTTCACATCCGGAACCGCGACACCAGAACCGAACACGTCCACCCGACCTTCACCAGCATCGGGCACATACACCTCACCAGCAGAGGAGACCCCCACACCACGCACTTCGCCAAAGGGGCCCGCCGTGGGGGTGCCGGTGATCCAACCAACCCATTCGCCGCCACCGTTGAGCTCGGAAACCACGTCGTGTTCTCCCTGGGCAACGAGTACGTCTCCGCTCGTTTCATCGACAGCCAGGGCCGTAACGTCGCCTTCTTCCAAGCTGCCGATCGGGGAGCCCGTGCCCTTGAGCTTCGTCTCATAGACCCCGGAGGAGTCGAAGGTCTCGATGAATCCCTTTTCGCTGTCCGCGAGATACACCCCGCCGGTGGCGTCGTCGATCGCGATCGCGTTGGGTTCTTCGAGCCCTTTGCCGATTAGATCGAGCACGAATGCGCCTTCTTCCCCGGCCGGACCCGGCTTTAGCGCCTCCGCCGCCGCATATTGGGTTTCGCCCTTGTTGACCGCCGGACCTTCGCTGTCGACCACGTACACATCCCCCGCCGAAGGGTCCGACGCGCTCGTGGAGTTGTCCACGGCCACACCCAGCACTTCCCCAGCCCCAAAGCTTCCACCCGGGACGTTCGCCCCGCTCCAACGCGAAGCCAGGGCATAGCCGCCTGAGCCGTCGGGCCTAAACGCCAGCACGACATCTTCAAGCGGTTCGGCGACGTACACGATGCCGCTCGCTTCATCCACCGCCAACCCCGACGCTTCCAAATCCACACCAAACCGCGTCAAGAACTTCCCCGCCCCATCGAACACATCCACCACACCACTGCCCGTATCCGCCACAAACACATCACCAGTGGCATGATTCACAGTAACCGCCCCGGGTTCACGCAACATCCCCAGACCAGGAGCTTCATCAAAACTCGACAAGAACGGACGCCCAACATCAGCAGAGGCAGCCGCCGTCGAGAAGACACCGGTTACAAGCGCGAACGTAACCACAGCCGCAAGCGCGACAAGCGTCCTGTGCAGAGTATGTGAAGAGAAGTTCCTCATGAAAGTCTTGTTATCGAGCCACCCAAGGAAAATGTCGTTCGCCGGGAGACGTGGGGTCAGAACAGATCAGACCCCACGCCACCAACGATCCTGATTTCGATCAAGCGCCCAGCTCAAACCCATGCGGATTGGAGCCAAGCGGGCGGACTCTTCAGTCCGGCCGACCCGCCGAAGGCGGCCCGGCCGGACCTGAAGAAGTCACGTCCCGCGCCTACGCTTTGATCTCAGCTTCTCCTTCCACAGTATTCACATTTGTGATTTCCTGGCCGGCCGGATCCCACTGGGAGGTTTCTTCTTCGTAACCGTTACCGTCACCTTCCGCGCCGTCCTGAAACACTTCAAGCGCCTCCAGCTGGCCGCCTTCGAAATGGCTGGGGATATTCACGAAATCTGCGTCTTCTTCCGCAAACAACCCTTTTGAGCCGTGCGGACAGGTGTGCGAGACGTAGATGACACGACAGGAGACCGGTTCGTACGGCTGGATTTTTTCGATGCGATAGTTCTGCGTGAACGCACGGGTCATCTGGTCAACCGGCACGATCGGCGAGATCACCCCGTCGTGACCCGTCGGAGAACCGGGCGTTTCTTCATAGAACGCGCCTTCCGTTGCGTTGCCCACACCCACATGCTCGAGTGCTTCGCCGGCGAGAATTTCGAACGTGACAAACTTGCCTCCGGCGACCGCTGGTTCCAGCAGCACGCCGACTTCATGGCCGGCTTTGTTGATGTAGCCGAGGTGGCCCTTCAACGTGTTGACCTGGATTTCGCCGGGTTTCAGGCCGGGCGTTTGGGCGGGCACGCCCTGGAAGCTACAGCCGGTGAACAGCACCGAGACATTCGTGATTTCGTTGCTGCCGACCGCTTCGCCGGTGGCGTGCTCAGCCGAGCATTCAATATGAACGCCGAGGGCCCCGACGAAACCGCCGCCGCTGTTGCAGTTTTCATGCGGCAGTCTCGTACTTTCGTACACATAGCCTTCTTTCGCGCACACGTAGATCATCGTCCTCAGCACCCCGGCCCCGCCGACGCCCACGAATTTCGGGCCGATCTTTTCGTATTTGCCCTTGCCTTCCTCAGGCACGCCCTTTTTTTCCTTCTCCGTGTTGCAGGCGCTCGTCAGATAGTTGCCATGTTTTTTGGCGATACATTCAGGCGCCGCCGGAGCTCCGGCTTTCCATTCATATTTGCCTGAGTATTTCTTCACGCCCTTGGATTCCTTGTACTTTTCTTTGCTGCAGTTGCTGTCTTCGTAATGACCTTTCTTCTGTTCGACGCACACACCCCATTCGGGACTGGCCGCCGACGCGCTGCCCGCAGCCGCCACGGCAGCCAGACCGAGCAGGGCGATCACACAGAGCCCCAGCATCCGTACATGTCTCACTTGTCCACTACTCCTTTATCCTCTCGATTTACGAGCGAACAACGCGTGGGGCCCTCCTTCAGGAGACCCCCCGACACCGTCCGTCTGAGAAGACGCGCGTCCATGGGCCTTGCGGCCCACGGTCAGACGCACGCCCGTCGCCGGCATGAACACCACTTCCGTGGCCGCCAGCGGACGCTTGTCAAATCCAGATTGCTTGTCGCCTCGCACGAGGACGGGCACGAGCGGCACGCTCGCGTCACCCTGCTCGAGATGGGGACCGACGACGAACGCCACCAGAGACGGCGCCAGCTCGACCAGGCGCGCTTTCCGCTCGCCTTCGGCCATCTGTGCCAAGAGGACGGCGTGTAGCCCGTTCGCCACGAGCTCGGTGGTGAGGCTTGAAACATCTCGGTCGGACAACCCGCCCGCGGGCGGGTCAATCAGCCCCTCGAGCAGCTCGGAGAGCTGCTGCTGCGACCTCGCCCCGAGCGTCGCCAGCTGCGGCGCCTGCACGAGCAGGAAATCCGCCCACTCCGGCTCGTCGTCGAGCCAGCCAAGCAGCGCCACAAGGCCTGCCCGCACGCGGTTCACCCATTTACCTGCGCCTATGCCTTCCGATGTCCAGGCAGCGGCTCCGGTCAGGCGGGTGGCCTCGGCGATGGCGCTGGAGAGTTGCGTGATGCCCGCATCGAACGTATCCCGCAGACGACGATCGTCGTCTGCCGAGGCCTCGTGGGACGCCCGTGTGGGAAATTCCCCACGAGAGTTCCCCGTCTCAGCTAGACGGGGGCCACTGATCCCACGCCGACGTTTTGCCGCCGCCGAAACGCCCGAGAACAGGGCGTTTTTCGCCTTCGCGACGCCCCGCGCAAGCGGCGGCTTGACAAAATTGTGGGGATGTGTTCATATTTATCCCACAAGTTCGCGGCCGATCTCAGGGGAGGGACGCGGGCTCCGATGGAGAGGGAAAGCAGAGGGAAACGTGGAGGGAACCATGGACGGAGCGGCACAAACAGGCGCCACCATTGCGTCCGCCACGCCGCGCGCGCGGCCGTTGGGGGCCGCCGGCGACGTCTCTCCCCACGCGAGTGTGCGCCGTCTAGCTGAGACTCTGCACTCCCCGCAGGCCCTTTAGATCCGGGCCTTTTTCGCGCTCCTCCCGCGCGCTTCCCACACGCGCAGCGCCTCACGGGCGCTCGGGCTAGGCTTGAGGTGTCCATGGACGCCACCCCCACACGCGAGCCCAGCCCCAACCGCGAGCCCGTGCGCTTCCTCGTCTTCTCGGCCTCCCTGCGCGAGGACTCGCTGAACTCCCGCCTCGCCCGCCTCGCGGCCACCACGATCGAGGCCAACGCCGGCGAGGTCGACCTCGCCTCGATGCGCCGCTTCGACTCCCCCTCCTACGACCAGGACGTGCAGCAGCGCGAGGGCTTTCCCGCCGGCGCCCAGGAGCTGCGCGACTGCCTCGTGGCCTGCGACGCCTTCGTGATCGCCTCCCCCGAGTACAACGCCTCGCTGCCGGGCGCCCTGAAGAACGCGATCGACTGGGTCTCCCGCTTCCAGCCCCAGCCCTTCAACGAGCTCGACGGCCTGCTGATGTCCGCCTCCCCCTCGATGGTGGGCGGCAACCGCGGCCTGTGGTCGCTGCGCGTGCCCTTCGAGCACCTCGGCACGCGCATGTACCCCGACATGTTCTCACTCGCCCAGGCCCACGAGGCGTTCGACGCCCAGGGCCGCCTCGCGAGCGACTCCCTGCAGCAGCGCTTCGAGACCAACATCGTCAACTTCATGGACGCCGTCGAGGCCCACAAGCACTACCCCTGCGTGAAGCGCGCCTGGGTGGAGTACCTCGGCGAGCACCCCGAGCCGGCGATCGACCGCGTGCAGTAGCGCGATGTGCCCGCCCGCACGGGTGACGGCCCAGGAAGAGATGCCGAGCTTCGTGGCGCCGATGCTCGCCCGCCTCTCGGCGCGGTTGCCCGGCGCGGAGGGAGACGACTCGGGCTGGGCCTTCGAGGTCAAGTGGGACGGCGTCCGGGCCATCGCTCGCTGCGCGCACGGCGAGCTGACGCTGCGCAGCCGCAACGGCAACGACATCACCACCGCCTACCCGGAGCTGGCGCCCCTCGCGCAGGGCCTCGGCGCCCACGATGCCATCCTCGACGGGGAGATCGTGGCCTTCGACGAGCACGGCCGGCCGAGCTTCGCGGCCCTGCAGCCCCGCATCCACCTGCGCGGCGAGGCCGCCGCGCACGCCCGCGCACGCGGCGCTCCGGTCACCTACGCCATCTTCGACCTGCTGTGGCTCGACGGCGAGAGCCTGATGGACCTCCCCTACGGCGACCGTCGCGCCCTCCTGGGAGAGCTCGATCTGCGCGGCGAGCACTGGCGCGTGTCCTCCTACCAGCGCGGTGGCGGTGAGGCCCTGCTGGCCGCCACCCGCGAGCAGGGCCTCGAGGGCGTGATCGCCAAGCGCCTGGACTCCCGCTACCTGCCCGGCAACCGCGCCGGCGCGTGGCTGAAGATCAAGCACCACCAGAGCCAGGAGGTCGTCATCGGCGGCTGGAGCGAGGGCAGGGGCGCGCGCGCCGGACGCGTCGGGGCGCTTCACATCGGAGTCCAGGACGAGCACGGCCTGCGCTACGCCGGCCGCGTGGGCACCGGCTTCACCGCCGCCACCCTCGCGCGTCTCGGTGAGCTGCTCGCCGCCCGCGCCCGCGAGGACTCCCCCTTCGCCGGCCCCCAGCCGCCCCGCGGCGCCCATTTCGTCGAGCCCGACCTCGTCTGCGAGGTGGAGTTCAGCGAATGGACCACGGATGGCATGCTCCGCCACCCCTCCTACAGGGGCCTGCGCGAGGACAAGCCCGCGGCCGCGATCATCCGGGAGGGCTGAGGTGGAGGTCGAGGTCGAGGGTCGCACCCTGAAGCTCACCAACCTGGAGAAGGTCATCTATCCCGAGAGCGGCTTCACCAAGGGCCAGGTGATCGACTACTACCTGCGCATCGCGCCCGTCCTGCTGCCCCACCTCGCCGGCCGGCCGCTCACCCTCAAGCGCTATCCCGACGGCGTGCAGGGCAAGCGCTTCTACGAGAAGAACTGCCCCAGCCACCGCCCCGAGTGGGTGCGGACCGCGCCGATCTGGAGCGGGCAGAGCGGGCGCACACTGCACTACTGCCTCTGCGAAGACCTCCCCACGCTGGTGTGGCTGGCGAATCTAGCCGCCATCGAGCTGCATCCCTCCCTCTCCTGCGCCGATGACCTCGCTCGCCCCACCACCCTCGCCTTCGACCTCGACCCCGGCGCTCCCGCGAGCGTCGTGCAGTGCTGTGAGGTGGCGCTGCTGCTGCAGGAGCTGTTCGAGGAGCTCGGCCTGCGGGCGTTCGCTAAGAGCTCCGGCTCAAAGGGCCTTCAGGTCTACGTGCCCCTCAACACGGCGAACGTCACCTACGCGCGGACCAAGCCCTTCGCCCACGCCGTGGCGCGGCTGCAGGAGTCGCGCCGGCCCGAGCTGGTGGTCTCGCGCATGGCCAAGGCCGGCCGTCGCGCCAGGGTGCTGATCGACTGGAGCCAGAACGACGAGCACAAGACCACCGTCGCCGTCTACTCCCTGCGCGCCCGGGAGACCCCCGCGGTCTCCGCGCCGCTCACCTGGGAGGAGGTGCGGGGCTGCGCGAGCTCGGGCGATCCCGAGGCGCTGCGGTTCGATGCCGCCGACGTGCTCGCGCGCGTGCGTGCGCGCGGCGACCTCTTTTCGCCCGTGCTCTCCCTGCGCCAGCAGCTGCCGGAGCTCCCCGGCTATTCGTAGCTGAACCGCGCAAGCGCACCGGCGGCGCTCTTGGCCTTGCCGACCACCGCCGTCACCGCCACCGAGCTACCCTTGCCCGCGGGGGTGAGCGCCGTGCAGGTGGTGTAGGAGGAGCAGCTCACTTCGGTGGCGTACTTGGAGGCGAACTTGAACCGCGTGGCTTCGCCGCCCGGCGCGAAGCCGCTGCCGGTGATCGTCACCTCGGTCCCTCCGCTCACCGGCCCGGAGCCGGGAGAGATGGCTTCGACGGAGGGGATGTACTCGAAGTCGTCCTTCGTGGACGCCGTGCTGGTCCCGCCGGGCGTGGTGACCGTGACCTCCACCGTGCCCGCTCCCGGCGGAGACGTCGCCACGATCGAGGTGGCGGATTCCACCTTCACGCCTTCGGCCTGGCCTTCGCCGAAGCTGACCTTCGTCGCTCCCGTGAAGGCGCTGCCGGTGATCGTCACCGTGCTGGCGCCGGCGCCGGGCCCCTTCTTGAGCGACAGCTTCTTGATCGCCGGCGCCGCCACGTAGGTGAAGCGGTCGGCGGGCACCGGCGTGCTGCGCCCGTCGGGGCCGGTGACGGTCACGTCGACGCTGCCCAGGTTGCCGGCCGGCGAGACGGCGGTGATCGACGTGGCGGAGTTGACGGTGAAGCTCTTCGCCTGCGTCGCTCCGAAGCTCACCGCTGTGGCCCCTTCGAAGCCCGAGCCGGTGATCGTCACTTCGCCGCCGCCCGCGGTGGCGCCCGAGTTGGGGGTCACGGCGCTGACTTCGGGCAGCGGTTCGCCGAAGGCCAGCTCGTGGGCGTCCCCCGCGGCGATGCCCACGACCTGGACGAGGCCGCTCACCGCCACCGGCACGTCGCTGAGGCCGCCGAAGCTCCCATCGCCGAGCTGCCCCGATTTGTCCTGGCCCCAACTCATCACCGCCCCGTCGGCGAGCAGCGCCATGCTGCTTTCGCCGCCCGCCGCGATCGCCGAGACCCCCGTGAGGTCGCTCACCGCCACCGCGGCCGGCTGGCAGGTGGGCGTGGCGCCGTCGCCCAGCTGCCCCATGGCGCCGCCTCCCCAGGCCATCACGCCGCCGCCGCTCAGCAGCGCGAGGCTGTGGCGCGATCCCGCCGCCAGCGCGCGCACGCCGCTGAGGCCTTCCACCGGCACGGGCACATCGCTGTGCGGTTCTTCTTCGGGTTCTTCGATGATTTCTTCTTCTTCTTCGTAGATCTTCACCGCGCGGTAGCCCAGCTGGCAGTATTCGTCGCCTCCCCACGCCTGCACCGTGCCGTTCGCGAGCAGCGCCAGGCTGTGTTCGCCGCCGGCCGCCACGGCGGTGGCGCTCGTGATCCCCTTCACCGCCACCGGCACGTCGCTGCGACCCGTTTTGCCGTTGCCCAGCTCTCCCAGTTCGTTGTCTCCCCACGCATCCACCGTGCCGTTCGCGAGCAGCGCCAGGGCGTGTTCGCCGCCGGCCGCGATCGCCGTGACGCCGCCGAGGCCCTTCACCGCCACCGGCACGTCGCTGTCGACGAAGTTGCCGCTCCCGAGCTGGCCGCTTTCGTTCGAGCCCCACGCCATCACCGTGCCGTCGCTCAGCAGCGCGAGGCTGAAGTGCTCGCCGGCGGCGATCGCCTGCACGCCGCTCAGCCCGCTGACCGCCACCGGCACGTCGCTGCTCTGGGTTTCGCCGTCCCCGAGCTGCCCGTCGCCCCCGGCGCCCCAGGCCATCACGGTGCCGTCGCTGAGCAGCGCGAGGCTGTGATGGCCGCCGCCGGCCACCGCCGTCACGTGGCTCACGCCGCTGACCAGCACCGGCACGTCGCTGCGTTCGCTCTCGCCGTCGCCGAGCTGCCCGTAGGTGTTTTCGCCCCAGTCGAGCGCCATGTAGCGGTGGCTGGGCACCGTCAGCGTGGCGGCGTTGCTGGTGGCTTTGCCGGCCACGTTGGTGAACACCGCCCGGTACTCGTAGCCGGCTTCGGCTTTCTTCACTTCAACGATCGTGTACCGGTTCGCGGTGGCTTCCGCCAGCGGGCTCCAGGTGGAGCCTCCGTTGACGGAGCGTTCCCACTGCACGCTCGGCGCCGGGGAGCCCGAGGCGGCCGCTTCGAAGCTCGCGCCCTGGCCTTCTTCGGCCGTCACCCCGTGTGGCTGCTGGGTCACGGCGGGGATCTGGTGGACGGTCAGGGTCGCCGCGTTGGTGGTGGCGTGGCCGAGCGTGTTGGTGAAGGTCGCCCGCAGCTGCTCGCCGTTTTCGGAGACCTCGGTGCTGGCGATCGTGAGTTTGTTGGCGGTCCCCCCCGCCACCGGGCTCCAGCTCGCGCCGCCGTCGCTGGACGCTTCCCACTGGACCGTCGCCGGCGGCGACGCCGAGGCGGCGGCTTCGAACTTGGCGCTCTGGCCCGCTTCGACGGTGACGCTCACCGGCTGCTTGGTGATGGTGGGCGCTTTTTCGGCGGCCAGCGCCGCGGAGGCGGCCCCGAGCGCGTACAGCACGACGCCCACCAGCACGCCCGTCGCCCTCGCCCTCCTTGCCATCGACGCGCTCCCCTCTCATCGCCCCGTGCCGCCCGGACCCCATCCGAGGGCACGCCACACGGTACCAGCCAGAGGGCTACCGCGTGCCGGCTTGGCGCGCCTGCGCGTCCCGTTCCAGGCGCTCGCCGGCCACGCGGTCGATGCGCTCCTTCACGAGCGTCGCTGCATCATTCGTATGTGTACAGATCGCCCGGTTCGGCGGCGCTCTTGGCCTTGCCGACGATCGCCTGCACGGCGACCGCCCCAGGCTTGCCGGCGGGTGTCAGCGCGCTGCAGCTGGTGTGCGAGACGCAGCTCACTTCGGTGGCGTACTTGGAGCCGAGCTTGAAGGCGGTGGCGCCGGCGCCGAGGGCGAATCCGGCGCCGGAGATCGTCACGGGGGCGCCGCCCGCGACGGGACCGGAGCTCGGTGCGAGCGCTTCCACGGCGGGCACGTACTCGAAGAGGTCCTTCTTGGTGGCGGGGCTGGTTCCACCGGCGGCGGCCACGGTCACGTCCACGCTGCCCGCTTCCGGAGGCGAGCGGACCGTGATCGTGCTCGCCGATTCGACTTTCACGCCTTCGGCTTCGCTTGCGCCGAAGCTGACCTTGGTTACGCCTTCGAAGCCCGTGCCGGTGATCGTCACCGTGCTGCCGCCCGTGCCGGGGCCCTTCTTGAGCGAGAGCTTCTTGACGGTGGGCGGCGGCAGGTAGGTGAAGCGGTCGGCCGTGACGGTGGGGCTGCGACCGGCGGGGTTGCTGACGGTTATGTCCACCGTGCCCACGCCGCCGGCCGGCGAATAGGCCGTGATGGAGGTGGGCGAGTCGACCACGAAGCGCCTGGCGGGCGTGGAGCCGAAGTAGACCTGGGCGACTTCTTCGAAGTTCGCCCCGCTGATCGTGACTTCCGTTTCGCCCGCCTCCGCGCCGATCGCGGGGCTCACGGAGGTGACGGCGGGGATCGGTTCGCTGTAGGCGAGCTCGAATCCGCCGCCGGCCGCGATGCCGATCGTTTCGCCGAGGCCCACCACCGCCACGGGCACGTCGCTGAAGCCGCCGAAGTGCCCGTCGCCGAGCTCGCCGGAGCGGTTGTCGCCCCAGTCCCTCACCGAGCCATTCTCCAACAGGGCCACGCTGTCTTCGGCGCCGGCTGAGACGGCGGACACGCCCGAGAGGCCGCTCACCGCCACCGGAGAGGCCTGACACGAGGGCAGAGCGCCGTTGCCCAGCTGACCGGATGCCCCCGCACCCCACGCCATCGCGGTGCCGTTGCTCAGCAGCGCGAGGCTGTGACGGCCACCGGCCGCCAGCGAGGTCACGCCGCTGAGGCCTTTCACGCTCACCGGCACGTCGCTGAAGGGTTCTTCTTCGGGTTCTTCGACGATTTCTTCTTCTTCTTTGCGGATCACCACCGCGTGGTAGCCCAGCTGGCAGTATTCGTCGCCGCCCCAGGCCATCACGGTGCCACCGGCGAGCAGCGCCAGGCTGTGTTCGCCGCCGGCCGCCACGGCGGTGGCGGTGGAGATGCCTTTGACGCTCACC
>Ga0335072_10013251_pt1 | contig 11749 bp, 11 predicted proteins | sample Lox_Sample_21_FD_206725 | JGI IMG/M metagenome (GOLD analysis project Ga0335072, IMG submission 206725) | Soil microbial communities from Loxahatchee National Wildlife Refuge, Florida, United States - Lox_Sample_2.1 | ecosystem: Environmental > Terrestrial > Soil > Wetlands | place: USA...
ACGAGCCGACCGGCAACCTGCACTCCACGCAGGCGCGCGAGATCATGGAACTCTTTTGCGAGCTCAACCGCCAGGGCACGACCATCGTGCAGGTGACGCACTCTGAAGAAAACGCACACTACGGCAAACGCATTGTGGAGTTGCGCGACGGATGGCTCACGCGCGATGAGCGGCTCGAACCAAGAACAACCGAGGTCGGCGCCCAATGACTGTCTCCGGGGGAGATTCGATGAACAAGGCCGCGACCTTTCGCGTACGCGTCACCTCAATTGCAGCCATCCTGCTCATGCAGGTGAACATGGCTCTGGCCGTTGAACCTGCGTCTTCACAACCGAAAGCCGAGAATTCTCCGGCTACGCTGCCCGTCCCGGAAGCTCCAGCTCCGGCGAACCGCCCGGCAGTGCCTCCATCGCTGGCGCAGGAGTTACAGCAGGCGCAGCACGCGGCTGGAGCCCAGCAGCCCTTTCACGTAGACCTGCCGCACTCGCGCAAGCCGTTTGCACCCTACAGGGCAAGCGACGCGCCGCCGCTCGATCTCAACAACTCGCCACGCCTCGACAGCCTCATCCGCGACGGCAAGCTCTACATCTCACTGCACGATGCGATCGCTCTGGCGATCGAGAATAATCTTGATCTGGCCTACTTCCGCTATAACTTCCCCATCGCGCAAACGGACCTGGCACGCACCAGGGCGGGCGGCGCCGTAAACGGCGTCAATACCGGCATTGTGCAGTCATCGACGCAAGGAGGCTTCAGTTCGCAGAGCACCGGCTCTGGGGGAACCAGTTCAGGATCCGCTGCGGCCGGCGCCGGCGGTCTCGTGACCTCGACGCTCGGCGCCGGAACCGCAGTCGCCTCTTTCGATCCTTATCTGACCTTCAAGGGATATGCGGATCATACCGTCATCCAGGAGACGAATGGCTTCCTGAACGGCTGCCTCGTCTGCAAGCAAAACCAGATTCAAGGTCAGGGAAATTTCTCCGAGGCGTTCCCCCTTGGGACCAGTGTGAATGTCAACTACCTCGGCCAGCGCAACGCAAATAACAGCCCTTATCAGGCTATCAATCCAAACCTCTACTCGAACTTGACGGTGTTCATCCAGCAGCAATTTCTCGCTGGTTTTGGTATTTCAACCAACGAGCGCTACATGCACATCGCCAGAAAGAATCTTCAGATCACCGATCTGGCGTTCCGCGCTCAGGTGATTGCGACCATTACGCAGGTTGAAAACATCTACTGGGACCTGGTCAACGCCTACGAAGACGAGCAGGTGAAGGAACGCTCACTGGAATTTGCGCAACAGAACCTCCAGACTGACCAGAAGCAGCTTCAGCTCAATGCCATTCCTGCGATGCAGGTCATCAAGGACCAGTCGGACGAGGCCACCAGCGAGGGAGACCTCACGGTATCGCGCGCCAATTTACGGTTGAACGAACTCCTCATCAAGAACGCCGTCACGAAGATCGACGATCCGGTTATCGATGAAATGCCGGTGATTCCTCTGGATCGCACCGGCTCGGCCGACCCGAACGCCTCCAAGCCGATCGACGACCTTATTGCGGAAGCCGAAAAGAACCGCCCCGACGTGAAGCAGGATGAGATTGCCATGCAGGTGGCACAGATGAGCTTGAAATCCATCAGGAGCGAACTGTTGCCCACCCTGACTGCGTATGGCTTTTATTCGGGAGCCGGCACCGCTGGCCCCAAGAACCCTAACTGCAGCCTCTCGCCCCAGGAATGCACCTCCGATCTCCCGCTTGGCTTCGGTGGCATGCTGGAGAATACGTTCAACTACTCCTCGCCGGAATATCAGGTGGGAATGACCTTGTCGATCAATCTTCGCAATCGTGTCGCCAAGGCCGATCAGTTCCGCGCCGCGCTGGAGTACCGGCAGAGGCAGATCACCTTCGAAGAGCAGAAAAAGAGCATCCGGTTCGACGTGCGCAACTCGCAGTTCTCACTGCAGCAGAAGGAAGCCCTTGTTACAGCAGCGCAGAAGGCCCGCGACCTGGCCCAGCATACGTTTGACGTCACTGCGCAGGAACAGAAGCTTGGCGCAATGTCCAGCTACGACACGCTGGTTGCCCAGCACAATCTGGCCACCGCTGAATCCGCTCTGGTAGCCGCACAGACCGACTATGAAAAAGCCAAGGTGGACATCGACCGCGCCACGGGAGAGACGCTGGAGCGGATGGGCGTCTCGATCGATGATGCGAAGTCGGGAGTGGTCACGCATGCGCCGTAGGCTCGCCGGTATCCTCGATGGCGCCGCATGGCGTATTGCCGACGTTACCATCGTGCAGGAGCGCTCGCCGCGAATGCCATTGGATATGATGCGAAGAGAGCTTTACCTGCGCAGCATCGCAACAGCGCTGTACGAATCGGTGCACCTTGGTGTGTGTGCGACCCGGCAGTCTATCGCCGGCTGCAACAGCGGTGGAGTGGAGGACCGTCATTCCCACTAAACAGGAACGAATCCGGGTTCTGGTCGCGGACGATCAGCCATCCATCCTTGAGGCGGTGGAGCTTTTGCTCTCGCCGCAGGGCATCGCGGTAGAGTGCGTGCGCTCTCCGCAGTTGTTGATGGAGGCGCTTGGGCAGAGCGACTACGATGTTCTGCTGATCGATTTGAACTATACGCGCGACACGACCTCCGGGCAGGAGGGTCTGGACCTGCTGGCGCGCATTCATGAATTTGATCCGCGGCTGCCGGTAATTGTGATGACGGCGTGGGGCAATATCGATCTGGCGGTCGAAAGCATCAAGCGCGGCGCACGGGATTTTATCCAGAAGCCATGGGAAAACGAACGGCTGCTGTCGCTCATCCGCGTGCATGCCGAGCTGCACCACGCGCTCAAGCGGGCGAGACAGCTTGAGCTGGAGAATCGCCTGTTGCGCGCCGAGGGCATGCCGGAGTTCGTAGCCGGCGCACCATCGATGCAGCCGGTGCTCGAACTGATCGCGCAGGTTGGGCCTTCCGATGCCAACGTGCTCATCACCGGAGAACATGGCACCGGCAAGGAGATTGTGGCGCGGCTGTTGCACGCCGCCTCACCGCGCGCGCGGATGGCGCTGGTAGCCGTGAATGCCGGAGGATTACCGGAGGGCACATTCGAGAGCGAGATCTTCGGCCACGTAAAGGGCGCGTTTACCGACGCGCGGACAGACCGCGTGGGACGCTTTGAGCTGGCGAACGGAGGCACATTGTTTCTGGACGAGATCGCCAACGTGCCCCTGCGCCAGCAGGCCAAGCTGCTGCGCGTGCTGGAGACGGGCGAGCTGGAACGGGTCGGCTCTTCGCAGACGCGGCGCGTGGATGTGCGCGTGCTGTGTGCAACCAATGCGCAGCTGCATGAGGAAGCCGCGGCCGGCAATTTTCGCGAGGACCTGCTCTTCCGCATCAATACGGTGGAGATTCATCTGCCTGCTCTGCGCGACCGGCGCGAGGACATTCCTTTGCTGGCACAGCATTTTCTTGCGCGCAACCGGATGCGCTATCGCAAGCAGTTGAACGGGTTTTCACCCGCAGCGATGCAGCAGATGATGCAGTATCCCTGGCCGGGTAATGTGCGCGAGCTGGAGCACACCGTAGAACGCGCGGTGCTGCTATGCAGGGGCGACGAGATCGAGCCGGCCAACCTCGCCATTACTGCGGCGCGCTCGTCGGTGCCTTCGTTTGAGAACATGAGCATCGACGAGGTAGAGGCATTGCTGATCCGCAAGGTGCTGCGGCGATGCGACGGCAACATTTCACAGGCAGCCGAAGCGCTTGGCCTGAGCCGCGCCGCACTCTACAGGCGCATCGAAAAATATGGCCTATGAGAAGCGAGTGCGGCGGCACAGGCACTCGGCGGTACGCCGGGTCTGGCTCTTTTCCCTCCTGCTCTCGCTGCCCGCATTCGTCTTTACAGCGGTTTTTTTGTATGAGCGAAAGATTGAGCTCACTCCTGCGCTGCTGATCATCCTTGCTCTGCTGATTTATCTGGCTCTCACAACCTCCGCGCTGGTCGACGGCATGGTGCGGCCGTTACAGACACTGTCGAATGTTGTGTCTTCTCTGCGCGAGGGCGATTATTCCTTCCGCGCGCGCGGCGCGGGCGCTCCGGATGCGCTGGGCGAGCTGGCCTCGGAGATCAACGCCCTGGCCGATCTGCTGCAAAAGCAGCGCGTCCGTTCGCTCGAGGCCACGGCATTGCTGGCGCGCATCCTCGAGGTGATGCATGCACCGCTGTTCGCTTTTGACCGCGAAAACCTGTTGCAGCTGGTGAACAATGCCGGACTGAAGCTGCTAGGACTATCGTATGGGCGCTGCTTCGGCCGCTCGGCACGCGAGCTCGGGCTCGATGAGCTGTTGGCTGCGCCAGACCAGACGATCCAGTTGTTTCCGCCGAGCCCAACCCGCTGGCTGCTGCGCAAAGCCGTGTTCCGGCAGGATGGTCTACCCCACACTCTGCTGCTGCTCGCCGACGTCAGCCAGCCGCTGCAGGAAGAAGAACAGATTGCCTGGAAGCGTCTGATTCGCGTGCTGGGTCATGAGCTCTCGAATTCTCTCGCGCCCATCAAGTCAATCGCCGGCAGTCTGCTGGCGCGCGTAGACAGCCTGGAGAGCGATGCCGTCACTCTGCACGATTTTCGCCGCGGGCTGGGCGTCATCGGGAGCCGCGCCGATTCGCTTCATCGTTTCGTGCAGTCGTACAGGATGCTGGCGCAACTCCCGCCGCCGAAACTGCAGCCGGTGGCCATCGGGCCGCTGCTCGAGCGGGTCGTGCTGCTGGAGCAGCGGTTACCGGTCGAGCTTGATCCCGGCCCCGCCGCCACGCTACACGCCGATCCCGATCAGCTGGAGCAGATGTTCATCAACCTGCTACGCAATGCCGTGGATGCGTCGCTGGCGAACGGCGCCAAACCAGTACGCGCAACGTGGAACCGCGCCGATACCAGCGTTGTGGTGACCATCGAGGACCGCGGCATGGGCATTGCGAACAGCGAGAACCTGTTTGTGCCCTTCTACACCACAAAGCCCGCGGGCAGCGGCGTAGGCCTGGTGCTGGCGCAGCAGGTTGCCCGGGCACACGGCGGTGAAGTGCGGCTCGTGAACCGGCAAGACGGCGAGGGCGCGCGCGCGACTGTGCAGCTTCCGCTCACTGAGCGGCGCAGCGCCTGAAGGGGTGGCTATGCCTCATGGCCGATTACTCTCTTTTCGGCTCACACAGGTGAAGCTGATTGCCGAAGGGATCCAGCAGGTTCAGCCGAGGCGTTCCCCAAAAGGTTTCGTCAATGCCGGGCCGCCAGTATGGATAGTTCTTGGCTGCGAGCTCGCTGTGCAATTCATGCACACCCTCGAAGTCCACCTGAAAGCAAGCACCCGGAGAACCGTCGCCGTAGTGTTCGGAGAGATGCAGAACGAGACCGTCGCGAGAGACCTGCATGTAGAGCGGAGCGTTTTTATCGAAACGGTGCTCCCAGTCGAGATGACAGCCGAGATAACCGAGATAAAACTCGTGCGTCTTCTCCACCGAGAAGATGCGCAGAATGGGAATGACACGGAGGGTACGAAGGGTCATGTTCTTCACCGCAGCAGGTCTTCGAGAGTGGCGCTCAGATCGGTTTTATCGTCGCGATACTTGACGATGATCGCCGCATAAAGGCTCAGTCCCCACTCCTGCCCTTTGCCTTTGGTGATGGAACGCGCGCCAGGAACGACGACGGCATTCTCCGGAATGATGAGCGGAGTTTCCGCCGTAGCGCGCGACATCTCTCCTTTCATCACGTCGAATACGGGGGTGCCACGGGTTAGAACGGTTCCGGCGGCGAGCACTGCGCCTTTGCGCACGATAGCGCCCTCATACACGCCGCAGTTGCCGCCGACAAGGACGTCGTCTTCGATCACCACCGGGTTGGCATTCACGGGCTCCAGCACGCCGCCGATCTGCGCCGCCGCGCTGATGTGCACCCGCTTGCCGATCTGGGCGCAGGAACCAACCAGGGCATGCGAATCGACCATGGTCCCTTCGTCCACATATGCGCCGGCGTTAATGTACATCGGCGGCATGCAGACCACGCCGCGCGCCAAGTAAGCGCCAGCGCGGACGGACGAACCGCCGGGAACGATGCGCACTCCATCGCCGGGCAGGAAAGTACGGACGGGATAGGTGTGCTTGTCGACAAAGGACAGCCCGCTCGCCGGCCACTCGTGGAGGGCGCCTAGCCGGAATCCGAGCAGGATTCCCTGCTTGACCCAGGCGTTCACGCGCCAGCCGGTGGGCGATTCGGGATCAGGCGAGGCGGCGCGGATCGAACCGCTTTCAAGAGAGGCGCGCAAGGCGAGAAAGGCGTTCATGGCCTGCGGATCGCCGGATGCTGCCGGACCCGCGGCGAAGTGCCGTTCAATGGATTGTTGCAGTTGATCGTCAGTCATTCTGATTTCGAGTCTATCAACTCCGTATGCGGTGTTCGCCAGCCTGTAGAGGCGTTCCCGGAACCAGATGGGAACCGGGGATCGGAAACATTGCCGGCCGCCGTCGTCCTGGTGGGAAAGGCCGCTGGCACCTGTGAATTGATGGAAAAGCCGGCGCCCCCGGTGGGACCGCCAGCATGTATGCGATACTCAAAACGGCATGTATAAGAGGGTCGTTCTCAAGCTATCAGGCGAGGCACTGGCCGGCGAGCGCGGTTTCGGGCTCGATGCCGACAGGGTGGCCGAGATTACCAGTGAACTGGCCGAGATTCATGCGCTGGGAGTGGAAGTGGGCGTCGTGGTAGGCGGCGGAAACTTCTTCCGCGGCGTGGCTGAGCAGGCCAAAGAGATGGATCGGGTAAGCGCGGATAACATGGGCATGCTTTCCACGGTCATCAACGCCATCGCGCTACAGGATGCTTTGGAGCAGCGCGATGTGCAGTGCCGGGTGATGACTGCGGTTTTCATGAACCAGGTCGCCGAGCCGTATATCCGCCGGCGCGCGGTGCGCCATCTTGAGAAGGGCCGCGTGGTGATCTTTGCGGCCGGCATCGGCAACCCGTTCTTTTCAACCGATACGGCCGCCAGCCTGCGTGCGATGGAGATCAAAGCCGACGTGCTGCTGAAGGGCACAAAGGTCGAGGGTGTCTACAATGCCGACCCTGTGCTGGTGAAGGACGCTGTGAAGTACGACGTCATCACATATATGGATATTCTGAAGCAGGGCCTGAAGGTGATGGATCTGACCGCGGTGAGCCTCTGCAAAGACAACAACCTGCCCATGATCATTTTCAATATGAACCAGCCCGGAAATATTCGCCGCGTAGTCATGGGCGAAAAGGTCGGATCGCTGGTAACGGCGTAGAGCAGCGGCCGTAAGCGGCAACGCGGAGCCGTTCCGCAGTCCGCGCAGGCCTTTCCGGCATCCAACGGGACGGATTCAGTCCGCCTTCCGGTTCCGGAATGCCGCATCTGCGGAATTGCTGTAGCCCGGCCTGCGGCGGTATATCAGGTAAATCCCCGGAGACGTCCAATCGTTCGTGGAGATGCGCAAGCCAGCACGGTTAGATGCCTTGACGGGCTTGCGTTGCTTCGCCGCGCTGAATATCGTTTTCTTCCATTTTTCCAATCCGAAATGGTTCGGCATCTTCGCACCGATTGTGAATGCGGGCTACGCTTCGGTGAGCTTTTTCATTCTGCTTTCGGGCTTCGTGCTCGCCTACAACTACGCCGGCAAGGCGCGGACCGGCGAACTCGACAAAGTGCGCTTCTGGGAAGCGCGGTTCACGCGCATTTATCCCATCTACCTCCTGAGCCTGCTGCTGTCGTGGAAGATGGTACCGGTCGAATACGCGGCACACACACATGCCGGATTCTGGTGGGGCATGGTGCTCGCTCCGCTGCTGCTGCAGGGATGGGTCGCCCCGCTGGCAACGTTCCTGAACACGCCCGCGTGGACGATGTCGGCCGAATCGTTCTACTACTTTCTGTTCCCCTGGATGGCGCGCTGGAAGCGCCCGGAGCGGCTTGCACCACACCTGGGCAAGATGTTCGGGCTCTGGATGCTCGGGCTCGTGCCGGGCACGCTCTATGTGATCTTCAACCCGGATGGCATTCCCCATCCCGACCGCTGGAGCTGGGGTCCCTGGCTGCAGGCGCTCAAATACACGCCGCTTCCGCACCTGTGCAGCTTTGTCTTCGGGGTGATGCTGGCCAGTGTCGATGAGATCATCGGGCGCACCAGCCGGCTTCGTATGGTTCTGGGTATGTTCGGCTTTGCGGCTACCTTCACGATCCTGTCACTGGCGGAGCACATCCCGTACGCGCTGATTCACGATGGCCTGCTGATGCCCTTCTTCGGCTGCATGATTCTTGGACTGGCCGGCAATAACTGGCTGGCGTACGCCTTCGGCGTGCCGCCGCTGGTGTTTGTCGGCGAGGCCAGCTACTGCCTTTATCTTCTCCACTTCAACCTGTGGAACCTGATTCACGATTCGCACATCCTGAATTATCTTGGCCTGAGTCCGCTGGACCCGTGGATCAGCTACGCATTGCTGATCGGCATGGCCCTTCTGGCGCTGCATTTCGTAGAAAAGCCGGCACAGCGGCAGTTGCGGAAGTGGTTGAGCGTGTGGAAGTGAAGCGCTCTGTACAGCGCTAATGAGAGCACAAGCAGAAAAGCCCAGCCGCTCGGCTGGGCTTTTTGCGGTTTGCGACGGGTCCGCGTTACGGCGCTACGGACTGCGTTGCGTGGTTACCATGCGGCACGGCAATGATCGCGGTTGGCTTGGAGCCCGTTGGATACGGGGTTGCCTGCGTTGCCGTGAGGGCGCCGGTATTGGGATTCAGGCGGAAGCCCGAAACAGAATTGCCTAGGTAGTTTGCCGTGTAAACGAAACGCGCCAGAGCCGGCTCCAGCACAATTGAGTCCGGCTGCGTGTCCGTGGCATAGATGGTGGAGCTCGTGGTGTTGACAATCGCCGAAGGCGTTCCGGTGGGCAGCGCGATTGAGTACGCAGAGACGGTGGAGTCGAGCGCGTTGGAGAGATAGATGTAGATGCCGCGCGGATCGACAACCACGCTGGATGGCTCGTTGCCGGTCTTGAACGGCCCGTTGACCAGGAAGTTCAAGGCGCTTCCATTCTGGATGCCGTAACCAATCAGCTCGTTCGATGCGAAGTCCGTAGCGTAGACAAACCGGTCGGTCGGATCCGTCGTGATGGCGCTGGGCTTTACGCCTGCCTGGTAGGGACTGCCTGACGCGACCGTCAAAGCCCCGCCCGAGCCAACGGCGAAGCCGAAGACCCATCCAGGATTGGCGTTGCTGGTCGCGATACCACCAGGGTTATAAGCCGACTGATCGTAGACCGTGGCATACACCGCACTGTTGTTGGGCAGAACTGTCACCGCGGTGGGAACGACGGTATCGGAGGGATAACCGGGGATAGTCAGCTTTTCCGTCGCAACAGCATTGCCGATCGTGCCGGAACTCAGGGCGTACTCGGTCAGCGTAGCGGAGGTGGTTCCGGTGACAACGTAGAGGTAGGTGCCCGCAGCGTTTACGAAGACGGAAGCGGGAGGTGCGCTAGTGGTGACGGAGTCCTTCTTCGACAGCACGCCATTGCTCGCGATACCGAAATGAACCACCGAATTGCTGCCCGCGTTCGCGACGTACAGGTTGTAATAGTCGGAGCTTACGGCCATTGAGACAGGAGACGCGCCGCCCGAGGAGACTGCGGGCGGGCCGCTGCGCAGCGCGCCGGACTCGGAATCCACAGCATAGGTATAAATCTGTCCGTCGCTGCCGGCCGAACTAGCCACAAAGATCCAGTCGATGGTGACGAGCTGACACGCAGAAAAACAGGTGGCCACCAGGAGGCCGATTATAGAGACCAGAACGACCTGGCTCACTTTACTCAACTTCATGCGCTTCCTTCGCTACGGGCGATCTGCTGCTGGCCCCGAAAACTCTGTTGTTGGTTGACCCGTATCCATTGTAAAAGCAGCTACGGGCGGGAACTACGGCTGTTGCACGCCGCCTCCCGTGCCATTGTGCGGAATAGCGGCCACTGCCGTCGGCTGCGCGTTTGCCGCGAACGGGGAATACTGCGACTCCAGCAGCGTGCCGGCGGTGGTACTCAGCTGCCAGCCGGAAACGGTATTGCCGAGATAGTTGGCGGTGTAGACAAAGCGCTCGGTGGATGGATCGATGCCGATAGCCACCGGCTGTGTACCGGTCGTATACGTGCCCAGGCTGGTCAAAGCGCCGCTGCTCACCGAGTAAGCGGTCACCGTAGCATCGAGCGAGTTGGCCACGTAGACGAATGAATACGCCGGGTCGGCCACAATGGCGGAGGGCTGGTTGCCGGAGCGGAAGGGGCTGCCCGCCAGCGGAGTAAGGGCGCCCGACCCACCGACGCTATAGGCCAGCACATCGGCTTTCGCGTAGTCGGTCACGTAGACATAGCTGTTGGACGCGCTGCTGGCGATCGCCGAAGGCTGGGTGCCGGCTGCGAAGGGTGAACCGGCAACCGGAGTCAGCACGCCGCCCGAACCCGCCGAAAATCCGAAGACATAGCCGACCGCGGGCGTCACCGAGGAGTCATACGCGGTGACGTAAACATACGCGCCCGAGGCGAGAACGTTGATGGCTGTCGGCACGATGATGTCGGTCTTGCCGGGAAGCGTCAGCGGCCAGTATGTGGCGCTGATGGCCGGATTGCTGACGGGTGCGCCCAGGGTCGCCGGAGTGGAAGTGGTCGCCGCGCTCAGCGGATAAACCGCGACGGAGCCGGAACACGGCTGAGCTGTGGAACAGACCGGCAAGGGTTGATAGGTGTCCACGACATAAAGATTGGACTTGTTCGCCGCCAGCGCCAGAGGGAAGATTCCCGGCGTGTTGACCGTGTTGTAGGGATACAGCTTGCCGTCGGTGCCGATCACGAACTGGACAATGCTGTTGTCGTCCTGATTGGCCACGAAGAGACTGCCGTAGTCCGCCGAGACCGCTTCAGCCACGGGATCACGGCCACCCGAAGGAAAAGGCGAGGAAGGAATCTGGCGCATACGCCCGGATTCCGAATTGATCTCGAAGGCGTTGATCTCACCGTAATTGTTGGCCCCGGCGGCCTTGGAGCTGGCAACGAAAACAAAGTCTACGGTCAGTGTCTGGGTGAGCTGGGAGCAAGCTGTCACCAGCGTCGCGGCCAGAAGGCCCGCCGCCGATACCAGTACCAGCTGGCTCGATTTGTTCAACTTCATGCGCATCTTTCGTCAGCGGGCCGGATGATGCAGCCCTTCAAAAATCAGATTTGGTCGAATTCCGGAATAACCATGGCCATCCGGCCGTTTTGACTCAGGTCAGCAGTCTCCAGCACCTGCCTGCGCGCTGCCGCCGGCAAACTCTGCGCCGGCGGCTCCGCAGCAATCTTCTGGGTGCGCTTTCGGATCATCCAGTACGCCCATCGACCAGGCACCATGTCGGCGGTCCCTGCAGCGTGTAGCTGCTGGGCACACGGAGCAGGTTGAGCTCGCCGGAGTTCGGGTCAAGGATGCGGCCGGTAATGGTGTTGTCGTATTGGTTGGCTTCGTAAATGAATTGATCCGAAGGATCTTCGACGATACATTGCGGACCGGAGCCGGAGCCGAACGGCTGTCCTGAGACGAAGGTCAACTGATAAGCCGGCGACGTGGTAACAAAGTAGGCCGATAATCCGCTCTCGGGATTTTGGCCTGTGGTGTTATTGCCCTGGTTGGCCACGTAGAGGTAATGGTCCTTGGATTCAGCCAAGA
>Ga0335072_10013252_pt1 | contig 11748 bp, 8 predicted proteins | sample Lox_Sample_21_FD_206725 | JGI IMG/M metagenome (GOLD analysis project Ga0335072, IMG submission 206725) | Soil microbial communities from Loxahatchee National Wildlife Refuge, Florida, United States - Lox_Sample_2.1 | ecosystem: Environmental > Terrestrial > Soil > Wetlands | place: USA: Florida...
GTCTTCCTGCTCGGCCACTTCTACGGCGGCGTGGACATGGCGGCCTGGAAGTGGATCGTGATCGGGGTGGCCATCTGGTTCGGCACGTTCATCTTCGCGGCCCTCGCCGTGGCGATCGGCTACCGGGTCAGCCCCGACTCGGTGCAGCCGGTCTCGATGATCATCTTCTTCGCCTTCTCGATCTTCGGCGGCCTGTGGTTCCCGCTCAGCGGCGGCCTGGAGAGCTTCGCCAAGCTCACCCCGACGTACCAGGTAGTCAAGATCAGCACCGACGTGCTGAGCACCGGGAACTTCCACGCGGCCAACGTGATCGGCATCGTGGTGTGGTTCGTGATTTTCCTCGGGCTGGCGATATTCGCCGTGCGCAGCACGGCCGACACGATGTAAGCCAGCGGCGACACTGTAACCATGAGCGGTTACCAGAGCCCGGACCCGGCCACGGGCGCGTACTGGATCACGCACCCGTGGCGCGGGGTCGGCCCATGGCGTAACGCGTCCGCGTCCTTGCGCGGACGCGGCGGATTCTGGCGCGGCGTCTTCCCCAGCATCTGGCTCGTGTACCTGATCCCCCTGATATCGGGGGCCTTTAGGCACCAGCAGAATCCGTGGCTGCTCGCCGGCACGGTCATCGTCGCGCTGGTGTTCGCCGCCGCCTACATCGCCGTCGTCGGCTGGTGGGACCTGCAGCGCCAGATTGTGCTGCCCTGCCTGTGCCTGCTGGCCGGGCTGGCCGCCCTCACCTGCTTCATCGACGGGAAGGAGGCCGCGCCGGTATGGATCTACGTTGCTGTCGCCGGCGGCATCGCGATCGGCAACCAGTGGGTGGCGATGCGGGCCATCATAGGCGCCGCGGCCTGCTACTCAGCCTTCAGCCTGGCCGGCCACGCGAAGACCGGGGATTTCCTCGGCGGGCTGCTGCCCCTGCTGTTCGGCGGGCTGGCGGCGCTGGGCTTTCGCGGGCGGTACGAGCTCAACCGCGAACTGGTTCGGGCCAGGGAGACGGTCGCGCAACTCGCGGCCAGCGAGGAGCGGCTGCGGCTAGCCCGGGACATGCACGACCTGACCGGGCAGTCGCTGTCGATGATCACCCTGAAGTCCGACCTGGCGGCCCGAGTGCTTGGCCGGCTCCCGGCTAGTCCTGAGCGGGATCGCGCCGCCTCGGAGATAGCCCAGGTCGCGGACGTGAGCAGGCAGGCGCTGGCCGACATCAGGGAGGCGATCAGCGGCTACCGGCGGCCCACCCTGGCAGTGGAGGCCATCACCGCGCGGTCCGCGCTGGAAGCGGCCGGGATTACCGCACACGACGACAGCGACCTGACGCTGCTTTCCGGCACGTTTGACGCCGAGGCCGAGGCGGCCCTCGCCTGGTGCCTGCGAGAGGCCGTTACCAACGTCGTCCGGCACTCCGGAGGGCGTAACTGCTGGGTGACGCTGCGGCAGGCTCCCGGTGAGCTCATCTTGCAGGTGCGCGATGACGGCCGGGGCGTCGTGGCAGACAGCGCGGATGCGTTGACTAGCGGCGGGGGCACTGGCCACAGCGGGCTGCACGGCATGTCCGAACGGCTGTCGGCAGTCGGCGGCAGCCTGCAGATCTGCCCCGGCATCACTGCCGGGCGGGGCTTCGACCTCGTGGCGACCGTCCCGGTAGCGGAGATCGCGCCCGCTCCCGTCACCACGCGGTAGATGTGTACGGTAATGGCGTGACCACGCCGGACAAAGGGAGCCCTGCCATCCGGGTGCTGCTCGCTGAGGATCAGGCGATGATCAGGGAGGCGCTCGCCGCGCTGCTGTCGTTCGAGGACGACATCGAGGTCGTCGCCCAGGTCGGCCGGGGCGACGAGGTCGCCGACGCCGCGGCGCAATCGGCGCCTGATGTGGCCCTGCTCGACATCGAGATGCCGGGCATGGACGGGCTGACCGCCGCGGCGGCCCTGCGGGCGAGCAGCCCGGCCACGAAGATCGTGATCCTCACCACGTTTGGCCGCCCGGGGTACCTGCGGCGGGCCATGGAAAGCGGCGTCTCGGGCTTCATTGTCAAGGACTCCCCGGCGGGCAAGCTCGTCCAGACGATCCGGAAGGTCCTGGACGGCCAGCGGGTGATTGACCCGGACCTCGCGGCGGTCGCGCTCGCCGAGGGCACTAGCCCGCTGACGCCCCGCGAGGCGGACGTCCTGGCCCACGCGGCCGACGGCGCCACCATCGCGCAGATCGCGGGCACGCTGTACCTGTCCGAGGGCACGGTGCGCAACTACCTCTCCTCCTGCATCCAGAAGACGGGTGCCCGTAACCGCGTCGAGGCCCTGCGGATCGCCCGGGAACGTGGCTGGCTGTGAGCATCATCCTCCGCTTCAACACTTAGGATGTACCGGTGACAACGCCCGGTTACCTCCGCTACCCGCACATACACGGTGATCTGGTCACCTTCACCGCTGAGGACGATGTCTGGCTCGCCCCGGCTTCTGGTGGCCGCGCGTGGAAGCTGTCGGCCGACGGCGCGAGCGTGAGCTATCCCCGGTTCGCCCCCGACGGCTCCAGGGTTGCCTGGACGAGCTGGCGGGACCGGGATCCTGAGATCTACATCGTGAACGCGGACGGGTCCGGGCCGCGGCGGCTCACCTACTGGGGCGACTGGCAGACCCGGACGGTTGGCTGGGCCGGAGCGAACGAGGTCCTGGCGGTTTCCGCTGTGGGCCAGCCCGCGCGCCAGCTCAGCTGGGCGTATGCGGTGCCGCTTGACGGGCCGCCCCGCCGCTTGCCCTACGGGCCGGTTGCCGACCTCTCACTCAGCGGCACCGCGGCCGGGCAGGCGGCGCTGCTGACCGGCCGGCTGGACCGCGAGCCGGCGTTCTGGAAGCGTTACCGGGGCGGCACGGCAGGCCGGCTATGGACGGCTACCGCGCAGGAGCCGGCGTTCCGGAGGGTGCTCGCGGACCTGGACGGGCAGCTTTCCACGCCAATGCTCATCGGGAGCCGGCTGTTCTTCCTCGCCGACCACGAGGGCACCGGCAACATCTACTCGTGCACGCTCGACGGCGGTGACTTGCGCAGGCACACCGACCATGATGGCTTCTACGCACGGAACGCGGCCAGTGACGGGCAGCGCATCGTCTATCACGTGGCCGGCGACATCTGGCTTCTGGACGCGGCCGACCTGGCCGCCGAGCCGGCCAGGCTCGACATCGTCCTTGGCTCCCCGTCAGCCGCGCGCGCCCCGCGGATTATTACGGCCGCTGACCACCTTGGCGAGCTGATGCCCGACGAGACCGGGCAGGCCAGCGTCATCGAGGTGCGCGGCACCGTGCACTGGCTGACCCACGCCGACGGCCCGGGCCGCGCGATTTCCGTTGACCCGAACGCCCGTGCCCGCGATCCGCGCATCCTCGGCCGCGAGGGCAAGGTCGTCTGGGTGACCGACGCCGACGGCCCCGACGCGCTGGAGATCGCCGACACGACCGGCGAGTCCCGCGAGATCCGCCGGATCGCCGGCGGCGAGCTCGGCGACGTCTGGAACCTCGCGCCGTCCCCGGACGGGACGCACGTCGCCGTCAGCACGCGGGACGGGCGGCTGGTCATCGTGACCGTCGAGTCGGCTGAGGTCCTGGAGCTGGCGGCCTCCGATGACGGACTGATCGGCGGACTGGCCTGGTCACCCGACTCAGCCTGGCTGGCCTGGTCGCAGCCGGGGCCCCGGCCGCTGTCGCGCATTCGGATCGCCCGGGTTACCCCCGAGCCACCTGAGGAGCCCGACGAGCCAGCCGAGCCGGCTGCGGAGGGAACCGCGGAACCGGGGAAGGCGGAGGCCGCCGCCGGCTCGCCGGATGACACCGCGCCGGCAGGCGACCCGGCCGATTCGGCTAGCGCTGCGGACTCCGCTGCCGATCCGGGCACCACGAGTACCGAGGCCGCCGCGAGCGCCAGTGCTTCTGATGATGCTGCCCCTCAGGCGCAGGCGAGTGATGCTGGTGCCGGTGAGGCCGCTGAGGCGGCCGAGACCGATTTTGATCCGCGCGCAACGATCGTGGACGTGACGGACGGGCGATTCGTTGACTTTTCCCCGACCTTCACGCTCGACGGACAGTATCTAGCGTTCTTGTCGCGGCGCACGTTCGACCCGGTCTATGACGTGCACTCCTTCGACCTGTCGTTCCCGTACGGCACCCGCCCCTACCTGGTTCCGCTCGCCGCGCAGACCCTGTCGCCGTTCGGGCCCCGGCCCGGCGGCAGGCCGGCCAGCCCGGCTGAGTCCGGCGACACGGCGGAAGACGGGGTCACGGTCGACGCCGACGGCATCCAGTCGCGCGTGGTGGCGGTACCGGTGGACGAGGGCAGGTACTTCGGGCTGACCGCGGTCAAGGGCGGCCTGGCCTGGCTGCGCGGCAGGCTTTTCGGCGTGCTTGGCGAGGGCGCCGCCGACCCCGAAGACGATCGCCCGCGCCCCGCGCTGGAGCGGTTCGACCTGCGCAAGCGCGAGTCGACAGTGCTAGCGTCCGAGGTCAACTGGTTTGAGGTCACCGGAGACGGGGCCCGGCTGGTGATTCGCGACGGCTCCGACGTCCGGGTCGTTCCCGCCGACCGCAAGGCCGACAACGGCTCGTCGGAGGACGTGGTCTCGGTGGACCTTTCCCGGGCCCGGTACCTCGCGGACCCAGCCGCGCTGTGGGCGCACGCGCTCGACGAGGCTGGCCGGGTCATCCGGCGTGATTACTGGGTGCCGGACATGTCGGGGGTGGACTGGGCCGGCGCGCTCGACGCTTACCGGCCGCTGCTGGCCAGGATCCGCTCGTCGACCGAGTTCGCGGACCTGCTGTGGGAGGTTGTCGGTGAACTGGGGACGTCGCACGCGTACGTGACGGGGTCTGGCGAGTTCCGCGCCCAGGCCTCACGCGGCGCCGCCGTCGGGCTGCTCGGCGCGGACGTGGGGCGCGACGCCGATGGCCGGTGGGTTATCGGCCGGGTGCTCCCGGGTGAGTCCTCGGATCCGCTGGCCCGTTCGCCGCTGGCCGCGCCGGGGGTCGCGGTTCACCCGGGCGATGAGATCGTCGAGGTTGACGGCCGCACCGTCGACCCGGTCCACGGCCCGTGGCCGCTGCTGGCGGCGACGGCGGGCAAGCCCGTGGAACTAACGATCCGGTCCGGGCCGGCTGCCGGGACTGGCGACGCGGCCGGGACCACGCCCGCTGCCGGAAACGCGGATGCCGCCACGGCCTCGCAGGCCCGCGGGCCCGCCGATCGCCGCGTCGTCATCGTGCCCCTGCATGACGACCGTCGCCTGCGCTATCAGGACTGGGTCGCCGCGAACAGGCGGTTCGTGCGGGAACGATCCGCTGGAAAGCTCGGCTACCTGCACATCCCGGACATGATGGGCGAGGGCTGGGCGCACCTGCACCGCGACCTGAAAAACGAGATGGGCCGGGACGCGCTCGTCGTGGACGTGCGGGGCAACCGGGGCGGTCACACGTCGCAGCTGATCGTCGAGAAGCTCGCACGGCGGATCATCGGCTGGGACTACGGGCGGTACCTGCGACCGGAAAGTTACCCGGAGGACGCGCCGCGCGGCCCGGTCGTGGCGATCTCGGACGAGTACGCGGGGTCCGATGGCGACATCGTCACCGCGGCGATCAAGATCCTCGGACTGGGACCGGTCATCGGCGCGCGCACCTGGGGCGGCGTCATCGGCATCGACGGGTGGAAGACGCTCGCCGACGGTACGCATCTCACGGTGCCGAGGTACGCGTTCTGGTTCGGCGAGTACGGCTGGGGCGTCGAAAACCGCGGCGTCGACCCGGACGTCGAGGTGCTGATCACCCCCGACGACTGGGCCGCCGGCCGCGACGGGCAACTGGAGATGGCCGTGGACCGCGCGCTGGCGGCCCTGTCCGAACGGCCGCCGCAGCCGGTACCGGACCCGTCGGCTGGCCCGCGCAAGCTTCGCCCGCCGCTCCCGCCGCGGTCGCGGTGACGATGGTCACCCCTTCGTGAGCAGTTCCTTGCCGTGCTTGCGCAATTCGGCGACCGACGTCATGCCGAGCAACGCGAGGGTGGACCGGAACTGCGTCGCCAGGATGTCCAGGCACCGGTCCACGCCCGCCTCGCCGCCGGCCATCAGCCCGTAGAGGAACGCCCGCCCGAGCACGGCGGCGTCCGCGCCGAGCGCCAGCGCGATCACGGCATCGGCCCCGTGCCGGATGCCGGAGTCGACGAGGATCGACGCTGAGGGGCCGACGGCCTCCCGAACCGGCTCGATCAGCTCGACCGCGGGGATGGCGCGGTCCAGTTGCCGCCCGCCGTGGTTAGACAGCTGGATCCCATCGCACCCGGCATCAACGGCCCGCACGGCGTCGGCCGGGCCCAGCGGGCCCTTGATGACGAGCTTGCCCTTCCACGAGGACCGCAGTGACGCGATATCGTCCCAGTTCAGCCGGGGATCGAAGAACGACGTCGTCTGCATGATCGTCGTGCGCGGCCGGCCGGCGAAGTTCGCGTAGTCCAGCGCGGGACCGCTCAGCAGCCGGTACCAGTAGACCGGCCGGGACGCGACCTGCGCGATCGTCTGCAGGCTGAGCTCCGGCGGGATCGACAGGCCATTGCGCTTGTCCCGGATCCGGTTCCCGGCGGCCGTGGTGTCCACGGTCACGACGAGGACCTCATACCCCGCGCCCGAAGCCCGCTCGAGCAGGTCGGCCATCTGCGCGCGGTCCTTGAGCACGTAGAGCTGGAACCACAGCTGTCCCCCGGAGACGGCGCAGGCCAGGTCCTCGATGCTGGTGGTCGCCATGGTGGACAGCGTGTACGGCAGCCCGTGCCGGGCGGCCGCACGGGCCACGCCCGACTCGCCGTCGGGGTGCACCATCCGGGTGTAGCCGGTGGGCCCGAGCGCGAGCGGCACCGGCACGGGCCGACCGAAGAGCGTCGTCGCGGTGTCCACGCCGGAGACGTCAGCAAGGACCCGGGGCAGGAAGCGCCACTGCCGGAAGGCGGCGACGTTCGCCCGCGCCGTCAGCTCCTCGTCGGCCGCCCCCTCCACGTAGTCGAACACCGGCCCGGGGATCAGCCGCCGCGCGGCCCGCCGCAGGTCGCCGATATCGTGACAGGCAGCCAGCCGGCGCCTGGTCGCGTCCAGCTCGACGGAACGCATCCGGACTAGCTTGCGCATCTCCCGCACCCTCATGCCGCCGACGATACGCCGCGAGGGAGCGGCTGCGAAGAGGATCCCGCTCTTGTTACACTTAACCCATCTGAAAAGTAGGCAATACGGGAGGTACGCCCACGTGTCTGCGCTCACGTTCCACTGGTTCCTGCCGACCAACGGCGACGGGCGGGACATCGTCGGCGGCGGCCACGGCGTCGCGACCGGCGCGGCCGGTGCCATCCGGTCACCGTCGATCGCCTACCTAGGCCAGATCGCCCGCAGCGCCGAGCAGCTCGGCTTCGAGGGCGCGCTCACGCCCACCGGAGCGTGGTGCGAGGACGCCTGGCTGGCGACCGCGATGCTTGCCGAGGTGACCGAACGGCTGAAGTTCCTCGTCGCCTTCCGCCCCGGCCAGGTCTCCCCGACGCTATCGGCCCAGATGGCCAGCACGTTCCAGCGCCTGTCCGGTGGCCGCCTGCTGCTCAACGTCGTAACCGGCGGGGAGTCCGCTGAACAGCGCGCCTACGGCGACTTCCTGGACAAGGACCAGCGATACGAGCGGACCGCCGAGTTCCTCGACATCGTGACCAGGCTCTGGCGCGGTGAGGACGTCACCGTCACCGGCAAGCACTTGTCGGTCGAGGGCGCCCGGCTGAGCAGGCTCCCCGATCCGGTCCCCGATGTCTACTTCGGGGGCTCGTCGCCCGCCGCCGGCCCGGTTGCCGCCCGCTACAGCGACGTCTACCTCACCTGGGGCGAACCGCCGGGCGCGGTGAGCACCAAGCTGCGGTGGATCGAGGAACTGGCCGCCAGCGAAGGCCGCACGGCGCCCCGGTTCGGGATCAGGCTGCATGTCATCACCAGGGACACCGCCGAAGAGGCCTGGCGCGCCGCCGCCCGCTTGATCGAGCGGGTAGACGATGACATGATCGCCAAGGTTCAGGCAGGCCTGGCCGCGAGCGAGTCCGAAGGGCAACGGCGGATGCGTGCGCTGCACCACGGCGGCGACCGGCGGAACCTCACCATCGCCCCGAACCTCTGGGCCGGCGTTGGCCTCGTCCGCGGCGGCGCCGGCACCGCGCTGGTCGGCAGCCACGCGGAGGTCGCCGACCGCATCGAGGAGTATGCCGCGCTCGGCATCCGCGAGTTCATTCTCTCCGGGTACCCGCACCTGGAGGAGGCGTACTGGTTCGGCGAGGGCGTCCTGCCCGAGCTGGAGCGGCGCGGCCGCTGGCAGCACCCGGCCCCGGCCCGGTACGCGGCGCAGACAGTCACCCCGTTCGCCCCGACCCACGCCGACCCCAAGGTGGCTTCATGACTACCATCGCCGTCGTCACCGGCAACCCCAAGCCCGCCTCGCGCACCCACGGCGTCGCCCTCGCCGTCGCCGACGCGGTGGCAGCCAAGCTTGAGCGCCCAGCCGGCCGGCTGGTCGTCGACCTCACCGCCCACGCCCCGAAACTGTTCGACTGGGCTGACCCCGAGCTCACCCGGCTGAATAGCGAGGTCGCCGCGGCCGATGTCGCGATCTTCGCCTCGCCCACGTACAAGGCGTCCTACACGGGCATGCTCAAGGCCTTCCTCGACCGCTACGGCAGCAACGGCCTGGCCGGCGTCACCGCGGTCCCGGTGATGACCGGCGGCTGGCCGGGCCACCTGCTCGCCGTCGAGGTCCACCTGCGGCCCGTGCTGGTCGAGCTCGGGGCATCGGTCCCGTCTCGCGGCCTGTACGTCACCGAGCCAGAGCTGGCCGACCTGGACGCGGCGGTCGCCAAGTGGGCGGAGGCGGCCGTCCCCCTCATCACCGCGGCGATCGAGGCTTAAGGCCCCTTCGCCAGCTGCCCCTCCGCTCGCCTGCCCGGTGCCCGGGCACCCAGATTCGCTACGGTGCCTGGCTCGTGGTCCTGTGCCCGCTGGATGCGCGAAAGGCCGGCTTGTCGCTTGCGGTCGTCCATCGTCGTCGGGCCTAAATGATTGACGATGTGGGTGTGATTACCCCCACTTTCTGAATCAGCTAGGCCCGGCGAGTGTCGTCGACTAGCGATGGCTAATTCGTTATCCGCCACCCACCCCGGCGTTGCCGGCAGTGCTGGCGGGGGGCGGCCCGGCGTTGCCGGCGTCGCTGGGCCGGGTTTGTGCGGGCGTTGCCGGCGTCGCGTGTCTGTCGGCCCTGCGCTGCCGGCAGCGCGCGCGCTTTGCGACCCCAGCGGGACCGGCGGCGCTGGGGGAGCGAGGCCGGGCCAGCCCAGCGGGCGCGGCTACGCCGACAGCGAGTCGCCCAGCGAGGTGTAACCGCCGCGCCAGAAAACGAGCGGGGTCGCGCCGGTGCCGCTGCTCGTCTCGACATGCCGGACCCGGCCGATGATGATCTCGTGATCGCCGCCCGGCAGGCTGTGCTCGACCGTGCATTCCACGATCGCGAGGACTCCGTCCAGCCGCGGGCTGCCGGTGGGGCCGCGGTGATGCCGTATCCCGTCCCATCCGGCGGCCAGCCCGCGCCGCGCGAAGTTGGCCGACAGGTGCCGCTGCGGCGCGGCCAGCACGTTGACGACGAACGCCCCGTGGTCCCGGATCGCCTGCAGCGTCGTGCTGCCCAGGTCGAAGCAGGCCAGCACGAGCGGCGGGTCGAGGGAAAGCGATGCCACCGCGTTCGCGGTCGTGCCGACCGGCGAGCCGCCTGCGTCCACCGACGTGATCACAGTGACGCCGGTGGCGAAGTGCCCCATGGCATCGCGGAGCTCGGCTGGGGACACGCTCGCGTCCGGCCCGGAATCGGTGAAAGTCATGTCAGAACTGTCCGTGGTTCGGGGGTAGTTCGTCATTCAGCAGGTAATTCCCTATGTGGTGGTACTTCCAGGAGACCGGGTCGTGGCTCGCGTGGGTGCGCGCGTTGCGCCAGTGCCGGGATAGGTCGTACTTCTCGTCCGTGGCGCTCGCGCCGGACAGCGCGAACATCTCCGTGGCCACCTCGGCGGCGACCTCGCTCCCGAATGCCTTGGCCTGGGCGATGGCGATGGAGGCGCGGGCGGCGCCGGCCGCGCTGGCCGGCACCTGGCCGACTGATTCCTGGGCCTGGGCGGCCGACCGCAGCAGCGCCTCCGCGGCGGCGACCTTCGTCGCCAGCGCACCGAACTGGTGAATCGTGTGCGGGTCGGCGCTGGCCCGGCCGGCCAGCCCGGCCCGGGCCGCCTCGAAGAACGGGCGGGCCTTGTCCCGGGTGAACCATCGCGCGTCCCGCAGCGCGCCGGCGGCGATGCCCACCTGGATCGCGGCGTGCACGAGCTGGGACCGTGCCCCGAGTTGCTGCGGCACCTCGAACGCGCGGGCATACGGCACCACGAGCTCCGGGTCAACGAGAACGTCAGTGAACGTGGCCGATCCGCTGACGGTCGCGCGCTGGCCCATGACGTTCCAGTCAGTGTCCAGGTCAACGCCCGGCGCGTCCCGCCGCACGAACGCCAGCACAAGGTCCCCAGCCTCATCGAGCGCGCTGACCCCCAGCCAGCGGGCCGTCAGCGACCCCGTGGTGTAGTACTTCTTGCCGTTGAGGCGTAGGCCGGTACCGTTCTTCCCGAGGGTCAGCCTGGTCTTCAGGTCCTGCGCGTGCGCCCCGCCCCGTTCGGCCTGCCCGTTGCCGAACCGCCCGCCATCCAGCACCTCCGCGAACATCCGGGCCTCCTGCCGGGGCGTCCCCCAGACGGCGAGAACATCGGCGAACAGGAAATGCGGCTGCAGCACCTGGGCGATCGCCGGGTCCACCGCCGCGATCACCGCGATCACCTCGGCCAGGACGGTCGCGCCGAGCTCCGGCCCCCCGTAGGCGCGCGGCACCGTGATGGCCAGCAGCCCGCTAGCGTCCAGCGCCGCGAGTTCCGCGGCCGGCACCGTCGCCGCACGGTCGCGCTCAATCACGCCGGCGGAGATCGACCCGGCGTACGAGCGGGCGGCCTCCACGGCTTCGGCGGCACTACGGATGCGCGCGCTGGACGAAGCGCCGGAGGGAACATCCGTCCAGGTCATCGAGGCGCCCATGGCTTCACCATGTCACACGGTACCCGGCATGTCAATAATTACGACCAGTTTAGTAGGTTTACCCAGCTGGCTGCATGCGGCCCGCGCGTGGCCGTATAATCACGTCTTGTGTCTGAATCGTCGTACATTGACACATCCAAGCCGAACATGGCACGCATGTACGATTACTGGCTTGGCGGCAAGGACAACTACGAAGCCGACCGCAAAGCGGCTGACGCGGTGCGCGAGTTCCGGCCGAATGTCGCTGAGCAGGCGCTGGACAACAAGCGCTTCCTGACCCGTGCCGTGGGCTACGTCGCCGGCCTGGGCGTGCGCCAGTTCCTGGATATCGGGGCCGGGCTGCCTACCTCGCCGAGCGGGAGCGGGGCGGCGGGCTGGGCGGCCACCCACCAGGCGGCGGAGCGGGTCACCGCCGGGCCGTTCGTGGCCTACGTGGATAACGACCCGATTGTCGTGGCTCACTCGCGGGCACTGCTGATCGGCGGCGCCCCGCACGTGGTCGCCGTCACCGGGGACATGCATGACCCGGCGGCGATACTAGCCGACAGCGACCTCCATGCCGCCGGGCTTGACCTGACCGCCCCCGC
>Ga0335072_10013253_pt1 | contig 11747 bp, 9 predicted proteins | sample Lox_Sample_21_FD_206725 | JGI IMG/M metagenome (GOLD analysis project Ga0335072, IMG submission 206725) | Soil microbial communities from Loxahatchee National Wildlife Refuge, Florida, United States - Lox_Sample_2.1 | ecosystem: Environmental > Terrestrial > Soil > Wetlands | place: USA: Florida...
CGGCATAGACCGGATCAAATCATGCGGTGCCTTAGCTTCGGCAGTTATCCGTACTGGCTCATTTTCTCCTGTCAGGTTAGACTCGTCAATCGTGAGGTCCGAAGCTTTAGTGACTCTGATATCGGCTGGTATTCGATCCCCAGTCGTAAAGAGAACGAGGTCGCCAGGAACGAGTTGCGCTGCCATAACCTTCGTAGAGGCTTGTTCAATAACTGCCGCATCTGATGCCAAGGCAGCAATAGAACCATCTGAACTCAGATCAGGAGCTGACTGGGGCCAAGAGGACACGCGCTGGCTTGGCTTGAGGCCGCCTTCTCCCCGAATAAGATGTGCATGATTTGGTACCAAATGGTTTAGTGCTTCTATCGACTTTTCCGACCGATACTCTTGAACAAAAGCAACAGTCACCACGATTGTTACCGCGATCGCAATGCTTACAGCATCGTCAACACTGCCGACCAAGAGTGAAGCGGCAGCCGAGGCAAGTAATAAAAGTATCAAAGGTTCCTTAAATTGTTTCAAAAATGATAGCCACAGTGGCTCGGGAGGCTCGTGAGGGAGTTCATTAGGCCCAGTATCTTGCAGTCGTCTGAAAGCTTCTGCTGAAGACAAGCCACTTGTCAAGGAGGTTTGTAGGCGGGCAGCAGTTTCGGCTGGAGTAAGAGTCGAATAATCGTTTGCTATTGACTTTTCAATTGTTAGCACAGCCAGCGTATTTAAAAAACGAAATTTGTCTAACTTTACTAATAGAAGAAGGCGAACGGCTATGTCTCCGTCGTCCCGAGCTTGATTTTAGGGAGTCCTCTGGCTCCGGAGTTTCTGTACGTATGACAGGCAAGTTCTGCAATGGCAATAAAGACCCTCGAGGACTTGCAGAACGTTTAAACCACGCCATCTGTACTGAGCCTCGATACAGGCGCTTTTGTTCTCCCGACCAGCAAGAAGTTGCTGCCGTAAGGATTTGGTGCTATCGCTGAGACATGCGAGACCTGACTGCCAGAGGTCAATTGCCCGGATGAGATTCCAAGGAGGGTAATAATATGCATAAGGCGACAGTGATGACTTCAGTCAAAGAGAATGGAGGCCGTTGCTGATCGTTGTGAATTCAACAGTGAGTTTCCGAAAGGTGTCCAAATCTTTTTGGAGGCTTAAACTACTATGTCGTGCCTGGGCCGCGCTGCCCCTGTCAGCATCAGCGGCGCCCGTAGTCGCATGAGACCTTGGTCAACAAGTACAAATTATTAGATATTATTATCGGGTGATTTAGAAGAGGTGAGATATTCTATGCACCAAGTTTGCTTAAGCTCTTCCTTTACTTTGCTTTAAAAGAGTCTTGCCCGTTATAAGATTCTATCCAAGTTTGTTGTTTGCCCATGTTGTAAAATATTCTCAATGTGGCTAGTGACTATCTCGCTAGCCCCTCCTCCACCCCCAACCTCCTCCTTCCCTGCCAGCCATTTCTAAGAATTCTGAACAACACAACCCATCATCGCAGCATATTGCTATTGCTGTCGCTATATTGCTGCGACGCCCTCAACGACGCGACTCAGTTGCGCTATATCGATTTTCATTGACGCGTGGCAAGCATCTCGGCGCATCGAGTTAAGATTTCGAGTGACGCGACCGTTGACCCCCAAACAAATCGACGCGCCAGCGTTCGGCACCGTGAGACTTGACAAGCTCACCGGCCACGATCGCGCCGACCAGCTGGCTATCGATTATTTCAAAGACTCTTTAACTCTTGCTTGACCTCGACACCATGTTTTACTCTGAAGCCCTCCTGTCGAAGACAGGTCCACTCGCGAGAGTGTGGCTCTCCGCTAATATTGAGCGCAAATTATCCAAGACACATATTCTACAATCAAGCGTCAAGGACAGCGTCGATGCCATTGTTAACCCAAGCCAGGCTCCGATGGCTCTACGCCTAAGCGGCCAATTACTTCTCGGGGTGGTTAGAATCTATAGTCGAAAGGCGCGTTATCTTCTTGACGACTGCAATGAAGCACTTCTAAAGATCAAGATGGTATTTATGTCCTTCAAACCTGCATGAAGGGAGATACTAACAATCGTGCAGGCCTTTAGACTGTCTAGTAACAACGATATCCCGGCGGGCTTACACATGCCGTCTCGAGACGCGCTTATGCTTCCTGATGTTTTGACTGAGGGTGACAACCTGGAGATGCCGCCCTTACCAGATGCATCATTTCTTCTCTCTCAAATAGATGAAGATACGCCAAGTCGGAAGCGCCGTGCGGGAAGTCGAGATATCAACCTCGCTGATGACTTTGGCAACAGTCAATATCTCCAAAGCAGCATTCTGGAGAAAGACAAATACGGCGATGAAGATCTTGCTCTTGATGAGGACTTAGATCTTGGTCTGGATCTGGGTCTCGACATTGTCACTACGAGTAAAGGGGATATTAGTGTTGAAATGGGTCGAAGAAATACAGGCGTCCGATCCCTCGCAGACGACATTGGCGACTCGGATCTTAATATCTTTCCAAAGGACGGCCCCAGCTTTATTGCCGATAGGCAGGTCAGCATCGCAGGTGATCATGACGGTGGATTCCACCCTATGGACGATGACGGAGACATAAATTTACTAGGGGACGATTTTGCAATGGGAGATGGGCCCGACGCCCCTCTTTCCACTTCTGCAGGATTACCACGGGGAAGAATTTCTGAGTCCCCTCTTTCAGATATGGATCCGATCATGGCCAAAGAAGACCGACTCGACCCTTACTCAACAACCTTCGAGCCAGTTGATGAAACAGATCAATCTATCGTACGCAAGCCTGCCCAGCGCGCTAGGAAACTTAAGGTCCTGCAGGCGGATAACGAAACTATGATCTCAAGCGCAGTCATCAAAGCCCAACAGCAGGATCATTCAAAGATTTTACGGCCACAATCCTTCTTACCTCGTGACCCCGCACTCCTGGCCTTGATGGAAATGCAGCGCAATGGCGGGTTTGTTAAGATTGTTATGGGTGATGGTCGAAGTGCGAATTGGGCTCCAGAACTTCGCGGGATGCTTTCTCTAGATGCTGTTACCAGGTCACGAGATCTCAAGCGCAAGCGTGATAGTGGCATTGCAGATATGGACGGCGAGGATGGCATGGCCCATAAGTCACCAAGACTTGCACTTGACCTCGGAGATGATGATGAATTAGGCGTCATGGCTCCAGGCGCAGGCTTTGATATTACCGCTGGGGACAACTCCATCATCGAGTTGCCTGATGATGGCTTCCAACCCCCAATGGCGGACGACGAAGGATTCGGGCAAGATATATACCGTTCAGAATCTCGCGATGCAGAGTCGCCACGACCGAACTTTGATGAAACAACCGCCCCATTAGTACACCCTGCTGATAATGGACCTGTGTCTCTCGGCACCAAACATGCTGTGCACCTCTTACGGGATCGCTTTGGCGATGACGCTGCGAACAGTCCAGAGAAACGAAAGAAGGCGAGTGTTTTGTTCCAAGACCTACTTCCCGAAGCAACCACAAGTAGAGCCAACGCCACTAAGATGTTCTTCGAGGTATTGGTACTTGCAACGAAGGACGCAGTCAAGGTTGAGCAAAAAGAAGGTGACCTTGGCGGACCTATCCGAGTAAGAGGCAAGCGAGGCTTATGGGGAGCGTGGGCAGAGAAGGAAGCCGGCGGTGAGATTGCTGAGGAGGCGGAAGCACAAGCTGCGAGGGCTCAAACTGTTGAAGTATGAGCTTGATTCAAGTAAGATATCAATTCACTGTATAAGTATTGGATACTCCATCGTACTCAAAGATATGTGGCGTATGGAGGCTCATGGGGGTAATTATTGAATTATTTTCTTGGAGGAGGAAAGGAGCGGGGCGTTGACCGGCGTCCTCTGATTCTAGAAAATGGGGAGTGCGTCACTTTTTTGTGTTGCCCCGTCCTTTGGCTATTTAGATATCATTGAGATACCATCAGAACAAATTATTTCGTGCATTCTCGCACACTTATTTCGATGTGTCAAATGGCTCTATTGGGAGGACAATTTTCTTCCTCTGCTGTTGTGGTATAACATGCCGTATCTCGAGGGATTTCTGGGAACTATACTCCGTGGCATTTGAAAATTAGAATTCCGACCAAAGACCTACCAAGCACCTTCCTGGTCCTGGGCAGTCATCAATAACTCTATTGATTTCGTCTTGGAATTGGTAAATTCTTAAACTTGCTCCTATCAAACTCACAAAATTTTGAATGTTCATCCTAAAACCCTATTGACTTCAATTGGAAATTATATCATGCGGCTACTAGGAGAATATTTAATTGAGGACATCGGAATATTTCGCAATTAGTCCAGGCACCATTTTTGCTCATCAGGAATTAAATCCGCTTCAAAAATAACGTGCATCATGTCCGAGCTAGGATTAGCCTTCTACTTTCCATACTTGTCCCAGTCCAGAAGCCGCAGCGCTCTTCAGTCTCGTTGTTAGAGTCACTTATATGTTCCGCTACAGCGAAGTGTCCTCGACTTCGATAGTCTGCGATGAGATCCTCATCATCAAGGAAATCGATATTGCCATCTTGTGGAGAAATATCTCCCTGATTGAAATACTGGATATAGAACTGGACTGTTTGATGAACAGTAGCGAACTCGTCGTTGATATCATTTATGCATATGATAAATACGGGGCAGAGGATAGTCGCATATTGTGTATCATCAACAGTCTGAGAGATTGCCGCTAGGATTCCAAAGGTGACCTGAAAGCCGGAACCTGTGAAAGACTCCGCTCTTTGTTATAATGGCTAATTTCCGGTCACTCGAGCCCGTGACTTTTGTGGGTTTTGATAGTCTGAGGCCGCAACCAAGTGAATCGAGCATACACTGTGTTTGAACCTAATGCAGGTAGGTAGGTAGTAGGTAGGGAGGGGGGGGGGTTTATTATGATCGTTGAAGTTCTTAGGGTTAGGGTTAACGTGCACATGACTCATCGCCAGTCTTTCTCACCCACATCCACCATCGGCAAGCACTCTCCACCACCTCACCTCTAATCACCAAGCCCAAGTAGGCGTCGGCCCTAAGCTATTACGTCGATCCTTCTATATCCTTGTGCAGTTAGATGGTTCAACTGGTTTTACTAATGTCTTTCGTCGCGGAGTCTGTGTTCTATCTCTAGAACAACAGTGCTTAGCCAAATCCCTAACCTTAGAGCCAATCGTCAAGATTTTACCGAGTCTTCTTAGAATCGCTGTTATACCACCCGAATCTCGACTGTCCCATCCTGGCGCCGCTTTTTACTCAGGCCGGCTCAGGTTCGGTTCAGGTCTTGTCGTGGCTGTGATTGTTCCAAAGCTGGCGACGGAAAAAAGGATGAGTAGGCATTCTCGCATTCAAGCCATCACCTGATTCGTAAAAGATAGCAGCTCGACTTGTCCGACCTACCGCGCCCACTCGATCGTTGTCTTTGGTCTCTTTTAGATATTCCATTTCACGCTACAGCATCATATAATCTTAGTATTGCACATAACAAAATAGCGCCAATGATGAATGGGCCTACGGTATCAGGTGACTCCGTTGGCCGCACTCGCTGTCCCTCAAATAAAGAGCGGACTTGCGAGGCTTTCCTTGTCTTTCGCCAAAGGCATTCATGAACTTCTCCAGCTTGGTACTTCAGACCCCATGGTGTTAAGAAATAGGAAATAAGGCCGTATCAAGTCATTTAGTTCCAACTTATTACCACCTGATAGGCAGCTGAGAGTTGCTACCACGCTAAGACCAATAAGTAACCTGGAGGCGGAGACGACCTTTCTTAGCGGACATCGTGCCCCACCTTACTCCGTACCCCATAGCAGGCAAGAGAACGGTACAGGACAACATCCATTTTTAACGAAATATTTCCACTGTTGACCTCTTTTCAACTCTTACCCTCAAATCATACGGCAGGAAATCTTCGTCATATCCCAATGGCCCTTCTAGTCACCGACGTTCTTGAGGTATCCCAGTTTGTGTTGGGGATTACTTTCTGGCTGCTCTTTGGGGTGAGAATCTTATTTCGTGGGCGAGGAAAGAGCTCTTGGTAGAATTTTCATACTTCGAACCTCTTCTCACACTTTAAGCTTAGGTCTGTTTCCATCTGGTCGCAAGATTCATCTACAACGTCTTCTTTCACCCACTTGCGGCGTATCCAGGGCCTATTCTGTACGGCGGCTCAGACCTACCATTCATACTGCAAACGATCAATGGTAAGAGCCCTTTCAAGATAGCTGAGCTGCACGAAAAATACGGTCCTGTGGTGCGGGTCGGTGTCAACGAGCTATGCTACGTCGATGGACAGGCATGGAGCGACATTTACGGCCAGCGGCCCGGACAGGGCCAGATGGACAAAGCCGACAACACGGTCATAGAAGGATTTGGAGCCGTGAACATGATCGGCGCAAACGTGAAAGACCACACACGATGCCGTCGTCTGATGGCGCATGCGTTCTCAGATAAGGCTCTCCGCCAGCAAGAACCTCTGATCACGCAGTATGTGGACCTGCTAATGCAACGACTGCGAGAGCATTCGGGTGAAAAAGTCGATTTGACGGCCTGGTTTAACTACGCGACATTCGATCTTGTGGGCGATCTTGCTTTTGGCGAGCCGTTCAACTGCCTCAAAGACTCGAGGTACCATCCTTGGATTAGCTTGGTATTCTCCAATTTGAAGATGCTGGTATACGGTAGCGCCGCAGCCCGCATACCCGGGATGTCAAAGCTGCTCATTAAGCTCGCACCAAAGAAGGTCGTCGAGGCAAGCAAACAGCACGTCGAGCTCTGTAAGCGCCAAGCCAACAAGCGCATCGCAGAAAAGACAGACAGACCAGACTTCATGTCGTACATTCTCACGCACAATGACAAGGAGACGGGAATGACGGTGCCTGAAATCCAAGCCAACGCCTACGTCGTCATCATCGGCGGGTCTGAGACCACGGCCACCCTCCTCTCCGGCGCAACATACTATCTCCTCCGCAACCCAGAAGTTATGGAGAAACTGAAAACGGACATTCGCTCCTCATTCAAATCGGAAAAGGACATCACCTTTGCCACCGTCTCGCAACTGCCTTACTTGCTCGCCGTCCTCAACGAAACCCTTCGCATCTACCCGCCCGTCGCCGCAAAACTGCCCAGAGTCGTGCCTGCAGAAGGTGCAATTGTGGACGGCCGCTTCGTGCCCGGTGGCACGTGGGTGTCTGTCTGTCACTGGGCGGCGTACCACTCTCCGCACAACTTTCGGGATCCAGACAAGTTTGTTCCGGAGCGATGGATGGGGGATCCGAGGTATGACGGTGATAAGGTGGATGCATGGCAGCCGTTTAGTTTTGGGCCGAGAAATTGTATTGGGAGAAATCTGGCGTATATGGAGATGAGATTAATTCTGGCGAGGTTGGTTTGGGGGTTTGATCTTGAACTTTTTGAGGAGAGTCAGGGGTGGGCGGAGAGGCAGAAGGTGTTTATTTTATGGGATAAGGGGCCATTGTGGGTGAAGTTGAGAGATGTAGAGAGGGAGAAGAATAAGGAGTCAGGATTTGAATGAGCTTCAAGAGACATTAGTCGAGGGCTGGAACACCGCTCTCAAGGCCCAACTGAGTAGTAGACGGAATAATTTGACGAATTGCACGTAGTTCCGAAATAATAATAAATGCTGTCAAAGTAAATTGTTGCTGCCGGGTGGCAAAGCCGGCTCCTGCCCTGTGCTGCTAGGCTCATCCCAGCTCAGGTTTGCTCACCCACTACTCAGGCTCAGTGCCAAAGACGGAAATGGAATTTGCTGAAGTCGAGATTCGGGTTTGAGATTCCCTGTTAGCGAGGCGAGGCTGGAAGCCAGACACGGGCGTAGCGTCGTCACGTCGTTCAACTTCCTAGACCGCTGCGTTTCCATCAGCCTTCCATCTCTAACAAAGTTGCTGCTTGCATCTTGGCCCTGTGGTACCTTTCGCGCTCCAGTACCATGTCCTCGTACGACCAAATCCAGGAAGCATTTGAGAAGGCAAAGCGCGAGTTCGAGGACGGGCTTAAGAACCCGAGCCTCTATGCTGAAATCCTTAAGACAACCACCATCGACCAAGTTTACGATGCCGCTGACAAGCTCCAGGACGAGCAAGCCAAGCACGGGCACCTCCGGCATCTGGCCAAAATCGAGCCGTACCTTGAGCGGCTGAGAGCGTATACAGGAGTGCTGGAAACGTTTGTACAAGCAAGCCCTGAGATTCTTTCTCTTATCTGGGGACCGATCAAGCTTCTGCTACAGTGGTCAGGTACCCTCAAACAGTCCTTCGATGCCATCGTGAACACGACGGCGAAGATTGGCGAAGTATTACCTCAGTTTCAAGAAGTTACGCGCCTTTTTAGCGGTAATGACCGTATCAAGGATGTCTTGTTTCTCTTTTTCAAGGATATTCTTGATTTCTATCGCATAGCCCTGGAGTTCTTCAGTAAAAAGCGCAAGTCTTCCTTCTTGACTACCAAGAGGTCGCCAATAAGTTGATCAGAAAATAATGATCTTTCAGGCTGGAGATATCTCCTCGAATCGGTATGGCCAACCCACAAGGCCAAGATTGACCTGGTTACGGGCCATATTGAACGGCATGCGCTTCTCATGAGGAATGAGGTTAGTCTAGAGCACATCAGGGAGGAGCATGAAGCACGCACCAGAGAGTTTGACCACTACGAGCAAACAAGAGAGTTTCAGGAGTGGCAATACTTTAGCGCCGTTCAGATTCATATATCTCCCAGGCTATATGACAATGAGCTAGACCGGCTGCACATAAATATCTGCGAGGGAACCGGGCTTTGGCTACAGAAAAGCCAGGCCTTCCACAAATGGCTAGATTTTTCGGATACGTCAACAAACCTCGTCTGGCTGCAAGGAATACCAGGATCAGGTATGCCTTAGCCTCGAACATGAGCACGTATAAATGCCTGTTGGCTGATATAATCAGGGAAAACGTACCTCACCTCGACTGTTGTGGACACAGCAAAGTCACTAGGCCTGACGCTCTTCGCCCTTCTCAGCTACAAGGACAGCGCTAATACATCCACTATCTCGATCCTTCATTCTTTGATCTTTCAGCTAGCTACAGAGGACAAGGATCTACAAACAGTATTGTGGATGTCAAAACAGAGAGATCTGAAAAGCTGCACAAAGTTCGCCTCGGAAGTCTTCTCAAATCTGCTGAAATGCGCAGGGCCGACATATATCATCATTGACGGCTTGGATGAGATCGCCGAATTAGATCGTCGGATTTTTCTACATGAACTTCTTAACATCTTGAAGGACTCCGACGAGATCAAACTGCTTATTAGCAGCAGGCAGGAGGACGATATCTCAAGGATTCTCGAGGATAATGCACAGGTAATTCGCGTGGACAACAGGAACGCTGGAAGTATTCAGGCATATATAAATCGCAGCACTCAGTCCTGGTTCCAAAATGTCCATTTTAATGCAGAAGCGCAGTCCGAGATACAGGGCCTTTTGGCGCCACTCGCAGCAAACGCCAAAGGTGAGACTGAATGCTCGTTATTATTTCGTTTGAAGCTATTCGAAACACCTGGGTGGAAGCTAATATCTACAGGCATGTTCCTGTACGCCAAGATAGTTATGGACAACATATCTGGTTTGAATGATATTGAATCAATCAGAAAGGAGCTCAGGGTGCTCCCTAGAGATTTGAAAGACGCGTAAGTTGCCATTTTTTGCAAGTAATGAGGCTAATATGATAACCATATTGAAGCTATGATCGCATTTTCGCACGTATTAATGATTTACGGCCTCTCTTACGAGAGAGAGCTAGGAGATTATTGGGATGGATCGGGTGTTCCCCACTGCCGATTACACGCCAGGAAATGGAGCAGGCATTGCTCATTGTGCCTGGCAAAACTGATAAAGTACCACAAGTTGATGCTTCCCTCAACATTCTGCAGCTTTGTGGCCCGATTATAGAAATTTTCGATGATCGATTACAGTTCGTTCACTTTACTGTTAAGGAGTAAGTCACAATATTATGGCATGAAGTGAGAAGCTTTTTTACTTACGAGTTAAAGGTACCTCTTCAGTCGAGAAATCAACTTTGTGGACATTACGCAAGCCAACCTCAGTCTCCTAATAACTTGCTTGACGTATCTGTCTTTGGACCTATTTGAACTTGATATACCTGATGAAGAGATGGAAGAAAACGTATTGTCTGGTGCATACCGGCTCCATGGCTTTGCGACGCCACAATGGGTTGGGCTTGTCACGCAATATGCCATGTTATCTGAGAAACAAATACTACCCGATGAACTTGTCAAACAGCTTGATTCTGTCATTACTGAGCGGAAAAACTTTGAATTTGAGGGGCAAATTAAGGACAATTCTAAGCCACGCGACCTAGATATCTTCGAAAGAAAGTGGCCAAAGATGCGTGCCTACCTATGCAACGCGTTGAAATTCCAGCGACAACGTGAACGGACAGACTGGCGTATGAGTGAAAGTATTTCAATATTTTCTCTAATAATCATTAATTTAATCGTGCCTATCCCCGTTGTTCTTATGGCGTCTAACACAAGAGTCAAACTTAGGTGATGCGTGGGTGAATCTTGATCCGTCAACCCTATCCCACTCGTCGGATCGCATATACCAACAATTCGAAAAGCTATTCTGCCCAGGGAGCGTACATGCTAGCAGCTGCCACTGCTCGAAACTACAAAGGCACTATGGAGCGCGCATATTCAAATGCGAGTTCCTCGCCTGCCCTTTTCATCGACAAGGATTCGAGACCAAGTCCCTTCGCGACACCCACATTAAACATCACAGCCGTCCGTGGAAATGCACTGTGCCAACCTGCGACTTTTCTGTCATTGGATTTCTGACACGATCTAATTACCACGAGCACTGGCTCCAATGTCATCAGCCCACCACGTCTGACGAAAATATGCCATTGGATAAACTAGATGATGACGAAATCCAACCACTGCTGTTTGACTTGGTGAAGATGGATAAGCTAGATGAAGTAAACCGCCTCTTGCTTCATTTCCGTCAGCTGCCGGACGAGATTCAGCAGGAGTTGATAAAATTGGCTGTTTCTCATGGATCCTTGGCCATGGTCCAGCTCCTGGTCCAGGATGCCGCATGCTACGATTTGTACTCCTGTGCTGCCCTCGCATCTATAGAAAGCGAAAATATCGAAGTATTGAATTGGGTTCTACCTAAAACTAACTTTGACTCCTGGGATTTGGGGCTCAAGATAAGTTTGGCTGTTATGCGATCTGGCTCTGCAGAAGTATTTGAGATCTGGGACAAGGAATTCGCAATACATAGATTCAATATCGATATTATGATATCGGAACGTACAATGGAAGCAGTAAGCAAAAATCCAGCTCAAGAGGCGCGATTGATGGCTCTCTGGAAAAGAGAAGCTCGCCTTGGTCGACTGACGCGAACGAGTTTGGGGAAGAAATTAAGCCGCTTGGCGCAATCGTCTTGTTCCATTGTGCAAGTAAAGGCACTTCTTGACTGTGGTGCAGACATTAACTTTAGGTTGAGCTCGCTGTATCTCACTCCACTGCACCACGCTGCAAGGAAAACGACCGCCAAAGCCGCCGAGTTAATGAAGTTTCTCCTCTTGTCCGGCGCAGATCCAACAACCTCTGCAACCTCCACATACCGAGGTTCTGAAAGGACAACGACCATTTCGACAGAACGCGGTGCCCGAAACATATCAAAATGGCTGAATATGACGTGGGATGAGCTCGTGGAGTG
>Ga0335072_10013254_pt1 | contig 11745 bp, 9 predicted proteins | sample Lox_Sample_21_FD_206725 | JGI IMG/M metagenome (GOLD analysis project Ga0335072, IMG submission 206725) | Soil microbial communities from Loxahatchee National Wildlife Refuge, Florida, United States - Lox_Sample_2.1 | ecosystem: Environmental > Terrestrial > Soil > Wetlands | place: USA: Florida...
GGAGCCGAGCAGCCGGCCCCGGACGCCGAACGCGATACCGCTCGACACCTGGGTGTTGGTCCCGGTCTTCGGGCTGAGCGGGCTGATCCCCAGGAAGACCAGGGAGCCGACCGCCGAGCCGATCGTGACCGACCAGAACGCCGCCCACCAGCCGAGACCGAACGCGATGGGCAGCGCGCCGAACAGCATGTTCCCGTAGCCGAACTGCGGGCCGAAGAACACGGAGAACAAGGTGTACGGCTTGGCCTTCCGTTCCACGTCGGGGATCATGTCGATGCCCCGGGTCTCGATCCGCCCGAAATTGTCCCGGCCTTGACCGGCCGGGATCGACGCGCCGGCTTCAAGGTTTGTCATGTGCCCCTCCTTAGGGCATGGCGTCACCACCGCGCCTGCCCGGCGGCTCCCGCGGGCAGGTGCGTGCGGTGACGCGGCGGCTAACTCAGCCGCGCGGCTTCATTTCGGCGACGGTGATGTCGCCCCGGTGGACGATCTGGCGGTCGTCGAGGTAGAGGGAGTAGCCGTGCAGCGGGATGTCGATGTGGCACGGGGAGGCGTTGCTGCCGCCCAGTTCCTGGTTGGGGCCGGTGGCGAACAGGACGTTGCCGTAGAACGAGCGCCCTTCCTGGCCGATGCCCCGGGTGTCCATCATCGGCGCCGACCAGCGGGCCTTCTCGTTGAGCCCCCAGCCGATATGTGAGATGGCGTACCCCGCGGGATCGTTGAACTGTTCCATGTAGTCACGCATCAGTTCGGCGTCGAGCTCGCCGGAGATGTCCACGATCATGCCCGACTCGATCTGCAGCCGGATCGGCGTGCGCACGTAGGACTTGAACGGGTAGATGATGGTGCCGGGGGCGAGGATCATGGTGCCGTCCACGCCGTCTTCGTAGGCCCCGGTGAACAGGAAGCCGGACGGCCAGTGGTCCCAGCGGCCCGGTTCGTCGGTGTAGCCGTACTCGGTGATGGTCGGGTACTTGCCGAGCCGGTACACCAGGTTGGTGCCGTTCTCGTGCTCGATGCGCAGGCTCTTCGCCGCGGTCAGCAGGTCCCCGGCGAACTCCACCCGCTCGCGCAGCTGCCGGTCGGGCAGCAGCCGGGACAGCACGTCCACGGGCTCCACGGCCAGCAGGATGCGGGTGCCCGACGCCTGGATCTCCAGCTGCTCCTTGGAGAACAGCATGAAAACCAGGTCGATCACGATGGACGCTTCCTTGAGCGCGGCCATCGCGGCCGGGTGCCCGGTCAGCGGCGTGGTGCCCACTTCCCAGGTCGCCGCGCCTTTGCCCCGGGTCGCGGGTACGCGGACGTGGTACGGCAGCGCGCCCAGTTCCTTGGCCGCCTGCATGAACGCGGCGGCGTGGCCGAGGAGCTCATCCTCGGCGTCCGAGCTCAGGATGGCTACCGCCTCGCCCTCGTGAACGCCGCAAAGCGTGAGTTCCTCGCGGCAGACGTTGACGAAGTCGTAGTTCATGGTCAGTCCTCCTTGTGGATGAGAGCGGCCTCGGCCAGGGCGAGGTAGGTCAGGTAGCTGAGGTCATCCCGGCCCGTGCCGGCCAGCTGCACACCGACCGGCAGCCCGTCGGGCCGGCGCCAGGCCGGGACGTTGGCGGTGGGCAGGCCGAGCAGGGTCCAGGCCCGGCACATGACCGGGTCGCCGGTGGACGCCAGGCCGGGCGGGGCGGCGCCCAGGGCGCTGGGCATGAGCACCAGATCGGTGGTGGCCGAGAGCGGCACCATGGCCTGCAGCGCCTCGTCCCTGGCCGCGAGGGCGGCCAGGTATTCCTGGGCCAGGCAGCGGTCGCCCCGCTCGACGATGGCTTGCGCGCTCTCGGATATCTGGCTGACCTGGGTGCCGAGGACCGCATGCAGGTTCCTCGCCACCTCGGCCGCCATGACCACCTCCTGGTGGCCGGGCAGCTGCCGCCAGGACTCCGGCATGGTCATCTCCCGGACCTGCCAGCCGGCCTCCGACAGGCAGCCGGCCACCCAGGACAGCGCGGCGCTGACATCGTCATCGCTGCTGGCCCACTCCGCCCCGGTGAGCACGGCGACCGACGGCGGGCGGACCGGGAACGGCGCGGCCGCCCGGTTGCCGTGGGCGGGCGCCTGAGTGCCGCCGGAGCGCAGGGCATGGTAGGTGAGCCGCAGGTCAGCCACGGAGCGGGCGAACAGCCCGACGGTGTCCAGGTGCTCCGACAGCCGCCAGATCCCGGTGGTGGCGGCCCACCCCCAGGACGGCTTGAAGCCGAAAACGCCGCAGTAGGCGGCCGGGCGCAGCACCGACCCGGCGGTCTGCGTGCCGAGCGCGACCGGGACCATGCCCGCCGCGACGGCCGCCGCCGAGCCACTGGACGACCCGCCCGGCGTCCGGTCCAGATCGACCGGGTTGCGGGTCCGGGTGGGCTGGAACATGGCGAACTCGGTGGACTCGGTCTTGCCGAGCAGCACGGCGCCGGCCCGGCGCAGCGCGGTCACCACGTCCGCGTCCGCGGCCGGCTGGTGATCGGTGAACAGCGGCGAGCCGTACCCGGTGGGCAGGCCGGCGGTGTCGATCACGTCCTTCACGGCGGCGACCAGGCCGTGCAGTGACCCGGCGGCCCGGCTGTCCAGCCGCTTGGCCTGGCTCCGCGCGCCCTGCTCGTCGACGACCCGGAAGGCGCCGATCGCCCCGTCCAGTTCCGCCACCCGGCCGAGGCAGCTGTCGACCACGTCACTCACCGAGGCCACGCCGGTGGCGACCGCGCCGATGGCCTCTGCACCGGTCAGCGCCGAGCCGGCGGTGCTGGCGTTCATTATGAATCGCCTTCCGCTGGCCGGCCGGCCAGCCGGCCCAGGATGTGGCCGATCGCGTCGCGCTGCGGTGCGGCCGCGGGCGCCTGCCGCGGCCTGACCGTGATCGGCCGCACCTGCAGGGCGAACAGGGCTTCCGCGCCCGCTGTGCTGGCCGCGGTGCCGATCGCCCACTCCACGTCCAGGCCACGGCCGAGCTTGGCCTCGAGATTGGCCGCCATGGTGGCCAGCGCCATAACCTCATCGGCGGAGATCGACCAGTCCTGCTGGCGGGCTGGGTCGACGGGGACCACCTCGACGCCGTGCCCACCCGGGAGCAGCCGGTGCTCGTGGTGCTTGCTGCCCAGGCGCGCGTGATGCTGCTGGCGGGTGATCTTGTTGATCTCGAAGAGGTCCGGCACCACGTCCCCGCCGACGACCGCCTCGCCCAGCCCGAAACTCGACTCGATGACGATGAGGGAGCGGTCGCCGGTCTCCGGGTGCTGGGTGAACATCACCCCAGCGACCCGGGCGTGCACGAGCTCCTGGACGATGACCGCGACGCCGCCGTCCGCGCCGGGCTGCTGGCCGGCCCGGTACGCGCCGACCTGGGGGGCCTGGGCGGCGGCCCAGCACTCCTCGACCTTGGCCAGCACCTCCGCGGCGCCGGCCACGCCGAGGAAGGTCTCGAACTGACCGGCCCAGCTGGCCTCGGCCGAGTCCTCCGCCGTGGCGCTGGACCGGACCGCGACGGTCACGTCGGTCCCGTACTGCGCGCAGAGCGCGGCGTAGGCATCCACGACCGCTGCCCGCACCGGCGCGGGCAGCTGGCGCGGCTGGGTGCCCAGGTACTCGCGGTACGCGCCCGCGGTGACCACGAACGAGCCGGGCACCCGCTGGCCCGCCCGGAGCAGCGAGCCCAGGCCGACCGCCTTGCCCCCGACGTCGCCGACGTGTTCCGGCCGGCAGTCCCCGGTGACGGCTACATGATCGCGGCCCACGGCGACGTGCAGGTCAGTCATGCGCTGGCCGCCGCATCCGGCCCTGATGCCCCAGCGCGTTCGAGGATGGTGACGGTCCCGGTGCCGCCGTCCACCCGGAGCCGGTCGCCGGTGTGCAGCATCTTGGTCCCGACGCCGGTGGCCACCACCGCGGGCAGCTGGTATTCGCGCGACACGATGGCGGCGTGGGACATGATCCCGCCGCCGTCCGAGACCGCCGCGGCGATCCGGGCGAACACGATCGACCAGCTCGGCGCGGTCAGCGGGCAGACCAGGATCTCGCCGTCCACGAGCTGGTCGAGCTCTTCGACCTGATGCACCACCCGGGCCACGCCCTCGGCCACACCGGGGGATGCGGCCAGCCCGTGCAGCTGGTCATCGGGGCCGTCCCCGTTATCGGCGGCGAGCCAGCGGCCGATCGTCTCCGTGTTGATGCCGAACAGGGTGACCGTGATCGGCTCGGTCACCTTCTCCGGCGGGACGCCCAGGGCAGGCGGCGGACTCCACTTCTCGAACGCGGCGTAGATCTGGCGGCGCCGGGCCACTTCCTCGCGCCAGATGTACTCGCTGCGGGTGGGCACGCCGAGCGCCCACCGCGCCTCCGCCTCATACAGCACCCGGTACACCTCGTAGCGGTGCAGGAAGAAGATGTCGTCGTCGGCATCCAGCAGCCCGGCCGCAGCGAGCACGGCACCCAGCTCCCGGGCCTTGTTGAAGAAGATCGAGTGGTGCCAGTGCTCGACGTAGAAATTGTGGTTCTCGACGAACGGGAATACCTGGCGGGACAGCGCGAGCAGGCTGTCGAAGGCAGCCGCGTCGGCATCGTCGAGCAGATCACGGTAGCCGAGGGCGATCCGCTCGCGCTCTTCGCGGAGCGCGTCGAAGGGCCGGGACAGGTCCTCGCCGCGCTCGACCCGGCCGACGTAATCGGCCAGCGCACCGAACGGGGGGCGCAGGTCGTCGATCCAGGCCCGCTTGGCATGGCAGTAGCCGGAGCCGGTGGAGTAGTAGAACCACGGGTCCTTGACCGCCTCCAGCTCGGCCAGCCACTGCCGCCCCGGCTCGCTGGTCTCCAGCTCCGCGATGACCCCGGCCGGCTCGGCGCCCGACGTCAGCGCCGCGCCGACGCCGAGTTCCACCGCGCAGGCCGCGAGGCGGCGCAGTTCGGCGTCCGGCCGGTACAGGATGACGTCGATGCCCGCGACCATCCGGGCCACCAGATCATCGGTGATGGCCGGGAAGTGGCTGCGGCAGAACTCGAGGAACGTCAGGTAGGCCCCGTAGGCGAGATTGAGCATCTCGAAGTGGTAGTACGCCATCTCGTGCATGTTCTCGAGGTAGCGGCTATAGCTGGTCAGCAAGTCGAACGCGGTGGTCGTGCCGCGGGCCCGGAGCACCGTGTCCAGCGGCTCACGCTCCGGGAGCGGCTCGAACGTGATGGCTTTCAGCCGTTCGATGCAGTCGGTAGCCTTGGCCACCCACTGGTCGTAGATCTCGTCCCAGTTCTCGAAGTAGTGCCGGGCCCGCTCGGCGAAGACCGGTTCCCGTTCGGCCATGGCCGCCGGATCATCGATGACGTTGGGGCTCAAATACAGATAGCCGTTGACGATGCGGTGCTCGATGCCGAGCGCCGTGGGCAGGTTCCAGACCCGGGTCGTGTACTGGTTGAGGGAGACCAGCCAGCTCTCCGGCATCATCAGGTCGAACGGGTACAGCGGCTCGGGGTTGTGCATCTGGTCGAAGAACCACAGCTTCTGCTCGTCCCGCTCCCGCAACTCGTCGCCGAACAGCAGGTAGGACGGGTACATGGACTCCCAGCCCTCTGCGCCAGGCGCCGTTTCGATGTCGAAGGGATTGCGGAAGGATCGACGGCCCTGGTTCATGCACGCCCCTCCGGGTCGGCAGCGATTCGGCCATGATCAGTGACGATGCCCGGAAAGGGAAGACGATGGTTCCGCGCTGGCGAACGGCGTTCCGCCCTGGCGAACCAGGTCAGCGGTAGCCCACGCCGCTCCACCAGGCGGTCTCGACGCTCATCAGCTGGCTGGCGGCCGCCTTCACCCGCCGGGCCACCTGGCTGATGTGCGTCTCGGAGATCCGGGTGGCCGGCCCGGCCACCGAGATGGCGGCCCGGGCCACCCCGGTGCGATCAAGAACCGGGGCCGCCACCGACGCCAGGCCGGGCTCGTCCTCACCGATCGAGTAGGCGTAGCCGCGCCGCCGCGTCTCAGCCAGGCAGCGCAGGAACTGTTCCCTGCTCTTGATGCTCCGCGGCGTCCGTGGCACGAAGCCCGCGGCGATCGCCGCGTCCGCCACGTCCGGGTTGAACGCGGCCACCGCCTTGCCCGAGCTGGTCAGATGGATGGGCCGGACCCGCGACACCCGGGACGAGAAGCGCAGCCCGTGGTAGCTCTCCAGCCGCTCCACGTAGAACATCTGCGCCCCTTCCGGCACGGCCAGGTGCGCGGTCTCACCGGTCTGCGCGCGGAGCGCTTCCAGCAGCGGCAGGGCATGATCCCGCAACTGATTCCGGCTGGCCACCAGGGCGCCCAGTTCGTGCAGCCGGAGGCCCAGCCGGTAGTTCCGCGTCTCCGGAACCTGCTGCACATAGCCCTTGGCGGCCAGCGTGGTGAGCAGCCGGTGCGCGCTGCTCTTCGCGATGCCCAGCCGGCGGCCGATCTCGGCGACGCCGAGTTCCCGCTCGGCGGCCAGGCAGTCGATGAGGTCCAGCGCGGTAGCCACCGACTGGACGCCCCGCGGGCCGTCGCCGTCCGCGGGCCGGTCTGCGGGACGCGTCACCTGCTCTCGGCCTCCCCGGGCACACGCCCCGGCCGGGTCACGGACCGGGCTGCGGATCAGTTCCCTGGCCGGTCGCCAGATTGGGCTGAAGGCGATCAACGGCGAGCCTACCTGCCCATTCGACGTGCGACCGCATCAGCCGGCGCGCCTCGCCGGCGTCGCTGCGCTGGATCGCCCCGGCGATCCCACGGTGCTGCCGCTCGGCCTCGGTCATGTCCGCACCCGTGTACGGGATGGCCGACCGGTACGCCTCGGGGATGGCCGACACCTGGCGCACCAGAGCGTGCAGCCGCGGGCTGCCCGATGCTTCGGCGATCGTGTAGTGGAACTGCGTGTCCGCGGCCAGCTGCTCAGCGGCGGGCGCCTCGTGCAGCTCCGCCATCCGGTCGCAGATCGCCAGCAGCAGGCCGGCCAGCCCACCGGTGGCCGGCCCGCCGGTGGCCGGCCCGCCGGTGGCCGGCCCGGCGGTGGCCGGCCCGGCGGTGGCCGGCCCGGCGGTGGTGCGCCCGGCGGCCAGGGCGGCGGACTCAGCTTCGAGCACCGCCCGCAGGTGGTACACCTCGGCCACGTCGGCCGCCGTGAGCTGGAGCACCGTGGCGCCCCGGTTGGCCTCCAGGTAGGCCAGGCCGGCGCTGGACAGCACGATGAGCGCTTCCCGCACCGGGGTGCGGCTCACCGAGAACATCCGGGCCAGGTTCTCCTCGCGCAGCCTGGTCCCGGGGGCGATCTCACCGCTGAGGATGGCCTGGGCCAGCCGCCGCGCCACGACGTCCGCGGTGCGCTCGCCGCGTACCGGGCCGCCGCCGCTCAGGCCGGCCGTCACGCTCAGGCCGGCCGTCACGCCGGTGCTGAGGCCGGCCGTCACGCCGGTGCTGAGGCCGGCCGTCACGCCAGACCGCCGGTCAGGGGCTTGACGCCACGTATTGCATACATGTATGCAATTTTAGAACGCCCTCTCCGCCTGCCACAAGGAGGCCCGATGTGAAGCCCGCCCCGCTCGGCTATCACCGGGCCACCTCGGTGCCGCACGCGGTGCAGCTGCTGTCCTCGTACGACGGAACCGCGCGGGTGATCGCCGGCGGGCAGAGCCTGGTGCCCATGCTGAGCATGCGGCTCATCCAGCCCGATGCCCTGGTCGACGTGAACGGCCTGGCCGAACTGGCCGGGATCCGCGTGGACGGCGACTCGACTGTGCTCGGCGCCCTGGTCCGGTACACGGCCATCGAGGAGTCGCCGCTGATCGCGGACCGTCTCGGGCTGCTGGCCCGGATGGTGCGCCACGTCGGGGACCGCCAGGTCCGCAACCGCGGCACGATCGGCGGCAGCCTGGCCCAGGGTGACCCCACCGGCGAAATGCCGCTGGCCTGTCTCGTGCTCGGCGCGCGGGTGACGGTGACCGGGCCAGACGGCCGCCGCGAGCTGCCGGTGGCCGACCTGTACCTGGGCTCCTACGCCACCGTCCTCGGCCCCTGCGAGGTGCTCACCGAGGTCGTCTTCCCCCGTGCCCCGGCCCACTTCGCGTTCGCCGAGCAGTGCCGCCGGCACAACGATTTCGCGGTGGTGAGCGCCGCGGCAGTGGCGGACCGCGGGCCGGACGGCCGGTGGGCCGGGGTCCGGGTGGCCCTGGGTGGCGTGGCCGACCAGCCCGTGCTGGCCGCCAAGGCGGGCGCGGTCGCGTCCGGCTCACGGCTGACCGATGAGGTCATCGCCACGGCCGCGGAGACCGCACTGGAGGTGATCGACCCGCCGTCGGACGTGCGGGCGTCCGCGGAGTACCGGCGCCACCTGGTGCCCATCTACGTGCGGCGGGTGCTCACCGAGCTCCGCCGCTCGGCCGAAGCGTTCGGCGGAAGCGTGCGGGACGAGCCATGAGGATGCGCCAGGAGTTCACCGTCACCGAGCCGGTCAGCGCGGTCTGGAAATTCTTCGAGGAACCCGAGTCGGTCGCCCGCTGCCTGCCGGGGGTGGAACGGGTGACCGTGCTCGATGACGACAATGTCCAGGTCCGGGCCACGCAGAGCCTGGGCCCGATGTCGGCCACGTTCGACGCGAAGGTCACCGTCCTGGAGCGGGTGACCGATGAGCTGATCCGGTTCCGGGCGGCCGGCAAGAGTGTCCGCGGCGCGATCGGCAACCTGCGCACCGAGAACACGGTCCGGCTGCGCGGCACCGCCGACGGCACCAGCGTCCTGGTCGAGGGCGACCTGGTGCTGGCCGGGGCGCTCGGCAGCGTGGGCCAGAAGGTGGTGACCCGGCAGGCGGGCAAGGTGACCGCGGAGTTCGCCGCCAACCTGCAACGGGCGCTGGGCGGCGAGCTGCCCGCCCTGGTCACCCCGGCCCCGGGCCGCCGCGCGCGGCCTGCCGTTAGCCGGCCGGCCGAGGCCGTCGCGGCGGCCGTCACATCCGACCGGTGGAGCAAGGCGGCCGTCGCGCTGAGCGGGGTGTCGGTCGCGCTCAGCGTGGTCATCCTGATCCGGCAGCGGAGGGGCCAGTGACGTCCATCGACTCCGACATGGCCCGGCTCGGCCTGCCTGAGCCGAACGTCGTCGTCAGCACCGAGGTGAACGGGTCGCCGGTCACCGAGCAGGTGCCAGCCCGGCTGAGCGCCGCCGACTTCGTCCGGCACCGGCTCGGGCTCACCGGCACCCACGTGGGCTGTGAGCAGGGCGTATGCGGCATGTGCACGATCCTGGTGGACGGCCAGGCGATCAAGTCATGCCTGATGCTGGCCGCCCAGCTGGAGGGACGGCAGGTGCAGACGGTCGAGTCCCTGGCGCCCGAGGGACCGCTCAGCCCGCTGCAGGAAAGGTTCCGCGACGAGCACGCGCTGCAGTGCGGCTTCTGCACCCCAGCCTTCCTGATGACCGCGACCGCACTGGCGGCGGACGGCCGGGCCAGGACGCGGGAGCAGATCCGCGAGGAACTGGCCGGGGTGCTGTGCCGGTGCACCGGCTACGAGTTCATCGTGAACGCCGTGCAAGCCCATCTCGCCGCGGGACGAGCCGCCGATGACTGACCTGAGCACCCGCGAGGCGGCCCGGCCCACCGAGCGCGAGCGGACCGTCCTGGGCAGCAACGTCCCGCGCAAGGAGGACGACCGGCTGCTCCGCGGCGCGGGCCAGTTCACCGACGACGTGGACCCGGCCCACGCGGCCGAGATGGCGGTCGGCCGGTGTCCCTACCCGCACGCCCGCATCGCCGGTATCGACACGTCGGCTGCGCTGGCGCTCGATGGCGTTCTGGAGATCTACACCGGTGCGCAGATAGCCGCGCGGAGCGGGCCCATCAGCATCCTGCGGCCGGTGCCCGGCGCGCCGCCGATCCCGCATTTCGCGCTGGCCCAGGACACCGCCACGTACGAAGGGCAGCCGGTGGTCAGCGTGGCCGCCACCAGCCGGCACGTGGCCGAGGACGCGCTGGAACTGATCGACATCGACTACGAGCCACTCCCCCACGTGTCCGACGTGATCTCGGCCATGGCGCCCGGTGCCCCGGTCATCCACCCGCGGACCCTGGACTCCAACCTGCTGGTCAGCAACCCGCAGGGCCGCGGCGACGTAGCCGCCCGGGTCAAGGAGGCCGACGTCGTCGTCGAAGGCCGGTTCCGCGTCAACCGGGTGACCGGGCTGCCCATGGAACCCCGTGCCGTACTCGCCGAATGGCGGGCCGGTGCGGGCGCGCTGACCGTGCACACCTCGACGCAGTCACCGCACCTGATCCGCACCCAGCTGGCCGAGTCGCTGCGCATCGACGAAGCCGACATCCGGGTGGTCACGCTGGACGTGGGCGGCGGCTTCGGGCTGAAGCTCGGCATCTACCCGGAGGACCTGCTGGCCTGCCTGCACGCGATCTCGCTGCGCCGCCCGGTCAAGTTCACCGAGGACCGGAACGAGCATTTCCGCTCCACCACCCATGGCCGTGAGTCGGTGCACGACTACCAGATCGCCGCGCGCGCGGACGGCCGGATCCTGGCCATGAGCGACATCTACACGAACGACCTCGGCGGGCTGAACTCGCCGTTCGGGTCCTCCCAGCTGTCCACCGTGGTGTTCAACGGGCCGTACAAGGTGGACGACGGCTTCGTGGAACGGCGCATCGTGGTCACCAACAAGACCCCGATCGGCGCCTACCGCGGCTATGGCCAGCCCGAGGTCAACTTCGCCTACGAGCGGATGATGGATCAGCTGGCCCGGCGGCTCGGCGCCGACCCGGTCGAGCTGCGCGCGCTGAACATGGTGCCGCCGGACGAATTCCCCTATGTGAACGCGGTCGGCGCGATCTACGACAGCGGCGACTACGAGCGGTGCCTGCGGATGGCCGCCGAGGCCGTCGGCTGGGCTGCGCACCGCGGCCAGGGGCACCAGCCGCGGCTGCCGGACGGCCGCTACGCCGGTATCGGTTTCTCCTGCTACGTGGAACGCACCGGCTACGCGAGCAGCAAGTTCCTGGCCGCCCGCGGCTCGCGGTTCGGCGCTCACGAGTCGGTCACGATCCGGGCCAACCGGTCCGGGAGCCTGGACGTGTACACCGGGGTGTCCAGCATCGGGCAGGGCAGCGAGACCGTGTTCGCCCAGATGTGCGCGGAATTCTTCGGCTGCGACTACGACCGGGTCCGGGTGCACACCGGTGACACCGGAGCCTCGCCGATCAACACCGGCTCGTTCGCCTCGCGCACGGTGATTGCGGCGGCCGGCGCGCTGCTCGATGCCTGTGTGCGGCTCCGCGGCAAGACGCTGCGGATCGCGGCCTACATGCTGGACGTGCCGGACCCGGAGAGCCTCAGCATCGTCGGGCAGGCGGTGCAGCACCGCGAAGACCTGACGCTCATGGTGCCGCTGCCGGCCGTGTTCGAGCGGGCCATCCTCGGCCAGGGCCTGCCCGAGGGCGAACTGCCCGGCCTGGACGAGACGGCGTACTTCGAGCCCCGGGAGGCGGCCTACTCGTTCGGCACCGCGGCCGCGGTCGTCTCGGTCGACGCGGAGTCCGGCGAATTCGACGTGGAGCGGTTCCTGATGGTCCACGACTGCGGCACGCCGCTCAACCCCAAGCTGATCGAAGGCCAGGTCCGGGGCGGGCTGGCCCAGGGGCTGGGCCAGGCGCTGGGCGAGGAGCTCGTCTATGATCCGGAGTCTGGCCAGCTGGTCAACGGAACGATGATGGACTACTTCGCGCCGAC
>Ga0335072_10013255_pt1 | contig 11744 bp, 12 predicted proteins | sample Lox_Sample_21_FD_206725 | JGI IMG/M metagenome (GOLD analysis project Ga0335072, IMG submission 206725) | Soil microbial communities from Loxahatchee National Wildlife Refuge, Florida, United States - Lox_Sample_2.1 | ecosystem: Environmental > Terrestrial > Soil > Wetlands | place: USA...
CCCGGCGGACGCTTACCGAGATCCAAGAAAGCGGCGCAAAGGATCTCGCGACATTGTCGGTGGCCGCGCGGCAGATCCGCCGGATGACCCGCACCAGCGGTAAGGGATCGTCAGGTTGAGCATCGGATTCGTCGCCCCCGTGTCGGTGCGCTGGTCGGACATCGACATGTACCAGCACATCAACCACGCCACCATGGTCACCCTCCTCGAGGAGGCGCGGGTCCCGTTCCTCAAGGACCCTTTCGCAGCCGACATCACCACCGTTGGCCTGCTGATCGCCGACGTCCGGGTCACCTACAAGGATCAGCTGCGACTGGCCGATTCGCCTCTGCAGGTGACCATCTGGACCAAGCGGCTGCGGGCAGTCGACTTCACGCTCGGGTACGAAGTGCGTTCGGTCAACGCCGATCCCGAGTCAAGACCTGCCGTCATCGCCGAGTCGCAGCTGGCCGCGGTCCATATCGAGGAGCAGCGGCTGGTCCGGCTCTCACCACAGCATCGGGAGTATCTGCAACGTTGGGTGCGGTAGCCGAGCGCGGACTGTGGCTGGGCCCAAAATCCATGGAGGCCCACCGCGCGGATCTGGCTGCGTTCGTCGACCATGCGATGCGGCTTGACGACGCCGCGGTCATTCGGCTTCGTGCCCGATCCGCCGGTTTGCTAACGGCATGGGTGGCAACGGGTTTCGATGTGCTGGCCAGCCGCGTAGTGGTAGGCAAGATGAAGCCGGGGGATTTAACCGTCGGTGCGGACGGGTTGGCGCGCGGCCTGTCTGCGATGGATAAGTCGGGCCATGTCGATCCGGGCTTCTCCATGGATTCGGCATGGCGAAGTGCATTGCCTCCGGAATCCGGCTTCACCCACCTCGATGACGTACCGGCCCGGGTGATGCTGGACGTTGCACAACGCGGTGCCCAACTTGCCAAGGAACACAGCAGTTCCCACGGTCCGCCGGTGTCGCTGCTCGACCAGGAGGTCATTCGGGTCAGCTCAGCCGACGTCAGCGTGGGGCTACCGATGCGCTGCGTGTTCGCTTTGACCGCAATGGGTTTTCTGCCGCAGTCACCGGATGCGATCGACAGCGACGAAATCATCCGGGTCCGGATACTGCCGGCGTGGCTGCGTCTTGACGCCCGGTTCGGCTCGGTGCACCGGCGTCGCGGTCATGCGGCATTGGTGCTGCGCTAAGCGGTTACACCACCCAGGCCGCGCTGTCCGCCGGCAACTTGCCGTCTTGTAGCGGAGCGCTGGACAAGATGAGTTCGCCCGGCGGCAAAGCCATCGGGCGCCGGCCGGCGTTCAGCGCACACAACAGGCCGCCGGGGCCGCGCCGGAAGATCAGCGCATCGCGCGGGGCGGTCAGCCAGTCGATCTCGCCGCCGTCGAATTCGGCACGCTCCCTGCGTAATTCGAGTACCCTCCGGAAGAACGACAAGGTCGATCCGGGATCCGCGCTCTGCTTTTCGACGGTCAGTACCGCCCAACCCGCCGGCATCGGCAACCAGGTGTCGGCATTCGTCGAGAACCCGAACGGGGGAGTGCTGCCGGACCAGGGCATCGGAACCCGGCACTTATCGCGGCCGCGTTCGCTATGCCCCGAGCGTTCCCACGTCGGGTCCTGCAGCACCTCGTCGGGCAGTTCGACGTCGGGCAGGCCGAGTTCCTCACCGTTGTAGATGAACACCGCGCCCGGCAGGGCGAGCATCACCATCGCCATGGCCCGCGCCCGGCGCAGCCCGGTCGCGCCGCCGCCGTAGCGGGTCACCTCGCGACCGACATCGTGGTTGGACAGCGTCCAGGTCGGGATGGCATTTTCGATGGCCGTCGCGGTGAGCGAGTTCTCAATCGCCTCGCGGATTTCGGCCGCGTCGAAGTCGATCTTGGTCAGCCGGAAGTTGAAGCCGAGGTGCAGTTCGTCGGGCCGCAGATACTCCGCCCAGAGCAGGTTGTCCATCACCCAGACCTCGCCGATGGTCACCGCCCCGGAATAGTTGTCGACGATCTTGCGGATCCCGCGGTGGATCTCGTGCACGCTCGGGTGGTTGAAACGCGGGTCGTCGTCGCTGTGAGACAACACCTTGATGTCGTCCTTCGCGTCCGGCAGGCCGGGCGGCTTGGCCATCCCGTGTGCCACGTCGATGCGGAAGCCGTCGACGCCGCGTTCCAGCCAGAAGCGCAGCGTCTTCTCGAAGTCATCGAAGGCATCCGGATTTTCCCAGTTCAGATCCGGCTGCTCGGCGTCGAAGAGGTGCAGATACCACTGACCGGGATTGCCGTCCGGTTCGACCACCCGAGTCCAGGCCGATCCGCCGAACACCGACGTCCAGTTGTTCGGCGGCAGCTCCCCGTCGGCGCCGCGACCGTCGCGAAAGTAATAGCGTTCCCGCGCGTCGGTGCCGGGGCCCGCGGACAGTGCCGCCTGGAACCACGGGTGTGCCGAACTGGTGTGGTTGGGCACCACGTCCATGGTGATCTTGATGCCGCGCTGGTGGGCCGCGGCGATCAGCCGTTCGATCGCGGCCATCCCGCCGAACAGCGGGTCGACGTCACGAGGATCGGCGACGTCGTAGCCGTGGTCGGCCATCGGCGAGACGGTGACCGGGTTGAGCCAAATCGCATCCACACCCAGCTGCTCGAGGTGCCCCAGCCGGGCCGTCAAGCCGTCCAGGTCGCCGACCCCGTCTCCGTCGCTGTCGGCGAATGACCGTGGATACACCTGGTAAAAGACCGCGCTTGACCACCACGGCTCGGGGCTCATGCTGCTCCGTTCAGTTAGTTGGCATCAGAACGATGAGTTGACGAGTGAGTGGGCCGCCATTTCCAGATAGTCGAGCAACTGGCGCCGGTGCTCGTCGTCGAGGGTCTGCGAGTCGATGGATGCCACGGCGGTGTGCATGCACCGCAGCCAGGCGTCGCGCTCGATGGGAGTGATCCGGAACGGGGCGTGACGCATCCGGAGTCGTGGGTGCCCGCGCTGGTCGGAGTAGGTTCGCGGACCGCCCCAGTACTGCTCGAGGAACATTCGCAACCGTTCTTCGGCGGCGGCCAGGTCGTCCGCCGGGTACAGCTCTCGCAAAATCTCGTCCTCGGGAACCTGTGCATAGAAGCGCGACACGATCGCATCGAACGTCTCGGCACCGCCAACAGCGTCGTAGAAGCTCACCTGATCCATCGCCTCCATTGTGGTGCATTGCGGGCCTGGCGACGTGCGGCGGGCGTTGACAACTGCGAAGCCACGCCTCCTGTTCACCGGTTCGACACGGCGGTCACCTGCAATAGGGGTGCGATTGGCGTCGAATCATGGTGGACTATGCGCGGAGGATCTATGGCGCATGGTAAGAGACGCCGCAGCCACCGCAGTTCCGGTGCCGCGGCAGGGTTGACCGGTCCCCCAACCGCGTCATCTCTGCACAGCGTTGACACCCATCCGCCCACTCGCCACGAGACGGCTTCGATCTGGAGTCGCCGGCGGGTCCTGCTGCTGAATTCCACCTATGAGCCGCTGACCGCGCTGCCGATGCGGCGCGCGATCGTGATGGTGGTCTGCGGCAAGGCCGACGTCGTGCACCACGATCCGACCGGGCCGGTGATCCACTCGGCTACCAGCTCAATCGTGGTGCCGTCGGTGATCCAGTTGCGGACCTACGTCCGGGTGCCGTACCGCGCCCGCGTCCCGATGACTCGCGACGCGCTCATGCACCGCGACCGTTTCTGCTGCGCCTATTGCGGGGCAAAGGCCGACACCGTTGACCACGTGGTGCCACGCAGCCGCGGCGGTGATCACTCCTGGGAAAACTGCGTGGCGTGCTGCTCGACATGCAACCACCGCAAGGGCGACAAACTGCTCACCGAGCTCGGCTGGGCGTTGCGCCGGGCACCCGTGCCGCCGTCGGGACAGCACTGGCGACTGCTGTCCACGGTCAAGGAGCTGGATCCCGCCTGGGCTCGATATCTCGGTGAAGGCGCCGCCTGAACGAACTTGGGTGCTAAGCGCGCCGGCGCACCCCCCGGTGGGATACGGTTTGCGTCGTGAGCCTTTTGGAGATTCACCTGTACTTCATCGGGATCCCGCTGTTGCTGGTGGTCGTGCTCTCGGTGCTGATCTGGTCGCACAAGGGACCCCACCCCGCGACCTACAAGATGTCGGAGCCGTGGACACATGCGCCCATCCTGTGGGCTGCCACCGACGAAGCCGTCGGCGGCGGACACGGCGGGCATGACACATCGGAGTTCTCAGTTGGAGGTGGCGCCAGTGGCACGTGGTGAGGTAGCGACGATCGAGCCCGCCGAGCTGCCCAAGGGCTCGGTGATCACCACCAGCGGACGCATCTCTGGGGTTACCGAGCCCGGAGAAGTGTCGGTGGACTACCCGTTTCCGATCAGGGACCTCGTCCTGCTGGACGACGCGCTGAAATACGCCTCGCGCTTCTCCATGGCGCGGTTCGCCGTTTACCTCGGCGAGCTGGGCAGCGACACCGCCGCGCGGGCCCGCGAAATTCTGGCCAAGGTGCCCACGCCGAACAACGCGGTATTGCTGGCGGTCTCACCCAACCAGTCCGCCATCGAGGTCGTCTACGGCGCGCAGGTCCGCGGACGCGGTGCCGAGTCGGCCGCACCGCTGGGGGTTGCCGCCGCTGCCTCAGCATTCGAGCAAGGGCACCTGGTCGACGGTCTGATCAGCGCGATCCGGGTGCTCAGCGCCGGAATTTCCCCGGCCTGACCGGCCGCCGTCAGCCAGCGGAGCCGTCGAACTGGCGAGCCTTCAACGACCGCTTGATCCCCGCCTGGCCCTCCAGCACCAGCCGGCGCAACGCCGGCGGCACCTCCGATTCCGGGGCACTCAGGAACCGGTCGGCGGCAGCGATCCCGTCCTCGCTGATGTCCCAGTGCGGGTAGAGCCCGATCACCACCGTCTGGGCGACCTCGCTGGAGCGTCGCGCCCAGACACCGGGTATCGCGTCGAAGTAGCGCGCGGTGAACGGCTTGAGCAGTTCATGTTGGCCCGGCGGCGCGATGCCCGCGATCACCGAGCGGGCCGAGATGTTGGCCAGGGTGTCGTCCTCGACCACGGTCGTCCACGCCTCCTCCTTGACGGGCAGCTGAGGCCGTGCCGCCGCCGCCTGCGCGCCCTGGCGCTTGCCCGCCGCGGTGGGGTCGCGCTGTACTTCGGCGTCGATGAACGGTGTCGCCGGCCCGTCGGCGTCGATTTCGCCGGCGGCGGCCAGGGCGGTCACGATGCGCCAGCGCAGATCGGTGTCGATCTCCAGGCCTGCCAACCCCAACTCGGACGGGTCGTGATCGAGCAGGTCGGCCAGCGTCACGACGTGTCGGGTGGACAGCACCGACGCGCACAGCGCGTTGAGGAAGGCGAGCTGTTGATCCGATCCGGGCTGCGCGCCGCGGGCCATTTCCATCAGCCGGTCGGCGAACTGCGGCCAGCCGTGCTCGCGGGCCCAGGTCGGTTCGGCGTAGGAGGTCAGCGCCGTCTGCGCCTGCTGCAGCAGCCGCTGCAACACCGCGACCTCGGTTTCAGCGTGCACGCCCCGCGATACCAGGGCCACGAAGTCACGCGCCCGCAACTCGGCCTCGCGGGTCATCTCCCACGCCGCCGACCACACCAGCGTGCGCGGCAGCGGCTCGGTGATGTCGGCGATCCGTTCCAGCGCGGTCTGCAGCGACTGCGTGTCCAGCCGCAGTGAGCAGTAGGTCAAGTCGTCGTCGTTGACCAAAATCAGCTTGCCCCGCGAAACACCAACCAGCGCAGGGACTTCCGTCTCTGCACTGTCGATGTCGAGTTCCTCCCGGTGTACCCGCACCAGCTTGCCGGGCGCAGCAACATCGTCGTCGTAGATTCCGATCGCCAGCCGGTGCACGCGCGTCTCACCCGCACCCGGCGCGGCGCCGCTCTGCTGCACCACGAACCGGGTGAACTTGCCCTCAGCGCCCGGGCCGTCGACGTCGAAATCCGCGCGCAGCGTGTTCAGCCCCGTGGTTTTCAGCCACTGGTTGCCCCAGTTCGACAAGTCGCGGCCGGACGCTTTCTCCAGCGCGGCCAACAGATCGTCGAATGTGGCATTGCCGTATGCGTGGGTGCGGAAGTAGTCGCGCAGCCCGGCCAGGAAGTGCTCCAGCCCGACGTAGGCAACCAGCTGCTTGAGCACCGAAGCGCCCTTCGCATAAGTGATTCCGTCGAAGTTCACCTCGACCGCGGCCAGGTCGGGGATGTCGGCGGCGATGGGATGCGTCGATGGCAGCTGGTCTTGCCGGTACGCCCATGATTTCTCGACGGTCGCAAAGGTCGTCCAGGCCTCGGTGAATTCGGTGGCCTCGCTTTGGCAGAGCACCGACGCGAACGTCGCGAACGACTCGTTCAGCCACAGGTCGTCCCACCAGGTCATGGTGACCAGGTCGCCGAACCACATGTGCGCCATCTCGTGCAGCACCGTCTCGGCGCGCCGCTCGTACGATGCCCGGGTGACCTTGCTCCGAAAGACATAGTCCTCGAGGAACGTCACCGCGCCGGCGTTTTCCATTGCGCCGGCATTGAACTCGGGCACGAACAGCTGGTCGTACTTGCCGAACGCGTACGGCAGGCCAAAGTTCTTGTGATAGAAGCCGAAGCCCTGCTTGGTCTGGGTGAACAGCCGCTCGGCGTCCATGTGTTTTGCCAGCGACTCCCGGCAATAGATGCCGAGTGGGATCTCGCCGTGCTCGTCGGTGTAGGCTTCTTTCCACTCGGCATACGGCCCGGCGATCAGCGCCACCAGATAGGTGCTCATCCGCGGTGTGGTGGCGAAGGAGCGCACGCCGTTCCTCGCGCCGGTCGTCGCGCCGTTGGAGATCACCTTCCAATGCTCTGGCGCGATTACCTGCACGGCGAACGTCGCCTTGAGGTCGGGCTGGTCGAAGCAGGCGAACATGCGCTTGGCGTCCGCGGTTTCGAATTGCGAGTACAGGTATGTCTCGTCGTCCACCGGGTCGACAAAGCGGTGCAGTCCCTCGCCGGTGTTGGAGTAGCGGCAGTCGGCGTCGACGACGACGACATTGCGGTCGGCAAGTCCGCGCAACGGGATGCCGGTGGATTCGTCGTATTCGGACACATCCAATTCGCGGCCGTTGAGGGTGGCGCTGCGGACGTTGTCGGCGGCGAGGTCGATGACCGTGTCGGCGCCGGCGAGCGCGTCGAATACCACGGTGGTGGTGGACCGGAACGTCGTTTCCCCGGGGGCGCCCCCAGGACCTGAGCCGTCGGTGAGATCGAGGTTGATCTTATAGCTGTCGACGGTGATCAGGGCGGCGCGCTCGACAGCCTGGTCCCGGGTGAGGTTAGGAAGGGCCACGCGTCCAACTTAGAGCGTGCGTGGCGGTCGCTGCAGCGCGGGAACAGGCGTGCGGCGACTACGGTTGTGCTGAACGGTGTTCTAACCGTTGACGAGAGGATGCGCCATGCCTGAGAAGGCCCCCGTGAAAAACCAAGCCGATTTCTGGTTCGATCCGCTGTGCCCGTGGTGCTGGATCACGTCGCGCTGGATCCTCGAGGTGGAGAAGGTTCGCGATATCGAGGTGAACTTCCACGTCATGAGCCTGGCGATACTCAATGAGAACCGCGAAGACCTGCCCGAGCAGTATCGCGAAAACATGAAGAAGGCCTGGGGACCGGTGCGGGTGGCGATCGCCGCCGAGCAGGCACACGGGGCGGGCGTTTTGGACCCGCTGTACGCCGCGATGGGCACCCGGATTCACAACGAGGACAACAAAGACCTCGAAGAGGTCATCAAGCTGTCGCTTGACGACGCCGGTCTGCCTGCGGAGCTGGCCAAAGCCGCGGACAGCGACGCCTACGACGACGCGCTGCGCAAGAGTCACCACGCCGGGATGGACGCGGTCGGCGATGATGTCGGCACCCCGACCATCCACGTCAACGGTGTGGCGTTCTTCGGGCCGGTCCTGTCGAAGATCCCGCGCGGCGAGGAGGCCGGCAAGCTGTGGGACGCCTCGGTGACCTTCGCGTCCTACCCACACTTCTTTGAGCTCAAGCGGACGCGCACCGAGCGGCCCGAATTCGACTGATCGCGTTGCGCCGCTGACTTCAGCCGGGTAAGGATTGCGGGCATGCGCGTCTACCTCGGCTCTGACCACGCGGGATTCGAGCTCAAACAACGAATCATCGAGCACCTCACGAAATCCGGCCATGAGCCGATTGACTGTGGTGCGTTCAGCTACGACGCCGAGGACGACTACCCGGCGTTCTGCATCGACGCGGCCACCCGCACGGTCGCCGACCCGGACAGCCTGGGCATCGTGCTCGGCGGATCGGGCAACGGTGAGCAGATCGCCGCCAACAAGGTTCCCGGGGCCCGCTGCGCGCTGGCGTGGAGCATCGAGACCGCGACGCTGGCCCGCGAACACAACAACGCGCAGTTGATCGGTATCGGCGGGCGCATGCACACCGTCGCGGAGGCGCTGTCTTTCGTGGACGCGTTCGTCAACACGCCGTTCTCGAAAGCTGAACGCCACCAACGGCGTATCGACATTCTGATCGAGTACGAACGCACTCACCAGGCGCCGCCGGTGCCCGGCACCCAGGCCTGAGGGAGCCCGGTGCCGGAAGGGCATACCCTGCACCGGCTGGCCCGGCTGCACCAGCGCCGATTCGCCCGCGCACCGGTCGCGGTGTCCAGCCCGCAGGGCCGATTCGCCGATTCGGCGGCCGTGGTGGACGGCCGGGTGCTGCGCCGTGCCAGCGCCTGGGGCAAGCACCTGTTTCACCATTACGCCGACGGCCCGATCGTGCACGTGCACCTCGGTCTCTACGGCACCTTCACCGAATGGGAACGCCCCGACGACGGCACCCTTCCGGAAGCGGTGGGACAGGTGCGGATGCGGATGGTCGGCGCCGATTACGGAACCGACCTGCGGGGCCCCACGGTGTGCGAGTTGATCGACGAAGCACAGGTCAGCGATGTGCTGGCCAAGCTCGGGCCCGACCCGTTGCGTGCCGACGCCGACCCGTCCTGGGCGTGGACTCGAATCGCCAAGTCCCGCAGGCCTATTGGCGCTCTGTTGATGGACCAGACGGTCATCGCCGGCGTTGGGAATGTGTACCGCAGCGAGTTGCTGTTCCGCCACCGCATCGACCCGTTCCGGGCCGGCCAGAAGATCAGCGACGCCGAGTTCGACGCGGCGTGGACCGATCTGGTGGCGCTGATGAAGGTCGGATTGCGCCGCGGCAAGATCATCGTGGTGCGGCCCGAACACGACCACGGCCCGCCGTCCTACCGGTCCGGGCGGCCCCGGACGTATGTGTACCGACGCGCCGGCGAGCCTTGCCGGGTGAGCGGGGACCCGATCCGGACCGCAGTTCTGGAGGGCCGAAACGTGTTCTGGTGTCCCACCTGTCAAACGTGACCACGCAGGACGCCGCCCCCGAAACGCGCACGACGTCCACGGCGACCTCAAATTGACAGGAAACTGCCAGGAAGAAACGCTGGCGTCTACAGTTTTCGATTTGCGTCCGACGGGTAAGTGTGGCTGCGTGAAAAATATTCCGCGTTTTGCTGCAACGATTTTCGCGATGGGCGTCGGCTTGGGACTGGCCGGATTGGGTGTTGCGACCGAAGCCCAAGCACAGCCTGGGCCGTTCCCGCAGTGGTGCCCGGGTGAGTATTGGGACCCAGGATGGGGCAATAACTGGGACTGGAACGGCTGCCATGACTGGCACCGTGAGGGGTGGGGACCCGGTGGGCCTGGTTGGGGGCCCGGCGGGCCGCCGCCACCTCCGGGTTGGGGGCCGCCGCCTCCCCCGGGGCCGTGGGGACCGCCACCGCCCCCGGGCTGGCACCCCTGAGTTAACCAAGTCCACGCAATCAAACGCGCCCTGCCGCTCTTCGGCAGGGCGCGTTTGCATGAAGCTTCGTCCGACGGGGCTAGCTGACTCCCAGCGCGGCGTCATTGTGCAAGAGGCCCAAACGCGAACACTCAGCTAGCCACTTTGGCAGGTACAGGAATTGAGCAGGCGCGGCGCATCAGCTGGACCCCCAGCGGCAGCGCAGCGATGCACACGCCGCACACTAAGGTCAGCGAAATCACCACACCAGTGATTTGTCCGAGCAGGCCGACAGCGAGCAAAGCCGCACCTTGGCACGCGTACTGCACTGTCACTACTACGGAGACCCTTGTGGTCAGGCCGAGCCGGCCTGACCGAACCATCGAGGCCGCCCGCTGGACCAGAACGGGAATTGGCGCCACCCCCACACCGACTAACGCGATCCCAGCCACCGCAATGCCGACGTCACGCGCAGGTGCGCTCCCGTGCCCACCGTTGCTCAAGGCCGCGACCCCCGCCAGTACCACTGCGCCAAACCCGGCGATCGCTGCACAGACCTTCACCAATTGGACTTCTGTACCTGGAACCGACCAACGCCAGCAGGCGCACAGGCTTATCACCTGGGTGACCGACAGGACCACGAGGCCGCTCCCCACCAGCCACCCCGATGCTCCCAGCGCTAACAGGGCGGAAGTACCCCACAGAAATATTGCACCAACCGGGATCACTGCCGCGGCTGCTAGCCCGCCAAGCGCGAACAGTCCCGCCCGGCCCACATCTGGGCCCTGCGGAAACTCGACGGCTGGGCGGTGGCGGTGGCCAATACGCGGCAGAACGAGAGCGGCGGGAACGCCGACACACAGCGCGGCCAACCCAATTCCCAACAGATGGGGACCGACTCCAACCTTGGCCGCGATGGCCCAATCGCCCACACCCGCCGCGCAGACCGTCCCCGCGCCCTTGACGGCAAGAAACCCGAGCGCATGGACCCGCTTCCCGCCGAACGTCGCCGCTTGCACACCGTGAGATGTATCTAACAAGCCACAACCGATGCCCGCCGTTCCCCACGCGAGCGGAACTGCCAGACGAAGCCCGGAGAGCGGGATGTCAAGCATGACCAACGCCGCTGTGATCAGCAACGGAGTAAAGGCGCCGACCACACCGGCAAACAGGCAGGGCCGTGTGTCGTAGCGGGCCATCACAGCTGACGCCAGAAGACCGCCAGCAATCAGACCGAATGGAAATGCGGCCAACGTCAGCGACATTGTCGGCAGACCTAGGCCAGTGGCGTCCTCCAAATCGGCAACGCGGCTGCCAAACGTCGGCTCCAAACTTCCATTCAACGCAGACAACGCCGCGATCGCCAGCCACGCGGAGACCATCCCACTCGTCGACGGTCGAATGTGAGCCGCAAAACCGCCCATCACGCGTCGACGACCGGGGCGACCACCGCTTTGACAAACCCTTTGGGCCGCTCGGCCGCGTCGATGAAAGCTTGTCCGATGTCGCCGAGAGGGTAGACGTGGGTCGCTAACGGCGTTGGGTCGAGTCTCCCCGATTCCACCAGCCGCATCCCTCGCGCCATCCCCCACATGATTTGCCGCTTGTCACGAAAGTGACAGTTCACGAGAGTGACTGCGTTGAAGTTGAGGTGACCGAGGCGCATTGCGCGTGGTTCGCCCTGGTGGTAGCCCACAATCGCCAGTTTGCCGCCTTGTCTGACAAGCATCTCAGCGTGCCTGAGCGGTTCGGCAGCTCCGGTGACTTCATAGACCACATCGGCTAGCCGGCCGTCGGTGGCGTGCTCGACCGCGGCGACGACGGACTCCGAGCTGGCATCCACTATCCGAGTGGCGCCGAGGTCCAATGCTCGCCGCAGTGGTTCGTCGCGTCGTCCTATGACGGTGATCGAGCGTGC
>Ga0335072_10013256_pt1 | contig 11744 bp, 11 predicted proteins | sample Lox_Sample_21_FD_206725 | JGI IMG/M metagenome (GOLD analysis project Ga0335072, IMG submission 206725) | Soil microbial communities from Loxahatchee National Wildlife Refuge, Florida, United States - Lox_Sample_2.1 | ecosystem: Environmental > Terrestrial > Soil > Wetlands | place: USA...
CATCCATCCCGAGCTAAGCTAACCTGCAGCACTAAACGGGTGGCTCACTTTTCGATGAAAAACCCGGCTCAGTTTTCGGCGGAAATCAACAGTGGCAGGTTCTCACGGAGTATGTGTGTGACATACATAGCGTCAAACTTCGTGACCGTTGCCGAGCGTGCGGTGCCACTCAAGATAGCTATGGTACGCGTCGCGATATCGGCCTGTGTGTTAGCTGCTCTGCACCGCTTGATGCGATAGAAAAAAGCGACCTCGCTGCGGGCTGTTCTACTACTGACATTCGCGATCTGGTCGATTATGTGGCCGTGAGAGGACGGGTTCGCTTCCCGGTGCATGGAGTGGGAAGCGTCATAACGGATCTGCACAACGAGGCGCTCAAGGAGGGGCGCGAGGAGCGACTGTATCGCCTCGTCCCTCGTGAGACATTGTTCCGCTTCATCCATCAGAGAGATCCGATAACGCTTCAATCCGCACTGCGCATTGCAAGCGGTCTAGGTGTTCCTCTTCTTGATCTCTTACGTGGCAAGCTACAAGGGACGAATCGCGATCTCCTGTTGGAGCGTATGGCACTCCCGCTATTCTTCGAGAGGCCGCGACGCCGCAGGGAACAGTTAGAGCCGAAACAGCTCCTCCAGAAAATGAGGGAAGCGGCGGAGATCGTGGCGAAGCATCCTGAACCCTCGTTGCGTGCGCTTTCCAGAGAGGTTGGCGTATCGATCGGCGCACTCTGGTACCACCTACCAGAGCGAACGCGACAGTTTTCGGACGAATACAAAAAAAATCGCGCCGATCGCCACAAGCGTAAGCGCGAGGAGGCACGAGATGCGGTGCGAAAGTGTGTCTTGGAATGGCCGCGATCGCACGCAAGACTACCTAGCGGAAAGGCTCTTTTGCGAAAGCTACGTGCTGAAACTGGATTGCCCAAAAACTTGCTGCGAGATGAAATATGCCGAACGCTGGCGGCGCAGATGATGAAACGCCAAAGTCGCTAAGTAATGTTAGTGAAGGTTGCTAGCAAGGACACGCAGACTGCGCGATAGGCACCAAACGGTGTAAGCAGCTGTGACGTATTCCAAGCCAAGGTGACGGGCCTTCTGACAACCCCGGTGGCATCAAACGCTATAGGGAGGCGTACTAGTCGGGCTTGAACCTGCCTCGAACGTGCGCCTCGAAGTCAGCTTGTAGACGTCTGAGCTCGGGAGACGTGCTGCCTGCCACTGATTCGTCCTGAATCACGCGTATTTTGTTGTGCAGTTCCAGCGCGCGCTTTGTCCAGGCTTGGCTATGCAATTCCGCCCTAAACATTTGCAGGAGTAAGTCGGGTTTCGAGAAAGAGTCGACGCCTGTCGATTTCTCGGTATCTTTGGCCATGGCGTACTCCTTCGAGTCTGCAAGGCAATTATAGCTCCGGAGCTGATGTTCGACTTGACCGAAATCCGCGGCGAGTAATCCCTCAGGAAGCCGGCCAAACTATGCTTGCAGCGTAAGCATAGTTTGGCCAAAGCGGCCAACCTTTGCTTACATCCACACGAGAGAACGTCGGAGCGTTTAGTGTGGTGGGCCCACCAGGATTCGAACCTGGAACCAAGGGATTCGCGTGTTCCGAAAGTTTCCTTTCGGCGCGGACTATCTCTTCACCCTCCGGCGTTTTGCAACGCGCGGGTGGGGTGCGGGACGCTCGAGCCTGTTATGAAGGACGCTGAAGTCCTCAGGTAGTCTCTGCACCGTCCGGCGGTGTACCGCCGGCTTGGCTCAGGGTTGCCATCGATCCGCGCGTGCGCGTCGCTAAGGGTTCCCTGAATTCATCCCGTTCCCGTTCGCGCATTACGGCGCGACGGCACCTTTCGATGAGTCCCCTGCTCTAACCGTTGAGCTATAGGCCCTATCTCAAAGGGGAATGATAACAGCATGACATGGGAACGGGGTTGCCCGGTTGGCGGCGATTTTTAAGGCGGATTCGTCGTTGTGCTTCGGCATTCTTAACATCGGCGGGGCTACGCTTGGCGGTCTTCCCCCCAAAGACGGAGATGCGTGATGAGCACTGAAACCGTTGCGAATCGACTGGTTACTTTGTGCCGCGAGGGTAAATTTGAGGAGGCGCAGCGCGAACTGTATGCGCAGGATGCGATCAGCATCGAGCCGCAGGAGATGGCGAATGGCCCGATGGGCAATGCGAAAGGATTGAAGGCGATTCTTGCGAAGGGGCATCAATTTCAGGATGCCGTTGAGGCGATTCACAAGAACGAAGTGAGCAATCCTGTGGTGGCGGACGGGTGGTTTAGTGTGGCGATGCATATGGATGCGACGATGAAAGGGCGGGGTCGCACGGATATGCGGGAGATTTGCGTGTATCACGTTAAAAACGACAAGATCGTGCAGGAGCAGTTTTTCTACGATGTGCATTGAGGTGTGGGGTTGAGCACATCGATGCATGGTTTTTGTAGCGGGTGTGGAGCTTGCCTTGTCGTCGCCCCGGCGGAGGCTGGGATCCAGTGAGGTGCTTGTCCGAAGACGCGATGGTTTTTTGTGTTGAGTGCTTCGCACGGCGTGTTTGTACTGGACCCCGGCCTTCGCCGGGGTGACGTGAGGTGTGATGGGGTGTGTGCGTAGGCGTGCGGGTTTTCGCCATGCGGTGCGCAAAAAGCAAAAAGCCCCGCGTTTGCGGGGCTTTTGCTTTAACGGTTGTGGTGCTGCTTAGTCGATATCGAGGAAAGAACGCAGTTGTTCCGAGCGGCTGGGGTGACGCAGCTTGCGCAGCGCCTTGGCCTCAATCTGACGAATGCGCTCGCGCGTGACGTCGAACTGCTTGCCGACTTCTTCCAGCGTGTGGTCGGTGTTCATGTCGATGCCGAAGCGCATACGCAGCACTTTCGCTTCGCGCGGCGTCAGGCCGGCGAGTACGTCGCGCACGGTTTCGACGAGACCCGTTTCCGTGGCCGAGTCGATCGGCGAGCTGGCGTTGGTGTCTTCGATGAAATCGCCCAAGTGCGAATCTTCGTCGTCGCCGATGGGGGTTTCCATCGAGATTGGCTCTTTGGCGATCTTCAGCACCTTGCGGATCTTGTCTTCCGGCATGTCCATTTCCTTGGACAGCTCTTCCGGCGTCGGCTCGCGGCCGAACTGCTGCAGCATCTGGCGCGAGATGCGGTTGAGCTTGTTGATCGTTTCGATCATGTGCACCGGAATACGGATGGTGCGCGCCTGGTCGGCGATCGAACGCGTGATGGCCTGGCGAATCCACCACGTCGCGTACGTGGAGAACTTGTAGCCGCGGCGGTATTCGAATTTGTCCACCGCCTTCATCAGGCCGATGTTGCCTTCCTGGATCAGGTCGAGGAACTGCAGGCCGCGGTTGGTGTACTTCTTGGCGATGGAGATCACCAGACGCAGGTTGGCCTCCACCATTTCTTTCTTGGCGCGGCGAGCTTTGGCTTCACCCACCGACATGCTGCGGTTGATTTCTTTGATGTCGGTGAGCGGCAGGAACAGTTTCTTTTCGATCGAGCCGAGTTTTTCTTGCTCGGCGTCGATGGCCTCGCGATGGTGCTTGATGTTCGGCGACCACTTCTGGCGTTTGCGGCCAAGCTCTTCGGCCCATTCGAGGTTGCCCTCGTTGCTGGGGAAGGTCTTGAGGAATTCGGCCTTGGGCATCTTGACGTGCTTGACGAAGATATCCATCAGCACACGCTCGTGATGGCGAATGTCGCCCACGACTTCGCGCAGCTTGCGTACGAAGCTGTCGATCAGCGCGGACGGCAGCTTGAGCTTGAGGAATTCCTCGGCCATCTGGTCGCGCAGCTTGGTCACCTTTTTGTCGGTGATGTCGGTGGCCTTGGGGGCGGCTTTCTGGAACTTGCCGTAGTAGTCGCGCAGCAGTTCCATGCGGCGCTTCACTTCTTCCGGATCGGGACCGCTGGGGCCGGCATCGTCGTCGTCGCTGTCGCCGGAGGCGTTTTCGTCTTCGTCTTCGTCCACTTCGGCGTCGGCTTCGGCTTCGGCCAGTTCGGCTTCGGCCAGCGCGGCGTCGGCGGCCTGTTCCAGGTCGGCAAAGCCGGCCAGGATTTCGCTCAAGCGGCGCTTGCCGTCCAGATGCTGGTCGTATTCTTCAAGCAGCAACTCGATGGTCAGCGGAAAGCTGGCCAGCGCAGTCTGCACTTGGGTGAGGCCTTCTTCGATACGCTTGGCGATGGCGATTTCGCCCTCGCGGGTGAGCAGTTCCACCGTGCCCATCTCGCGCATGTACATGCGCACGGGGTCGGTGGTGCGGCCGACTTCGGCATCCACGGCAGAGAGCAACGCGACAGCTTCTTCGGCGGCGGTTTCGTCGTCGGAGGCCGAGCCTGGTGCGTTGTCGGCGAGCGGGTCGGCATCGGGTGCGGCATCGTGCACATCGATACCGACGCCTTTGAGCACCGCCATGATGTCTTCGATCTGCTCCGGATCGACGATGTCGTCGGGGAGGTGATCGTTGATTTCGGCGTAAGTCAGATAGCCCTGCTCCAAACCTTTGGAGATGAGCGCTTTGATTTCCGACTGTTGCTCGTGGGCTTTGTTATTCATACCAACCGCCGCGGGATAGGAACCAATCAGTATAGCGATGTGATGCTTTTTTGACCAGTTTTCAAGTGAAAAATTCGCCGTCACCGACACGCAAAAATCGCGCCAGATCGCGGGTTTCGAGAGGAATGACGGCGTTCGTAGGGGTTACCTGTTCGCTCGGCACGGAACGATGCACCGATCAATGCTGCATAGGTGCATCCTCAACGCACCTCGAGCCAAAAGGTGACAGGGCCATCGTTAACCATGTGAACCTCCATATGGGCACCGAAGCGGCCGATTTCCACCCTTGGATGCGCGGTGCGCGCCAACGTCACCAACCGCTCGAACCAGGTTCGGCCGTGTTCGGGCGAGGCGGCGCTGGTGAAGCTCGGGCGCATGCCGGAGCGGGTGTCGGCGGCCAGGGTGAATTGGCTCACCAGCAGCAGGCCGCCGCCGGTATCGGCCAGGGAGCGGTTCATCTTGCCGGCGTCGTCGGCGAACACGCGGTAACCCAGCAGCCGTTCCACCATCCGTTTGGCTTGCGCCTCGCCGTCCTCGGGCTGCACCGCCACCAGGGCAAGCAGGCCTGGGCCGATGGCGCCCACGGTTTCGTTGTCGACATCGACGCGCGCGGAACTCACGCGCTGGATCAAGGCAATCATGGGCGAACGGGAGGCTGCATGGACGAAGGCGGTAACTCTGCAGGGGAAAGCGGGATGGGTAAAGGGATGGAGAAGACGCTTAGCAAGGGGGCGTGTCCGACGCGTATCGAAGGCGATGGCCCACATGTCTATCAACGGCAGGCGGCGGCGATGCTTGAGCGCTTGCTCTCTTCCCGGCAACGGCAGGGGTGAGGCTGTTCGCGCTGGCAACACGACATCATCTCCGTTTTTTTCCGTCATCCCAGCTTTTCGCTGGAATGACGGTAAGGCGGTCTGAGCGATCCTGATTTGCCTGGAAACGCCTGCATTTTGTTGAAATCGCAGCGCGAGAAAACGTGGGATACCTTAGGGCCGCCAGATTGCGCGGCCACTGAGCATTCGCTCAATGGCCGCTTGCCCTTTACCCTTACGCGTCCGCCCGCTACACATCGCCACGCCATGCGTCCCGATATTTACGTTGTTTACCTGCTGCTGCGCCTGTTCGGCCTGCTGCCTTTGCGCTGGCTGCAGGCGATCGGCGCCGGGTTCGGGCGGTTGGCGTTGCGTCGCGGCGGCAAGATGGCGCGCTACACGGCCGTCAACCTCCGCATCGTGCGGCCTGAGCTCGACGAGGCATCGCAAGCGGCGCTGGTGCGCGAGGCAATGCTTGAAGGCGGCAAATCGATCACCGAGATCGTGAAGATCTGGGGCTCCAGCGCGGAACGCGCGCTGAGCCTGGTGCGCGAGGTGCGTGGGGAGGCGTTGTTCGATGCGGCACTGGCGTCGGGCAAGGGCGTGATCATTGCGGCGCCGCATCTGGGTTGTTGGGAGCTGCTCAATTACTGGCTGTGCCGCAAAACGCCGATCGCGATTTTGTATCGCCCGCCGCGCATCGCCGCGGTCGAGGCGCTGCTGCGCAAAGTGCGCGGCGCGCTGGCGCCGGAGCAAGTGCGTGCCGAAGGCGCCGGCGTGCGCACGCTGTACAAGCGGTTGGCGGCGGGCGGCACGGTCGGCATTCTGCCGGATCAGAAACCGCGTGCCGGCGAAGGTGAGTTCGCGCCGTTTTTCGGCCGCGAGGCGATGACGATGGTGTTGTTGCCGCGATTGGCGGCGCGCACCGGCGCCACGGTGTTGTTTGCGTTCGCCGAGCGGTTGCCGCGCGGCGAGGGTTATCGCATTCACTTTTTGCCGGCGCCCGAAGGCTTGGACGATGCGGATTTGCCACGTGCGTGCACGGCGCTCAATCGTGGCGTGGAGAACTGCGTGGATATCGCTTTTTCGCAGTATCAGTGGCACTACAAACGGTACTCGGCGGATAACCGGCCGAGTCCGTATTGAGGGTTGCCGTAGATTGATGTGTGTGAATACAAACTTCGGCGTTACCGCTTGTTGTACCCCGCCGTCATTCCGGCGAAGGCCGGAATCCAGTGCAACTGCGTCGTGCGAAGCACTCAACTTAGATTTTGTGTGCTTCGCACAGCGTATTGAAACTGGATTCCGGCCTTCGCCGGAATGACGGTAAGGCAAGATTGGCCTGATTACCGCGGCTCAATCCTGCGCAAAAACACGGTCATTTCTTTCTCCGCCTGCTTGTCGCCACGCCCTTGCGCGACAGCAATGCCTTGCCGCCACGCTTGGGCAGCACCCGCTACGTCCTCATTCGCCAGGCAGGCTTTTCCGAGCAGTTTCCACGCCGCCGAATAGGTCGCATCGAACGCCACCGCACGGCGAAGTTCTTCCATCGCGCCCGTCGCATCGCCTGCTTCGAGCAATGCACTACCCAGCGAAAACCGCAGCAACGCACCATCGCGCGGTCCGTCGCATTGAGCACGCAAGCGGTCGATCAACGATGTCACGGCTGAGCGCCGTACTGCACCGATGCCGTACCGGCGGCAAACACGCGCGGCGGTTGCGCCGGTTCCGACGGCGTGCGACCGGCGCGCAGCGCGGCCAAGGTCGGTGCCGACCACACCGCCACCCAGGACGATCGGAACGGCTGCGCCAGCAAGGCATAGCGACGCGCGGTGGCATCCAGATGGCTGGGGTGCGTAATGATCAGGCCGTCTGGATGATCGCTGGCGAAGCCCTGCAAAGCTTGCCCATTGTGCAGTTCGGTGATCGATTGGGTGAGCTGTCCGGCGAAATGGAACTGGCCTTCGTAGCTGCCTTCGAACGCCACCGGATGATGTTCGGCTTGCGCGCTGGAAATCAGCGCGGTGGTCGGGCTCAGATCGTATTTGTGCCACAAGGTGAGCGTGAACAGCGTGTTGAGCGCGAGCGCGCCAAGCAAGCCGGCCACCGCCACGCGACGCATTTCGCCGCGTCCGCGCACCAATAGTAGGCAACCCAGCAGTAAAAACGCCACGCTGAAGGTGCGGCTGTACGGCGCGGCGCCTTCGACCCATTCGCTGTGAATGGCATGACTGGCGGAGATATACGGCAACGCGAACAACACGCCCGCGAACACGATGCCGCCCACGCCGAGAATCCAGCTGCCCAGCCAGTAGTTTTCCGCCAACGCCGCGCGTTGCTCGCGCAACACCGCGATAGCACCGGCCACCAGCAACATCCAGCCGCCGAATTCCGGCAGCAGGTAGTACCACTGCTTGCCGCTGATCAACGAAAACACCACGAACGAAGGCAGCAGCCAGCACAGCGCGAAGCTCAGCCCGCTGCCCAGCGGTTTGCGCAACGTACCCAGCGCGACCCAAACGCGCGGCCAGCCGCTGAAGGGAAACAGCAGCATCGGCAGCCACACCAGATACCAGCCGAACCAGTTGGGGTGACTCTGCAGCGGTTCGTCGTGCTGCATGCCGTTCACCACGCGTCCGGCCGTTTGCGTAAAGAACAAACGATGACGGTACGCATCGCCACCGCTGAAACCGGCGGGAATCGCCCACGCCACCAACAACGCGAAACCAAGCAGTACCGACAGCACGCCGCGGCCGTACCAGCGCGCGCGGTGCTCGCGCGCCCAATCGTTCCACAGCGGGCCGAGCAGCCACGGGAAAGCGATATGCAGCAGCATCACCGGCCCTTTGGTCAGCAAGCCTGCGCCGATCATGATGCCGAACAACAGCCAGCGCGGTTCGCTGCGTTTCATCGTCGGCGTCAGGCACAGCAAGGCGCCGAGCACGCAGTCGGCCAGCAGCACTTCGTACATCACCTGCAAGCCGAACAGGAACGCGTACGACAACGCCATCAGCATCCATGGCGCCGCCTTGGCAACCCACGGGCGATCGGGGAAAAGGCGGCGCGCAAGAATCGACAGCTGCACCAGCTGCACGCCGCCGAAAATCACTTCCAGCACGCGCGGCCACACGTCGCTGACGCCGAACACGAACCAGCCGGCGTGGATCAGCCAGAACAGCAGCGGCACTTTCTCGCTGTACGGCTCGCCGTTGATATGCGGAACCAGCCAGCTGTGCTCGTGCCACATCTCCCACGCCACGGCGAGCGTACGCGTGGAGTAGAGCGGCATGGGGCCGTGCGAAAAGATCGCGATCAGCGCGACGACCGTCCACAACGGTAGCCACGGCCACACGCTGCGTAACACTTCAGAACGGCGATAGGTATTGGGAGACACGAGTTCTAAGGCCATCCGTGTTGATGTAATCGGAATTTTAACAACTTGAGCGGCTGAACTGGTTCTGTATTCAGGCCGGTCCCCAGTAGCCGATGCGGCGGCGCAACTTGAGCTTGCGCCACAAATTCAACGGCTTGGCTTTGCGATTGCGTCCACCGGCGGCCATAAATGCGTCGATCGCGTCCAGCACCCGTTCACTTGAGCGACCGTCGCGATAAGGATGAATCGCGTCACTGTACGCCCGGATCGCCTGCATCAGTTCCGGCGGACGCGAAAGCGCACGCGCGATCGCCGGTTCGAATTGCACCGGGTCGTCGATGTCGATCAGCTGCGGACCGGGCGCGCGATTCTTGAACGTCACCACGGGTTTGCCGGTAAGCAGAAATTCGTTCAACGCGGAGGAGGTATCCGAGCACATCATGTCGACCTGCGGGAACAGCTCGAGAATGTTGTCGTTCTCGGCAAACGTAAGGTACGAATTCTGCAGCGCCTTGAACTTCGCCACCGTCTCCGGATTCATCTTGGGATGGAAGGACACGATCCAGCGCCAGCGGCCGTCGCGCGAAAGGCGGTTCACTTCGTCGTACAGCGTCTCCGCCGCGCTCCACGATGGCGAGAAGGTGGAGTGATACAAAATAACCGGTGGCGTGCGCACGGACGGCATGGGGCCGGCGATTTCTTTCATGAAGGGATCGACCTTCGGCCAGCCGGTTTCCGTCACCGCGAAATGCCCCAGTTTTTTCGCGAGCGCGGCGAACTTTTCGGTATCGCGCGGGCCGGTGGTGCAATACAGATCGAAAAATCCGCGAATGTAGACATGCCGCGGCTTGCCCGCGTCGAAGCCATGGAACACCTCGACTTTTACGCCAGGAAAGAAATGCGGCAAATGATTGCCCGGTGTGACGACGGCGATGGGATGCCACCGGCGCACTTCCTGCACGGTGAGCAAGCGTTCGCCTTCGACCAAATCTTCCGCGCCGGGACCGTCGAAGAACCACGCGGTTTCGTCGCCGCGCGCACGGATGGCCTCTTGCAGCGGGCGCAGGATAGCCAGCGCATAACGTTCCGATCCGTAGAGTAGGTAATGCTTGGGCATGCTAGAGCCTGCGTAGGGTCTAATGATCCAGTCCGCTGCGCGTCAGCGCCGCTGCAGCGGTGTCGCGGGAAGCCGGGTTCTGGCGCATTTCGTAATAACGCATGCGCTTGTACGCCGCGTAGCTGGCGGCGGTTTGCGCGATCGCGTACCCGCGCCAGCCGTCGAGGAAGCCCAGGCGTAAGACGTAATCCTTGAAGAACGCGAGCGCGAATACGAAGGGCGTCTGCCACATGCGCGTCGGCTTGTTCTTGTCCAGCCAGTCGCGGCACTTCAGCTCGGCGTACAGCAGCACTTTGAGCTGCTTCTCCACCAGGCTGGGATTGTTGTCGTGCAGGAACGGGGAGTGGAGTGTTACCGACGCGCCGTTGAATTGCAGCGATTCGTGCACACGCACATCGTTCCAGCGCGCGCGGTCGCGATGATAAAAGCGCGCCATCTTTTCGCCGACCGCCGGTCGGTACCAGCGCATGGGCTTGCCCATATAGATGAGATGCCGGCGCAAGATCGCCGCGGACGCGTCACTTTGCATCAACGCGGGCAAGCGGCGTTGCAGTTCGTCGGCGAGTTCGGGCGTGAGGTATTCGTCCGCATCCAGCGCCAGAATCCAGGCGTTGCTGCATTGTGTGGCAGCAAAGTTGCGTTGCGGGCCGAAACCCAGCCAATCCTGATGCACCACACGTGCGCCGTGGGCCTGCGCGATCGCCACGGTATCGTCGGTGCTGCCGCTGTCCACCACCAGTTTTTCAGCGGCGAACGGCACGCTGTCCAGGCAGCGCGCGATTTTTTGCGCCTCGTTGCGGGTCATCACAACGAGCGTGAAGGGTAGAAGGGGCGCCATGCGCGCATTCTAGCGGGCATCTGCCCGGCGCAGGGGCGTGCGCGGCGTCACGGGCATCGGCCGTACGTTCCGGGCGCATTCCGTTGTGGGGCGGTAGCGTACGGTAAGATGCGCGCCGCGGGCGGTTCAGCACATTTGGCCTCTCGTGAGCTCGAAATGTGCCGGCTCGCATGGCGAAATGATGCATCGGCGTTCGTGAGTCTTTTTGGAAACCGAGATCGTCATGCCCAAGTCTGCCGTGGCCAGCGTTACCGTCATGGTCTCCACCTATAACTGGAAGGAGGCCTTGGCCCTTTCGCTGCGCAGCCTGGCCCGGCAAAGCCGTCCGCCGGACGAAGTGATCGTGGCCGACGACGGTTCGCGCCAAGACACCGCGCAGTTGCTCGACGAGATCGCCAAGACCTTTCCCGTGCCGCTGCGGCACGTATGGCAACCGGACGAAGGTTTTCGCAAGGCGCGCATCCTCAATCGCGCCATTGCCGCCGCGCACGGCGAATACGTGATCCAGCTCGACGGCGATCAGCTGGCGCATCCGCGTTTCGTGGAGGATCACCTGAGCCTCGCGCGGCAAGGCTGCTTTCTGCAGGGCACGCGCATACGCACCACCGTCGCCGAAACCGAGCGTTTGCTCGCCGGCGGTCAACCGCGTTTCGGTTGGTTCGTTGATGCGTATTTCCGGGACGACAACGATCGCAGCACCTATCACTTCGGCCGCAGGCATCACACCTTGCGGCTGCCCTGGCTGGCGCGCATCAAGTCGCGTTCCACCGGTCACCCGATGGGATGCAACGTGAGCTTTTGGCGCGAGGATTTGCTGCGCGTGAACGGGTACGACGAACGGATGCACGGATACGGCAGCGAGGATCTGGAAATCGACATTCGTCTACGCAATGCGGGTTTGCGCCGTTCGCAAATCAAATTTGCGGCGCTGGCGCTGCATCTGGAGCATGCATCGGTGTCGTCGCGAGATCCGGCTGATCCCGAGTTGCCCAATAACAAACTTTTGTTCGCCAGTCAGGAGCGGCATCTTGTGCGCAGTGAATG
>Ga0335072_10013257_pt1 | contig 11744 bp, 11 predicted proteins | sample Lox_Sample_21_FD_206725 | JGI IMG/M metagenome (GOLD analysis project Ga0335072, IMG submission 206725) | Soil microbial communities from Loxahatchee National Wildlife Refuge, Florida, United States - Lox_Sample_2.1 | ecosystem: Environmental > Terrestrial > Soil > Wetlands | place: USA...
GCCTGCGCGCGTGCGGCGGCGGGCCGCGCGGATGTAGCTCAATGGTAGAGCCCCAGCCTTCCAAGCTGGTCATGCGGGTTCGATTCCCGTCATCCGCTCCGCGAAGAACTGCCAGGTCGGAGACGGTTTCCCGAGGCTCAGCCCTCGCCCCACTGCCACCCGGAGAGGCTTCGTGCCATTAGCGTGCCATTACCGAAGCTTGGGGGAAGGGCACTGCGCTTCGCTTTCGCCAGGTGGCAGCGGTGGAAGATGGTCCACTTACGTTGAGAGGACAGCCGGATGGCAGCAGCAAGTCGATCGGCTCGCCAGCAACCTCCCGGAGAGTCCTGGCAGCCCCTGAGTGCTCGCCACGGCGGAACGCGAATCGACGAGACGTGGCAGGAAGGAATCCCGGCGTGGATCAGGGATGCCGTTCGCGACTGGCTATCGGCACAGCTCGCTAACAGCGGCGTCCGCAAGCGCCTGTTTGCACGTCTTCACTATCACGGCATGGCTGCAGATCAATGGTTTGATTCGAGCAACCTGCTTTTGAACGACAATCAGACTCTTGACTGGGTAGACGGAGTGCTCAATCTTGCAATGGTCGAGCGTCCGAAACTTCTGGCGCAGAGAGATGCAGAGCAACTTGAAAACCTCCTCCGGGAAGGTCATTCGATCTGGCGTGTCTCAGGCGCTCACGATGGACTGGAAAGACGTCAAGACAAAACAGTTACGAGCGCGGCCCATCGAGCCACCGAAAGCGCCCGTTCTGCGGGCCGCCCGGCCGCCTCTACTCACCTGGAGGCCGCATGGGCCGCCATCTACGGAATCCACCCTGATCCCTCAAAGGCTTACGGCGAGGCCATCTTGGCCGTTGAGGCAGTCGCGATACCGGAGATAGTCCCCCGGCAGGCAGGCGCCACCTTGGGTCATGTGCTGGGACAGTTGACCCGACAGGGAGATTTGTACGAGTTGGCGATGGCCGACAAGACCGGTGCACACAGCTCAGTCGAACCTGTCACCAGTCTGGTCAGACTCCTCTGGGAAGGCCATACGGATCGCCACGAGGGTAACGCTTCCAGCGCTAAGATCACGCCCGAGGCTGCCGAGATCGCTGTTCACACCGCTGCAGCCCTTGTCCAGTGGTTCACTACGGGAGCGATTCGCCGTAAGCCGTAGTAACGACTAACCGGTTTCAGCCACGCAAGGTGTCCACATGGGCATCGATCGCAGCCGTTATGGCTTTGTCGGCGCCGCGCGCTTCGTGCTGATAGATCATCGCGGCCCGGGTGCTGTCGTGGCCCATCCGTGCCATCAGGTCGCGCAGCCCGGCCCCGCTGTTGGCGGCGAACTGGTTGCCGGTGTGCCGGAGGTCATGGAAGTGCAGCCCCGGCGTGCCGATGGCCTCGACCGCGTGGGGCCACCCGGTGAGCTTGTTGAAGTTCTGACGGCGGATCGGGACGCCCATGATGCCGGTGAACACGAGCGCCCCGGCTTCGGGCTTGACGTACTTCGCCAGGTGGTTTTCGAGGTCGGGCACGATCGCGGCCGGGATGCCGACGATACGGCGGCCCGCCCTCGACTTCGGCGGGCCGAGCAGGAGCGGCCCGGAGTCACGCCGCACGTAGGTGGCGCGAACCCGGACGGTGCGCGCCTTCAGGTCGAGGTCGGCCCGGGTCAGCGCGGTCACTTCGCCCCACCGGAGGCTAGCGAAGGTCGTCAGCAGCACCATCGTCCGGAACCGGCCGTCTTGGGTGAAGTCGGCCCGCCCCTCCCCCGCCATCTTCCACAGCGCCCGCTCGGCCTCGGCCCGGGTGGCATACCGTTCCGGTGCGGGCCGGGTCACCCCGTTGCGGGCGAACCGTAGCCGGTATCCGTCCGGGGTGGCGCGGATGTTGCCCACCGGCCGGATGCCCACCCGCCCGGCCAGGTCGTACACCTGGCCGCCCCCCTGCGTGCTCGTCGCTAGCGCCCTTGATGCGGCACGGGTTGCGGGACAGTAGCCCGTCGTCGTCGACCGCGGTGGTCATGATCGCGCGGAGCAACCGGTAAGCCTTAGCGGCCATCGACACCGACACCCCCTTGGCCAGGAGCTTGGCCCGCCATTCCCGCACGAGCGCGGCTGACATCTTGCCTACGGCCACGCTGCCGATGTACGGGGCGATGTGCTTTTTCAGGAGCCACCGGTACAGCTCGACGGTGCGCGGCCGAAGGCCGGGCCGCTGCGTGATCCAGGTCGCGGCGTAGTCTTCGAGCTTGACTTTGCCCCGTTCGGGGTTGGTCCAGTTGCCCGCCGCTATCTGCGCTTCGATGAGCACGAGCGCCCGCTCGGCGTCGGTCTTGCGCTCGAAGGTTTCCGGCCCGGTGTGGGTCTGCCCGTCCGCCCCGGGGTACCTGACCTGGTATCGCCCGGACGGGAGTCTCCGCATGCTGCCGAACCGGCGGTGTCCGTCTTTGTTGGCCATGTCAGGCCACTCCCTTCAATTTCGGCCGCAGGGTCGCGGCGGTGAGCGGCGGGACTTTCCCCGCCTCGATGAAGTCGGCCAGCGCGGATTCGGTGATCCGCACGTGTCGGCCGACGTGCACGAACTCGATGCGGCGTTCTGCGATCAGGCGGCGGATGAACCGCACGGTGGTGTCGAGCCGCTCGGCCGCCGCCTCGACCGACAGGAGCTGTTCGGCCAGCCGCGCGTCGGGGGTTTTCCTGGTCATTGCTGCGGCTCCTGATCGGTGTAGGCGGGGGCAGTCGCATTTGGCGCACGGCTTGTTGCGGTAGCGGCCGTTGTTGCCGTGCCAGAGGGTCAGGTGACCGCAGGTGGCGCACGCGCCGGGGCCGCCGGGCACCGGTTCGCCGCGCGATAGCCGGTCCGCGGCACTGTCGGCCAGGGGCGCGGGCGCCGCGCCGGGTACACCGGGGACACCCGTCCCCGCCTCGTGTCCCCGCTCGTCGTCCGCGTTTTCGCAGTTCGGGAGGGGTTCGGGGACACCGGGGACAGCGGGGACACTTTTCGGCGTACCTGTCCCCGGGGTGTCGGCCGGGCGGTAGCGTCCGGCCGGGTCGGCGGTGAGCTGGCCGTCTGCGGCCATCCTCTGGCACGCCTTTTTCACGTGGTCGCCGACGGCTACCTGGACGCCAACCCGTTCCACGACGTGAAGACCCCGAAGACAGGCGGGCCGCGGGCGATCAAGATCGTCACCACTGACCAGTATCTGAAGGTGCGCGACTGCCTGCCCCCGGCCGGTCGAGGCTGTGCCGCTAGCCGACGGCCCCGGCGCGTCGGGGTGGTGCCCGGTCAAACATCAGTTCTTCCTGCCGCCTACCCCCTAGACGTCGCCCGGTCGGTGGTGAAGGTGTCGCGCAAGCACCACCCGCAGGGCAAGACGTTCCTGGTGCGGGAGTACACCAAGAACGGCGGGTGGCGGCGTATCAAGCTCGACCGGCCCGTCGTGGAGCTGCTACGCGCTCATGTCGCCGAGCACTCGATCTCGTCGTCGGGCGTGCTGTTCCCGATCGACCTGGTGGCACCGCCGCGGGCGGTCAGGCGGGGGCTGAGCCCGGAGGAGATGCGGGCGCGGGGGGTTCACCGAGCCGGTCCGGGGGCGGGCGTACCGGCACGGCACGATGGGCGGGTATGTGACCGCGCGGTGCCGGTGCGCGGGGTGTCGGCAGTGGGCGCGGGAGTACGGGCGGGATCGGATGTGCGAGCAACGGGCGGCCGCCGACGGCGGCGGCGTTCCCCCGGGGCCGGTGGGGGAAGTCGCGCGACACGGACGAGCCCTACCTCGATGAGGCGACGTGGAACCGGATCTGGAGGGTGCCCGTTCCGCGGAGATAGCCATAGGCACTGAGTGGCCCGCAGCCAGCGAGGCGGGCGTGGGCTTCAGCAAAAACGGCAGACAGCTGCGCAACTGGGGTTGTGTCGATGATCCGCTGCAACCTCGTCCTGCCGTACCCGTTCGTTCCCTGGCCCCAGATGTAGGACGCGAGGAACAGGCGCCAGTGCGCGGCCGCGTCATCCGAGTTGTTGGCGAGCTCAGAGACCTCGCTGCGGCTTATGCACTTCGCCCGGAGTACGCGCGACGGCAGCACACGGACGTATGGCTGCCACTGGTCCGGGTCGAAACGGATGGCATGCGAACGGACGTCCGCACCGCCGAGATCTTGCCGCGCCGCCTCGATGGCCTTGATGATCCGGTCCCATCCTGCCGCAGTCAGCCGATGCTTAGCCGCGTCTGCCCGGGCCTGCCCTTCGAGGTCGCACCACTTCTCGCAACCGGTGTCAGCCCTCATGCACCAATTATGCACCGATATCGAAACCTGTTGGTGTGGAATGTCAAAATTTGCCGCTTCGCGCGGCTTGCCGAGCCTGGCCACCCGCTATACCGCCCTGGCAATTATCGTTTGAGGCCGTCCGGCCATAGCCATCTAACGTCGCTGTTGCGACGCACATAGGCCCACTTCTAAGCAGGAGGCGAAGGGGGGTTGCCAGGGTGCGAGACGGCTAAGCTGTTGGGGTGGCCGATACGTTTCGGCCGCTTAGCCATTGCTCATCCTCCTTCTTCATCCCGCAGCCGGAATTCGTCGTTCATCTTGATGACGAGAGCGATCAGCAGTTTCAGCGCCGTGATATACGTGCTGTAGTGCTCCTTGTCATCCGCACCGGATGGCGAGGTATGAATATACTTGTTCCGCAGGTCCGGGCCATCACTGAACTCAGACTGGTTGAGATAGAAATTGAAGTAACTGCCCTCAGCACGGGTAAGGAGCGACTCCTTACGCACGAGCCAGCCCTTAGCTACCATGTCGTCGATGCACGCGCGCGATTTGGGCGAGTAGTGATAGTAGCTGGCTGCTTCGGTGCGAGAGATAGCCTGCAATACGCGGAACTGTCTCATGTCGGAAAGCTGGACGCGTGCTCCGGTGTTTTCGAGCACGCCTAGGTCGATCAGGTAGTCGATGTCGGGCTTCTGATAATGATGGAAGTCGCCATATCCCACCTGGTTATCAATTAGGAGCTGTGCGACATCAGCAGCCCGCAGGCCATCATTTATGTAGTTCAACAGTGACTGGTCAGAGAACAGCAGATTCAGCACGGTGCGAATTTCCTGACTGTCGCTGGCGTACGCATGCTTTCCGGGTAGGAGGCTTGGGATACTCTTGTACTGCACGGCGTCGGACGTTATCGCTAGCAACTCGGTGTCCAGCTCGCCGTTCTCCGCATAGAGAGAGAACTGCTTGATGACGCTTTCCATCTCGGAAAACAGCTGCCGGGATCGCTCGAGATAGGGTGACGTCGTGCTGGAGGGAATAAACCTAAGATTGGTGGCGCCGAACTGTTCCTTGAGGTAGTCGACGAAGAACCATGCGATTACTGATTCCAGCTCAATAGAAGTCGTCTGCAAGAACTGGGTGTACATCATCGTTTGCAGAAAGGAGCTTTCATCTTTGACACGGAATACAATTCCTCTAGGATAGGCCTTCTTGCCGGTGACACCCAAAGAGCGTTCGAGAGTGCCAAGGTCTGCCCGAAAAGAAGGAAGTGTAAGCAGCATGCGGTGGTCGGCGAACGCAAACAAGTAGACGAAATTGTTGAGAATGGTCGGGAAGTCCAGGTTCTCCTCAAGCCAGCCTCGGCTGTAGGCGTATTTGGCAACGAGCCCATCGTGCGATACCTTGACGGGCTCCGTCTGGGTATCAGATATGCTCACGATGCTACCGGTCTTGGCGCCAGCGTTGTTCTTGAAAAACTCTTCGATCCAGGCGTCGTACGTTCGCTTAGCTTTGAGCTTTAGCTTCGCGTCGATTCCGGCTTCTGCGGACAGTTGGGCGGTAGCAATCAACTTCACAAAGTTCGGGTTGGCGTCGTCGCTATCCAGGTAGCTATCGAGAAGCGCTCGCTTATCGGCGCTAGCGAAGCTGGTTGGCAGATGGACAGGATGACGGGCGTCTCTGTCGAGATATCTGCTGACCAGATACTCGGCGTTAGGAGGATCTGAGGCGAGTCGTTCCCGTATTTCCTGGTCATAACATTGCACAAGGCGATGATTGGCTAGCATGGCGCCCAGGTCTATATTGTTCTGCTCCAGAACTGAAAGCACGGCGGCCGCCGTGCAGCGTTCGTAAACCTTGTGCCGCTCGAAAAGATGGAGCAAATCGGCGTGAAACCAGTAATCAACGTCGACCACGACGTTCGCTATATTTGTGTCCTGTATGGTACTGAAGAACATCCCGACCGTCTTGCGGAGCGCAGGAATGAGCGCCTTGTGTGCCTCACGCTGCTCGGCGGTGCAAGCGTCCGGGAAGACGTCATTCTCTGCAAAGCGTTGCGCGTTGTAGAGTTCCAGGACGTCGGAGACGGTATGTGTCGTTGCTGAGGAGTCATAGTTCTCAAGGAGCTGGACAGCGTATTTCGCCTGATGGTAGGTGCCTAGGTCGTTGAGACCATAGAACTTGACACGCCTGTCGGCTGGATCCCTGTTAGCCATCGGTGCTCGTACGCCTTCTGATCTCGTCTGGTCAGCTCAGCGAGCGGCCGCACTTATTGTATCCGGATCACAAGCGGGGACTCGCAATGCGCCTCACGGCGCGTCGATCGTGAGAGCCAGTGCGGCGGATATCGGCCCGGCCCGGCGGTTGAAGATGTAGTTGAGTCCGCGGTCGTTCGGTCCGCTGGCGACATACCCGGTCTCGCACTCCAGCAGCAGGTCGACGACGAAGTGCTCCAGGCGCCATCCGGCCTGGTGCTTGCGGATTCGTGAACGGCACTGCCAGGTCGTGACACAGGTCTGCGTACGCCGGGCTGCGGCCTTCCGGTTTCCCCTCCAGAGCCGTCCGCAGTTGCTGCGCGGGCACGATGCGGCAGCCCACGTCGCATGAGCCTGTTACCTGAGAGCCGGCCGTGAGCGGGAACGTCACCGTGTGCGGGAGCTGCCAGGGATTGTAGAGCAGGTAGTACACCGGGATCTGGTTGCTCGTCTCGTACAGAGCGATTGCCTTATACTGATTCACTCCGCTGACGAGTGACTGGTAGCGGGACTCCAGCCGGAAACTGAACGGCCGCGGCGCGGTTACCGTGCTCCACTCGTCATCTTCCCGCATGAGACGACCGAACCCGGCCATGTAGTCAAGGGGGCTGTCCTCGTCCCAGTCGAGCTCATCGGGATACAGTCGCTTGGACTGCAACAGCGCAACCTTGGACCGGAGCAGCTTCCCGCCCTGCCGGAAGAGCACCAAGAAACCGATGTGCCGTCCGCCGCCGAGGAAGTGGGTGCTGTTCTCGACCACCCAGCCCGAAGAAAACTGCACCGGTGCCGCGATGGAGCCGAAGTGGTCGATGAACGCCATGTCGAGCGCGACCTCATGGCTCGTCGGCACGCGGGACAAAACGGCCGACACTTTCTCATTGCATCCTTGGAAGGCGCTCCGAAGCCATGTCTGCACATCGACAGGCAGCGGGACCGGTGGGGACATGAACTGTTCCTGTGGGGAAGCCGGCTGATGGGATGTTCCGCGAGCGTACCGCCGGACCGCCAGTCAGGGCTGCCGAAACAGAAACGCGACGATTAGCGCCGGTTTCATCCGCTTTCGAGACAGTGGCGCTCTGCCCGGGAACGTGTAGACCCCTGCAAGATTTGGCCGCCCCTCAAGCGGCCCCGCCCTTGCGAGGGTCTACGGCTTATGGGCTAGGCGACCACGTAGGGGCCGCCGAGCGGCGTCAGGACGCCCACCGTCGCCAGGAATATCCGCGCCCGAATCCACGTCGCTTCGAACGCCACGATGTCCATATCGCCCGCGAAGAAGTCATTGCCGGGCAACGCCGTGCCCCGCTCCTGGGTCCGCGCCCATTCGGCCATCGCGGCGGCTATGAGCTTGTAGGGGTAGCCGGGCCGCCTCCACTCGGCAATCTGAGCCGGTGTGACTTCAGCAGCGATCACGACGCGACTTCGGCCCGGAGCTGCTGGCGCTCTGCCCGCTGCACCCTCAGCAACTCTCGGAGCTGATCGAGCAGGCGGGGCAACGCGGGGTCATCCATGATCGACGTGAACCGGGGCTGCAGGAGGATCACGACAGCGCCCCAGAGCGAGTCGAGCTCGCTAGTCGTCAGGGCGTCGAGCGAGAGCTGAACGGCCGGCCGGCGGGGAAGCGGCAAGGTCTCCATGCCGAGGATTTCGCGGAGGTCATCGCGGAACTTCGTCGTCAGCATCAGGAGTAGCCCGCGATCAGGCAGGTAATCCTTGAGCGTCATCATTCGCTCGGCGGCATCGTGGGCGACCTTGAGGTCGTCTTCGGCCTGGTCGGTGATAGATCGCATGTCACGGCTCTCTGTTCGCGGCGGCTACGCGCCTGGGAGCGAGAGGCACTGAGACGTGTTGACCCCTCACTCCCAGGCATCCGCGCAATGCACTGCGCGGGCGTTCCGTCGCCGCCTACGAGGGTCATTGCCCATGCCCTGGAGCGGGCGGCGACGGAACGTAGTAAAAGCCTGACCGACTGAGCCGAGGCGAGTCTACGGACTTGCGTGAACTTGCGAGCGATCTACAGGACGTCGATGGCGGCAGCGATACGCGCGCGTGCCCCATCGCCGTGGACGGCGACGCCGGAAAGACTGTCGAAGGCACGCGCGTACAGGACGATCTCGCTGGGCGTCGTGACGGTGACCTGGGCCGAGAGGAGTTCGACGTTGACGCGCTCGTCATCGAAGATCGTGAATGCCTCAAGCGGCCACACGGGGCGACCAGCGGCGGAGAACGGGATCACGCCCACGGACACGGCCGGCAGCGCCATCGCCTCGAGCAGGTAGGCGAGCTGCCCGGACATGACGTCGGCGTCCCCGACGACCTGGCGCAGGACCGCCTCTTCGATGACGGCGATGTAGCGCTGATTGCCCGACCGCACCAGCTGCTTCCGCTGCATCCGGACGGCCACCGCGGCGGCAACGTCATCGGGGGGGCCATGGAAGTCCCTGATGGCCGACAACAGGGCGGTCGCGTACTCGGGAGTCTGGAGGAAGCCGGGCACGACAGTGCCGACGTACGCCTTCAGAACCTTCGTCCGCTCCCAGAGAGGAACCCGGTTCTCCTGGTCACGGCGCATGCCCGCAGGCTGAAGGCGACGCCACTCGACGTACATCGAATCGGCCGACCGGGACGCGGCGATGAGGTCAGGAACCGACCGCTCAGCACCGCAGACCCGGCACCACACTCGGATGTCGTCCTCGCTGGGCGCCTGCTTCGCAGCTTCGATCCGGCTTGTCTTGGCCTCATGCCAGCCCGCGTCCGCCGACAGGGCGCGGGCCGTCAGGTGAGCGTCGAGCCTGATGTCGCGCAGTCTTTCGGCCAGCCGCTCGCGGGCTCGCTGGACGCTGGACGCTGGTGAGATGGCCATGACGAGAGTCAGGAAGGCCGGTAGTCGCCGTGCGGGACGGCGAGATCCCAGACTCGATCGAATGCGTCCGCGCATGTCCGGGCGACCTCGGGATCGTCGGACAGCTCGTTGCGGAGGAACGTGCCGTCACCCGCGAATATCCCGAAGCGGACTAGTTTGCCGTCGAAGATCCAGTAGTCGGCCAGGGGGACGAGCAGCGCCAGGGCAGTGTGCCGGGGCAGCCAGCGCACCAGCTCCCCGGCTGCGACGTTGAACCGCGCGGACTCGAATTCGAAGCGCGTGTAGTCGGCCAGGGGCTCGGAGACGACCCGCGCACGGCGGAAGGTCACCCCCCTGGCGGCGTGCTCGCGCACGAGGTCATACCAGCCCGTCCCAGCCGGGTCAGAGACGGGCCTGCCGGCCTTCCAGTCGAGGAAGGCAGGATCGTCAGGCGTGTAGACGTCCCGCGTCTCCAGATGCACGGCTGAGGTCGTCGTCGCCGCGATCAGCTCGCTGAACGGCGGCTCCTTCGCCATGTAGCGCCTCCATGATGACGTCCCGCATCCGGGCCGGGAGCCTGACAAGGCTCTCATTGTCCGCCAGCGGGCTGTGCGTGCCCGACTCGGCCAGGGTCGCCGGGTCGGTGACCGTCCACCCCTGGAACAACAGGTCCCCTGTCTCGTCCTCGACGAACAGGGCGGGGCAGTTCTCGCCGTTCGTATCCGGGTCGATTGCGAGGAAGCGTAGCGCCATGTCGGTCCTCCAGGACTCGTACTTGCTGCGGCTTGCACTACATCCGAGAGTGAAGGCTACGGCTGATCCAGTCAAGCCTCTTTCGCTTCGCCTGCCGGGTGGTCCTTTCGAAAGATCTCCACGTCGGTCGGTAACCGCCGAGCAGCGCCGTCGGTTGAGGCGCCGAGGGGGTGCGTAGGATGCCTGGGTGAATTAGAGCGGTTGTGTTCGACGTCGGTGAGACTTTGGTTGACGAGTCGCGGGAGTACGGGTCGCGGGCTGACTGGTTGGGCGTTCCGAGGCACACGTTCTCGTCGGTCTTTGGCGCCGTCATCGCCGAGGGCGGGGACTACCGGGAGACGTTCCAGTATTTCCGGCCCGGGTTCGATCTTGGCGCCGAACGCTCCCGGCGGGCGGCGGCCGGCCAGCCGGAGACTTCGGGGAGGGCGACCTGTATCCGGACGCGCGCCCTGCCATGGAGGCCTGCAGGCGATGGGCGTCTGGGCGGGCGTCGCCGGGAACCAGACCTCTCGCGCTGGGGGCATTCTGCGGGGATTGGATCTGCCCGCGGACCTGATCGCCACGTCCGACGACTGGGGCGCGGCCAAGCCGGACGCCGCGTTCTTCCGCGCGCTGCTCGGCGCGGTCCCGTGCGATGCCGGTGAGGTCGTGTACGTCGGCGACCGGCTCGATAACGACCTGAGGCCGGCCAAGGCGGCAGGAACGCGAACGGCATTCATCCGGCGCGGCCCGTGGGGCTACATCTGGGAGCATCACCCCGACATGCAGGCGGCAGCGGACTGGCGAATGGCCTCGCTGGCTGAGCTTCCCACGATAGCGGCCGCCGTCAACTCTCGCCCGTCTTCTGCTGAGGGTCTTTGACTTGACCGAGTGCACGCGGCCGGTTCCCCGGTGAGCAGTTGTCAGGCTGCTCGTGGTGTTTGCGTGCCGGGGGCTGGCGCGGGGAAGCCGGGCTGGATGCCGGTGCCGGGGAGGGGGTCCCCCAGGATGCGGAGCATGACGCGCGGCCCGATGTACCGGTCGCGACCGTGGAGCCAGCGGGTGTTGCTGACCAGGAGGCCCTGCCCGGCGCGGAGCTGTATGACCTGCAGGTGCTGGCTGATCACGGCGCGGAGCAGCGGGATGACGGGGGTGACCTCGGCGGAGAAGGTGGCCAGGTCGTCGAGGCGGAGCCGGATGCGCGCCCGACCGGGGCCAGCGGTTTCGCAGACGGGTCCCTGGTATCCGCTCTCGGTGCCGAAGCAGGCGGCTCGGGGCGCGGACAGTGCCGCGAGCGCGGCCGGATGCTGCCGAGCGAGGGTTGCGGAGACGCAAGCGGAGTCGGCGAGCAGTGTGTCCCCGCCGTGGCTGGCGGGCTGCTGGCAGGTGAGCATGAGCAGGCCGGGCGGGTCGGGCAGGCTGGTGCCGTCGGTGTGCGGGATCAGCTCGGCGTCGGTGAACGCAGCGTATCCGGGGTCTGCCGCCTGGGCGTCGGTGATCGTGGTCACGCCGTCAGTCCCGGCGTCGCGGTGCGGTCGGATGCTCATCAGCTTCCGCGCCGCGCTGGCGAGCGTGGCGCGGTCGGTGATCCCGGTGAAGGTGACCAGCCCGTGCTCGCGCAGCAGGGCTATAACGCGGGGCTGCTGGTCGGGGTCGAGGATGTCGGTGT
>Ga0335072_10013258_pt1 | contig 11744 bp, 8 predicted proteins | sample Lox_Sample_21_FD_206725 | JGI IMG/M metagenome (GOLD analysis project Ga0335072, IMG submission 206725) | Soil microbial communities from Loxahatchee National Wildlife Refuge, Florida, United States - Lox_Sample_2.1 | ecosystem: Environmental > Terrestrial > Soil > Wetlands | place: USA: Florida...
GGAGAAGCCTGGCGTGACGGATGCGCCGGTGATCGCCGAGGTGGTGGCGCTGCATCGTGATCACCCCCAGTGGGCTGTGTGGCTTCCCGTGCCGGGCGGAGAGTGGGCCGCGCTGCGGCCTGCGGGCTCGCAACCTCCTAACCCCGAGATTCCAATGATCTGGGTGCGGGCCAGCACGGCAGATGGGCTGGCGGAGCGGATGCGGGGCGTGGACGCGCACCTGACGGCTAGTGCTGGGGGCTTGGGCGGTGTGTCGGGCTAGTTGTGGGGGTTGCGTTGCCACCAGGGGGCCTGTGGCTCTTCCGGCGGGTCCAGTGGTGGGAGTGGTGGCGGCTGTGGAGGGGAGGTGGGCGGCCGCTCGTGCTGCGGTGGTGTCCGGGGGGGCGCTGGTGGGGGCGGCGGGTAGCCCGTGTAATAGTCCGGGCCGTGGGAAGTGCCGGGGTCCCATCTGGGGTCGCGGGGGATTGCCGCGTAGGGCGGAGCGTAGGGGTCGGCTGCTGGCGGTCCGGCCGCATAGTGACCGGGGACCGGGTCTGCGGGCCTGGGCAGTGTGGCCAGCGGGGCTGCCGGGCTGATCGGGTCATGTGGGGGACTCACGTAGGGGCCGATCCCCGGGAAGGCTCCTTGGTGGGGCAGTGGCGCGGTGGTCGCGCCGGGTAGGTGGATGAGGGCCGGGTCGCACTCGACGGCTCGGAGCCGTAGGCCCTGGGCGGAGCGGTCGACGAGGAGCAGGGCGTGGTCGGGCAGGCCTTGCAGGACGGCTGGCTCGACGGCGTACTCGTAGACGCGCTGGGTTGCCTGGGTGTCGCTCCAGCTGGTGCCGTCGGCGCTGGAGAAGTTGGTGCCGCGGGTTTGTGAGGTGGAGGTTCCGGTCGTGCGGGTCCGGCCGCCGGAGTGCGCGTGGCCGGGGAACGGGCCGCTGTCGGGGCGGTCTGACCAGCTTCGGGTGCCGGCGTGGCTGGCGTTGTGGCCCGTTGAGTAGGAGTCGCTGGTGCCTTGGGTGGTGGTGAGGCTGCCGCCTTGGGTGGCGGTGTAGGAGGACACGGCGAAGGTGTGCCGCCGGCCGATGTAGGTGGCGGCTTGCTCGGCCTCGGCGTGGTTGGCCAGGCGCATGAACGCGGCGGTGCCGCCGCCGAGGAGGCTGACGGCGTCGTTGCGCAGGTGGCGGAAGAGGAGGGTGAGCGGTACCCCGGCGGCCTCGCAGACGTCGGCCAGGCGCTCGGTGTGGGCGCGGGCTACCTCGTCGGCGCCGGCGAGGATGACGGCCGGGACGGGCTGGCCGGGCGGGGCGGTTGCCACCTGGACGGTGAGCCACTGCACGAGCAGGCTGGTGAGCACCTCGCCGGACGCGCTGCGCGCCGAGGGGTCCACGATCAGGCAGGTGAGCCGGGCGGCCTTCTCTGGCCATCCCCCGGTGGCGAAGGCGGCCAGGTCGGCCAGGGCCGCGTCCAGCCGGATCAGGCTGGCCATCACCTGGTCGCGGTACCCGGAGGGGAACAGGTTGCCGGCGATGCGCTCGGCCTCCTGGTCGGTGAGGATGCCACCCGGGACGGCGTCCGGGTTTCCCAGGGCCGCTTGCGTGGCGGCCGCCAGGCGCTGCGGCGTGACCGGCCGGGCTGACAGTGCCCCGGCGAGCTGCTGCAGCACCCGGACGTCCAGTGCCCGGTCGGACCGCGAGCCGGCGGGGGGCCCGGGGAAGCCGCCGGGCCCGGGGGCGTGGATGGCCTCGGCGATCGCGGTGGCGAGCTGGCTGGGGGTCAGGTCGGCGAGCAGGCCGCTGCGTCCCAGGTCCTGGGGGAGGCGGAAGCCGGCGGCAGGTACGCGGGACTGGCCGGCGGCCAGCATGAGCTGCCGGGCGGCGTGCTGCCCGGACAGGTCGGCGACCAGCAGCGGGCGCTCGGCGAGCAGGGACGCGCCGTGCACGGTGAGGAGTCCCTGCCAGCCGTCTAGCGTGCCGCCGAAGACATCGGTCCTTGGCGTGGGCGCCGCCAGGCTGCCCCACTCCGGCTGGCCGGCCAGCCGGGCCGCCTCGGCGGCCTGATGGGCGGCGGCCCGCTGCTGCCAGGCCTCCAGGGCCTGCTGGTAGTCCTGCTGCGGGCTGGTGGCGTGCAGCCGGTCTCGGCGCAGCCACAGCCAGCCGGTCCATGCCAGGCCCGGCAGGCACAAGACGACGAGCGCGGCCAGTGCCCCGGCGCGCCCGGTCCTGGCGGCGAACGCCGCGATGCCCAGGATGACCGCCAGGCCGAGGCTCGGCCGGGCGAGCCACTTCCAGGAGGTGGCCAGCGCCTGGTCGGCGGCGGCCGCCTGGCCAGCCAGCCGGGTGCTGATCGCCCGGGGATCAGGCTCCGGCTCGGCATACGGGACGCCCAGCTCGCGGCGGTCCCGGAACACCCAGCCCAGCCGGGGCCCTGCGGTGAATAGCGGACCGGCGTCCCGGGGGCCACCCGCGCCCGTCCGGTCAATGCTCATCTCGCCGGATTCCCCTTCCGGTCGGTTACGCCCCATCACGGAAGTTTGGTACACGAAAAGCGTGAAAGTCCCAGTTATCTAGCGAAAAGCGATCATCGCTGGATAGTCTACGCGCATGCAAGGCAGACTGTCACTTGCCGATTACGATCAGTATTCGGCGCTCGTGGGAATGCAGGCATGGTCTGTTACTGAAGTTCCACGTGATCCCATCAGTGACGCGAGTGAATTCTGGGGTGGCGGTAACGCTAGTTCCGGAAATGCCGATCCGGGAATCGGGCGGCGCTTCCAGGCCCTGGCCGCGGCGTACGGGGCCGGCAGTGCAGTGGCCTTCGGATGGGTGCGGGAGCGGCCAGGAGGCCCGGTCCGGGTCATCGTGGCCGGCCCCGGGCTCCTCGCCGGGCCCGTGCCCCGGGCCGGGGGAACCGTGTCGCTCGCCCTGCCCGCCGGTGCCCGCGCGGTTCACGCGCTGCCTGGCGACCCCGCGACGGCCCGGCTGGGCCCGACGTTCGGTGGGCTGCCGTGCTGGACCCCGCTCCCGGTTATCGCTGATGGCCTGCTCGCCGCCGAAGGCCCGGTCGCCGGCCCGGATGGTGCAGCGTCCCTGGAGGACGGGCTGCTAGCCGCGTGGACCGGGGAGTTCGGCTGGCTGGTGACCGCCGAGCCGCTGCCGGGGCCGGAGATCACGGCCCTGGCCGCGGAAGCGTCGCGGGTGCAGCTGTTCGCGCAGCGGCACGACAGCCCCCGGTCGCAGCTGGCCGCACGGCGCGCGGGCGCCCGCCATGAGGAACTGCGCCGGGCGATGGCCACCGGCATGTGGCGCATCAGGCTGCTGGCCGGTGGCAGCTCCCCGCAGGCGGCCAGCCAGGTCGCCGGGCTGCTGTCCGCCTCCCTGGGACTCGCCGGGCTGCCGTATGCCCTCACGCGGGTGCCCGGGACAGGGTCCCTTCCGGAGCTCCTCGAGCGGGCCGGCGGCGAGAGCCCGCCGGTGCCGCCTCCCGCGCGGGCCGGGCAGCCCCCGCGCGATCAGGGCGACGGTCCGGATGACCCGCAGCCCGAATTCCCGGCCACAGGGTCGACCCGCCTGCTCGCGGCCCTGGCGCGGCCGCCGGAGCGGGAGGTACCGGGCATTCGCTTCACCCTGCGGCCGCAGTTCGACGTCACTCCCGAGACCGGCGACCCGGACGAGGCGGTGCAGGACGGGGGGAGGGATCGTTCTGCCGGAGGGGAACGGGAGTCTTCCGGGGCAGTCAGGCTGGGCATGGTGCTTGACTGGGGCCGGTCGCCAGCCGGGGAGATCGCGGTGCCGCGCGAGTCGCTGAACCGGCACGTGTTCGTCTGCGGCGCGACCGGCGCGGGCAAGTCGCAGACGGTACGACACCTGCTGGAATCGGCGACCGCCGGTGGCATCCCCTGGCTGGTCATCGAGCCGGCCAAGGCCGAGTACCGGCTGATGGCCGCCCGGCTGCGGGACGTGGCCCCGGTGGTGGCGATCCGGCCTGGTGGCCTGGCCGTGCCGCCCGCCGGGATCAACCCGCTGGAGCCGGCCGCCGGCCCCGATGGCACGCGATTCCCGCTGCAGGCCCACGCCGACATGCTGCGCGCCCTGTTCCTGGCCGCGTTCGCCGCCGAGGAGCCGTTTCCCCAGGTCCTCGCGGCCGCGCTGGCCCGCTGCTACGAGCAGGCCGGATGGGACCTGGTCACTGGCGGCCCCCGCATCCCCGGCGCGGCGCCCGGCTACCCGGGGCTGCGTGACCTGCAGGACGCCGCCCTGGCCGTGATCGAGGACATCGGCTACAGCCGGGAGATCACCGACAACGTCCGCGGCTTCGTGGCGGTCCGGATCGGGTCGCTGCGGCTCGGCACCACCGGGCGGTTCCTGGACGGCGGGCACCCGCTGGACTTCGGCCGGGTGCTGGCCTCCAATGTCGTGCTGGAGATCGAGGACTGCGGCGACGACGGCGACAAGGCCTTCCTCACCGGCGCGGTGCTGATCCGGCTGACCCAGTACCTGCGGCTACGCCAGCAGTCCGCCCCGCCCCAGGCGGGCCGGCTGCGGCACCTGACCGTCATCGAGGAGGCGCACCGGCTGCTGCGCCAGCCGCCCCCCGGCACCGGCAACGGCCCAGCCGCCCACGCCGTGGAGATGCTCGCCGGGCTGCTGGCCGAGGTCCGCGCCTACGGCGAGGGCCTGGTCATCGCCGAGCAGATCCCCTCCAAGCTCATCAGCGACGTCATCAAGAACACCGCCGTCAAGATCGTCCACCGGCTCCCCGCCCGCGACGACCGGGACGCGGTCGGCGCGACGATGAACCTCACCCCCGCCCAGTCCCGCTACCTGGTCACCCTCCTGCCCGGCGAGGCCGCCGTGCACGCCGACGGGATGGACTACCCGGTCCTCGCCCGGATGCCCGACGGAACCGCCCGTGAGGCCTCCGGCCCAGCCCTCCCCGCATCTGCGGCCAGCCTGACCGGCGCGCGCAGCGCAGCCTGCCCGCCGTCCTGCCCGGGGGACCCGTGCGCCCTGGGGCTGATGCGCGCCGCCCAGGTGCTGCTGACCCGTGATCCCCGCATCGCCCTGTGGGCCGAGCTCGCGGTCACCGGCCACCTGACCGGCTGGCCCATGCCAGTGCCGGCCGAGGCCGGGATGGCCGCCGACATCCTGGCGCTGGATGCCCGGCTGCGGGACTGCGCGATCGCGCATGCGGTCGATGACGCGGTCGCCGCGCGAGTCCCGGCCATCATGGGAGGTCCGGCCAGCGGGAGCGGTGCCGCGGGTGCCCCGGCGCTGTCTGCTCACGTGGCCACCGCGATGCGAGCCGCTCTCGGCGACGGTGCATGGCCCTGCCAGCGAGACGAGCCGCACTGGCTGGCTCCCGCCTGGCAGCCGGAACGGCTGCTGGCCATCCTGGAGTCCCGGGAACGCGACCACCCCGGCGGCGGCCCCCATCCCGACACGGCCGCATGGCAGGAGCGCCTCGGCCGGCGGATCCCCGGCAGCACCTGCGCGCAGCAGGCCGCCGCCGTCTGGGCCTGGCACGCCCGCGCCCAGCGCGACCCGGCCGCGATCACCGGCGCCACGTTCGGCCACCGCACCCCCAGCGTCATCGAGCAGGCCGTCGGCGCCCGGGCCAGCGACCCCGACTGGCACGTGGAGCTCGCCTCGGCCCTCGCCGACTTCACCTTCGACGGCCCGCAATGGCCCGCCAGCCTCCTGCGCCGGGAGCAGAACGAGGCAGCGCCCAGTGACTGAACCAGCACGGCGGCAGGGCCGTTATGCCGGATGACGGGAACAGCGTGCGGAGCGGGAAGGCGGGACGGGTGAACGCCTGCTTGTGGGTGGTAGCGGCGTGAGCGCCGACCTGCGCGGCAGCTCCAGCGACGCCTCTGGTCCCGCCGACCAGCCGCGCCCGGCCGAGCAGGCAGGGCCGGCTGACCGGCAGCCGGTGCCGCCAGTCCCTGACCAGGCGGCCGGGGCGGAAGCCAGGCGGCAGAAGTACGCCCACCTGACCGAGGGATCCGGTTCCCGCGCGGACCTGCCAGCCCGCCGTCCCGAAGAGACGGGCAAGATGCCGTCTGAGGCTCGTCCGCAGGAGGCGCATGCGCTCTCGGATCGGCGCTACCAGACTCTGGGGGAGTACCAGAAGGCTCGCAGCGCCACCCCGCCTGCACAGCATCCGGACCGTCCGCATGACCCTGGCAGGCCACAGGTCGAAGGCAAGCAGCCGGGCGTGGACAAGGCGCCGGACGCCGGCAGGCCGCAGGGCGCGGAGCACGCGAACGGCGTGGAGCGCGCAGGCGCGCATCCCTATCCAGGAGGTCCGCAGCAGAGGCCATCCGACCCGGCCCGCGAAGCCGAGACGGGAAAGCACCAGGACGGGGCCGCCATCACGCACCTGCACTGGGACTACCAGGGCACCAACACCGACGTCTACACCGACGGCACCCGCTCGGCCCACCTGTACAGCCCGACCGGCAAGCCGCGCCTCGGCCACCTCGTCTCCGAAGGCGCCGAACCGGCGAAGGGCGACCCCGCGGCCCTGCCAGCCGAAGTAGGCAAGTACCTGTCCACCGGTGACCGGCAGGTCGGCATCCCTGTCGTCGGCGAGAAGCCCGACAAGTCCCCCGGCGACAGCAGCGACCTCCCGCCGGGGCCAGAGCTGGTGAAGATGGAGGACGACGACGCGTCACGCATGGAGAAGATCGCGAGGGAATCCTTCACGGAGGTCAGAGACGTAATCGATCTAACGCAGCACATGACAGAAACCGTGGACGACATTCTGCAACGCCCGACCTACGGTCATACCAGTGTTCCAGCACACGGCACCGCCTACGAGGCTGCCCCCGTCGGTGGAATGGATCCCGGGAGTGTCGCCAGTACGGCCGTAGTGCTGGGCGTCCTAGGTGTGAAGGCCGTGCAGGCTGCGCACGGTGAGATGACCAAGGCGCTTCATGGGGCGGGCACGCTGATTCATAGGGTGAATGACACGGTCAATAGGAGGCAGGACGATGCCAGTAACGGATGAGCAGGTGGCTACCTTGCATGCCCAGCTCGCGGGGCGCCGCGAAGAGCACAGGAGGCTTCTGGGCGAGCTTGACCGCGAGGCAGCGCAGACGGGGTACAACGCTCTCGTCACGGCCGCGTTCAGCGTGGCTGTTGTCAAGCGCTTCCCGAAGGACACCACGCCAGCCATGGTGATCGAGTTCGTGGGCGACATCCGCTCGGCCTCGGACAACGCTGCACGGCAAGACGCGCGCACGCTGGAACGCGTCCTCCTGGCCGCCACCTCGGACCAGGACATCAGCGACATTGACCCGCGGATCCGCTTCCAGGCACGCGTAGTCCTCCTAGCGGGGATGATTCATGACCTCCAACTTGACCCGGACGGGCTGGACCGGTTCATGCGCGAGGCGCGGACGCTGGCAGACAAGCTTCTCGCCTGACCTGTTCGTGAGGGAGGGCCGCCGTGCCGAAGAAGACGCTAACCGATCTTGAGGTGCAGTTCCTGCGCGCTCATGTCGTCGGCGACGCGGAGGCTGCGGAGCAGTTGATGAGCCAGCAGCTCGCAGTCCACGGGGAGGCGGACGCGCTGGAGATGCTCACGTGGATCGCCTTCCGTAACGCGGTGCGGATGTACTTCGCCGAGATCGGACAGACCTGGAACCGGGGTGAGGTGGTCCGCTTCGTCTCGCAGGTCCGGGCTGTTTTCTGTAGCGAGCATCCCGACCTGATCGACGTCCTGGCGACCGAGGAGCAGATCTGCTACGCGCTCGGCGGTCCTGAACCAACCGCACGTGACGCCATCGCGATGGGCGTGTGCCGGATGGTCATGCTCCGCGTCCTCGTGGAGCTCATGGAACTAGACAGCGGTCAGATAACAGACTTGCTCGACGAGGCGCGGTCAGCAGTCAGCCAGCACCTCGCGGGTGCCGGGCATGGCCAAGAGCCTTCTGACTATGTGGCGGGCGAGGGAGCTGTGGCTAACTACCCAATGCAACTAAGGCATACGACAAGGTAGTGAAGCGGATGAGAGGACTCCGGCATGTCCGTGACTGACGCACAGGTAGCAGCGCTGCGTGCCTACCTGAAAGGCGATTTCGAGGGGCACCGGCGACTGCTCAAGGCCATGGGGTCGCGCGAGGGCTTCACGGCGCTCGTGCCGGCAACGTTCCTCCTGCTGACAGATCGCCGCTTTCCGGAGGGGACGCCGATCGGCCTGATCGTCGAGTTCGTGGGTGAGGTGCGAGCCCGGTACTTCAATGACCCCGATGGGCTTGATCCACTAGCAGCGGAACGACTCCTTGCGGCGGTGAATGGCGATGACCCAGTCTCGGACATTGGCCCTGGTGTGAAGTACCACACTCAGCTGGTCTTGCTTTACCCGATTGTCTCTGAGGAGAAGCTGTCAAATCAGGGCATCGAGAACCTGCTGGCAGCGGCCAGGAAGGTAGCTGATGAATGGCTGGAGCAGCCCTGAGATGCGGTCGCAGACATGGCCATGATCACTGAGGAGTACCAGGCGGCGCTCAAGGCGAACGTGATCGGGGATGCGGGCACCGTTGCCCGGCTCAGGGACCTGCTTGAGGAGCGTCATGGCCCTCGCAGCGGGGAGATCTATGGCGCGCTGTACTCAGTTGCCCTCGCCACGGCCGCCCGGCGCGCTTTCCCTGGCGGCTATACCGCTGATACCAGGGCTGACGTCATCCGTTTCGTCGTCCGGATGCAGGGCGCGGTCGCGGGGATGGAAGATGACTTCAAGCCCCCTGTCGCCGAGGCATGGTACGCGCATAAACCGCCTATGGCAGGCGGGCTTGCCGACCGGTGGTCGCCGCCCGGCCAGGGGGAGGCCGACTGACGCCGATAGGGGAGAAGCAGGTCACGGCACTGCGGTTGCTGCTGGCTGAAGGAACCTGGAGAAGTCTGCGGACGCGAGGTGCGGAGTGGATGAGAGGAGTGCGGTATGGACGCGGAGGAACTGCCGGTGCCGCCTGGTGGTATGCGGCCCGGCCATCTCGGGCTGGTTGCGGCCGGCCGGGTCATTCTTGGTGACATCGCGGCCACTGCGGTCGACCTGTCCCTGCGTGGCCTGCTGGAGATAGCGGGCACCGGCGGCGAGGATGGCGGCTGGGTGCTGACCCCGGCCGAGCCGCCCGAGGACGGCCCGGACCTGCTGGAGTATGAGCGGGTGCTGCTGGAGTGGATGGTCCGGCCCGGCTACACCGTCAGCCTCGCCTCGCTGGCCGCTGACCTGCCAGCGGGCCTCACAGAGGTCCGCGAGGCGGTGGTGCACGATGCGGTGCGCCACGGCTGGCTGCGCCGCCTGCACCACCACGAGCGGACCAGGGCGGGCGAGGAGCTCGCGAGCCAGCTGAGGGGCTTCCGGGTCGAGCTCCGGGCGGCCAGGGCAGGGCGGGGCCCGGAGGCCCTGGACGGGCCGCTGCTGCCCTACGCGCTGCACTTCGGCCTGGCCAGCCCCGGCCATCCGCTGGCCCAGTTCGCCCACGAATGGGTCGCCATGTTCGCGGCGCTTCCCGAGTGGCGTGCCCCGGCCCGGTGGCGCACCGACACCGAGTACGACGCTGGAATCCGGCCCGCAGTACGCAAGCGGACCCTGGATGAGGACATCATGAGTCCCGACGTCCGCGCCATGGTGTGGATCACGAACTGGTGAGCACAGCCGCGTGGCTACGTGTCTGAACTCCGCCCGGACCCCAGCGAGGCCGCGATCGCGGCGAACTGGTCGAGGGCTGCTTGCAGGTCCTCGACGATCTCGGCCGCGATGACCTCCGGGGCGGGCAGGTTCTCGGAGTCCTCCAGGGACTCGTCGCGCAGCCAGAAGATGTCCAGCGAGGCCTTGTCCCGCGAGATGAGCTCGTCGTAGGTGAAGGCTCGGAACCGCTCGGTCTCGGTGCGCTCGTGGCGGTTGGCAGGGTTGTAGCAGGTGACGAAGTCGTCGAGGTCGGTGCGGGCCAGGGCGCGGGTCTTGAGGGTGAACCGCGGCGCGCAACAGCGTGCCAGATCGAGGGTTTCCCCGCATCTCGGGCTGGCTAGCTGATGCGGTGCCCTGGAATCTTCGGTGTCTCCGGAGACGGGCGAAGGGGAATTTCCATATTCTTGGTGCGCCGCTCTCCGGGCTCGCGGCTATCGGCGTGGCGGACAGGCCGGGTAAGACCTCGACGGCCGAGGCGGGCCTCGACTGGCTCGTCGACTTCAGGGGTCCAGCCAGTCCGCTCTGGTGGCACGGTCATGTGGCCACGCTCGATGAGGACCCGGGTCAGTGCGGCGGCGTGGACCGGCTGAGTAGCCGCGTCCTCGTCCGGGACTGTGCGGCTACCGAACCAGAGCGAGCCAAGCCTTGCCGCCATGTCCCTGCTGACCGCCAAGCGCTCGTCATCGCCCAGCCGGTGGTAGACGCCGGTGGCGAGCCGGGCAGAGGCGATCGCATGAGCGGCAGAGTCGAGTCCAGCGAGCCGCCTTGCCTCGACGACGGACTCGGCCGCGCGCCAGTACGGCTTGTGGGCCGCGCTGCCAGGCTCGGCATAAGGCCCGAGGATCTGTCGGGGATCGTCGGTGGTGACCTTGAACTGCTCGCGGTAGGCGGCGATGATCGCGACGTGCCGCAGCCACTGACGCTCCAGGTCCGGGTCGGCTGGAACTTGGCCAAGTGGCAGCGTCCACGGTGGGCGGTGGCGGACGGCGATGCTCGCGAGCTCGTCCACCCGGGCCGCGATCAGTGCGTTCGCCTCATTGAAGTAGCGGCCAACGTCGGCGCTCTCGGGCGACTCTGGAGGCGGGCCGACCCACGGCAAGACCGCTTCCCGGACGGGAGTCGGTTCGGGGCGGGAGTGCGCAGCGAGGTATCCGTCGAGCCGCCAGGTGAGGACCTCGGCGACGCTGTCGGCGCTGCCGAGCTCGCGGTGGTCGGCGACGACCGACAGCAGGTGGGAGGGATCCAACCCAGCCGACTCGGCCTCCCGCAGACGCCGGACGACCGCGGGCCAGGCCGGGTCGGCCTGGAGGTCGGCCCCAGGCCGGCCTCCGAGGGCGGTGATAGCGGCTCGGGCGTAGCGCCGCTGGGCATCGCGGTCGGCGACGTATACGTAGCGGGGAACGAGCGTGGCCAGCGAGCCGGCCTCCTGCTGGGCGATCACGATGGTTTCGGTGGCGGACAAGGGTGCGGCCTCGTTGGCGATGATGTTGAGGAGGACCTCGCGGGCGGCGTAGGCGTGGGGGTCGGTGCGGGCCAGGTCGGTGTGGTTGTCGTCGTCGAAGGGCAGGTCGTGGGTCGTGATGTAGAAGGTGGTTCTTTCTCGCGCGCGGCTGGCCAGGACATACAAGTTCTCCCGTGACATGCCGGCGGTGATGACCGGGTGGGCGGTGTCGACGGTGGCGCCCTCGGCGCGGTGGGTGGTGGTGGCGTACAGCAGCTCGACGTACTGGGCGACGTAGGCCGCGGGCAGCCGCACGCGGCCGTGGTGGGTCTTGCTGACGACCGTGAGGGAGCCATCGGGGTGGCGCTGCTCGACGCCCCAGGCGTCGCCGTTTTTCACCCAGTCCCGGCCGCCGTGCATCGACAGGCGGCGGTCGTTGTGGCGGGTGACGATCCAGTCTGCGTATCCGGCGAGGTTGCCGTCATGGAGCTCGACGCCGTCTGGCTCGACGGGGCCAGCGAGGACGCTGTAGGGATTCCATGAGCTTGTCCGTTGGGTCGGCTTTTTGTCCGCTGTTTCCTGCGGGAATGGATGCGGGCCGGGCGAGGCCGTGGGGGGCTGGTGCA
>Ga0335072_10013259_pt1 | contig 11743 bp, 10 predicted proteins | sample Lox_Sample_21_FD_206725 | JGI IMG/M metagenome (GOLD analysis project Ga0335072, IMG submission 206725) | Soil microbial communities from Loxahatchee National Wildlife Refuge, Florida, United States - Lox_Sample_2.1 | ecosystem: Environmental > Terrestrial > Soil > Wetlands | place: USA...
CCAGAGCCCCCAGATCGTGAACGGAGAGCTGCGCCCAGCCTGATAGGCGATCGTGTCGCGCCAGAAGGCGTGGAGGTTGTTGTCGAGCAGCACCGGCAGCATCGCGACGACGATCGTCAACGCGTAGGCGACCGCGTACTGAACGACCTGCCGGCGACGCGGTGGCGGGTCCACGCCGCGCAGGAGCAGCGGCGCCAGCGCCAGCGGCGCGAACTTGGTCAGGCCCGCGAGCGCGCCGACGACGCCGCGTGCCGGCGCCGATGTGATCACGAGCAAGGCGAGGACGAGCAGCATCGCCACCAGTGAGTCGTTGGTGTTGGAGCTGAGCGTCCACAGCGTGAACGGATATGCCGCCCAGGCGTACGCGAGCACCAGGCCGAGCGTTGGACCGCGCAACCGGCGCCCGAGCCAGAACAGCAACAGCAGTGTCATCAGGTCGAACACGATCGCGGCGGCGTGGGCAGCGGGCAGGTCATCCCACGTGCCACTCCAACCGAAGATGGCCCGGAACGGGACGTAGGCGTAGTAGGCGACTGGACCGTAGGTGTCGCCGGCGGCGTTGTCCTTGGGCCAATTGCCGTACAGGTTCTGTCCCTTGATCAGCTTGTCGGCCCCGATCACGCCGGCGTACCCCACGTCGATGACATTCGAGTTGACGACGTTCAGCCCGACGCGGAACCCGACCAGGAAGACCACCCCGACGGCGAGCCAGGAAACGGGCACGCCGAGGCGCAGCGGCTGCCGGGGCCGGCCCCGCCCGAAGCCCAGCAGCAGCATCCGAACCAGCAGGTAGATCATGAACGGGTACGTGATCGGCGTCGAGATCCCGATCATTCCGTGGTTGAAGAAGGCCAGCGAGATCGACAGGCCGAGCAGCATGAGGAGGTCGACGTGCAGCAGCGACCAGGCGCGCCGGCCGCGTCCGGCCCGCCATGTGCGGGTCCGGCGCCACGGGATGAACGGGGCGATGAACAGCACGCACAACGGCACCCACACGTACCAGGCGTTGACGCGCCGGCCGAACGCGCCCGGATAGCCGCGCGCCATCGTCCACGCCACCTGGAAGCCGGTCCACACCTGGGTGACCTTGCCGGTGGCGTCGTCGATGTAGACCTGCAACAGCTCGACCTGGTCGGCGCCTGAGGAGAACCAGCTCACCTGCCACTGCCCCGGCCCCTTGGTGTATTCGTACGCGGTCGCGTCGGGATGCCGGCGCAACTCGGCGCGAACGGCCGGATTTGCAGCCGCGATCCGCTCCACCTGCGATGCGTTCAGGCGGAACCCGCTCGGTGGCGTGGTCTGTGAGGTGACGAGGACCGGCGTGCCAGGAGCCGCGGTCACGGTCGTCGTCACCGTGACCGCCGCCCGCGCCGGAGCCGCCGCGCTCAGCAGCGCCAGGCCAACCGCCAGAACCAGCGCCCCGAAGAGCGCTGCAAGCTTCGCGCGCCGGTCGCCTACGACCCGGAGCTGGTCACGCTGGGCGTCTAGGCCCGAAAGCTCCAAAGCTTTTGCCCGATGAACGAGAGCGGCGTGCCGGCTGCGATCGCGATCGCCTGCGCGGCCACCTTCATCATCCCCGCATCGACCAGCGCCACGAGGACGACATAGGTGAAGCCGAACGCGACCAGGGACACCAGGAAGAAGCGCAGCGCCTGCCGGCCGGGGTGGTCCTGCTTGGCGCTGAACGTCCAGTGCCGATTCAGCACGAAGTTGTTGAGCACCGAGACGACCCAGGCGATCACCGCCGCCAGGTGATAGTCGACCCCCAGGAGATGGACGCACACGGCGAACGCGGCGAGGTTGATGACGTACCCGGCGGCGCCGACCGCGCCGAACCGGCACAGCTGAAGCCAGTTATGGCCGTGGCGCATCCCGTGACGGACCCGCATGAGCGGACGGTGCACGCCCTGCCGCGCCCGGGGCTGCGTCTGGGGAGGCAGCTCGGCGACGATGGCGGTCATCTCATCGGTCATCGGTCAGGAATGTATCGGCGCGACGTCGCAGTAGCGTAAGGGTTCGACACGGACTAATCGGCTCCTAATGACTGGGAATCTTTTCGGCGGTTGGCGCCTTCTTCCGATTTGGACTCTTTCGGCGGTTGGCGCCTTGGGCGGCGCGAGGAGGACCGCGAGCCGTCGTCCCTAGTCCTCCCGGACGGGGATGGGGCCGAGGATGGGGACGGGGACCGGGACCGGGGATGGCCGATCCCGAAGTGCTCGCGGACCATCGGCGCCACGTCGCACAGCGACCAGCGGCTGCGGACCGAGGCCGAGCCTGGACCCGTCCCGCACCAGAGCAGCGCGCCCAGCGAATCCGTCCGGTGCAGGGATCCGTGGCTGCCCCCGCCGACGTGATCGGCACCTCCCCAATCGACGAACTCGTAGCCCGGCGAGGCTGACAGCAAGACGTCGCCGGCGCGGGGGCAGGTCAGGGATGACCAGACGCGCGCGAGGGCGTCCGGGTACTCGCTGCACAAAAAGCGCCCGTCCTGCACCTCGCCGCGCAGGGCGGCGAGATCGCCCTCCACGTCCCAGCTCGCGCCCCGATCGTCCTCGACCCGGCTCCCGGGAGCGAACCGGAGCTCCCCCCGCCGGCTGCGCACGACCGCCTCCTTCCGATCCGCGCCGGCCAGCCACATCGCCAGATCGACCCCGTCTAGCCCGCAGGCGGCCTCGACCGACCGCGCGACGAGCTCGTCGCGGCGCTCGTCATCGAGCGCGTAGATCATCGCCGCCCGCTGGGCCGGACTCAAAGCGATCTCGGCGTTGGCCGAGCGCGATGCGCTCCGTGTGGCCACGGCAAACTCGCCAAACGCACGGTCGAGGCGAATGCGCTCCTCGACGGCGGCCTGCGAGTGGTCGGAGGTGACGATCACCGCATACTGGTCGAGGAAGGCGTCGGGACCGCCGGCCGCGTGCATGAGGCGCTCGATCTGGCGGTCGGCGGCGGCGATCGAGGTGACCTGGGCGTGGGGACCGTTCTTGTGCGACCAGGCGTCGTTGTCGGGGAGCGAGAACAGCATGAAGTCGAACAGGTCGTTCTCGACCAGGTAGGCCCCGACGCATCCGGTGTGCTGGTCGCGGACACCGGGCATCCCGAGCTGTCCGCGGCAGCCCGTCTTTCGGCTGGCGTACAGGTCGGCGTAGAACAGCTCGCGCGGTCCGAGGATCGTTCGGCGAAATAGCGTCGATGTGACGATCCGGGCGAGCGCCGTCTCGTTGGAGACCTCATGCTCATAGCGGCCGCGGTAGATCAGGTACGTGGTGCCGGCCGTGCGCACATCCGCGTCGTCGAGCGTCTCATAGACGGTCTCGACGTCCTCGGACAGATGTTCGGCGTTCATCCGGTAGACGGTGTCCGTCAACGACCGCAGGACGCCGAACTGGCGCGAAGCCGAGAAGCTCGAGCCGTACTCCACGTAGCGGCCCTCCTCGCGGTGATACCAGTTCATGCTCGGGATCCAGTGTTGGTCGGGGCCGACGCCGGTGGTGATCGTGGCCGCGCACACGGGCGTCACCGAGGGGAACGCGGCCACGCATTCGTCGACGTAACAGCCGTCGCGCCGGATCCGCGCGAGCGCCGGCGCGCGCCCGTTGGCGATCGCACGGTCGAGCATCGACGGCTTCAGGGCGTCGATCACGATCAGCACGAGCTTCTTGCGCGGGGGCGCGGTTCCCTTCGCCACCGGCTTCGGCGCGCTGTCTGCCCGGCGCTTCTTGGGTGCGCTCACGAGGTCACCTCACCACGACATCGTCCCCTGATCGGGGCACGTCAACGCAGGATCCGCAGGCCCTCGTACTTCTGGCCTTCGCGCCGCCGACCGGCCAACCACAGCCAGCCGAGCGCCAGTAGCCCGATCAGCCCGATCGGCGGAGCCACTACCGACAGGGCGGCGAGGAGCACGGCCGCACCCTCTTCATAGAGCGTCACGGCCCCCGCCGCCTGGTCGTCGAGCCTCGCGCGGGCGCGGGCGAACACCGGCCGGGTGGCGAACATCGCGATCGCCGCGCACAGGATGCCCCCGATCCATCCCGGCCAGGCGACGTAGTGCTCCGTGCCCCGCGACGACAGCAAGCCGGCGAACATCAAGGCGCCCAGAGCCAACGAGCACAGGCCGATCGTGATCACTTCCGGGCTGCGCCAGCCTCGATCTCGACCGAATCTCCGCTCGATGATCGTCGCCAGGAAGGCCAGCACGACCAGCGCAAGCAGGAAAGGCCAGCGCTGCTCAAAAGAATAGGCCGTGCCGTTGAAGTGGATCTCGACGTGTGCGAGCGCGAGCAAGCCGACGACCAGCGCGGCCAGGAAGGGACGTATGCCTATCGCCGCCGCCACGCCGATCCCGGTGAGGATGTCGAAAACGAGATGCACCGTGCTGTACCGTGACCACTCGTGACGATAGTGCAGAGGGCGAGATGAGCCCATCCCGCCGTCCGCGATCGACGGCGCGGGACATCGAGCGCTACGGAGCGCTCTTCGCCGAGCGGACCAAGGTCATGAAGTCCTCGGCGATGCGCGACCTGATGGCGCTCACCGAGCGCGACGACGTGATCTCGCTCGCGGGCGGGCTCCCCGACACGTCGACCTTCCCCCCCGATTCGTACGCCTCGTTGATGAGCACGGTGGCCGCCAACTCGTGCGCCCGCGCGCTCCAGTACAGCCCGACGGAGGGGCTGTCGGCGGTCAAGGACTGCATCGCGGAGGTGATGCGCGCCGAGGCCATGGCGGTTGACGAGGACGAGATCCTGATCACCACCGGGGGCCAGCAGGTGATCGACCTCGTGTGCAAGACGCTGCTGGACCCCGGCGACGTGGTCGTGTGCGAGGCGCCGACCTACCCCGGGGCGGTGCCGACGTTCTGCGCCTACCAGGCCGACGTCGTCCAGGTGACGATGGACCGCGACGGGATGCTCGTTACCGAGCTCGAAGCGACCCTCGACCAGCTCGAGCGCGACGGCCGCACGCCCAAGTTCATCTACACGGTGCCGAACTTCCACAATCCGGCCGGTGTGACGCTGTCGCTGGAGCGCCGGCACGAACTCGTCCGGATCGCCTCCGAGCGCGAGCTCCTCGTCCTCGAGGACAACCCCTACGGGCTGCTCCGCTACGAGGGCTCGCCGCTCCCGACGCTGCGCTCGCTCGACGATGAATTCATCGTCTACGCGAGCACGTTCTCGAAGATCCTCTCGCCCGGCGTGCGCCTAGGCTGGACCTGCGCGCCCGCACCCGTGCTGGCCAAGATGAACCTGGGCAAGCAGGCCTCGGACCTGTGCTCGTCGTCGATCTCGCAGTACTTCGTGTCGGCCTACTTCGAATCAGGCCCGTGGGAGGACTACGTGCGCTCGCTGATCGAGATATACCGCCGCCGCCGCGACGTGATGCTCGACGCGCTGGCCGAGCACTTCCCGCGCGAGGCGGAGTGGACCCATCCTCAGGGCGGCCTGTTCATCTGGGCCACGCTGCCCGACTACATCGACACCACCGACCTGCTGGCCCGGGCGTTACAGGACCACGTCGCGTTCGTCCCGGGGCGCGCCGCGTTCGTCGACGGCCGCGGCGGGTCCGCGATGCGGCTGAACTTCTCCGGGGTGGGCGAGGATGAGATCCGCGAGGGGATCCGGCGGATCGGCGAGGTGGTCCGCGAGCAGGTCGAGCTGTACGGCACGCTGACGGGAATGGCTCCGCAGCCCGCGCCGCGGCGCGATCCCGTGCGCTCGGAGCCCGTGCGGTCCGAGCCCGTGCGGTCCGAGCCCGTGCGGTCCGAGCCCGTGGCGCCCGAAGCACCCGCCGAGGCGGTCCACAACATCCTGCCCCTCCGTCGCAAGCGGGCGTAGATGAGTCTTATCGCCGTGCTCAAGGGCGGTCGCTCGCTCGAGCGGCAGGTATCGCTCAAGTCAGGCGCCCGGGTCGAGGACGCGCTCGAGCGCCTCGGTCATCGGGTGGTCGCGATCGATGTGGGCGCCGACCTCGTGGACCTGCTGACCGCGGCGAAACCCGAGCTCGCCTTCGTCGCGCTGCACGGCCGCGATGGCGAGGACGGAACCGTGCAGGAGCTGCTCGAGGTGATGGGGATCCCGCACACCGGCTCGGGCGTGTCGGCCTGCATCCGCGCCGCCGACAAGGTGCTGGCCAAACACGCCATGCGCGACGTGGCGATCCCCACGCCGGACTTCTACGCCTTCAGCGAGACCGCGTTCCGGGAACTGGGCGCCGCGCAGGCGCTGCCGGCGGTCGAGGAGCGTCTCCAGTTCCCGATCGTGGTCAAGCCGGCGGGCCAGGGATCGGCGCTCGGGATCAAATTCGCCCGCACGCCGGCCGACGTCCCCAGTGCGCTGGTGGCGGCTTTTTCCTACGACCGGAAGGTCCTGCTCGAGCGCTATGTGGCGGGCCGCGACCTGGCCGTGTCGGTCATCGACGAGGCCGGCGCGCCGCGGGCGCTGCCGGTCGTCGAGGCGGTGCCCGAGCAGGAGGACTTCTACGACTTCGAGTCCCGGTATGAGATCGGCCGGACGCGATTCGAGTGCCCGGCGGCGCTGGATGAGGCGGTGGCGGCCCGCGCGAGCGCGATCGCGCTCGAGGTCTACGGGCTGCTCGGCTGCTCGGGGTTCGCGCGCGTCGACCTGATGCTCGAGGCGGAGACCGATGAGCTCTACGTGCTCGAGGCGGACGCGATCCCCGGGCTGACCGAGACCAGCCTGCTGCCCCAGGCCGCGGACGCGGCCGGGATCGGGTTCGACGAGTTGATCGGCCGGATCGTGGCCGCGGCCGGCGCCCTCACGCCCGAACTGAGCGGATAAGCCGCCACTCGGCGCCGTGGTCAGATCGGGTGTCGAGTTCCCCGTGCCCTGGCCGGGGGAACCGCCGCTCACCGCCGGTGGGGCGGCGAGTGACGAGTTGGCCGGGTTGGGCTTGGCCTCGCTCAGACCGGGCCCAACGAAATCACTCGCCGGCGAAGTCCTCGGGCGTCACGTGGTCGAGGAAGTCCTTGAACTTCTCGACGACCTCTTCGGTGTCCTCGACCTCGTGCTCGAACTCGATCGCCGACTCGGCAATCACCTCGTCGGCGGCGTAGATCGGCGCGCCGGCGCGGACGGCGAGCGCGAGGGCGTCGCTCGGACGCGAGTCGATCTCGAGCTCGCGGCCGTTCACGCGCAGGCTGATCGAGGCGTAGAAGGTGTTTTCGCGCAGCTCGGTCACCGCCACGCGGGTGCACTCGACGTCGAGCTCACCGAGCACGTCAGAGAGCAGATCGTGCGTCATCGGGCGCGGCGTCGAGGCCCCCTGGAGCTTCATCAGGATCGCCGCCGCCTCCGGATGACCGATCCAGATCGGCAGGAACTTGTTGTTTTCGACGGTCTTCAGGAGCACGATCGGCTGCTTTCCGACCATGTCGAAGCTCACGCCGTAAATGACCATCTCCTGCACGTACAGCTCCTAGATCTTGGGGTGAGGCAAGTATAGGCGGCGCACCTAGCGGGTCCTCAGCCCCCTGACGGCCCCCGTTTACCCGGAAAAGCCGTGCGGTCTCACGGAATTGCACCTTCGTCGCGCAGTACCTCGCGGGCCAGCGCGAACGCCGAGTTGGCGGCCGGAACGCCCGCATATACCGCCGTGTGGATGAACACCTCCGCGATCTCCTCCGGGGTCAGTCCGTTGCGCAGCGCCGCTCGCACGTGCATGCCGATCTCGTTCTCGGCGCGGAGCGATACGAGGGCCGTCAGGGTGATGATGCTCCGCGTCCGGCGGTCCAGGCCGGGGCGCGACCAGGCGCCCCCCCACGCGTAACGGGTGATGAACTCCTGCCACGGTTGGGCGAAGCTGCCGGCGGTCGCCGTCGCACGGTCGACGTGCTCGTCTCCCAGTACCTCGCGACGCGTCTTCATCCCGACGTCGAAGTCGCTCACGGCTGAGCCCTCCTCATGGTTGGTGGTCGTCCAGGAACGCGTCGATAAGCCCGGTGACCACGTCCGCCCGCTCGATGTTCGCGATGTGGCGGGCGTCCGGGATCAGCTCGAACCGCGCGCCGGGGATCAGCTCCGCGATCCGCCGGCCGTGCTCGGGCGGGGTGGACGGATCCTCGGCGGCGGAGACGACCAGCGTCGGCGCGCTGATCGACGGCAGCACCGGGGTGAGGTCCATGTCGGCGATCGCCTCGCAGCAAGCGGCGTAGCCCTCGCGCGGGGTGGCGACCAGTTGCGCCCGCATCCGCTCGATCACCTCGGGATGCGCCCGCGTGAACCCCGGGCTGAACCAGCGCTCGAGCACGGCGTCGGTGACGGCCTGCACCCCGTCCGCCCGCACGATCGCGGCGCGCTCGAGCCAGGACTCCCGCGGGCCGAGCTGGGCCGAGGTGGAGCACAGCACGAGCCGATCGACGCGTTCGGGCGCGTGCGCCGCGACCCACATGCTGATCATCCCCCCGATCGACAGGCCACACAGCGACGCGCGCTCGATCCCCAGGCGATCGAGCAGCGCCAGCAGGTCTGACCCGAGGTCGTCCATCGAGTACGGACCGGGCGGAACCGGCGACCGCCCGTGCCCCCGCAGGTCGTAGCGAAGCGTGCAAAAGTGCGGCTTCAGCACGTCGGCCTGCGGCTGCCACATCGTGAGATCGGTACCGAGCGAGCCGGAGAAGATGAGCGCCGGCGAACCCCGCTTGGGCGGGCGGGGATCCCAGTCGTAACGCAGCTCAGCCGGCACGATGGACCGCCAGCGCCCGGTCGATCAGCGCGGCCGTCGCCCCGAGGTAGCCCGCGGGGTCGAGCGCGGCGTCGAGCCCGTCGACCCCGAGCCGATCGGCCACCTCCGGCACTTCCAGTAGCACGTCGCGGAACCCGCGCCCCGACTCGACCGAACGCCGTGCCGCCTGCTCGACCAGTTCCTGGGCATGCCCGCGCCCGAGCGTGTCCGCGAGCGCCGCCGCCACGCTCTCACTCATTACCAGCCCGCCCGTCAGATCCATGTCGGCGCGCATCTTCTCAGGGTCGGCCTCGAGGCCGCTCAGGAGCTCGCGCGCGATCGCGGAGGCCGAACCGGTAAGCCGCAGCAGCTCGAGCAGCGTCTCCCACTCGGCCTGCCAGGCGCCGGCCCCGCGTTCGTGCTCCTGCGCCATCCCCGCGAGCATCGTGGCAACGAGTCCCGGCCCGCGCTGAGCGCAGGCGACGAGACCGACCGCCCCGACCGGGTTTCGCTTGTGGGGCATCGTCGAGGAGCCCCCGCGGCCTTCGCCGCCCCCCTCGACGACCTCGGCCACCTCGGTCTGCGCGAGCAGCGCCACGTCGCGCCCGATCTTGCCGAGGATGCCGAGCGTGGCGCCGCACGCGCTCGCCAACCGGACCGGCCGGAGCCTGACCGTGTGCCAGGGGAGCTCGGGCGAGACCAGGCCGAGTCGCTGAGCGATCCCAGCGCTGACGTCGAGGCCGCGCTCGCCGATGCTGGCCAGCGTGCCGACCGCGCCGCCGAACTGGACCGCCAGGTCGCGCTCGCGCACGACGCTCAGATCCGCCCGGGCGCCGTCGAGGCCTGACAGCCACCCCGCCGCCTTGAGCCCGAACGTCACCGGGAGAGCCTGCTGGAGCAGCGTGCGCCCCGGCACGATCGCCTCCCGCCACCGCTCCACCAGGGCGCCGCACGCATCGGCCGCGGCGTTCAGGTCGGTGAGCACGGCATCGAGCGCGCGTCCGGCGACGAGCATCATTGCCGTGTCGATCACGTCCTGGCTGGTGGCGCCCTTGTGCAGGTGCGTCGACGCGTCCGCTGACAGCTGCCGGCGCAGGGCGCGCAACAGCGCCGGAATTGGCGTGCCCTGCTCGCCGGTCCCCCGACTGAGCTCGGCCAGATCCAGCTCGAGGCGCCCGGACCGGAGCGCATCCGCCAGCTCCCGCGGCGCCTCGGTCGGAGCCAGGCCGGCCTCCGCGAGGGCTTCAAGCAGCGCCACTTCTACCTCGACCATCGCCTCCACGAACGCGCGGTCGCTGAGCTGCGCGGCCGCGTTGCCGTGGGCGAACAGGCCGGCGAACAGCCTCCCCTCGCCGCCCGGGGGCATCGACCTCAGCCTCAGCGAGTCCCGCCCAGCGGCCGAGGGCGGGGCGGCGGATTTGTCGCGTGCAACGAGTGGGCGAAGGAGCCCAGCGCAGCCCGCACCACGTCGACGGTCTCGGGCGCCATGTCCCCGAGCATGTCGGCCTCGATCCGGTCCATCGCGCGATCGCAGCTGGCCAGCGTGTCGAGCCCCTTGGGCGTGACCGACGCGCGCAGCACGCGGCGGTGCTTGGGGTCAGGTCGGCGGCGGACGAGACGCCGGCGCTCGAGACCGGCGATCACCAGGTTCATCGCCTGCGGCGTGACGAGCGCCCATCGCGCCAGCTGCGCGCACGACAACCCATCGCGATCGCGCAGCACGCTCAGCGCGACGTATTCGGGGGTGGAGACGCCGCACTGGCGCATCTCCTCGTCGAGCCGCGCCCGGAGCCGTCGTTCCACTCGGTACACGAGGTATCCGACGCGCGGAACCGCCACCTTCTCGGCCGATCCGACCTCAGCTATCGCCGCGCGTGCCACAGCGCTCAACATTAGTGACTGGTCGGACGCGAGAGGAAATAGCAAGTTTCCCACAACCGGGTTGACAAGTCACTTGCCACTGCCATAGGTTGTCTGCCGTCAACGCCGGTCGATCCCAGAGGGAGGGTGTCGTGTTCGGACGTAAGGCCTTCATCGCGCTCGCAGTCGCGGGGGCGCTCGCGGTTCTGCCCGCCACATCGGGCGCGCAAGCGCCGGTCACCACGTCCACCCACTACACCGGGACCCTTCCCGACGGCGGCAGCTGGATCGCCGACGTGCCGTCGCCGTGGAACGGCACGCTGCTGCTGTACAGCCACGGCTACGGCTCGACGGCACCGGCCGACTCGCCGGACCCGGTCACCCAGCAGGACCTGCTGAACGAGGGCTACGCGCTGGCCGGATCCTCGTATGACCCGACCGGCTCGTTGTGGCAGATGGGCAGCGCGGTGCGCGACCAGTTCGAGACGCTGGCCGACGTCGAGGACGGGGTGCTCCCGGGCCGGCCCAAGGATGTGATTGCGGTGGGCACGTCGATGGGCGGACTGATCAGCTCGATCGAGGCCGAGCAGGCGTATGGCCGGCTGGACGGCGCGCTGACCACATGCGGAATCGTGGCCGGCGGCGAGCAGCTCGGCAATTACCAGCTCGACGGTGAGTACGCGATCGACCAACTGCTGGCCGGCGGGACGGCGCAGCTCGTGAACTTCAGCGGGCCGAACGGTCCCGCCGACAGCGTCACCAGCGCCACCGTGCTCGAGAACGCGGCCACGGCCGCGCAAACGACGCCTCAGGGACAGGCCCGCCTGGCCCTGGCCATGGCTCTGCTGAACACCACGACCTGGTCGGTCGACCCGGGCGCCGTCCCGCCGGCCCGGAACGATTATGCGGGGCAGGAGCAGCAGGAGTTCGACACCGACTTCGGACCACCGGCGCCGTTCCCGGTGATGGAGTTCATCCAGACGGGGCGCCAGCAGATCGAGCTCGCGGCCGGCGGCAACCCGAACTGGACGGCCGGGGTCAACTTCTTCCGGCTCATCTACCAGTCCTCCTACCTGCGCCAGATCAAGGCCCTGTACCGCGCCGCCGGCCTGGACCTGAACTCGGACCTGAGGACGCTCAACGAGCACGCGGACATCAAGGCCTCCATCCCGGCCGAGCGCTGGATGGTGCAGACGTCGGACAA
>Ga0335072_10013260_pt1 | contig 11742 bp, 8 predicted proteins | sample Lox_Sample_21_FD_206725 | JGI IMG/M metagenome (GOLD analysis project Ga0335072, IMG submission 206725) | Soil microbial communities from Loxahatchee National Wildlife Refuge, Florida, United States - Lox_Sample_2.1 | ecosystem: Environmental > Terrestrial > Soil > Wetlands | place: USA: Florida...
AGTTGAATAGACTCCGTGACTCATAGTCTTGTAGTCAAAAGTTGTAATTAAACATTATCTTCAGAATTCTCAGTTTTCAAATCATGATGGTGAGTTATTTAGACCAAGTGCCACCAGATGCTGCCATCCAAGCGCCAGGGTGACTCAGTAATATCCAGATAAGCGCCTACTGGAACCCCTCTAGGACTCTCTGGGACCTGCCGGAACCAGAAAGACGCCCAAAGTTCAGTCTGGCAAGCGCTTTTCCAGACTGGAATAGTGGGGGGGATAGCTGGAGGCTCTGGCGGCCTGGAAGCCTGGAAAAGTCCCTCCAGGACGCTTCCAGAGCACTTCCACAACTTTGACTTTTTGTTGACGCATTTACACCCACGGGCGAGTTTGATTTCGAGAAGACGAAAGTTACTGACTTGGAACTTGTCAACGATCTCATGCAGCCAATGATTAGAAACGTGGGAATAGCTGCTTTCAAACAAGGCATCAAGGTGGACTTTTGGAAGATCGTAAACTTCTTATTCGTCACATGCTATTGGGCTCTACTGGCAGATCTAGGCCAGACTACGTCTACCACCTATCCCGTCATGAGAACATGGCACGAATACAGACCAGAGTTCTCATCTCCAATTCATCACCAAATAACATCTGGGTTAACGATACCCTCTACAGCATTTATTCCGATCTTTTGCTAAATACGGTGCTCCCCGTGCTCAACGTACAAGTGCCAACAATCAAAGTCGCACCCCTAAATGAGACAAATCGACTTCACCCTACAAATACAACGTTTTTGAGGACGTACATTTGCAATGTACGGAGGATGAAGGCGCCGTTGCCAGCAATCGTCTCGATCATCGTGTCAGAGTATGCTTTCGTCAAAGGTGGATATTCTTTCTTTTTGTTTCTCGCGACTTTGTATGAGAAAACGAAAGGTCGCGAACGTAAATATCCACTGAATCTGGAAATCTTTCAGCTGACGGTAAGGGAACTTTTGCGAGGGGTGCAACAACGACGGTGTTCGCGGTAGTATCGTTGAACTGGATACGCAAATCGATGGAATGAATCGATGTTGTAAACACTGTTGGAATAATGTATGAGGTCGGGAGCGGTGTAGGATTGTTAAGGGTTGGGGATGCATACGGTCAAAGGATTGGATTAGAATAATTGGAGTGCTAGCACGACTATTCACCAGTGATGTTTTAGAACTTTCAACAAGGGAGATAACGAACTAGTAAGTCGTATGCCCAGTTGCTTCAATTTCCAAGAAAAGCGCCTCGAGTAAAATAATTCCCGCTTCATTTCTACACCATATTATGCCTGTTAATAGACCCTGCGTTAATTGTTAATGCAGCTTGGTTATATGGAATGCGGCGTTAGTCTAAGTCCGCCTGCTGCTTCATGCATGGTTTTAAAGTTCACCAATCACGGAACTACGTTGACCATGTGCACCAAGGTGTTGTGTGATTGGAGCACTGCCGACTGTCGGGTTTTCGCGGTGAAGATCCAATTCAGCATTGCACTGGAAAATACAGTTGTCATGCGACAAATGCGGAAAATTCAGGTTTCGGGTGAGACTGAATTTTCGTGGGGGTGCAAATTCAAGTTCTCCGACAGTCCCACTCGTGGATTGTCGCGGGGGGCACAAACCCAATTTTCATTCGTCAAAATCAAGTCGCCCCAATCAGAAGCCGTTTTGCGCCTCAATCCATAGCAAATAAAATCCGTCCCTCGGAAGCGTGGATGCGAGTTGGCATATAGTTCCTAAGAGCGAGATTTATGACTTAGAGGGTAGGGGTGAATAGATTTTCCCGAGCACGTGAGCGAAACGGGGTTCATTGGATAGTTACGAAATTAGGTTTACCTAGCCCGTTACTGTGTAACCACATCCCGTTATTCCAAAGACGGGACTTCGGGAAGATGTTATCATTGCCCGCAACTGCTTCGTTCTTTCAGACAAGCGCAGCGCAAGTCCGACTCGGCTCGGCAAGAAACACAAAGAGTTATCCGACCGGCCGATATGCCAGAATACATGGATTGTATATATACTTAGTATCCGCAGTCGAGTCAGTGCACCCTTCGGAAGCGAGATTATTGAGCAGCAATGTCAGAGATTTGCATCGGGGGTTGGTGGCCAGCGGTTGAATCTTTCATCGTTTTCATCGTTACAAATATCGTCACGCATGCAGTTTCAGTAGTCCTTCCTTCCGGCGCCGACGTGAAATTTAAGGGAACGATGATTTATGCTTCAATTTTACTACCCGCACATCTTGGCGATTACGCCTTTCATATACTTAGTCGTTGGTGGAAGCATGTATCGTCGCGGTGGGCTGAGAAAACATCTTTGGGTGCGAAATTGGCGACTTTAGCCAAATCATGCGTTGGCGGCGAGAGTCTGGAGTACGCCGTTGTGGCAGGAGCGTTGGCCATTTACGTACCCCCAGAATATCGCGACCTCCTTACGACCCGTTGGAACGGTGTCCGAAATTATCAGAAAGTAGTTATCAGCGAGAAGGACATATGTTTTACGAAGGTAAAGGGCTATGATAAAGGAAGGAAACACCCGAGGGTACTTTTGGACGCAAGAAAAGGAACTAAGACGCCATTCTTTGTCCTACCGCCAAGTACCAAACTGAACAAAAAGAGGGAATATAGCTTGTCCCCGACATCGAGCCTCTTACCACAGGTCATTGCAATTTTGCAAATCGTCGTCAGTGCCCGTCAGCTATGGATCAACTATGATACATCGATTGCAATGGTGGGACTTGCGTCTCCGTACCTTGTCGTAATCCCATATATTATCATGACGCTTTTAAATTTCGTCGCCAACGGATTGGTCGGGTCATATTCCCAAGTCGTCTTACTACCAAATCCACGTATCTCGATGGCGGAGTATCGATTGAATAGTGCTTCAGAGGAGGCGGGCAGCGAAAAAAGGATTGAAGATTTCAGATCATGGTTCAAAGATAATTATGGCGAAGAGGTCGAGAACATCGAGGACGAAGACCTATATCGTGAATCAAGGCAAATGGCAGCTTTCGTCAGCACTATCTATTGTGTCACAGGGCAAACACTGTTTATTGGATTATTGACCCGCTTCCGATTGGGAATTCCGAGTCATGCAGCATGGTATCTTATATGGGTTTACTTCCCGCCCATTATGCGTCACATTATGACCAGAGTCGGAAGGATCAGAATATTGCTACGGAGACCTTTTTGGGAGCTCCAACTTATCTTGATTCCATTCAAGATAATCACCATCGTGCTGGGCATCGGATGGATGGGCGGATTAACGGTTCTCGAAGTGGAATTGATGGAGGCGATGTGTCAGACCACGTGGTCGTTGTCTGTCCGTGTCTGGATCTTGGTAGGATCTATGGCATATTTAGGGCTATGCCTACTTTATTTTGGCGGGCTTTCGATCATATTGCTCTTTGGTAACCTTAATCTTTCGTACGCTTGAATATGATGAGCTAACAAGTAGAGAGGCTCACGCATGGCGATAACGAACAAGGCGGCCTGGAGCAATGATACGAACGATTGTTCAGTGTCAAAGTACTCTGTATGGCAGTAGGTTGTGTGCTATTATCATGGGATACGGAGCAGGGGTGGTGCGACTGTTCATTTCACTGTTATAGAATGGCGAGTTTTGGAGGTTCGATATTATTAATCCCATAATCGCCCATAATGTATTGTCGAGGTCAACAAAGGAATTAGGATTGGCTTTAAGGTACCTATAGTAACTTTTCATGCTGGTTTCGACGGATGACTTTTTGTTTCAATTGCGTTAGCGTCTGCTGAGGTATTTGTGAATTTCAATCATGACAAATCAATATCGCCAATTTTCGTGTACCCTGACTGGTCAGAGGGTGGACAAAAGTTGGTTCGGTTTTTATGTGTAAAATCTAATAAAACCCGAACTAACTTTTGTCCAGCTCAGGTCACGACACTGCCACCAGGAAAAACGAAAATGCGCCGACCCATAAGGATGTCCTATGCCGTCCGAAATCGCTGCAAGTTCACCAGTCATGGAAGCATGCTGACCATGTGTACCAAGGCGTTGTGTGAGTGGCTGTTAGGTTTCCTGGTGAGGGTCATGTGCTTAGAATAAACGTTTTGGCAATGAGACTGAATTTTCGGGGCGGCGCAAGCCCAATCCCCCTTTAATTTCCAGAATTGGCCTTTGTTTCAAACTTTGTAAGAACTGGTTCGGGTTGCTATCACCGTGCGGCTTTTATTGGTTGGCGGCTCGGAAATAAGGTTCATCGATGTGCACTAAGCACGTCCCTCCAATGCAATGTCTTGTTCCATCGAACAATGTGTTACCTTTTAGGTTACCGGCTTCTTTTGTTAACTATTAATTTTTCCTTCCTTTGTCTCAGATTATGGGGGGCATTTTCTCTTCGAAGGCACACTCTCACAGACACCGAGTTCAGTTCGGAGACAAGGCCTTGTCAATTGAAGTGGTTCCTTTTGGGCGATATGTTCTGCTGCCGAACCGTTTGTAAAAGAAGCTCGCGCAGGCCCCGTAAGCGATCAGAATTCAACGTTCCGCTGCCGGAAACCATCAATGACCAGAAGCTCATCACTGAGGAGGAAAACGACTTGGCAGATCGTCAAGTTCCAAAGGTACCGAAAGGTGACCCGGCAACTCGCGTTCGTTCCATATCCTTCCCTTCGTCCGGTACCTAACCAATCCACTCTCTCGTCTATGCTAACTTCCATAGAGAACCGACAAACGGATTCAGGAACTGATTTGAGAAGACACGACCCAGGCCGAGTCAATCCCAAGTTGACAAAGTCGTTACAAGCTTTGAATGATTCACTCACGACATTCAAAACTATATATGCAAATCACAGAGAAAGGATGAAATACCCGAACGTATTGGACGACAACGCGTTGGATGAGGTCCTGCAGCAAACCATGGTTGGAAACGACGTTTTCCGTAATGCCGCAATACTTGAGGATCGGATCTTCAGTATGTTCCATCCCCAGCCAGAATGTGAACACGAGACAACGAGAAGGCGCTCTAGTTGTCTCTACGTTGCGAAACTATTCCCACTTGTCAAGCTGCTGGCTGACGTTGGGACGTTGGCTGCTCAAGTAAGTCTTTTCCATTTGTTAATAATAATGGTGTTTAGGTTTCTGGATGGCTTCCGGTTGCTGTTGCTTTACGAGGGCTATTTTTGGTGACGGAGGTTTGTCCTCCAATGGTTGAACTAAACAATAAAGGCGATTGCAACTGCTCGAAACCTTCCCAAGGATCTGCTGCCCACCTTAGATTCTATCTCATACCAGGCAAGCCGGATAGCCAATCTTAGAGAGTCACAACGCACCGAAAGTCTTGTAGTGCAGTCGGCGGTTTTGTTGACAGTGGCAGTGAAATATTATTCAGCATGCTTGATGGTCGTTGAAACAGGGTTGTTTGGTACGTTCATTGTATATTCTGCTCATTGATAAGCCACTACGCTTAAGGTCTTATTAGGGGATCCTCAAGCAGAATACCAGGCAGTGTCTATGGAGCTTCAGAAGGCTATACAAGAATTTGATCAAGCTCTTGAGGACCAAACTCGATCCCTCTTGCTAGGTATACTTCCTCAATGCTACTGCTGAGACAAGCAGACATAATCAAGGGCAACCAAGACCAGGGGCTCTTCGAATGGCTCTCCCCGTCACACTGGGAAGTGACAGGCCTGCTTTTGGCAAATGTTGACCGCCACTTGACCGGCACCTTGCAATGGGTGCATACCATGCCCGAATTGTGCAGCTGGTTGACAGGTGACGAGGCCAAAGTCCTGTGGTTTACAGGATTACCGGGGGTTGGGAAATCAGTTATCGCGGCGCACGTCATCAAAACTCTGTATCCATCCATCTTCGAAGGACAACATTACGAAGCCCTGCCAAGCAAAAGTATAAGCCCGTGCCCATTAGAGGCACGAGCTAAGCGGTATCTTACATTCTTCTTTTGCAAAAGCGGAGAGCAAAAATTGATGAACGCTCACAATATTATTCGAACAATTTCATATCAATTGGCAAGACAGGATGAGACGTTCCTTCGAGAACTTGGCGAAATACGCTTTTCCGAACACTTTACAGCCCACTCAAGTGTCGGAATCCGCCTCCTTTATAATCGATTACTCGAACAACCGCTGGCTGCAGCTGCACGCACCACAACTGACCAGCTCCAAATTTTATGCGTCATTGACGGGCTTGACGAAGCAGATTTTACAGCCAGAGACGGGCATTCCGGGATTTCTGAGATACAAATCCTTCTGCAACTTCTCTCGAAAACAGACAGAATTCGCCTTCTTATCGTTAGCCGCGCAATCCGTGAGCTCTTTGAAACCTTGAATCTTCCCAATTCAGTGATCAAAGAAATCAGCAGTACATATAATAGTGGCGACATAGAACGGTATGTGCAGTGGAAAATCTCTGCATCTGAGAAGCTAGAACGAGGATTTCGACATTTGAAAATGGATCTGGGCGGACGCCTTCACGATTCAAGTGGTGGAAATTTTCTATGGATTGATACTGTTCTTCGCTATCTTGAAACGTCTCCTTCGCTGAACGATTTTGAGCTGTCTCTTCATGAGTTACCGGACCAGTTCTGCGCCCTCTATAGACAGATCTTACGACGGATTACCGAAACGGTTCCACTTCGAACAAGAGCGGTTATCAAGGAAATAATTCGCGCTACAATAGTATCACCACGTGAGCTTGAAGTTTTGGAACTTCAAACGCTCGTTGAGGAGTTCACAAAAGACAACTTTTTCGATTTCACACATTTGATCAAATCAGTGTGTGGAACGTTTCTTCGAATTGTCGATCATGCCGTCAATCCCAGAGTTAAATATGTTCGAGTTGTACACGAAACCTTTCGAGATTTTATTACCACGAAGGCCAGTGAGGAAGAAGAATTTCACGTTTCACTGCCCCATGCGCATGCCGAAATGGCCGAGTCTCTTCTACGACTCTTATTAAAACATCATTTTGGATCTCAACTGCTAAATGGAAAAGACGTCGAAGTAACAGAGGAGATTGTTGAGGAAATTCAACAAAGGTTTCCAATGTTGAGATACGCAGTTACCCAATGGTCGTATCATCTATCTCGTGCGTCGGTTGAACATATCTGGGTCAAGAAGCTGCAGCTCATGCTTCAAAGCTTTCTACATCAAGGACCGATACTTTTGTGGCTGGAAGCACTTGCAGTTTACGAAATCAAGGCTCTTTCTAAGGCGAGAGCAGAAGTTATTTTGTGGCACACTCTCACGCTTCCTGTATTGGATAATTTAGAATTCGCCGCGCTTCTCCATAGCTGGGCTCGAGACATCACCCGTCTGAGTCAGGAGTACTCCACAGTTCTCGCCCGTCGTCCAGGCAGTGTCTACTACATTTTATTTGATCTATTCCCTTGTCCTTCATTGCTCCACAGCCGATACAAGAAGAACGTTGCCTTAGTTTCTGGGGGTGTTTCCGATCCCTTACATCCCGCAATTGTTGGAGTCAGCAACATCTACGACCTTGATTATGACTTGGCCGCCTTTAGCGACGGACCCGAAAAGCTCCTGGCACTCTCAAGTCTTCGTCACATTCGAGTTGGTCACCAGGTGTTTGGGGAGAGCATTGGGCTTATTGGGCCCTTAGATTCTGACCGCTGGGCCGTCCTTGCTATGGATTTCAGCAATTCAAGGGAAAGGCAGACAAACATGCTTGCGGTGGTGCACGTTCCTTTGTTCGACAATGAGACGCCGTACCACCCGGTGCTCTCGATATGGGATGTCGATACTCTCACCCTCATTGCCAAGACAGCCCTGTGTGAGCCACAGCATAAGACACTGTGTTTGGTGAACTGGGTTGAATTCTCTGACGACACCAATTCGGTACGGTGCGGATGCTGGAAGTACAAAATCGAGGGGAGAAACTTGGCGGAAGACAACACCTACAATGTCTCTATAAATGCCGAAGCGGTTGTGCTGAGTCGAAACGGTCAATATGCCTTACGGTTGAATCCCGGAGACGGTCGAACGCTCGTTGATTTGGACGGTAGGATCATGTCGTTTGCCAAGCCCCCTTTCTACCATTATGAAACCGATGATCCTGCCGCAGCACAGCCAGATGATGTTGGATTTCAGCGCTGGTTGGTGGCGCCAGTACAATGGTGGCAGTTATGGAGAGAGGTTACAAGAGCCTACCAATTTAGTCCAGACTCGCGCTGGTTTGCAAGATTCACGAAAGAGCATTGTGTCGCTGTTTGCGACTTAGAAACGTTTACGGAAAGAATAGTCCACCGCCCTGACGAGTCATGGACTTGCATTCTAATGAATAATCTGGAATTTGACGCGGCCTCGGAACGACTGATTTGGAAGTTCCACTACAATAACTCGAGTGACACGCGAGTGCATATTTGGAACACAACTTCGGCTTCAACAGGATTCTACTTGGGCCGGTGTGGTTGGATGGAAAGAGTCGGCTTTTGTTCGGATACGAATTATGTACTTACGTACCGCGCTGCAGTCACAGTATGGGACTTACGACTGGCTTACAGAGTCGACGAAACGAGTCAGGTGCAAAATAAAGCTGACGATTGGGTTGTAGTCCTTGAAAACTGGTACAACTCAGATTATAGCATTCAACTCGGCTACTCGCCACAAAAGATCCTGTATTGTCTGATTCGTGAAGAGGTACCTGAAGGCCTTTTTACCGTTCAGGTTTTCGATCGCCGGATAGGAATGAGTAGAAGAGTATCGTTTCAGAGTCAGTCGCTCCTCCAGACAACTAGGTGGGGACCGCATTGGACGACCAATGGTGAAGTTTTCGCCACCGAGAATGCTATCGTGAAAGTTTCCGATGTAACAAATATGACTTTGTTAAAATATGTCGATATTCTTCCGCCCCGAACATTACTGGCCTCAGCATATCACATTGGCGAATCGTTGATAGCATGCTTACAGCAATGCGACAGCGTCGATTTATTTTCCTTGCAAGTCTATAATATTGACGATGATCAGCTTTTGAAAGCCACCACGTTCGTCGATGAGAACTATGGTTCAAAAAGGGTGCCGTCCAATATACAGAAACACCCGGATGCAGTGGTGCTTTTCGATCCTACAAGTCCCCCAACTTATCTGTTTGTCATGATGGCGCCAGATGAGGTAGCTTTGGATAAGGAGACACGCCCACGCGATTTGTACTCCAGCGTTGTCGACGGTTCATTGCCATGGAGAGTTTGGATTTTTCAACTTCCGTCTCTTGAACAAAAGAGTACGTTCCAAATTGCTGGAACTGGTGCCATAAGAACACCATACACCCGAATGACCGGCCTCGTGGTCGTAAGTATCGGCAAAATTATTTGCATCCAAGAAAGTAAACATTCGGTATCCTGCGCGTTGTGGGTTATTGATGTTAATAACCATGCGTGGTCTCTACAATGCTTCCCGTCATGTTTATTGCTCACCTTCGTGGCTTCGAGCGGAATGATGGTTGCGCTTACCGCTGAAGGTTGGCTTCAGTGCAAGCGAATCAACGAGATGGATTCCGATATTATGAAATACGGCAAAGGGAAACATACATTTAACGGGATTAACGATGAGTGGATATGGAGAGGGTGGAAGAAATTGCTATATCTTCCTGCAAGCTATCTACCATGTTACGAAAGCGCTATGGCAATTCAAGAAGAAGGTGAACTGGCTTATGTTGACGAATATGGCAAGCGATTGGTTCAAATATCTTTCAAGTGGTAAATATCGTTACAATACGTAGTCAATAGTTAGCGGAATGTCCATAATTACTGCGGTGGAGAAAAAGAGCCTTCAACGAAAAGTGATTTCCTGCAAAGGCTAAGGAGGTCAATGGCGAGCCGCCAACCATATGTAGTAGCTATAGCCGAGGCCCGAGTCCACATGATTGCGCAGTCAACTGATCAGATCTGCAGTTTTGATGGTGCGAGTAGATAATCTAATTTACATTGAACGGTTTACATATTTAAATACAGAGCCCTAAACCTATATTTTAAGATCATGTAACGACGTTTCCGATTCCGTGTCACACAAGCGTTCGGCTCGTCCACTGTTTTCATGGCATCTAGGCCACCTATTAGCCCGATTCTCATCACGCCCAGCCCTAAGGAGCTTCGTGAAGGAAAGTTATTGCCTCAGAACATTGAACGGGCTTTGTATGCTCTGCATTTTGACGGACTGGTCGTTCTCGAGAACGTAATCGATCATGCGCATTTGAACATGCTCAACGAAGCAATGGTCAAGGACACGGTCTATCTTGCCAGCCTTGGAGAAGAAAGTCCATATAATTATCACCGCGGTACTTCTGAAGCCTACCTATATGACTTGTAGGAAATATACAACAGGATCCACCGCCCCGCAAAGACCTTTTCTTTCGCGACATTTTCCTGAGTATTTCTTGCTTTTCCTGTATTTATCGTTAACACTGGCAGATGATTTGGCTATCCAGATTACGTCCGCCTTTCTCGGTCCCCGTCCGCGTATGAGCTTTATATCTGGTAATGCCGCATTGAAATCCACGGAGTCGCAGCCGGTACATACTGATGCAGATTTCGCTCACCCACAAATCCCTTTTGCCGTGGTTGTGAACGTCCCTCTGATCACGATGACACCCGCGAATGGAGCAACGGAATTTTGGCTAGGAACACATACCATTTCTGGAATACATGTTCAGGAAGACTGGCATGGAGATAAAGCCGGCGGGGAGATAAGGAGTGATATTTTGGAATCTCGACGAAAGAAATGCCCACCAATTCAGCCGATAATATCAAAAGGATCGATTGTCATCAGAGACCTGAGATTATGGCATTGTGGAAAACCAAATTTTGAGGGGACAACGAGAATCATGTTGGCCATGATTCATTTCGCCTCCTGGTATCGAAATTCAATGAAGTTTCCCACCTTACAGAATTTGTCTCATGTTAGACTGGAATTTCCGCGTGATTGGGCCGACGACGATTGCTTGCAGCATGCAGAGCTTGAAGTTGCGTGGGCTCCTACGGATACGGAAATCAATTATATTGATAGGAAAAATGACTATGAGTTTGATCAACAGGATCCGCTGGAGTACCAGGAATTGCAATTATTGATGAGGATTTGATCTGCTATAAAAATATTTAATGGTTCCAGTGTTGCGGACTTCGGTTTAATGGTGATGCGATAGTTCTTTCCCCTGAAATATATAAACAGGGGTGTCTGTTGGCGAGTTAATTGTGTACAGATGTGCGTAAGTATATTATAGAACAGAGCCGTCACCGCCGTAGTCTGATGTACATAATTAATTGGCGCTACATCCCGGTTCCCCATAATAGTCCACACCGTTCAAATCTCATGGACTCCAATTCGCCACAGGTTTTATGTATTTCATGTGAGAGAAAAATTCTAATTCATAAAGGAAATATGCTGTTAAAGAAATGAGTAGAGAACATCGAGTGCCGCTCTGCTTCCACTTTGGTACGCTCCTGTAACCGTTGCCATCGCTGTGTACTTCAATCCTTCAATAATTTCAGTTTTCGTAGTGTGCTCTCCAGCAAACCAAACTCCGCCTTTCCCAGCATCCAAAATCTTCGCTGATAGTGTCATCATATCTTCATCCCCGCATTCCGAACCTACTGGAATATGAGTATAAGATCCAAATCCACTGAATGCATCATGACACCAGGAACTACAGTTCACTTCCAAAATACGACAGTTAGGGTTATCTGCATCATAGTTCGGCAAATGTGGAATATAGTAAGT
>Ga0335072_10013261_pt1 | contig 11741 bp, 10 predicted proteins | sample Lox_Sample_21_FD_206725 | JGI IMG/M metagenome (GOLD analysis project Ga0335072, IMG submission 206725) | Soil microbial communities from Loxahatchee National Wildlife Refuge, Florida, United States - Lox_Sample_2.1 | ecosystem: Environmental > Terrestrial > Soil > Wetlands | place: USA...
GCGAGCGCGGGATACTCGGGCGCGACTTTCGTGCGCACCTTGCGCTTTGACATATCCGACGACGCGTCGTCCTGCGCGGTCCCCTTCGGCGGCAATAGCGCAGATCCCCCGAGAACCGCAGCCAGCCCCAACCCCACGATCCAGACCTTGAGCTTCATAAAGTAGCTATCCTCCCCCCGACGGGAAATCGGGCCCTACGAACGGGCCCGCCTGACCCAAGTTGAAAAAACTTCCTCGCCGGTCAGTCCGGCGAGTTGAAGTCGAATACAAACGTTTCGGTTGTGTCCCTGGTAGCCGGCTCAAAGCGCCACTGCTTCATTGCGTCAACGGCTGCATTGACGAGGAGCGGGCTGCCACCAACCACCTTCGTGCTGAGGACATGACCGTCCGCAGCGATTGTGGCTTCCAGCTTCACCTTGCCCATTACGTGCATCTCTTTCGCGAGCTGCGGATAGACGGGCGTGACGTTGCGCTGAACTCTGCGCTTGGGCGCTACGGCCGATGCTTCCTGAGCCGTGCCCCTTGGCGGCAAAACTGCCGATCCTGCCAAAAGTGCAGCCAATCCCAATGCCAGCAGCGAAATACGGGCCCTCATCTGTTTGTCCCTTTCCCCCTATGGAGAACTCCGGCGAGAGAAAATGCACGGGTGATGCCACGGAAGGCAGCACAGGCGATGGGGTATGTAATTGGACAATAGCCCGCGCAAGTAAAAGCAGACAGGGAGGTTAGCGGCAACACTTGCATCGAGCGTGGCTCGCGGCTGTGGCGGCGGTTGTCTCACCGGTCAACGGCGGGGGACATTGGGGTCTCAGGTTGCGACGAATCCGAGTGGCGCTTAGAGCAACGCCGCCGGGAGGGCTCCTTGACTCAAAATGAGATTACGCCATAACGTCTTAGTGAATAGGCGCGGCGCGCGCAAGCCCTGAACGTCCATGCGTGCACTGAAACATCTCCGGGAAATACCTGCTCGTGTCGATGGCTCTCTCGAAAGCCTGTTGACCCAATTCTCCGCCACGGCGCTGGAGCTAAATCCCTCCCTTGGCTTGGCCGAATTTTCCAAACGACTGACGTCGCGGGCCGCAGAAATGATGCTGGCGGCGGCCGCCGTTCTGGCTCTCCGCCGCGGGGACGAGGGGGAATGGGAGATTGCGTCTCTCGCAGGCGCGGTCAAAGAGCAAGACCGGGGTACCGAGAAAGAGTTGGCAGTTTCCATGGCGAACCTGGCGGCAAGCGCCAGCCCGCTTCGGCTGGGAGACGCGTCAAAGCTTCTCGGCAAAGACATCGCAGATGTCTTGGGTTGGGGTCAGGTCGTGTTGCTAAGGCTTGCGGGAAGCGACGGGGAGCCGCTGGGAATGCTCTGCCTCGCGGACGTGGAGCGAGCCGTCACTGATACGGAACGGCGGCTTCTGGAGGCGCTGGCGGGCCACGCTTCGGTGGCTCTAGAAAACGTGCGCCTGTTTTCACGGATCGAGCGCTCGCGCAAGCACTGGGTGGAAGACATCGACGCGATCTCCGATTTCATCGTCGTCCACGACAAAAGCGGCAAGGTGTTGCGCCTTAACCGCGTGCTGGCCAATCTGCTCGGAACGCATCCGGCGGAATCCGTGGGCAAAGACGTGGGTAAGTTGGGACTTCTCGATTCGCCGATTCAGCCGGGGCACTGCCCTTTCTGCCGCCGCGCGGAAGCCGCGCATGAAGAGTTCGTTCACACGGCCGGCGAGCGCACATACCTGATCTCCGCGTCTCGTATTCATGGCGCGGAGAATGAGACGCGAACGATTCACGTTCTGAAGGACATCACGGACCGCCGCGAGGCGGAACGCCGCTACCGGCGCGAGCGCGATTTCAACCGCAACATACTGAACAACACGCAAAGCATGATCCTGGTGCTGGACACGGCCAAACTCGTGAGCTATGCGAACCGCCGCTGCTTCGAAGCAGGTTATCGCGAGGAGGATCTGCTCGGGCATCCCCTGGTGGAGATGGCGGCGCCGTCGCGGCGCCCGATCCTCGAGGAAGCGCTCGAGAGGACTCTGCAGGGCGGCGCCATCGACAACCTGGAAATTCCCGCGTTTCGCGGGAACGGCGATCCCGGAAAATTTTCGATCAGCCTGAGCCCGATGCGCGACGAAAAGGGAGACATCAACAGCATCGTCGTAGTGATGACGGACGTGACGGACGCCTCCGACCTGCACGCGAAGCTGATGCATACGGAGAAGATGGCGGCGCTCGGGCAACTTGTCTCGGGCGTGGCGCACGAGGTGAACAACCCGCTCGCGGCGATCGTGGGATTCACCGATCTTCTGCTCGAGAACCGAGACATTCCGGAGGAAGCCAAAGGCGAACTGCAGGTGATCCTGCAGGAAGCGCAGCGGACGCGCACCATCGTCCGCAATTTGCTGAGTTTCGCGCGGCAGATGCCCGCGCAGCGCGAGCCGCTGCAGGTCAATTCCGTCCTGCGGCAAACGCTGCAGCTGCGTGCCTACGATGTCTCGAATTGCGGCATCGAGATGGCCGAGCGCTACCAGGAGGATTTGCCGCTGACGATCGGCGATCCGAACCAGCTACAGCAGGTGTTCCTCAATATCGTGAACAACGCCTACGACGCGGTCCAGGAAGTCGAACGCCCCCGGAAGATCGAAATCAGCACGTGGCACGGGAAGGGGCAGATCGAAATCGCGTTTCGCGACAACGGCCCGGGAATTTCGCATCCCGACCGCATCTTCGATCCCTTCTTCACGACGAAGGAAGTGGGAAAAGGAACGGGGCTCGGGCTCAGCATCTGCTACGGAATCGTTCGCGCGCATCGAGGCGAGATCATCGCGCGCAACAATCCGGACGGGGCGGGCTGCACTTTCCTCGTGCGCCTTCCGGTTTCGGCTCACGCACCCGAGGCGATAGCCGTAGAGCAGGCAGAAGCCGCGACATGAAGGTCCGAAAATTCTCGCGCTCGCGCAGCGCATCGGCATTTGAAAAAACGACAGGGAAACCATGAAAGAAGAATCGCGACTCCGCTTTCTGATCGTCGATGATGAGCAAAGCATTCGCCGGCTGTGCATGACCGTGGGGCAAGGCCTGAATTTCGCTTGCGCGGAAGCTGAGACGGCCGAGGCCGCGGTCGAATCGCTCGAAGCGGCGCCGCCGGATATCGTCGTCACCGACTTGAAGCTCCCCAGCCTTTCCGGGACGGACCTGCTGCGCAAGATCAAGAAGGCGCTTCCGCGGACGGAAGTTGCGATCATGACGGGCCACGGCTCGATCGAGTCCGCGGTGGATGCCATGAAACAGGGGGCGTATGACTACATCGAAAAGCCGTTTCGCGTGGAGCGGCTGCGCCAGTTGCTGCAGCGCATGGCCGAAAAAGTGCGGCTCGTCACGGAGAATCAGTTCCTGCGCGATCGCGTGAACGCCGAAACGCAGATGGAAGGAATCATCGGCTCATCGGCCAAGATTCAAGACGTGCTGCGTATGGTCACGCGGCTGAAGGAGACTCGCACGCCCGTCCTGGTAACGGGTGAAAGCGGCACGGGGAAAGAACTGGTTGCGCGCGCGATTCACTTTCGCGGGCCGTACGCGGAGATGCCGTTCATCGCCGTAGACTGCGGCGCGCTGGTGCCCACATTGATGGAAAGCGAACTCTTCGGCCACGAGAAGGGCGCGTTCACCGGAGCCGTAAAATCGAAGCCCGGGCTCTTTCAAGCCGCGAACGGCGGCACGATCTTTCTCGATGAGATCGGCGAACTGCCGCTCGAAATGCAGGCCAAACTGTTGCGAGTGTTGCAGGAGAAGGAAGTCCGTCCGGTAGGCCGCAACGACAGCGTACCGGTGGACGTGCGCGTTATCGCGGCGACGAACCGCGATCTCGAGGCGGCGTACCGCGCCGGCACCTTTCGCAAAGACCTATATTTCCGGCTGAACGTGGTCACGATCCATTTGCCGTCGCTGCGCGAGCGCCGGTCGGACATTCCGCAGCTCGTCCACTGCTTCCTCGAGCGCTACGCGCCCGGCCAGAACACGCAGATCGACCCGTCGGCGATGAAGAGCTTCCTCCAATACGATTGGCCCGGCAACGTACGCGAGCTGGAAAACTGCATTGCGCGGGCGATCGCGCTGGGCGCGCACCGCACGATCGACGTAACCGATCTGCCTGCGACGATCGGTGGCGCCAAGGACTCGGACCTGACGAGAGAGGACGCCGCCGAGCTATCCACAACCGCCCTGGCCGATCTCGAACGCATGACGATTCTCCGAGTTTTCGAGCAGGCAGGCGGCGACAAAGCGCTTGCGGGACGAATGCTCGGGATCAGCCGCGCCACGCTTTACCGAAAACTCAAACGCTACAACATTCCTCTCCGCTCCGCGCAAAAGCAGCTCGTCGAGACAGCATCCTAGGAATTTGAGACGCTTCGCAGCGAAGGCTTCTCATGTCCATTTCGGCGCACGCCTGAGACGAGTTGTTTCAGGCTGAGACAGCGCGAATCCCGCGCGTACCACTCGCTCACCGCAAGTCACACTGTGCGAACTACTTCCAGCCGGACTCCGTTCGAAATCTTTGGCTGCAGTCGTGCAGTCCTGTCTTGGACATATTTCGACTTGTCGATGTGTAGCTGGACGATGAGGACTGGGGGACTCTTTGTCGCGCGAGACTATGGTCGCTTCCGCGATAACCGAACAATCCTGTGTTGAGAAGCTGGCGCAGCTCTTTCCCGGCGCGTCGGCGATCCGGATTCCCGTGCGGGTGACGACGGCTGGCGCGGGCAAGCGGCGTCTGCAGGAGCAGACGGTGATCGAATTCGGAACGGCGCACGAGGTGCTGTTTTCGTCGTCGCTGCCGCTCGAATTCGAGGACAGGGTAAGGCTGGTGAACTCCGACGGCTCGCTGGACGCGCGTGCGACAGTTGTTGCCGTGCGATATCACGGCGGAGGCAAGGCAGTGGCGGCACGCTTCGTGAGCGAGGTTGGAAACTGGATCATAAAACCATGACACCGAAAACTACCGTTACGACGATGAACCCTCCCAGCAAGACCCCGGCTCCGGCTGCGAGCGGACTCGCCGATCTTGCGGCTCAATGGAGCGAAGCCCGGGCGGTCTATCCGATCTATGCGGCGCTGGCGACGCAGTTCAATCTTGCAACGCTGCCCTATCCATCGGGCGAAAATCCTCCCGCGCGGCCGACGAGGAGCGCGTTCGACAGCGTGATCGAGTGGCTCAACAACGTCGACGCGAAGGTGCTTGCCTATCAGATACGCCAAGTGCCACCGGAAATCCTGAATGCCAGCGAGGAAGCGCTCCGGGCGCTGATCCATCGGCAATTGCGGAAGGCGGACAAGAGCGACGCCGATCGCGACAAGATCGACCTCCTACTGGTGCAATATTTCGCGATGTGCGCGCCCGAACAGCTCTATAGCAAGGACATCACGCTGGAACACGTGGCCACGGTTCTGCAGCCGGTTCTCGCCGAAGCTGATCCGACTCCGCTCGAATGGTGCGAACCTCTCGAGAAGATCCTGGCGAAGGTCGAGTCGTGCCATAGCTTGCGGGATCTGATGGAGGCCGGGCTCGTGGAGCAGGGCCGCATGCTGAAGGATTCGGCCGGGTGCATGTTCTACGATCCCGCGGCATTGGTGGCCTTCTGCCGCTTCAGCTTCCTCGTCCGGCGCGCCTTCATCCGGGTGCTGCATGCGGATTTGCAGGCCATCCGCGAGACGATCAACGCGCTCGAAAAGCTCGGGGTCAAGACGGTCGATTGCCGCCGGGCCGGATTCTCAGCCGCTGAAAAAACCATACAGCTTCGATTTTTCTGCGAGAACTGGCGGCAGCCGTTTCAGAAGGACTACACCGAAAATTCGGTGAGCCACGCGTTCGAACAACTGCTCGCGCTGCGCGCCGACCTGGAAGACGCTCTCGAGCGCACGAAAAAGCCGGCGAAAAATGCAGCCAGCCCGGCAGCCCGGAAATCGGCGAGCTCGATTCCATTGACGGACGCGGAGGTCGCCTCCACCGCGAATACGATGTTCGAGGGATTTTTTGCGGAGGAGCCGACGAAGAAAGCGGCGCCAGTCCCTGAAAAGGGGCGGCCGCAAGTCGCGGCGGCAGCGCCTCCGCCCGCGCCCGCCGCGAAACGGGTCGCGGCAGCAAAGCCTGCGCCATCTGAGAAAAAAGCCGAGAAGGCGAGTCCCGTCCCTGCGGCGCCGCCGCCAGCGCCATCTCCTTCGCCGGCAACCTCGTCCTCCGAGGCGATGGATGCTGACAAGTGTCTCGAAGTGATTTGGGAACAATTGATCGCGGCGCCGCCTTCCCGCGGCCGCTCGATGTCCACGGTCGTGCTGCAAGACACAAAGGTTTTGCTCTCGTCATGGGAAGTCGCGGCGTTCGTCAGCGAAGACGGGCCGGAGTCCGAGGATTTGCGGCGCGCCGTCGTCGCCCGCGCGCTTCTCGCGGTGGCGAGCGACTGCCGCAAACGCTCGGGAGACGAGGCCGCCTTGACCGAAGCGCTGGCGCTCGCGCGCAACGAGGTCTCGTATTTCCACGGGCGCGTGGAACAAGCCAAACGCTCGAAGAATACTGAAGCCGCGGTGAATCTCGGCATCAGCACGAAGCGGCTGCTCTCCTTCATGGAAGAAGCCGAAAAACTCAAGTCCTGATCCGCCGTTCGGGCTCGAGAAAGAAGCAATGCCACACTTGAATGACGCCAGCGTCCTGATCGTTTCCGACGACACGGAATTTGCGCGCGCCGTCGTGGGTCACTGGCAGGCGAAGCCGCTGGTTCCCGAAATCACGATCGTGACAAGCGATCTTTTGCGGCCCGTCAGCCAGCCGCGCCACGATCTGGTGATCGTAGGGGCGGTGCGCGGCGGAAATTTGCCGCCGATTCTTTCGGCGATCAGCTCGCCCCCGAGCACGGCGGGCGTCTACGTCGCTTCGTGCGACGAAGATGTCGCCGCGCTGCAGGAGAAATATCCGCAGTTGCTGATTGTTCCGCGGCAGGATCACTGGGTGCGGACGCTGCTTTTGGTATCGATTGAAGCGCTGCGTCGCGTCGAGGCCATTGCGCGGGCGCAGCGCGCGGAGCGCCTCGCGCTCGCAAGCCAGCGCCACGCAACTCTCGGGCGCTACATGCTCGAGATGCGCCCCAGCATCAACAACGCTCTCACGTCGGTTCTCGGCAATGCAGATCTACTGCTGCTGGAGCCCAGCCCGGCGTCGGGCGAGAGTCGCGAGCAGATCCACGCGATCCACACCATGGCGCTGCGGCTCAACGAAGTGATGCAGCGATTCTCATCCCTGATGACCGAAATGCAGGCCGGTGAGACGGAGTCTCACGCTGAGACGGAGACGCTGTCTCATCCCCTCGCCGGGCTCCTCTGACCGTCCCTTTCTCGCAAGTAAGCCCCTGTAAACCAACAAGTTGCAAATAGGCGGCAGCGCCGTGAAACCGGACCGGAGGTGGCTGCAGAGTTGCATTTCTATCTCGGGGAAGATTTCAGCGTGGAGGTGCGTCAGTGGTGAAGAAGGTTCTGGTGGTGGACGACTCGCAGGCGGAAATCCGGCTGCTCCAGTCGGTGCTTCAACAGGGGGGCTTTCATTCGGTCGCGCTGTCCGACCCCACGCGGGTCGAGGAAACGATCGAGGAAGAGCGGCCCAACGTGATCCTTCTCGACGTAGTGATGCCGCAGCGCAACGGTTTTCAAGTGTGCCGTGACTTGAAGGCCCAGGAGCACTACTCGCAGATTCCGGTGATTCTCGTGACGTCTAAGACGGCTCCGAGCGACCGCTACTGGGGCGAGCAGCAGGGCGCGAACGGATACGTCGCAAAGCCGTTCACGCCGGATGAACTGCTGAACGCCGTGCGGAGATTCGCCTGATGGCCATTGACCCCGAAAACGCGGGGCTGATCGGGCTCGACGGCGGCGATTTCCTGGAAGGCGATGCGCCACCGGAAGAACGGCGGCCCGAGCGCCAATACTGCGTCTTTCGTGCGGGGCGGGAACGATTTTGCCTTTCGGTGCTCGAGGTCGAAGAAGTGGTCGACTGGCCGATCGTGACGAGGATTCCGCTGGCGCCTGCGTTTCTGATGGGCGTCTTCAATTTGCGCGGGACGATCGTCCCGCTGATGGATATCGCGTTCACAGAGGGGCGGCGCCCCGGTCTGCTGCCGAAGCATGTGGTGGTTGCGGCGATCAAAGGCGACGCGCACCGCGAAGATTTGCGGCTGGGCATCGCCGCCGATGAAGTCGTGGGAACGTACTCCGCGACCGAAGAGGCGTTGCTCGACCAGGCGCCCGCGGAAGTGCCGCACGTCCGGGCGATGCTGCGGCACGACGACCGTCTGGCGCTCGTGATCGACCTGCGGCGTTTGACGGATGTTTTCCCGGTGCCCGTGATTTGAGCCGGCGCGATCGCAATTTCGCCGGGAGCAAGTTTAGGGGGAGGAAGTCATGAAATCTCGCTTGAGCACCACGATCTGGCTGCTGGTTCTGTGGGCCGCGATCGCGTTTTTCGGGGTCCTGGGACTGGCGTATCACGCCGGCAAGGAGGCGGGGGGCCTCGCGCTGACCGACCTCGGGTCTTTGCCGAGCGGCGCGAGTGGGCCACTGATCGCGGCGATCGGACTCGCTCTGGCCGGGGCGCTCTCGGTGGTTTTCGTCCTAAGCTCGCGCGTGCTTAAACCGCTGGGAAATCTCGCCAGCTTTTCCGAGCGACTCGTGGCGGGTGACGCCCGCGCGCGCGCCGAAGTGGGCGGCGACGACGAGTTCGCGTTCATTGCCGAGAATCTGAATCGCAGCGCCGCTAAAGTGACGCAAGCGATGACGAACCAACAGGCCCAGGAGTCCCTGCAGCGCAGCATCACCGATCTTCTCAATACGATCAATCAGGTGGCTCGCGGCGACCTGACCATTCGCGGCAAAGTGACGAACGACGCGCTCGGCAACGTCGTCGACTCCGTGAACTTCATGCTCGACAACTTCACCAAGGTGCTCGAGCGCGTTCGCAAGGCCGCCATCGACGTCAGCACGAGCGCCAATCAGATTCTCGACGCCGCCGACGACATGACGGCGGGCGCGACGCAACAGGACCAGGAAATCACCAACACGTCTTCCGCCGTGGAAGAGCTTACGGTCTCGATGAAACAGGTGTCGAACAACGCCGAGGCCAGCGCCGAAGCCGCCCGCCGCGCGCTCGACGCCGCCGAACAGGGCAACCGCGCCGTGAGCGATACGCTCGAAGGCATGCAGCGCATCCGCGCTTCGGTACAAGCGACCGCGAAGAAGATCAAGTCGCTCGGCGACCGTTCGCTGGAAATTTCGGAAATCATCAACGTGATCAACGACATCACCGAGCAGACCAACCTGCTCGCGCTCAACGCCGCCATCGAGGCAGCGCGCGCGGGCGAAGCAGGCCGCGGTTTCGCGGTCGTCGCCGACGAAGTCCGCAAGCTGGCCGAGCACTCCCGCAGCGCGACGAAAGACATCGCAGCGCTGATCAAGGCGATTCAGGCCGAAACGAACGAGGCGGTGGTCGTCATGGAAGAAGGCACGCGCGAAGTGGAAGTCGGCGCGGGCCTCGCCGATCAAGCCGGCAAGGCGCTCGAGGCCATTTCGAGCGTCGTGCGCCAGTCCGCCGAACTCGTCCAGGAAATTTCGCTCGCATCGAAGCAGCAGGTGCGCGGCACGGAAGGCGTGGCGAACGCCATGCAGATCATCTCCGGAATCACGCGCCAGACGACCCAGGGCGCGCGATCGACCGCTTCGACCGTCGGAAACATGGTGAAGCTGTCGGAGCAGCTGAACGAGGCGCTGGCCCAGTTCCGGTCCGGCCGCACCACGGAATCGGCGCCGGCCACGCATGCCTCGACCGGTTCCGATGAAGCCCGGCCCGTTGCGCCGGTAGGAGCGACTCGATAACGGCACCCTCTGCGAGCCGGAAGAACTTAGCCGGCGCTGAACGCCGACCATGAAACCGCACCCAGTTACGGCCGCGCATCTCGCCGAATCCGAGCTTGCCGAGATTCGCACGCTGATCGAACAGCGCTCCGCGATTCTGTTCGATTCCTCGCGCGAACGTTTCTTCTCGACGCGCATTCGCGAATACGTCGAGGAAAAGGCCCTCGCGAACGGGACGGAGCTGCTGCGGCTCGTCCGCGGGTCGAGCATCGAATATGAAGCTCTGCTCGAACGGCTGCTGACGCAGGAGACTTCATTCTTCCGGTACCCGGAGATTTTTTCCGCGCTCGAAAAGAAGATTTTGCCGGAATTGCAGGAACGAAAATTCTGGGAGAACCCGCGCACGCTGCGGATCTGGAGCGCCGGTTGTTCGACCGGAGAAGAACCCTACTCGATCGCCGTCACGCTCTGCGAATCGCTGAAGTTCGCCGAAGCCTGGGACATGGAGATTCTCGCCACGGACATCAGCCGGCGCGCCCTGCGAATCGCCGAACGCGGGGTCTACTCGAAGCGCAGCCTGCAGGAAGAGCCTGAAGCACGCATCGATGCCTATTTCACTTCCACGAAGCACGGATTCCACGTTCGCCCACGCATCCGGCGGATGGTCTCGTTCGCGCAGATGAATCTGGCCGAATCCGTGTACGTGGGCAAATTCGACTGCATCTTTTGCATGAACGTCCTGATGTACTTTTCCGCCGAGCGACGACTCGCGATTCTTCGGCGATTTTACGACGCGCTGGAGCCGGGAGGATATTTCCTGCTCGGCCATGCCGAAACTCTTTCGAATTCTCCCGTGGCCTTCGAGCCGGTCGCGCTCGGCGATTGCCGTTTGTATCGGAAGCCCGGGGCGACCGCCGCGGCGGAGCCACGCCGCCCGGCAACCGTGAAGGAAGGAGCGCTGTGAACGGCCCGAACCAAGAATCGGTCGAGCTGTTCCTGCAGGAGGCTTCCGAAAACCTCCAATATCTGCGGGAGTACGCCGGGTTGTTGCAAGAGCCTTCGACGAAACCCGAGGATCTCGAAAAGCTCTACATCGCGGCGCACACGCTCGCCGGGACTTCCGCAAGCTACGGCTTCCCGCACTTTTCAGAAGTTGCGGCCAAGATGGCGCACATTTTTCATTACGCAATGAACGCGACGCTGACTCCGGATATGCACGGCCCGCTTACCGAGTTTCTCTCCGACGCGATTTCCGTCCTCGAATTCGACCTGCTGCAGATCAGCACGAGCGGCGTGGAAACGACGGACGACATCGCGCAGTTCAAGCAGCGCTATGCGTTCGCGTTCCCGGCGGCGCCATCCGCCGAGGCCCTGGACGAAATCGAGGCCGGCTCCGTTGGATTCGGCGAGCCGGTTCCGGAAGTGTTTGCCGCGCCGTCGCTCGCGCTGACTCTTCCCGAGGACGCGGAAGTGCCGGACGAGGTCCTGGAGTTTTTCATTCCCGAGGCCGAGGAACACTTGCAGGCCGTCACCGAGTGCCTGCTGGCGCTCGAGGGAAACCCGAATGCCGACGACATTCATCGCCTGTTTCGCTCAATCCACACGGTGAAGGGTTCCGCGGCGCAGGTGGGCTTGCACCGGCTCTCCGCGGTCGCCCATCGTGTCGAGGACTTGATCGGGCGTCTGCGCGACGGAGCCCTGCAACCCAGCGCCGAAATCGTGGATTTGTGCCTGCAATCGGTGGACGTGCTGCGCAAGTTCCTGACGCGGCAGTGGTCGAGCGATGCGGAAATAGCGGCCGCGGTCGACCCGCTGCTCACGCGGGTCGGCGAACTCGCGCCCGAGGAAATCGAGGA